>Ga0209647_1001808_pt1 | contig 17740 bp, 16 predicted proteins | sample GraSoi_2013_60cm_FD_185827 | JGI IMG/M metagenome (GOLD analysis project Ga0209647, IMG submission 185827) | Grasslands soil microbial communities from the Angelo Coastal Reserve, California, USA - Sample 9_17_2013_60cm (SPAdes) (version 2) | ecosystem: Environmental > Terrestrial > Soil >...
CGAAGTCCCGGAAGCGATCCGCAAGGCGACGGATGCAGCCAAGCGCAGTCTAACGCGCGTTCCGCTGCGCGAGGGCCGGACGCTGCATCACGACGTGCTGGGCCGTCACGGCGCCGGCAAGGTATTCCTCCGCGCTGCGCCTCCGGGCACCGGCATCATCGCCGGCGGTCCGATGCGCGCGGTGTTCGAGACGCTAGGCATGCAGGACGTCGTGGCGAAATCGCTCGGCTCGTCCAACCCGTACAATGTCGTGCGCGCGACCTTCGATGCGCTCAAGCACCAGGATTCGCCGCGCTCGGTCGCGGCTCGCCGCAACATCAAGGTCTCGACCTTGCAATCGCGCCGCCGCGAAGGCGACGCGGAAGCGGCGACTGACTAAGGAATTTAGCGCATGGCTCAGGCACAAAAGACCATCAAGGTTGAGCAGGTGGGCAGCCCGCAACGGCGCCATCACGATCAGCGTGCGACGCTGATCGGCCTCGGCCTCAACAAAATCGGTCGCACACGCGACCTGCCGGACACGCCGGCAACTCGCGGCATGATCCGCAAGGTACAGCACCTCGTGCGCGTGGTCGCCGACGCGAAGTAAGAGGACGGAACGATGAAACTCAACCAGATCGCCGACAGGCCGGGCGCGCGAAAGCGGCGGATGCGCATCGGGCGCGGCATCGGCTCGGGCATGGGCAAGACCGGCGGGCGCGGCGGCAAGGGCCAGACCGCGCGCACCGGCGTGCGTATCAAGGGCTTCGAGGGCGGCCAGATGCCGCTGCATCGGCGCCTGCCGAAACGCGGCTTTCGCAATACTTCTTTTGCGGTCAGGCTCAACGAAATCAATCTCGGCAAGGTGCAGGCGGCGATCGACGCTGGCTTCCTTGACGCGAAGGCTACAGTCGATGTTGCGGCCATGGTCAAAGCCGGTTTGATGCGGCGCGCGAAGGGCGGCGTAAAGCTGCTGAGCGACGGCGAACTGAAGACGAAAATCGACTTCTCGGTCTGGCGCGCTTCAAAGTCCGCCATTGCGGCGGTGGAGAAAGCCGGCGGCACAGTGAAGATTCTTGCGCCGGCGAAGGAAGAAGACGCCGAACCGAAGGGCAAGAACAAGCGCAAGGCGCTGGCGGCAGCCAAAGGCGGCGATAAGCCGAAGGGCGATAAGCCGAAGGGCGGTAAGCCCAAGGCGGAGGCGGAAGGCGAAAGCAAAAGCGCCGAATAGTCGGTCTGCCGCGTCATTTGTACGCGCGGACTGATGAATGCCCTGGACTACAGTTTGGGACCATCGCCCCTATCTAGAGGGCTGTGAGGACGGGATGCCCCAAATTCACGGGGCATGACAGCGGAAGGGTCGAGGCGGTCATGGTCTCTGCAGCAGAACAACTGGCGGCCAATCTTAATTTCTCGGCGCTCGCCAAAGCCGATGAGCTCAAGAAACGCATCTGGTTCACGGTCGGCGCGCTGCTGGTCTATCGCCTCGGAACCTACATTCCGTTGCCGGGCATTGATCCCAACGCCTGGGAACAGATTTTCAATACCCAGTCCGGCGGCATTCTCGGCATGTTCAATATGTTCTCCGGTGGCGGCATTCACCGGATGGCGATTTTCGCGCTCAACATCATGCCGTACATTTCCGCGTCCATCATCATTCAGCTGATGACGACGGTTTCGCCAACGCTCGAAGCGCTCAAGAAGGAAGGCGAAGCCGGCCGCAAGATCATGAACCAATACACCCGGTACCTCACCGTGGTGCTCGCTGCTTTCCAGGCCTATGGCATCGGCGTTGGTCTGCAAGGAACCGGCAGCGTTGTTAGCAGTCCGGGCGTCTTCTTTCTGATGTCGACGACGATCACGCTCGCCGGCGGCACCATGTTCCTGATGTGGCTGGGCGAACAGATTACGTCGCGCGGCATCGGCAATGGCATCTCGCTGATTATCTTGTCAGGCATCGTGGCACAGCTGCCATCGGCGATCGCCGGCACACTTGAGCTCGGCCGACAGGGCGCACTTTCGACCGGCCTGATCCTCGCTGTTATCGTGATGGCGGTCGCGGTCATCGCGTTCATCGTGTTCGTGGAGCGCGCGCAGCGGCGCCTGTTGATCCAGTATCCGAAGCGTCAGGTAGGCAACCGCATGTTTGAGGGGCAATCGTCGCATCTGCCTCTTAAACTCAACACGTCCGGTGTGATCCCGCCGATCTTTGCGTCGTCGCTGCTTTTGTTGCCGACGACAGTTGCGAACTTCAATGCGGGGCAGGGACCGGGCTGGCTGACCACTGTCACAACGCTGCTTGGCCACGGTCGGCCGCTGTTCCTCATTCTCTATCTCGCGCTGATCGTATTCTTTGCGTTCTTCTACACCGCGGTGGTTTTCAATCCGACGGAGACCGCGGAAAACCTGAAGAAGCATGGCGGATTTGTTCCGGGCATTCGCCCGGGCGAGCGCACCGCCGAGTACATCGACTATGTGCTTTCGCGCATCACAGTGCTCGGCGCGCTCTATCTCGCGATTGTCTGCCTCATTCCGGAAATGTTGATTTCCTACGCGGCCGTGCCGTTCTATTTCGGTGGCACCTCGCTGCTTATCGTCGTCAGCGTCACCATGGATACGGTGGCGCAGATCCAAGGCTACCTGCTCGCGCATCAATATGAGGGCCTCATCAAGCGATCGAAGCTGCGAGGTCGGTCGCGATGAGATTGATCCTGCTCGGCCCGCCGGGGGCGGGAAAGGGCACTCAAGCGCAACGCCTGGTAGCCAAGCATGGAATCGTCCAACTCTCGACGGGCGACATGCTGCGCGCCGCCGTTGCCGCCGGCACGCCGGTCGGGCTACGGGCCAAAACCGTAATGGATCGCGGTGAGCTCGTTCCCGACGACGTGGTTGTGGCAATCATCGCCGAGCGGATTGACCAGCCCGACGCCAAACGTGGTTTTGTCCTCGACGGCTTTCCACGCACCGTGCCGCAAGCGGAAGCGCTCGACCGCTTGCTCATGGAGCGCGGGCTTAAGCTCGACGCAGTGATCGAGTTGAAAGTCGACGAAGGCATCCTGCTTCGGCGCATCGAAAAGCGGGTTGCCGAAATGACCGCTCGCGGCGAAACAGTGCGCGCCGACGACAATCCCGAGGTGCTCAAAGGCCGGCTCGCGGCATACCGGACACAGACTGCGCCCGTGGTCGATTATTACGCTGCCAAGAGCTTGCTCAGGAGCGTGGACGGCATGGCCTCGATTGACGAGGTTACGGCCGCCATCGACCGTTTATCGAGCTCCGCGAGGGTTTCTGGGGCTGGAAGGGCGGCTAAATCGAGCCGGCGGAAGGGCAAATCATCCAAAAAGGCCAAGAGAACCAATAGAACCAAGAGAACCGCCCCAAAAGGGGGTCCCCGCCGGAAGCGGTCCGCAGGGGTCAAACGCAGCAAAAATATATCTGCACAGCGCAAAAACCGTACCCGGCGGAGGTTGACGAGAGTGCGATGAATCCCTTAATAAGCTGCACATTCAGGAGTTTGACGCGATGCCGGGCCCCAGCGAGGCGGGGACAGGCGTCGTGTTACGCTTTGCGCTATCCCACTCATGGGACACAGGAATTCGGCGCGCTCCGCGCTGCCGGTCGATATAGGAGAGGTTAAGTGGCTCGTATCGCGGGCGTCAATCTACCAACCAACAAGCGCGTGGTGATCGCGCTGCAGTACATCCATGGCATTGGGAACAAGATTGCCCAAGAGATCGTGGGCAAGGTTAACCTGCCGCCAGAGCGCCGTGTGTCGCAGCTCACCGACTCGGAGGTGCTGCAGATCCGCGAAATCATCGACCGCGATTATATGGTCGAGGGCGACCTGCGCCGTGAAGTGCAGTTGAACATCAAGCGGCTGATGGATCTCGGTTGCTATCGCGGTCTGCGCCATCGCAAAGGCCTGCCCGTCCGCGGCCAGCGCACTCACACCAATGCGCGGACCCGCAAGGGCCCGGCAAAAACCATTGCCGGCAAGAAGAAGACCCCGGGGGCGAGTTGATAACAGGATGAGCCCCGCGCCGATTGCGGCGCACGGGCGCGAAAGGATTGAGAATGGGTAAGGAAGCCACCCGCGTCCGAAAGCGCGAACGCAAAAACATCGCCTCGGGCGTCGCGCATGTCGCGGCCTCGTTCAACAACACCATGATTACGATCACCGACGCGCAAGGCAACACGATCGCCTGGTCGTCGGCCGGGACCATGGGCTTCAAGGGCTCGCGCAAATCGACGCCCTATGCCGCGCAAGTCGCTGCTGAAGACGCCGCCAAGAAGGCGCAGGAGCACGGCATGCGCACTCTCGAAGTTGAGGTTTCGGGCCCGGGTTCGGGGCGCGAGTCGGCGCTGCGGTCGCTGCAGGCGGCCGGTTTTACGATTACCTCGATCCGCGACGTGACGACGATCCCGCACAATGGTTGCCGGCCGCGCAAGCGTCGTCGGGTGTGATTTTTCTTCGCGCGGATTCGTAATCCCGCGCGCGTGCTTCCGCCGAGATTTTCCCCACACGGCGGGTGGGGTGCGCTAGGCGCGACAAGGCCGCGCCGCTGAAAAGGTGAAGACGTGATCCAAAAGAATTGGCAGGAATTGATCAGGCCGAACAAGCTCCAGGTTTCCGCCGGCAGCGATGCCGCGCGGATCGCGACGGTCGTCGCCGAGCCGCTCGAGCGCGGATTCGGCGTCACACTCGGAAACGCGCTGCGCCGTATTCTGCTGTCCTCGCTGCAAGGCGCGGCGGTACAGTCGGTGCACATCGACGGCGTATTGCACGAATTTTCGTCAATCGCCGGCGTGCGCGAAGACGTCACCGACATGGTGCTCAACATCAAGGACATCGCCATCAAGATGCAGGGCGAAGGTCCCAAGCGCATGGTGGTCAAGAAACAAGGCCCCGGCACGGTCACCGCCGGCGACATTCAGACGGTGGGCGACGTTCTCGTGCTCAATCCGGATCTCGTGCTCTGCACTCTCGACGAGGGCGCCGAGATCCGCATGGAATTCACCGTCAATACCGGCAAGGGCTACGTTCCTGCCGAGCGCAATCGCCCGGAGGACGCACCGATCGGCCTCATTCCGGTGGACAGCCTCTACTCTCCGGTGCGCAAGGTTTCTTACAAGGTCGAGAACACGCGCGAAGGTCAGATCCTCGATTACGACAAGCTGACCTTGACCATCGAGACCAACGGCGCCGTGTCGCCGGAAGATTCGTTGGCCTATGCTGCGCGCATCCTGCAAGACCAGCTCAACGTGTTCGTGAATTTCGAAGAGCCGCGCAAGGCAGAGGCCGCCGAGACCATTCCGGACCTCGCATTCAATCCAGCCTTCCTCAAGAAGGTGGACGAGCTCGAATTGTCGGTGCGTTCGGCAAACTGCCTGAAGAACGACAACATCGTTTACATCGGCGATCTCGTGCAGAAGAGCGAAGCGGAAATGCTGCGCACGCCGAATTTCGGCCGCAAGTCGCTGAACGAGATCAAGGAAGTGTTGGCGCAGATGGGCCTGCATCTCGGCATGGAAGTGCCGGGCTGGCCGCCGGAGAACATCGAGGAGCTCGCCAAGCGCTTCGAGGATCACTACTAAAACGCCATCCTTGTCATGGCCGGGCATGTCCCGGCCATCTCGATAAGGGGCGCACCGCCCGCGTAAGCGGGATCACCGGGACAAGCCCGGTGATGACTGGAAAAGCGAAGAGGATACTGCGATGCGTCACGGCAAGGTTCACCGCAAGCTCAACCGTACTGCGGAGCATCGCAAGGCCATGTTCGCGAACATGGCCCAGGCGCTGATCAAGCATGAGCAGATCGTCACCACTCTGCCGAAGGCGAAGGAGTTGCGCCCGATTGTCGAGAAGCTGGTGACGCTCGCGAAAAAGGGCGGGCTCCACGCACGCCGTCAGGCGATTTCGCAAATCCGCGACGTTGTATTGGTCAAGAAACTGTTTGAGGTGCTTGGCCCCCGGTACAAAGAGCGCGCCGGCGGTTACACCCGCGTGCTCAAGGCCGGCTTCCGGTATGGCGACAACGCCGCTCAGGCGGTTATCGAATTCGTCGACCGGGACGTCGAAGCCAAGGGCAAGGATTCAGGGCCCGTACAAGAGAAAAAGGCTGAGGAAACGGCGACCGCGGCAGCCTAACTCCTAATTGCATCTATCGGAAAAGGGCGGCAGCCGTGTGCCGCCCTTTTTGTTTGCCGGTTTTCGACTGACGGCTATGATCGGGACTTAGCGATCGGCATAGATCGACTTCGCTGGGGGGAACTCATGACAATTCGTACGGCATTGTTGGCAACTTCGCTCGCGGCGGCCTTAGTGAGCACGGCAAGCGCGCAGTCGGCGCAGTCCGACCTGGTCAAGCGCGGCGACTATCTCGTCAACGGCATCATGACCTGCGGAAATTGTCATACGCCGAAAGGTCCGCCTGCGGCGATCGCAGGCAAGGATTATTCCGGCGGACTGTCCTGGGATGAACCGCCATTCAAGGTCACCGCGCCGAACATCACGCCGGACAAAGACACGGGTATCGGCACGTGGACCGATGCCGACATCAAAAAAATGATGCGCACTGGCATTCGTCCGAACGACGCGCACGTCGCGATGATCATGCCAACCGGTTTCTATCACATCATGACCGACCGCGATCTCAATGCCGTCGTTGCCTATCTGCGAACGCTCAAGCAGGTGAGCAACAAGGTTGCGGACCCGGTCTACAAAATGCCGCAGGTCGAGAAGGTGATCCCGGGCGGCGAAAAACCGTTCACCGAAGGGATGATGAGCGACAAGGTCAAAAAGGGTTTCTATCTCGCCACCATCGCGCATTGTATGGAGTGCCATACGCCGATGGAGAAGGGCGTGCGCCGGTGGGACACGCGCTTGGGCGCTGGCGGATTTGAATTCCCCGGGCCGTGGGGCGTTTCCGTTTCGCGCAATATCACGTCGAGCAAGACCAAGGGCATCGGCGCCTGGACCGACGACGAGATCAAGCGGGCGATTACCGCCGGCATTAGCAAGGACGGCAGCAAGCTGAAGCCGCCGATGGGCTACCAATACTACGCAACAGTAACGCCGGACGATCTGGACGCCGTCGTGGCCTATTTGCGCACGGTGCCAGCGCTGGAATAAGGCGTTACCCCGGGCGGGAATAGGGGTATGACGGCCTTCATTTAGACCGGTTAGAAGCCTATATCTCGGCCATTCCCCGGGAAATTGAACCTATGCGCCTTAAAGCCCTGCCTGCTGTCCTGATTGCTGCCATCGCGGCCGGAAATGCGGCCTCTGCACAAGAGCGGCGGCTGCCGACCCAATCCGAACTGCGCTTGTCCTATGCGCCGGTGGTGCAGCACGTGGCTCCCGCGGTGGTCAATGTCTACGCCGCCAAGGTGGTGCAGAATCGCAATCCATTCCTCGATGATCCGATTTTCCGCCGCTTCTTTGGCGTGCCAGGCGGTAGCAGCAGTCAGCTGCAACGTTCTTTGGGCTCCGGGGTGATCGTGGAAGCCGACGGCTTGGTCGTCACCAATAATCACGTCATCGAGGGCGCCGACGAAGTCAAAGTCTCGCTCGCCGACAAACGTGAGTTTGAAGCCACACTCGTGCTCAAGGACCCGCGCACGGATCTTGCGATCCTGCGGATCAAAGACGGCCATGAGCGATTTCCGGTGCTCGATTTCGCCGATTCCGATGCCTTGCAGGTCGGCGATGTCGTGCTGGCGATCGGAAACCCGTTCGGAGTGGGGCAGACGGTGACGCACGGTATCGTGTCGGCGCTGGCGCGCACGCAAGTGGGCATTTCCGATTATCGCTTTTTCATTCAAACCGACGCCGCAATTAACCCCGGCAATTCCGGGGGCGCGTTGGTCGACCTCACCGGCAAGCTGATCGGGGTCAACACCGCCATCTTCTCGCGCTCGGGCGGCTCGCAAGGGATCGGTTTTGCCATTCCCGCCAACATGGTGCGTGTCGTGGTGGCGTCCGCCAAAAGTGGCGGCAGCGCTGTATTGCGACCATGGCTCGGCGCAAAATTGCAGGCGGTCACGCCGGATATCGCGGACAGCATGGGGCTCAAGCGCCCGGCCGGGGCCTTGGTGGCCAATGTCACCGCCGACAGCCCGGCAGCGCGCGCCGGCCTCAAGGCTGGCGATCTCATCGTGTCGGTGGATGGACAAGATGTCGACGATCCCAACGCGTTCGACTACCGGTTCGCCACCAAGGCGCTTGGCGGCAGCGCCCGTCTTGGCGTGTTGCGGGCCGGGCGCGAACAGACAGCGACGATCGCCCTGCAGAAAGCGCCGGAAACGCCGCGCGATGAAATCACCATCCGCTCACGCTCGCCGTTTTCCGGCGTCAAGATTGCCAATCTCTCGCCGGCGCTTGCGGACGAGCTGCAGCTGCAAAATGTCGAGCAGGGAGTGGCCATCGTCGACGTCGACGCCGGCTCTTATGCCAGCAATCTTGGCTTCCAGCGCGGCGACGTGATCGAAGAAGTCAACGGCGAACGAATTACGAAAACGGGCGACGTTGAACGGCTAACCGGTACGCCTAATCGCAGCTGGCGCATTATCATCCTGCGCGGTGGGCAGAAGATTTCCGCGGTGTTCAGCGGATGAGGCCGGGGATGCACGGCACAGTGTCCCGGGCGCAGCGCGGCGCGAAGTGCTGCGCCGCATCGGGGGCACGTGAGTCATTGCCATGACCTCTCGCGCCAAAGCGAGCGGCCCGAGCCTGTTCGCCGCCGCAGGCCTCGAGAAAGACGCGCCGCATCCGCTCGCCGACCGGCTCAGGCCCCAGAAACTCGACGAGGTCGTGGGCCAGGACCATTTGCTCGGCCCCGATGGCGCGCTCACGCGCATGCTGGCGACGCGGTCGCTGGGCTCGCTCATATTTTGGGGCCCGCCTGGCACCGGCAAGACGACGGTTGCGCGTTTGCTGGCTCAGGCGACCGATCTGCATTTTGAGCAAGTCTCCGCCATTTTTACCGGCGTCGCCGATCTCAAAAAAGTGTTCGAGGAAGCACGCCGCCGGCGCGAAATGGGGCAAGGGACCCTCTTGTTCGTCGACGAGATTCACCGCTTTAACCGCGCCCAGCAGGACAGTTTTCTGCCGGTGATGGAGGACGGCACCATCATTCTGGTCGGGGCGACGACCGAGAATCCGTCTTTTGAATTGAACGCGCCATTGCTGTCGCGCGCGCGGGTACTTGTGTTCAAGTCCCTCGATGAGGACGCGATCGAGAAATTGCTCGCACGTGCGGAGACGATCGAGGGCCGGAGGCTCCCGCTTGATCCAGATGCGCGCGAAGTCCTTAAGCGCATGGCCGATGGCGACGGCCGCGCATCACTCACGCTGACCGAAGAAATTTGGCGCGCTGCGCGCAAGGATGAAGTCTTCAATGCCGCGAAACTGCAGGAAATCGTACAGCGCCGCGCACCAATTTACGACAAGAGCCAGGACGGCCACTACAACCTGATCTCGGCGCTGCATAAGTCGGTGCGTGGTTCCGATCCGGACGCCGCGCTCTACTATCTTTGCCGCATGCTCGATGCCGGTGAGCCGCCGCTCTATATCGCGCGCCGCGTGGTACGCATGGCGATCGAGGACATCGGGCTGGCTGATCCGCAGGCGCTTGTGATCGCAAATGCCGCAAAGGATGCGTACGATTTTCTTGGGTCGCCCGAGGGCGATCTCGCGATTGCGCAGGCTGTGATCTATTGCGCCACGGCGCCGAAATCGAACGCCGGCTATGCCGCTTATGGTGCGGCGATGCGCACCGCCAAGGAGGCGGGCTCGCTGCTGCCGCCCAAACATATTCTCAATGCACCGACAAAATTGATGCAGGAGGAAGGTTACGGCCGCGGTTACGCCTACGACCATGAGGCCGAAGAAGCGTTCTCCGGCCAGAATTATTTTCCCGACGCGCTGCCGCGCCAGATGTTCTACAATCCGCCCGAGCGCGGCTTCGAGCGCGAGATCAAGAAGCGATTGGAGTATTGGGCCAAGCTGCGGAAAGAGCGGGGCGGGGGATGATTGATATCGATGCTTATTGCGCGCGGGTCGGCTACGACGGTCCGCGCCAGCCGACACTTGAGACCTTGCGTGAAGTGCACAGATTGCAGCCGCAAGCGATCGCCTTCGAGAACCTCGACCCGCTGCTAAAGCGGCGGGTGCTGCTCGATCCCGCTTCGCTCGAACAGAAGATGCTGCATGACGGGCGCGGCGGGTATTGCTTCGAGCAGAATTTGCTGTTTGCGCATGCCCTGCGCCAGCTCGGCTTCAAAGTCACCGAACTTGCGGCGCGCGTATTGTGGAATGTGCCACCGGGCGTGAACACGCCGCGCTCGCACATGCTGTTGCTGGTCGATCTCGACGGCGAGCGTTATCTCGCCGATGTCGGTTTTGGCGGCAATGTGCTGACCGCGCCGCTGCTGCTGGAATCGGGCATGGAGCAGGCGACGCCGCACGAGCCGTTCCAGGTGCTCAAGGACGGCGAACACTATCTGCTGCAGTTCAAAATGCGCGGCGAGTGGGTGAAGCTGTACCGCTTCGATCTGTCCGAGCAGCTGCAGCCGGATCACGAGCAGGGCAACTGGTTCGTCTCGACGCATCCCCATTCGATTTTTGTCAACGGTCTGCTGGGCGCGCGTGCGGAGCCCGGCCGCCGTTACGCGCTCGCCAATAACGTGCTGTCCGTGCACGGGCTGAATGGCGGCAGCGAAAAACGCACGCTCAATGCGCGCGAACTGCGCGACGCGCTGGGCGACCTTTTCAAGGTACGGCTCGACGGACTCGAAGGGCTCGATTCCGCGCTCGAACGGTTCGCTGCAGGCCCGGCATGAGTCGCCGCGACCGCGGGCGTTCGGGGCCACGCCAGCCCGGCGGCGGACGGCAACAAGCCGGGCCGCGGCATCGCGGCTCTGGCAAAAAGCGCGGTGCCAATCGCCACCATTCTCAGGGACATATCGACGGCACTCCTCGAAGGAGGAAGCCGCCTGCATCGTCCGAGCCTCGTCCGCCGCGCGTGAGCGCTTTTCAGGACATGGAGGCCAAAAAGCCGCCGGCAATTGCAGTGTCATCGGGCGTCCAGACCGTCACCGTTACTCCGGACGAAAACGGGATGCGCGTCGATCGGTTTTTCGAAGCACGGTTTCCGGGTCTGTCGTTCAGCCACATCCAGCGCATTATCCGCAAAGGAGAGGTGCGTGTGAACGGCAAGCGGACGCAGCCGAAAGCCCGGCTCGAAGCCGGTCATGCGGTGCGTATCCCGCCGCTGAAAGTTGAAGCGCCGCCACCCCGCGATGATGCGCCGTCGGCGCAGAAGGATCGCGCTTTCCTGAAGTCGATCACACTCTATGAGGATGCGGACGTTCTTGTGCTTAACAAACCGATGGGTCTCGCCGTGCAGGGCGGCTCCGGCACGACGCGCCATATCGATGGCATGCTTGGTGCCTTGCGCGGGCCCGACGGCCAACGTCCGCGCCTCGTCCACAGGCTCGACAAGGATACGGCGGGCTGTCTGCTGGTGGCCAAGACACGTTTTATCGCAGCGGCGCTTGCCAAGACTTTCCGCTCACGGGCGGCGCGCAAGGTTTATTGGGCGCTTGTCGTGGGAGTGCCCAAGCCTGCGCAGGGGCGAATTTCGACCTACCTCGCCAAGCAGGAGGTCGAGGAAGATTCGTTTATGCGCATTGCCAAGCACGGCGAGAAAGATGCCGTGCACGCCGTTACATATTACGCGGTGGTTGAGACGGCGGCTCAGCAGCTGGCCTGGCTGTCGCTCAAGCCGGTGACCGGCCGCACTCATCAGTTGCGCGCGCATATGGCGCATATCGGCCACCCAATCGTTGGCGATCCGAAATATTTCAACATCGAGAACTGGCACTTGCCGGGCGGTATTCAAAATAAACTTCATCTGCTGGCGCGCCGTATCGCGGTACCGCATCCGCGCGGCGGCGTGATCGACGTGTCGGCCCCGATCCCACCGCATATGCTGCAGTCGTGGAATCTGCTCGGATTTGACACCAAACGTTACGACCCAATCGAAGAGGCGCCGGAGGAGTAGCGAGCCGTCGGCGGGGTTCCTATGTCATAGACATGATGCGCGCACCCTCAGTCATCCTGCTCCTTGTCCTGACAACAGCGTCGATAGCGCCGGCGCGCGCGCAAGCAGGCAAGGACTACGACATCATGCGGGACGACTACAGCATCATGGTCCCGGAGAGGGGAGCCAGGCCCGAAAGCCCGGAGCCATGGCTCGCTCCGAAATACAAATCACCGCGCGGCACCGTAAAGCACGTGACCATCCCGAAATCGACCATCGTCACGCCGCCAACCGCCACGCTGCCGCCCCCCATTGTTGTGCCGCAGACCGGACGGGTGCTTCCAAACTTGCCGACGGTGCCGGGCGCAGGGCCCGGTGGCCGCGAGACCTTTCAGGATCGCGCCTCGCGTTGCGCGCATCAGGCCGGCGTCTATGGTCAGGCCGCCGGTGACCGCAACACTTATATGGGCACCTGTATCAATCAATGACGCGCTTCAACTGTTACTTGAGATTCTAAGGCCCGCCAAAGTGCCAGTTGAAGTTAAGCTCCCGGTTTAAATTCGACCTTTAAATCTCATCGATCACTTGCATCGTTTCGGTTGCCTCTTCCAGAACCGGCACGGAAACATTGCCGCCGCGTCGTGATCGATGCTGCCCGCCACAGCCAGGGCCAATAGGCCCTGGCTGTTACGTTCAGGCCCCCGCGGCGTCGAGCGCTGCAATGTCCGCGGGTGAAAGCTTGATCTGCGGCGCCTTCAGGATTTCACCGAGCTGTTTCAAGCTGGTGGCGCTCACAATCGGCGCGGTGACGATCGGCTTGGCGAGCAGCCAGGCCAGCGCGATCTGGGCATGCAATGCGTTGTGCCGTACGGCCACTTCGCCCAGGACCTTGAGAATGCCAAGCCCGCGCGCGTCGAGATAGCGCTTGAGCCTGCCGCCGCGTCCCGGATGCTTTGCCCCTTCCTCCGGCGAGCGGTATTTCCCTGTGAGGAAACCCGCAGCGAGCGAATAATAGTTGATCACTCCCAGCTTCTCCTGCTGGCAGATCGGCAGGAACTCGCTCTCGAATTCCTTGCGGTCGGAGAGATTGTAGAGCGGCTGGAGGCTTTCGTAGCGAGGCAATCCCAATGTCTTGCTGGCCGCGAGGGATGCTTTCAGCCGCGCCGGGCTCATATTGGAGGCGCCAATGGCGCGCACTTTGCCGGTCGCGATGAGCTGGGCATAGGCCTGCATGGTTTCTTCCGGCGGTGTGACTTCGTCGTCAAAATGCGTCTGATAGAGATCGATGCGGTCGGTTTGCAGGCGGCGCAGCGAGGCTTCGCATTCGCGCAGGATGTAATCCTTCTTCAGGCTGCGGCCTTCGCCCATGTCCTCGCCGACCTTGGTCGCGATCAGCACTTTGTCGCGTTTGCCGCTGCGCTTGATCCAATTGCCGATGATCGTCTCCGACTCGCCGCCGGGATTGCCCGGCACCCAGCGCGCATAGCTGTCGGAAGTGTCGACAGCGTTGAAACCGGCGTCGATAAACGCATCGAGAATTTCGAACGATGTCGGCGCGTCGATGGTCCAGCCGAAAACATTTCCGCCCAGCATAAGCGGGGCGAGATGCAGATCGGATTGGCCAAGGCGGCGTTTATCCATGAGTGTCTTTCTCTGCCTCATCCTGAGGAGGCCGCGGAACGCGGCCGTCTCGAAGGATGGGGCTGCCACATGCTTCGAGACGCACTCCTTCGGAGCGCTCCTCAGCATGAGGCCGAGCGAGGTCTATCGCAAACTGGCGTTGAACTTCTCGAGCGCTTCTTGGCCGGGACACAGCTCACTCTCGCCAAGGATGTTGAGGGGAGCCTCGACCGTGCGCAGATGCGCGTGCAGGTCTTCCGATTCCTTATCCATGTAGAGCAGGCCGGTGACGATCTGCCCCTTGGCGGCGTGATGCTGGAGAAAGCCGAGCGCCGCGGTGCGGTCGTGCAGCTCGTAATCGGCGGCGAGCTTGCGCAGCGCGATCTTGGAGCCGTCATGTTGCTCCACCACCTCAACCGTGCCCGGATCGTATTTGACCTCAATCGGCATCCGACTTGAGATGAAGTCGAGGCGGTTCACTGCTTCATTGTGTTCGCGTACGAAATCGAAGCTCTTGGTCGACCCGGTGTGATTGTTGAACGCCGCGCCCTTGTGCGCGATTGCAGCCTTGATGATCGGAACGAGCTGGTGCTTGTCGCCTGAGAATGAGCGGGCAACGAAGCTTGCGCCGAGCTGGAGCGCCATGGCCACGAGGTCGATCGAATTGTCGGTATTGATGAAGCCGCGCTTCGACTTCGATCCGCGGTCGGCAGTGGCGGAGAATTGCCCCTTGGTGAGTCCGTATACACCGTTATTTTCGACGATATAGACCATGTTCACCCCGCGCCGGAGGCAGTGGGCGAATTGGCCAAGCCCAATCGAGGCGCTGTCGCCGTCGCCGGAGACGCCGAGGTAGATCAGGTCGCGGTTGGCAAGATTGGCGCCGGTGAGCACCGACGGCATGCGGCCATGCACGGAATTGAAGCCGTGCGAATTGCCGAGGAAATAAGTCGGCGTCTTTGACGAACACCCGATGCCCGAAATCTTGGCAACCCGATGTGGCTCGATCGAGAGTTCGAAGCAGGACTGGATGATCGCCGCAGTGATCGAGTCATGGCCGCACCCGGCGCACAGCGTCGATACCGTGCCCTCGTAGTCGCGGTGCGTATACCCGAGCTCGTTCTTCGGCAGGTCCGGGTGATGAAACTTGGGCTTTGCAAGATAGGTCATGAGGTTACCTTCATCGGCTTGACCTTCAGTTGATCCAAGTGGTCGCCGATTGCCTTGGCAATGAAACGGGCGGTGATAGGGGTGCCATCATAATGCAGGATCGGTACCAGCCGCACTGGATCGATGCCGCATTCATTGACAATGAGCGAGCGCAACTGGGCGTCGCGGTTCTGTTCGACCACGAACACGAAATCGTGGTCAGCGACGAAACTGTTCACGCTGGAATGGAACGGGAAGGCACGCACGCGCATGCGGTCGAGCGCGTGACCACGCGCTTCGATCATGTGGATTGCTTCATCCATGGCTGGCGAGGTCGAGCCAAAATAGATCACGCCGTATTTGGTCGGCTTGCTGGCGGCGGCAATCAGCGGCCGTGGCACAAGGTCTTTGGCGGTATCGAATTTGCGGACCAGCCGCTGCATGTTGTCGACATAAGGTGCGCCTTCCTCGGTGTAGCGCGCGTAGCGGTCGCGCGAGGTGCCGCGGGTGAAGAACGAGCCCTTGGTCGGATGGGTGCCGGGATAGGTACGATAGGGGATGCCGTCGCCGTCGACGTCGAGATAGCGGCCGAAATCCTTGCCGGCCTCGAGCTCGGCGGCGGTCATCACCTTGCCGCGGTCGTATCGACGCTTGTCGTCCCATACCAGGGGTTTCGACAAATGGTGGTTCATGCCGATGTCGAGATCGAGCATGACGAAAATCGGTGTCTGCAACCGGTCGGCAAGGTCGAAGGCCTGCGCGCCGAACTCGAAGCTCTCGCTCGGGTCTTCCGGGAACAGCAGCACGTGCTTGGTGTCGCCATGCGAGGCATAAGCGCAGGAGATGATGTCGCACTGCTGCGTGCGGGTCGGCATGCCGGTTGAAGGCCCGGCGCGCTGGACATCGAACAAAACAGATGGAATTTCAGCGAAGTAGGCGAGCCCAATGAACTCCTGCATTAACGAAATGCCGGGCCCGGAGGTGGCCGTGAACGCACGCGCACCGTTCCAGCCGGCGCCGATCACGATACCGATGGAGGCAAGCTCATCCTCGGCCTGGATGATCGCGTATTTCGCCTGCTTGGTCGCTGAATCGATGCGCAACTTGGCACAATGGCGGGTAAAGGCGTCGGCGAGTGAAGACGAAGGCGTGATCGGATACCAGGCGCAGACAGTGGCGCCGCCATAGACGGCACCAAGGGCTGCAGCCGAATTGCCCTCGATAAAAATACGGTCGCCGACCGCGTTCGTGCGCTTGAGCCTGATGCCGAGCGGGCACTGCAAATTCAAAATCGCATAGTCGCGACCGATATGCAGGGCTTTGATATTCGGCTCAATCAGCTTGTCCTTGCCCTTGTATTGCTCGCCGATGAGCTTCTCGACCACCGCCACCTCGATGTCGAGCAGGGCCGTGAGAGCACCGATGTAAATGATGTTCTTGAAAAGCTGGCGCTGGCGCGGATCGGTATATTCGCGATTGCAGATCGCGGTCAGCGGCACGCCAATGACCGTGATGTCATCGCGGAATTTCGATGGCGGCAAAGGTTTGGTGCAATCGTAGAACAGGTAGCCGCCCGGTTCGACACCGGCGATGTCCCTGTCAAAGGTTTGTGGGTTCATCGCCACCATCAGGTCGGTGCCGCCGCGAGCGCCCAGGTGGCCGGCGGCAGAGACACGAACTTCGTACCAGGTCGGCAGGCCCTGAATGTTGGACGGGAAGATGTTGCGTGGCGCGACCGGCACGCCCATCCGCATGACCGCGCGCGCAAACATCTCGTTCGCGCTCGCCGAACCCGAGCCATTGACGTTGGCGAAACGAATGACGAAGTCGTTTACGCGGCTGATCGGCGTGGCGGTCGGCATGACGCTCCTGCGTGAGTCATATCGAGAAAGAATTTCTGCATGTCCCAGGCCCCGGTCGGGCACCGTTCGGCGCAAAGGCCGCAATGCAGACAGACGTCTTCATCCTTGACCATGACGCGGCCGGTCTTGAGGCCGTCCTGGACATAGAGGTCTTGCGTGAGGTCGTGCGCGGGCGCGGTCAGCCGCTTGCGGAGATCGGCTTCCTCGCCATTCGGTGTGAAGGTGATGCAATCCATCGGGCAGATATCGACGCAGGCATCGCATTCGATGCAGAGCTGCGCCGAGAACACCGTCTGCACGTCGCAGTTCAGGCAGCGGCCGGCCTCCTTGAGCGCGACCTCGACGTCGAAGCCCAGTTCGACTTCGGCCTTGATGTCTTTCAGCGCGATGGCTTTGTCGCGGAGCGGCACCTTGTAGCGCTTATCGAGTTCGATCTCGTTGTCATAGGACCATTCATGGATGCCCATCTTCTGGCTCATCACCTCGACGGCGGGCAGTGGCCGGTCGGTGATGTCCTCGCCATTGAGCATCTTGTCGATCGAGACGGCAGCTTCGTGACCGTGCGCGACGGCCCAGATGATGTTTTTCGGTCCGAACGCCGCGTCGCCACCGAAGTACACATTCGGGTTGGTGGAGGCAAAAGTCACGGTGTCGACCTTGGGCATATGCCATTCGTCGAACTGGATGCCGCAATCGCGTTCGATCCAGGGGAAGGCGTTCTCCTGGCCGACCGCCACCAGCACATCGTCACAAGGAAAGTGCAGATCCGGTTCGCCGGCCGGCACTAGTTTGCGGCGACCCTTGGCGTCGCGTTCGGCCTTCACCTTTTCGAAAGTGACGCCGGTGAGTTTGCCGTTCTCGTGGGTGAATTTCTTCGGCACGAGGTAATTGTGGATCGGGATGCCTTCGTGCATGGCGTCTTCCTTTTCCCAAGGCGACGCCTTCATTTCCTCGAAGCCGGAGCGCACCACCACGTCAACTTGCTCGCCGCCGAGGCGGCGCGCGGAGCGGCAGCAATCCATGGCGGTGTTGCCGCCGCCGAGCACGATCACACGCTTGCCGATCTTGCTCACGTGGCCGAACGAT
>Ga0209647_1001809_pt1 | contig 17739 bp, 17 predicted proteins | sample GraSoi_2013_60cm_FD_185827 | JGI IMG/M metagenome (GOLD analysis project Ga0209647, IMG submission 185827) | Grasslands soil microbial communities from the Angelo Coastal Reserve, California, USA - Sample 9_17_2013_60cm (SPAdes) (version 2) | ecosystem: Environmental > Terrestrial > Soil >...
GACCGTGAAGTCGCATTTGCGCAGCCTCTTTGCCAAGCTCGACGTCCTGAGCCGAACCGAAGCGATCACCGTGGCAAGCCGACGAGGGCTGGTACGACTGTGAATTAGCGGTACGGGCCCTGCGTGTCTACGCAGGGCCCATTTGTTTCAGATGGCACGCCTCTCGACCGCGAGCCTCTACGCGAAGCTCACCGACTTTGCCGCGAGCACCTCGCCTTTGATGAAGGCGAGCAAGTCCGGGTTGATGACTTCCGGGTGGGTGGTGCACATGCCATGGGGCAGCCCCGCATACACCTTCAGCGTGCCTTTCCTCACCAGCTTGGCGGAAAGCGGGGCGGAGTCCGCGATCGGCACGATCTGATCGTCGTCGCCGTGCAGGATGAGCACCGGCACGTTGATCGACTTGAGGTCCTCGGTGAAGTCGGTCTCGGAGAAGGCCTTGATGCAGTCGTAGTGCGCCTTGGCACCGCCCATCATTCCCTGGCGCCACCAGTTGTCGATCACGCCCTGCGACACTTTCGCACCCGCGCGGTTGAAGCCATAGAACGGACCGGCCGGCACGTCGCGGAAGAATTGCGCGCGGTTGGCGACGAGGGCGGCACGGAAGCCGTCGAACACCTCGATCGGCAATCCGCCCGGATTCTTCGCCGACTTGACCATGATCGGCGGCACGGCGCCGATCAGCACCGCCTTTGCCACGCGTCCCGCGCCATATCGTGCGACATAGCGGGCCACTTCGCCGCCGCCGGTCGAGTGCCCGACGTGAATCGCGTTGCGCAGGTCGAGGTGCGCGGCGAGCTGCGCCATGTCCGCGGCGTAGGTGTCCATCTCGTTGCCGGTCGCGGTCTGCGTAGAGCGGCCATGGCCGCGGCGGTCGTGCGCGATGACGCGGTAGCCCTGCGACAGGAAGTACATCATCTGCGCGTCCCAGTCGTCGGCCGACAACGGCCAGCCGTGATGGAACACGATGGGCTGGCCGCTGCCCCAGTCCTTGTAATAGATCTGCGTGCCGTCCTTCGTGGTGATGGTGCTCATGCGCTTAGCTCCTTGGCTAGGTTCGGCGGCGAGCGCCGCCATGGGAAGTGGTAGTGCCAGACCGGCCACCGCCGTCGCGCCGGCGAGCAGGACATCGCGGCGCGCGGCATTGATCGTCGTGCTGCGTTTGCTCATCGCGGACTCCGTTAGCGGGAAATAAAAAGGGCGGTCCCGGAGGACCGCCCTGCGCTCGCGAAGGGGAGGAGGAGGATGCGAGCGAAGTCTCTGTCAGTCACACGCCCAGACTGGATGGCTGCTGTGACACAGCGATGGCGCCGGGCACAGTCTGAGTGTCAACCGACATGTCGGCGCGACAGATTCCGCTCAGTGAAAGACGCGCGCGAAGGTTCGCCCCTGCAGCAGCTCTGCCGTCTGCTCGGCGCCGTCGGCCATCAGGTCCTCGAGCGCGGCGCGGATCTCGTCTTCCAGCTCGCGCGCCGGCACCCAGCCGGGCCAGGTGTGCACCGACACTTCGACGACATCGAGCTCGACGGTCACATGAAACCCGGAGAGCATCGGCAGGCGCTCGAACAGATTGGCGATGCGCGCGAGAAACAGCTCGGCGTGCTTCGTGGAAACCTGCGCAACCACTCGATCGTTGATCATGGCAGCTCCTCTGTAGGGCGCCTTCAGCCTGCGACCTCAGCGTTTCGCGCGTGTGTCGTCCTCCGGCCGCTGCGTTGCAGAAGTAACAGTGCGGGCCCGGCCGAGAGCTGCGCCCGGGTGCCGGAGACCGTCAGCTCGGCGTAGCGGTCGGGCTGCAGGCAGGCGATGAGGCGCGCGCCCCGGATGTGCTTGCATTGCGCGGTGGCCTGGCTCTCGCCGACGCCGCTCGGCGAGATTTTCCGCGCGTCGATGCCCTGGGCGACGAGGTAGTCGCGCACGGCGCCGGCACGGCGCTCCGAAAGCGCGCGGTTGTACCTGGCGGCACCAATACGGTCGGCATGGCCGACGATCGCCAGGGTTTCGTAGTTCGACACGGCGAGCCGGCCGGCGAGCTCGTCGAGCGCTGCGCGTCCTTCGGGCTTGAGCTTTGCGCTGTCGAAATCGAACAGCGCATCGAGCGACAGCCGGAACGGGACTGCCTGCGGGATGGGCTGCGGCGCGGGCGCCGGCGGCGCTGCGGCGACCGGCGGCTCCTCGACCGGTGCGGCTTGCGGCGCGGGCGCGGCCACCGGCTCGGCCGGCGCCGGCTCGCAATCGGCGAAGCGCATGCCGGGCCGCCATCCATAGTCGTGCACGCAATCGCCGTAGCGGGAGCGCACGGGCTCGCCATTGAACCGGTCGGTGACATAGCCTTCGACGGCCGCTGCCGGTAGCGCCGGGGCAAGGGCAATGAACAGGGTAAGAAAACGCAGACGGGATTTCATGGAAATTTCCTTTCAGTTGGGGAATGTGTTGCTAGGCGTGCTGGACGCGCGCGCCGCCGCGTCCGGTGACGACTTGCACGCGCTGCCCCGCGGCGAAGTCCTGCCACCCGGGCTGGACGATGGCGATGGTTTCGCCGGTGTCCAGCCGCACCGTGATTTCCTCGCCCTTGTGTGTCGTGACCCGCTGTTCGATGGCGTTGCCGGCAACGCCGCCGCCGACCGCGCCGAGCACCGCTCCCGCGATGCTGCCGTTGCCATGGCCGATCTGGCTGCCGAGCAGGCCGCCGACAGCCGCGCCGGCGAGCGTGCCGACCACGGGGCGCTCGCCCTTGATCTCCACCGGCCGCGCGCTGACCACGGTGCCGTACTGCACGCTCTCGACGCTGCGCGCCTCGCTCGCGTTGTAGACCTGCGCTCCGTCCGAGGCGCAGCCGCCGGTGAGCGCAGCGGCGGCGAGCAGTGAAGCGGCGACGATCGGGTATTTCATCTTGTCTTCCTTTCTTGGGTGACAGCGCGTCGATCCTCGAGCACGCGGACCGCACGCCGATGTCAGCGTGTCGTCGCACGGTGACGGCTGTAGCGAGGAGAAATCGATTGCGCTCGGTGTCAGTCGTAACGCTCTGCGACGGCGTTGCAACACGGGCGACCCATTGGCGCGCGAAGATCGCGCCGTGCACAAGGCCCTCTTAGCTCTAGGATGCGCGCTGGCGATCGGCGGCTGCGCCACCGCCGCGGACTGCGGCGGCGACTGGTACGCCCACGGCTGGCGCGACGGCCGCTATGGCGCGTTCGCACAGGCCGAGCTGTACGCGCGGCGCTGCGCAACGGTCGATGCCGGCGAGTACAACCGCGGCTGGCGCGACGGCGCAGCCGAGCGGCCGACCCTGGGCGGGATGTAGCTTAGCGGCCCGGCGCGTCGCCCCTGCGGCTCGCCTCGAACAGATACCAGACGCGCTTTTCCGCCTCGTCGATCCACACCTCGAGCAGGCTCGCGGTGGCGACGTCGCCGTGCTCGTCGCACACGCCGTGGGTCTCGCGCATATGGGCGGCGAGGCGCATGTTGTCCTCGCGCAGCTCCGCCAGCATGTCGAGCGGCGTGACGTAGTCGGCATCGTTGTCCGATACGCGCTGCAGGCGGCTGATCTGGCTGATCGAGCGCAGCGTGTTGCCGCCGACCTTGCGCACCCGCTCGGCCACCGTGTCGGTGATGGCGAAGATCTGGTCGGCCTGCTCGTCGAGCAGCAGGTGATAGTCGCGGAAATGCGGCCCCGAGATGTGCCAGTGGAAGTTCTTGGTCTTGAGATACAGCGCAAACAGATCGGCGAGCAGCACGTTCAACGCGGCCGACAGGTCTTTCGTCGCCTCGGCCCCCAGGTCGCTCGGCGTCTTGAGCGGGGCAGCGCGGCGCAGCTTGGTTTCTTCGCGGATCATGGTCGTATCCTTTCGGTTTAAAAAAACGGGGCTAGTGATGCAGCACGCGCGCCAGGCTGGCGGCGAGCTCGCGGGCAAGCAGGGGCTTCCTGAGGACATCGTCGGCGCCGAGCTCGCGCGCCTTGAGCGCCGCCGCGGCACCGACGTAGCCGCTCATCAGCAGGATCGGGATCGAGGCATTGATGCGGCGCACTTCCTGGATGATGGTCGAGCCGGTGACACCGGGCATGCGCTCATCGGTCAGGATGGCGTCGAAACTGCCGGGATTGGCGCCGAACTCCTTCAGCGCATTGACGCTCGAGGTGAAACCTGCCGTCGCGTACCCCAGCCCCTCGAGAGTTTCGGTCGCCAGGCGAACCAGCGGCTCCTCATCGTCCACCACCAGCACACGCTGCCCATCGCCGCGCGGCAGCGAGCGCGTCTGGTCCTTGCGCTGCTCGAGCGCATCGCCGCTGCGCGGCAGGTAGACGGTGAACGTGGTGCCCTTGCCAAGCTCGGTGGCGACGTCGATCGCGCCGCCGACGTTGCTGACGATGCCATGCACCAGCGAGAGCCCGAGGCCGCTGCCGACGCCGACCTCCTTGGTGGTGAAGAACGGATCGAACATGCGCTCGAGGACCTCGGCGCGGATGCCGCTGCCCGCATCCGCGACTTTGAGAACCAGGTATTCGCCCGCCGAGATCGCGCCGACCGAAGCCGCGCGCGCCGACTCGAAGCGGACGCGCTCGAGCGACACCCGCAGCAATCCGCCCTTCGGCATGGCCTGCACGGCATTGCTGGCGAGGTTCATCACGACCTGGTGCACTTGTGTCGGATCGCCCTGCATTGCCGCGCGCCCGGCGCGCAGGTCGGCGCGCACGCGAACGCCTCGCGGCAGGTCGCCCGCCAGGAGATCGAGCGCTTCGCGCACTACCGCCTCGACGTGCACGGCGACGCGCTCGCCCACCCCGCTGCGGCTGAAGGCCAGGATGCGGTCGACCAGGGCGCGGCCCCGTTCGCCGGCGGACATGATGCTGTCGAGATCGCGCTGCAGCCGCGTGCCTTTCTTCGCGCCGCGCTGCGCCATCTCGCCGTAGCCGAGGATGGCGCCGAGGATGTTGTTGAAATCGTGCGCGATGCCACCGGCGAGCGTGCCCATCGCCTCGAGCCGCTGCGCGCGGCGCAGCTCCCGCTCCATCTTTCTCAGCTCCTCCTCGGCGTGCCGGCGGTCGGTCACGTCCTGCATGAAGCCCACCATGCGCGTCGGCTTGCCGGCGCCGTCGAAGAACATCCGGCCCCTGGCCTGCAGCCAGTGCACTGAACCGTCGGGATGAACCACACGATACTCGGCGGCGACCTCGCCGGTGCGCTGCGCGTGGTGCAGCGCCTCCTTCACCGCCGGCCAGTCGTCGGGGTGCAACAGCTTCTTCCAGCTTTCGTAGCTGCCGTCATAGGTCCCGGGCGCGAGCCCGTACATCGCCTCGAGGTCGCTCGACCAGCGGTTTTCCCCCTCGCCGCCCGGCCCGATGCGCCATTCGAAAGCGATGGCACGCGCCGACTTCTGGGCGAGCTCGAGCATTTCCTGACGCGAGCGCAACTCCTCCTCGATGCGCTTGCGCTCGGTGATGTGGCGCCCGACGCCCTGGTAGCCCTTGAAGCGCCCCTGGCCGTCAAACATCGGCGCGCCGCTGACGCTGAAATAACCGACGGATCCGTCGGGTACGACGCGGCTCAATTCGAGATCGCGGAAGGGCTGGCGGGCGGCAAGCGTGGCCTGGTGCTCGGCCCACGAACAGGAGAGCGGCGTGAGACCGGGCAGCTCCCAGCGCGTCTTGCCGAGCGGCGATTCCTCCGGGTATGCGCGCAGGGTGTAGGCCTGGTCCGACATGTAGGTGAAGCGCAGATTTTCGTCCAGCCTCCAGTAATAGTCGGACGAAAGATCGGTCAGGCTGCGAAAGCGCGCCTCGCTCTCGCGCAGCTCGTCGGCGGCGAGCCGGCGCTCGGTGATGTCGTTCAGCACGCAGACGACGCGCAGCGCCGCCCCCTGCGCGTCGCGCTGGATCAGCCAGAGCGCCGTCAGCCAGCGCACCTCGCCCTTCACGACAATGCGGTATTCGAACTCGTGGCGCAGCGCGGGACCGGCGAGCACGGCGGCGAGCTGGCCGAACAGGCGCGCGCGGTCCTCGAGGTGATAGGGAATGTCGCGGATGAACTCGGTGCGGCTCGCGTGCTTCACGTCCGCGGGCAGGCCGACCAGCTCGTAGGTCTTCGGCGAGACGAAGATCTCGTCGCTCTGCACGTTCCAGTCGTAATGGCCCTCCTGGGAGGCTTCCATGGCGAGCGCATAGCGCTCTTCCGATGCGCGCAGCGCGTCGGCGGCGAGCTTGCGCTCGGTGATGTCGAGCAGCGATCCGGTGAGGCGCACCGGAACGCCGCGCTCATCGCGGAATACTTTGCCTCGCGAGCGCAGCCAGCGCGCTTCGCCCGGCCGCGGAATGACGCGATATTCGCGCTCATGGCTGCCCGACTCGATGCCGGCCCGGATCGTCTCCGGCATGAGAGGACGGTCGTCCGGGTGCTGCGGCACGAGCGCCATGATCTCGTCCCGATGCGCGGGCAGCGCGCCCTCCGGCAGGGCCAGCATCTCGCGCGCGCGCTTGGAGACGAACATCTCGTCGCTGACCAGGTTCCAGTCCCAATGGCCGGCGTCGGAGCCTTCCATGGCGTGCGCGTAGCGCTGCTCCGACAGGCGCAGCGCTTCCTCAGCGCGCTTGCGCTCGGTGATGTCGGTGGAGGAGCCGGTCCAGCGCACGACCTTGCCCTCCGCGTCGCGGAAGCAGATGCCGTTCAGGTTGTGCCAGCGCACCTCGCCGCCAATCAGCACGCGCAGCTCCATGGAGAGGCGCGAGCCGCTGCCGGCGAAGAGTTCCTGCACCGCGCGCTGCCACTTCGGGCGGTCTTCGGGATGAAACGGCGCCCGCTCCATAAAGCTGGCGCGGTCCACGAACGTGGTGCCCGGTGCGAAGCCGCCCATCTCCAGCAGCTTGGGCGAGAGATAGAACGCGTCGCTCGGGATATACCAGTCCCAGAAGCCGGCCTCGGCCGCGAGCATCGCCCGCTCGTAGCGTTTCTCGGATTCGCGCAGCGCCTCCTCGGCGCGCTTGCGCGTGGTGATGTCGGTGAGCGAGCCGGTCACCAGGGCCGGCGCGCCTTCCGCGTCCGCAAAGATCTTTGCCCGGGTTCGCAGCCAGCGCATTTCCCCCACCGCGTCGATCACCCGATACTCCATGTCGAAGCCGCCCGCACGGCGCGCGAGGCTCGCCTGGATCGTGTGCTCGGTGCGCTGACGGTCTTCCGGATGGAATCTGATCTCCGCCCTGAGGCCGGCGCGGGTATCAATCTGCACCTCATCGGCAACGCCGAACAACTCGCGGGCGCGCGGCGAGACATACATCCGGTCGCTCGCTGGACTCCATTCCCAGATGCCGTCCGCCGAAGCTTCGAGCGCACGCGCGTAGCGCTCCTCGGAGTCGCGCAGCGCGTCCTCGACGCGTTTGCGATCCGTGACGTCGCTCACCGAGCCGGTGATCCGTGCGGGCTGGTCATCGGCGTCGAGAAAAACCTTGCCGCAGCAGCGCAGCCAACGCGTTTCACCGGCCTGGTGGAGGATGCGATATTCGATGTCGAAGCCTTCCGAGCGGCGCGCGAGGCAGTCTTGGATCGCGTCCTGGATGCCGTGCCGGTCTGCCGGATGAAAGCGGGCATGCGCCTCCAAGTCGGCGCGCGTGCGGATTTCCACGCCATCCGGTATGCCATACAGCTGACGTGCATGCGGCGACTCGAACAGCTCGCCGGTCGCCAGATTCCATTCCCAGATGCCTTCGTTCGAGCCTTCCAGCGCGCGCGCGTAGCGCTCCTCGGACAAGCGCAGCGCCTCCATGGTGCGCCGGCGCTCCGTCACATCCCTCACGGTGCCGCACCAGCGCACCGCGCGTCCCGACGCGTCGCGCAAGCACACGCCGTTGTGCTGGATCCAGCGGATTTCGCCGTGAATCATCGCGCGCAGTTCCATGCTGAGGCGCGAGCCGGTGCCGGCAAAGAGCTCGCGCGCCGCACTGAGCCAGGCTTGCATGTCCTCCTTCACTAACGGCGTCTTGGCCAGATAGTCCTGGCGGGAAGTGAAGCTGGTGCCCGGCGGCAATCCGAACACGTCCACGACGCGCGGCGACGTGTAGTACTCGTCGGTCCCGACGATCCAGTCCCAGTGCGCGTCCTGCGCCGCTTCCATGGCGAACGCGTAGCGCTCCTCGGAGAGCCGCAGCGCCTCCTCGGCGCGCTTGCGATCCGTGATGTCGGTGGTCGAGCCGGTCCAGCGCACCACTGCGCCGTAAGCGTCGCGGCTCGCCAGGCCCGTGAGGTGGAAGCAGCGCGTCTCGCCATGACGCAACATCCGGATCTCGATATCGAAACGCGCGGACTCGCCGGCGAAGTGCGCCGCCACCGCCTGCTCCCACTTCGGCTGGTCCTCGGGGTGGAAGGCGAAGCGCTGGATGAAATCGGCACGGCCGGCGAAGCGCGTGTCGGGGGGAAAGCCGTACATCTCCAGCATGCGCGGCGAGGCGTAGAACTCGTCGGTGGCGACATCCCAGTCCCAGAAGCCCTCATCGCTCGCCGCCATCACGACCGCGTAGCGCTGTTCCGAGTGTCGCAACGCCTGCTCCATGGACCGGCGCGCCGTCACGTCCCGCATGGCCCCGGTCCAGCGAACCAGTGCGCCGGAAGCGTCGCGAGTCGCCATGCCGGTGGCGTGGATCCAGCGCGTTGCCCCGCCGCACAGGATCCCCATTTCCAGGTCGAAGCGTGCCGACTTGCCAGCAAAGTGCGCAGTGACACCCTCCTGCCACCTGGCGCGCTCGCCGGGCGCGAACGGAAAGCGCGAGAGAAAATCCGCCCTGCTCGCGAACACGGTGTCGTGCGGGAAGCCGCACATCTCCAGCATGCGCGGCGAGGCATGGAAGTCGTCGGTGGCCACGTCCCAGTCCCAGAAGCCCTCGTCGCTCGCGTTCATCGCCATCGCGTAGCGCTCCTCCGAGCGCTGCAGCGCCGCGGCGCGCGTGCTGCGCGTCGCGCCCCAGCCGACGGCGAGGCCGGTGATGGCGAAGGTGACGAAGCGAGGCAGGTCGAGCCAGCCCGCCGTGAGCGGGTAGCTGATCGGGATCAGTTGCGGCACTACGAGCGTCGCAAGCAGCGCGGCGAAGAAGCCCGGCCCGGGACCGCCGAACCAACCCGCGGCGACCACGGCGAGCACGAACAGCCCGGTCGGATGCAGAAAAGGTCCGGCCGGCGAAACGTGCACCAGCGTGGCGAGCGCAACGTAGAGCGGCGCGAGCGCATAGTGCAGGAGCGGAGGTGCCTGGCTGCGCGCCATCAGTCAGTGGCTTCGAGCGACTCGCGCACGGCGGACAGCAACTCCTTGCGGGTGAACGGCTTGGGCAGCACGCGTTTTACGCCGAGCCGGCGGGCAGCCTCTGCGGATCCGGCGAGACCGCGCCGAAAGCGCGCCGACAGGACCAGGATCGGCGCAGCATACACCGCCTCCAGCGAGCGGATGAGCGCGTCGGCGTCCTTCGGGCTGGGCACGTCGGCCACCACCAGCCAAGGCACGCTGCGTTGCCCATCCTTCGCCTGCCAAAGCTGCGGCGACAGCACTTCATAGCCGGCCTCGCCGAGCCAGCGTTCGAGCAGATCGCGGATCAGCGCGTCTTCTTCCAAAACTATGACGCAACCTTTTGGATTCACGTAATTCCTTGCGCTTCCTTCCGCTTATCTAACAATCCGGGAACGCCACGCATGTGAAGACCGCGCGACCGAATGTGGCAATTGACATGACCGCCGGCCGAACTGAAAGCTTCGGGCGACCGTCGGCCCGGATGCTGCAAACCAGATGGACAACCCGGCCAACGCCACACCGCCCGCGGCGGATCACGTCGAGCGGCTCCTCGACAGCGCGCTCGAGCAGACCTTTCCCGCGAGCGATCCGGTGGCGGTGGACGTGCCCAGACGCACGCAGCCGGCGCCGCCCGGCCGACTGCGACAACTGCCACGAGCGCTGTCTCGATTTACATCTGCTTGAACAATCGCCGCTTCAGGGTCATGCTCAAATGAATGAAGCAGGCTTGGCAGTCGTGGAGGTGAGCCCGGTGAGCGTCTCGGCGCACGTGCTGGCCGTGGACGACGATCCGTCGGTGCGGCAGATGATCGTCGATTACCTCGGCGACAACGACATCCGCGTCACCGCGCTGTCGAGCGGCCAGCAGATCCCCGAGATCCTGGCGCGCGACACGATCGACCTTGTGGTGCTCGACCTCAAGCTGCCGGGCGAGGACGGCATGCAGATCGCGCGCAAGCTGCGCGAGGAGTCTGCCGGCCTGCCCATCATCATGCTCACTGGCCGCAAGGACGAAGCCGACCGCGTCATGGGACTCGAGCTCGGCGCCGACGACTATCTCACCAAGCCCTTCTCGCCGCGCGAGCTGCTCGCGCGCATCCGCGCGCTGCTGCGGCGCAGCCGCGCGCAGCAAACGGTGGCTGACGGCCTGCAGAAAGTGCGCGCCTATCGCTTCGGCGGCTGGGAGCTGAACGTGCGCCTGCGCCGGCTGACCACGCCGAAGGGCGATGTCGTGTCGCTCACCAATACGGAGTTCAACCTGCTCGCCGCGTTCCTCGCGGCGCCGCAGCGCGTGCTGTCGCGCGACCAGCTGCTCGGCCTGTCGCGCCTGCACAACGACGAGGTGTACGATCGCTCGATCGATACGCAGGTCGGCCGCCTTCGCAAGAAGATCGAGCCGGCGCAAGCGAAGGCCGAGCTGATCCGCACCGAGCGCGGCGCGGGCTACGTCTTCACCGCCGTCGTAGAGATCGTCCGCTAACCGTTCCGGCGGAACTGCTCGTCCGAGAGCCGTTCACCCCTTCGACGCGGATGTGAGACCCAGTCTCGCGGCCATGTTCACAAGATCGGCGAGCGAGCCGGCTTTCATCTTGCGTATCATTTTGCCGCGGTGCGCCTTCACCGTGATCTCGCTGATGCCGAGCTCGGCCCCCACCTGCTTATTCAAGCGGCCCGACGCCACCAGCGCCATGACCTCCCGTTCCCGGCGGCTGAGCGATGCGTAACTGTCCCGCAGCGCGCGTGTGTGCTCCGCCTTCTCTAGCGCCACCCAGCTACGGGTAATGGCGTTCCCAATTGCGCTCAGGAGCAGGTCGTCGACAATCGGCTTGGTGAAGAACTCCACAGCTCCGGCCTTCATGGCTCGGACGGTCATCGGCACATCGCTGTAGCCGCTGATGAAGATGATCGGCATGTCCGCCCGATCGCCGACTAGCCTCTGCAGATCGCAACCGTTGAGGTCCGGAAGAAAAACGTCGAGCACCAGGCAGCTCGGCGCCGGTCCTCGCGCGACGCGCGCCAGGAACTCCTGACCTGACCCGAAGGTCTCCGACTGCCAGCCGGCCGACTCGATGAGCAATTTCAGCGCTTGGCGCACCGAAACGTCGTCGTCCACAACGAACACTGTTGGTTTGGCGTCGGACATGCCTGCCCTCGCTTCCTGGCCAAAGGCTGGGACGCCGCCTGCCTAAAGCACGGCGCCCAACCAGGCGCTGCGGCATGCTCCCTCCCTTGACCGTAGTGCGCCATCACATCTTTCTATTACTTACACCCTCGCAACACTCCGCCAGAATCGGGCGGACACCATTCGGCGCCTCAAACCAAGGACACCATGACCGAGCGCCCTTCCGGCTTCGTCGTTGCCGTGGTCGATGATGACCAGAGCATTCTGCGGTCGCTTGAATATCTCCTCGAATCCGCGGACTATGGCGTGCGCCTGTTTACCTCTGGCACGACACTGCTGCAGAGCGGTCATCTGCCCGAGATCGATTGCCTGATCTCGGACATCGACATGACCGGCATGGACGGTTTCGAGCTGCTACGGTTGGTTCATGCTGCACGCCCTGGGTTGCCCATCATCCTCATCACCGCTTACCCCGACACGCTGAAGCGATTGCCGGCCCTTGGTGGAAGCAGGCCCCGCTTTTTTACCAAGCCATTCAAGGGGCCGGAGTTACTCGCGGCCGTCAGCGAATCTTTACTGAATCACCGCGGGTGAAAGACGCACCTCTTCGGCGCGAAATTGCCTATGGCGCAGTTTCTTTCGTTACAGTCTGCGCGTCGCGTTCGGCGTGTGGACCTATCGCATGCTTCGACTGACACATATGCCTGCGCCGTACCGCACTGCTATCGATGGTAGAGCGTGCAATCGCCGTATCGCTTGCAATCCACCTTGCCGGCGCGGCGAAGAGTCGCGGCGATGCTGAAAACACGCCCCGTGATCCCAGGGGCGCAGCATTTCATCCTCTTGAGTTTGCCGCCGAGCGGACCGCAGAAGCGGCTCGCCTTTGCTCTACTGTTCGCTATATTGGCTATCTATTTCATTGCTGTCGGGCCGCTCTCGGACATCCCACCGTACCCGATTGCCGCCTTCATTCCATCGTACACGACAGCGATGTTCGTGACCGAAGCGCTCACCGCGATCTTGCTATTCGCCCAGTTCTCCATCCTGCGCGTGCGTGCCATCCTCGTGATCGCGAGCGGATACCTCTTCACGGCAGTTATCCTGATCCCGTGGATCCTGACGTTTCCAGGGGTGTTTGGGTCGACGAGCCTGATTGGCGGTACGCAGAGCACGGTGTGGCTTTACGTCTTCTGGCACGCTGGCTTTCCCATGTTCGTAATCGGCTATGCCTTGCTTAAAGATGCGGCTCCTAGCAAACAATTCTGGCGTGGCTCGGTGGGTGCGGAGATAGCCCTGAGTGTCGCCGTAACGACTGCCGGCGTCCTAGTGGTGACATTTATTTGCACAGCGGGCGAAGCGCTATTGCCCCACGTGATGCTCGATTCTCTCCACTTTGGCCCATTGTGGCCAATTGCGGGGGCGCCGGTTGTGTTGCTAAGTACTTCCGCCCTCATCGCACTCTGGCTTCGGCAACGCTCAATGCTCGATCTTTGGTTGATGGTCGTGATGTGCTTGTTCTTGATCGACCAACTTAATTACTATTTCAATTCGGCTCGCTTTACCCTCGGCTGGTATGCCATCCGCATCAGCGGGGTCATAGCCGGTAGTCTCGTCCTGGTTCTCCTGCTGTACGAGGTGACAAACCTTTATGGGAGACTGCTCAGCGCGATCCTTGGCCAGCGTCGCGAGCGCGAGGCGCGGCTGATGACCGGGGATGCGGTCGCGGCCTCGATTGCTCACGAGGTCAAACAGCCGTTGACCGCAATGGTCACGAGTGCCGATGCGGGCTTTCGCTTTCTTGATCGCTCGACGCCCAATCTCGATAGAGCCAAGGAAGCGTTCAAGCTCATCGCCGCCGATGGCCATCGCGCGGGGGCGGTGGTCGAAAGCATTCGCGCGAACTTCAGGAGCGATGTCCGGACAAGAATTTCGCTCGATGTCAACGAGCTCATCCGGGAAACACTTGCCTTGGAACGTAGCGATCTGCAGAAGTACCGGATACGGGTCCAAGCCGAGCCGAATAAGCGACTGCCGGACGTACGAGGAAATCGCGTCCAGCTTCAGCAGGTGCTTCTCAACTTGATCACGAACGCCATCCACGCGATGGCGGCTAAGGATGAGCCGAGGGTCCTATGCGTGAAATCCGAGGCGTACGAAGGTGACAGCGTAATGGTCTCGGTTTCGGACACCGGTACAGGAGTCAGTCCGCAAGATATCGATCGGATATTCAACCCGCTGTTCACGACCAAATCCGATGGCATGGGGATGGGGCTGTCGATCTGCCGAGCGATCATCGAGGCCCACAATGGCCGGCTGTGGTTTTCCCCGAACACTCCCCGTGGCGCCGTATTTCAATTTACCTTGCACGCCAATAAATCGGTGTCCGCCGGCGCCTGATGCAGGCGCGCAATCGGCGCAATGCCGTTCTATCGCGCACGCCGGGGTTGGGTCATCGGTATTTCGAGCGCTCCGGCCATTCTCACCAGCTCGGCAAACGATCCGGCCTCCATCTTCTTCATGATCCTGCCGCGATGAATCTGGAGCGTGACCTCGCTGACGCCGAGCTCTGCCGCGGCCTGTTTGTTGAGAAGGCCGCTAGCGACCAGCGGCAGCACCGCCCGCTCGCGTGGCGTCAGGGATGAAAAACGTCGTTGCAAATCGGCCAGCTCGCCTCTCTTGCGCCTGGCGTCGCGATTCTGCGCGAGCGCTGCATAGATCGCCCGCATCAGGTCTGGCTCCTTGAATGGCTTGGACAAGAAGTCGACCGCGCCCGCCTTCATCGCGCGCACGGAAGAGGGAATGTCTCCATGTCCGGTGATGAACACGATATGGGGTTGATTGCCCTGCGCGATCCTGCTTTGCAGATCCAGTCCGTTGATATCGGGGAGCTCCACGTCCAGGACGAGGCAAGTCGGGACGTCGGGTTTCGCATACGCCATGTACTCGGCAGCCGAACCGAACGCGACGGCCTGCATATCGAAGCTTGAAAGAAGTTCGGACACCGCTTCGCGGATCCGACGATCGTCGTCGACGATGAAAACGATGTGGTCAGGCGGATTCACTTGGTAGCCCGGATCACCGATTGTCACGCGGACTGATACCAAAGTATGGACCGATACCATCGTCCGATGGATTTTCCTTCGCGCTTGCGATGTGATCCCGTCTGCGCACTCAGCGCAAATGGTAACCCGGTCGAGCTGGACATCATTTTCGAGGTGAAAGGAAACATTTCGTGAACTCTTCGTTTTCAGCGCTTCAGCGAATCGCGGCGGGCGCCGCAATCTTGGCCGGGGGCGCGTTGTGGGCTGCAGCGGCGCCGGGAGCAGATGGCGATGACAAGAGTCTCGCCCAGCAGATCTTCGAGGCCATGGCGCAGGACCCGGGAACGAAGCCGGGCTACCGGGTCGCTCATGCGAAGGGAATCGTGTGCGAGGGAACGTTCGTGCCATCGACCGGCGCGGCGAAGCTCTCGAAGGCGGCACATTTCCAAGGTGGCTCCGTTCCGGTGACGATCCGGTTTTCGGACGGCTCAGCCGACCCCTTCGTCCCGGACAACTCGCACAACGCGGGTCCGCGCGGAATGGCGGTTCGATTCACGCTGCCAGGCGGCGGACTGACCGACGTCGAAGGGCAGGACCACAACGGCTTCGCCGTGGGCACGGGTGAAGAGTTTCTCGCGCTCCTGAAGGCGGCGCTGGCGACCGATCCAAGCCGGCCGCATCCTTGGCCGGTCGAAACCTTCCTCCGCGCGCATCCCCGCGCGCTGAAGTTCGTGCAGCACACCGCCGTGGTCCCCGCGAGCTACGGCACGGCCGCGTACTTTTCCAACAATGCTTTCGTCTTCGTCAACAAGGATGGCGTGAAACAGGCCGGACGTTACCAGTTCCTTCCCGTCGCCGGACGGCGCGACCTGAGCGATGCCGAGGCCGGCGCGAAGTCGCGCGATTTTCTTGCCGAAGAGCTCAGGACGCGTTTCGCGCGCGGGCCGGTCGAATTCCGCCTGGTCGTGCAGCTTGCCAACGCCGGCGATCCGACCAACGACGCCTCGCTGGTCTGGCCCGACGATCGCAGGACGATCGAGATGGGCACGATCCGCATCACTTCCGTCGTCACCGACAGCGATAGCGCACAGAAGGCGCTGGTATTCTTTCCGACGTCCTTGACGGAAGGGATCGAGCTGTCCGATGACCCGTTGCCGGCCCTGCGAACGAGCGCCTATGCGCTCTCGTTCGCGCGTCGCCAGCGAGCGAGCCAATGATGAGCACGCCTAGCAAGCAGATCATGGTTAGGCGCGGATTTCTGCAAGCCTCGGGTCTGGTCCTCTCCGGGACCGCGATCGCGCTACTCGCAGGGCGCGAGGCGCTCGCCACAGAGGTGCAGAACGTGCCCGCACTCCGGCGCGGGATCGACGAGACGCACCGTCGCTTCGAGGACATGTTCAACCGCGGCGACGCCGCGGGCGCCGCGCGGCAGCTCTACACGCGGGATGCCCGCATCCTGCCGCCAGGGGCCGAGACGGTGCGGGGCCGGGACAGGATCGCCGAGTACTGGGCCGCGGCCGCGGCCGCGCCGCAGACGGGCGTGCGGCGGGTGGAGCTGTCCACGCTCGATCTGCAGCCGCTGGGCGACGGGGCCTACGAGATCGGGCGCGCCACGCTGACGCTCGCGAGCGGCCAGCGGGTGACGCCGAGGTACTTCGTGGTCTGGAAGCATGAGGATGGCGCCTGGCGCCGGCGCGAGGACATCTGGAACATGGACGCAGCGTGACGAAGCGTTTCGCCGCGTCCATGGCGCTGGGGGTTACGGTCTTCGGCACCTGCGCCGCGGCGGCCCCGCCCGGCGACACGCGCCACGGCGAGGAAGTCTATTCGCTCTGCCTGGCGTGCCATGCGTTGGCGGAGAATCGCACCGGACCGCGCCATTGCGGGCTCTTCGGCAGACGGGCTGGCAGCGTGCCGGGATTCGCGTATTCGGAGGCAATGAAGCGCTCGGGCATTGTGTGGAGCGCTGCTACGCTCGACGGCTTCCTCGCCGCTCCCTCGCAGGTTGTGCCCGGGACCGCCATGTACGTAGATGTAAGAGATGCGAAGGAGCGCGCCGATCTCATCGCGTATCTCGAGCAAGCCGGTCGCTCGGAGGTCTGCAAGGTGGCGCAGTCCGGGTGAACGAAATTCTTCGCTAAGCGCGGCCGTGATGGAGACGAAACCGCCACTCCCACCTTTCACGCAGGAATCGGCCATCACGAAGGTCCGCATGGCGGAGGACGCGTGGAACAGCAGGGACCCGGATCGCGTCGCGCTCGTCTATAGCGAGGACACGCGATGGCGGAACCGGGCGGAATTTCCCGTGGGTCGCGAGGAAGTGAGGGCGTTCCTCGCGCGCAAGTGGCGCAAGGAACTGGACTACCGGCTCATCAAGGAACTCTGGGCGTTCTCCGGGAACCGGATCGCTGTGCGCTTCGCGTACGAGTGGCACGATGACTCGGGAACCTGGTTTCGCTCGTACGGTAACGAGAACTGGGCGTTCAACGACAACGGCTTCATGATCCTGCGCTTCGCCAGTATCAACGACCTTCCCATCGACGAGTCGCAGCGCAAGTTTCGCTGGCCCCTTGGGCGCCGTCCGGACAGCCATCCGGGCCTGAGCGAGCTGAATCTTTAACGATCGTCGTGAGATTGGTCGCTAGCCGGAGACCACGCGATCACGAAGAAGAAAACGAAGTTGATGCCGTTCTGACGCGACCAGCACTGCCACAACACGGGGGTTGTGGCAGTCCTCCTATGCCGCTCGCGTCTGATCGCCGACCGGCAGCTTGCGAATCCGCTTGCCCGCCGCCGCGAAGATTGCATTGGTAAGCGCCGGCATCACGCATGAGGTCCCCGGCTCGCCGATCCCACCCGGCGCCTCCAGGTTCTTCACCAGGTCAACCCTGATCCGCGGCGCCTCGTTGATGCGCAGCACCCGGTAGTCGCCGAAGTTGGTCTGCTCCACGCGACCATCCTTGATCGTGATCTCGCCATGCAGCGCGGCCGACAGACCGAAAATGATGCCGCTCTCCATCTGCGCGCGAATGGTGTCTGGGTTCACTTGAACACCGCAGTCGACGGCGCACCACACCCGCGTGGGGTTGACGCCGCCATCCTTGTCCACGCTGACTTGGACCACCTGCGCGATGAAGCTGCCGAAGCCGGTGCAGAGCGCGATGCCGCGGCCCTGCCCCGCTGGTAGCGGCTTGCCCCATCCGGAGCGCTCGGCGGCGAGCTGCAGCACAGCCCTCGCGCGCGGGTTCTTTTCGAGCAAAGCGATGCGGGAGGCAAGCGGATCGGCCTTTGCATTGGTGGCGAGCTCGTCGA
>Ga0209647_1001810_pt1 | contig 17738 bp, 13 predicted proteins | sample GraSoi_2013_60cm_FD_185827 | JGI IMG/M metagenome (GOLD analysis project Ga0209647, IMG submission 185827) | Grasslands soil microbial communities from the Angelo Coastal Reserve, California, USA - Sample 9_17_2013_60cm (SPAdes) (version 2) | ecosystem: Environmental > Terrestrial > Soil >...
GGCGCTGGCTCAATGAAATGGATGACGCGCAGAAACGCAATGTGATCGTCCTCGGTAACGAACTGCTAAAGACGTTGTTTCCCGGGCGTCCGTCGGTGGGCGCATTCGTCCTGCTGAACGGGCTCAGGTTCGAAGTGATTGGCAGCCTGCCGCATCTCGGCCGCGGTGACAACACCTGGCTGAATATGCGTGGCTACATCCCCTTCCAGGTGATGGCCGCGAATTTCCCGGTTAAGGGAGAGAACCACGAGAACGCCATCTCTTACATTGAATATCAGCCGAGCGTGACCGCGGAGCACCTGCTGGCGCAGGACGACGTCCATAAGATCGTGGCGCGCAATCACGGACTCGACGTCACCGATGAAAACGCGTTTGACGGCTGGGACACAATCAAGGAATCGAAAATGGTGGGATCCATTTTCGACGTCATGAACATGTTCCTGGGAGCGGTGGGAATGGTCACGCTGGCTCTGGGCGCGATCGGTGTGATCAATATCATGCTGGTCGCAGTCAGCGAGCGGACGCATGAGATCGGATTGCGGAAGGCCCTCGGGGCCACCAACCGCAGCATTCTGTTTCATTTTTTTCTGGAGGGGTTGCTGCTCACATTGGGTAGCGGGCTGATCGGCATGGGCCTGGCGGGAGCCTTTATGGCGATGTTCGGAAACGTGCACGGCCCCGGCGGATTTGATCCGCCGAAATTGGTTCCGATGTCGGCGGTGCTGGCGATTGGCAGCCTGACTCTGGCGGGAGTGGTCGCGGGGCTTTATCCCGCGCGCAAAGCAGCCCTGTTGCAGCCGGTGGAAGCCCTGCGGCAGGAGTGAGGAGGATTTGTAATTTTCAATTTGTAATTTGCAATTGTGTTTTAGAGACTTGAAATTGCAAATCACAAATTACGAATCACAAAGTCTATGATGCGCGACCTGCTCCACGAAGCCTACGGCGCCATGCGACACAACCGCCGCCGCACCGCGCTCACCATGCTGGGGATGGCCTGGGGCATCGCCACGGTGGTCATGTTGCTCGCGTATGGCGATGGTTTTGGACGGGCCTGCTCCAACATCTTTGCAAATTTCGGCACCAAGCTTGTCATCGTGGTGCCGGGCCGTACCTCCATGCAGGCCGGCGGTCAGAAGGCGGGAAACCTCATCCGCTTTACTCAGGATGATATCGAGACGCTTACCACCAACCTTCCACAGATCACCCACATCACGCCCGAAGCCAGCAAGCAGGCAAGCATCCAGTACGACACCAGGGTTTTCACATGGGGTGTCACCGGCAACGATCCCGACGTCATGTCCATCCGCGCCCTCAAGCTGGAGCAGGGCCGCTTCTACAACATGGAAGACCAGATCCAGCGCGCCCGCGTAGCGGTGATCGGATCGGAGGCGAAGGAAAAACTGTTTTCTGGACGCAACGCGCTGGGTGAGCGCATCCGGGTTGACGGCCTCAGCTTCGAAATCATCGGCATCCTGAGCGCCAAAATGCAGGAGGGCAATGACGACATCAACCGCGTCGTTTACGTCCCCTTCAGCACCATGAGCGATTTGAAGGATACCCATTACCTGGACTCGATCTGGTTCACCTACCTGACTCCTGAGTACGAGCAACTGGGACAATCGGTCCGCAGCATCATGGCGACGCAGCACAAGTTCAACCAGACGGACCACCAGGCCGTGGAAGTGTTCAACCTCATGACTCAGGTCCATCAGTTCGAGATCATCACTCTGGGATTGAAGGTCCTGATGGGTTTCATTGGCACGCTTACGCTCGGTATCGGCGGCGTCGGCCTGATGAATATCATGCTGGTTTCGGTGACGCAGCGCACCCGCGAAATTGGTGTGCAGAAAGCGCTGGGCGCGCAACGCCGGCACATTCTCACCCAGTTCCTCGCTGAGGCCCTCACCATCACCTTTATCGGCGGCGTGCTGGGAGTGATACTGGCCTACGCGGTTGCGCTTTCCGTGGGAAGGCTGACTTTGTACAGCGCCTTTGCCAAGAATGGGGAAGCGGGCGACATCCGCCTGATCATCGCTCCAGCAACGCTGATCGCGTCCACGCTGATTCTCGGCTTTGTTGGACTGGTCAGCGGCATGGTGCCGGCGCTTCGCGCGTCGCGGCTGGATCCGATCGAGGCTTTACGACACGAATAGGGCTGGTTAGAGATCTGTTTTACAAAAATTAATCCACGGGCTCCGCTGGTCGAGGAGCCGATCCAAAAAAGGCAGGGGTCTTGCTACTTCGGGTCTCCTCTCGATGGGTTCCCGACCGGCCCAGCTTGTGAATGGCTTTTCGTGCGCGGTCAGCGCTAGGTCCCCTGGGCGACAATTTCAAGTAAGACTCATACTCTTCACGGGCCTCGCGGAATCTTCCCAACTTAGCAATCGACTCCGCGAGCATGTACGTCGCATCCGGGTCATCGGGTTTGATTTCAAGCGCCTCCCGAAATCGGGACTCGGCAGCTTTATAGTTTCTCCCTTTGAAGTATGCATCTCCCACGTCGAAATTCTTAGCAAACTCACGTTCGGCCTCGGGCGTTGGCAGTGCGGTACTAATTCCCCAGGGTAAGCAAGTGTGGAAGACGATGTCCACACACAGAGGACTGAGCTTGTCTGCAACTCGCTGCGCGGGAGATTTCGTTTTGTCGTCGGGCTTTGGAAAAGTACCCGGGTCTGGTAACGGCATGTCAGGGGAAGACGGCGGCAGCGGGGCCGACTGCCGAGGGGGCTGCGAAGATGTTTGGGTTTGAACAGCAAGAGGCATCACGGCGTAAATCATCGTTCCGAGAGCGAAAAACAAGAGCGTAGCCCCCGTCCGCGACATAAGGACCTCCGCACCACGATGCTACTACAGCATCGGTTTCTCACCAAAATCAGTCCCACCCCAGGAAAATCGGGCAAGCCACCGAAAGCTGCTGCCTGCTCCGAAAGCGGTAGTCGTTGGAGATTGAGAACTAGGAAGTTGACTCTGGCAATGGCCCTGGACATTCGGCCGTGCCTTTGACTTCCCTTGGCAGCAGTATAATGAATGCACTGGACTATCCGAGACCAATTTTGTGCGTTTTTGTACTAGTCGCGTTGCGATCACACCGCGCTTGATCCTCGTGGTCGCTTCACTGGTGGCGTTGCTCACCTTCACTGGGTGTGGATCTCAAAGTGGGCAACAGGCGGGTGCGGGGTTACCACCTCCGATACCCGCGGCAGAACCTGTGCTTCTCTTCAACGGAACAGGCACTTCGTCGTCAGATGTCGCGGCGGTCGAAGCGGTTCTCGGCACTCTGGGTGTCGGCTATAAAACTGCGGACTCCGGTCAACTGAATGCAATGAGCGAACAACAGCTGGGAGGATACAAGCTGATGATCGTCCCCGGCGGGAACTCGATCACGATCGGTGAGAGTCTCACTGGAGAAACCTCATCGGTGATCCGAGGCGCGGTCGAAGACTATGGCCTGCATTACCTCGGAATTTGTGCGGGAGCTTTCTTTGGGGGATATTCCATTTACAACGGCGTGGATCTCACTTCGGGCGTGTGGTTCAACTTTTACGCCGATGAAAACAAGGGGATTCATGTGGAGCCGGTACTGATCTCCTTGCCTGGCAGCGCTCCACTGGATGTGTACTGGCAGGACGGTCCCCAGCTTTCAGGGTGGGGCGCGGTTGTCGCCAAATTTCCCGATGGCACGCCGGCGATCACCGAAGGCCAATCCGGCAAGGGGTTCGTCGTCTTCACCGGCGTCCACCTGGAGGCTCCGGAAAGCTGGCGAGGGTCAATGATCTTCACTACCCCGGTATCGGTGGACCTGGCGTACGCGGGTACTGTGATCCAAGCCACGCTGAACGGGACACCGTTACCTCACTTCTAGAACCGGTCCGGCAAACTGTCGGCATCAGAAGCTGACAGCTAAAAGCCCAAAGCCCTCCATGTTAGATTCGAATGATGCGCTCCATTCTGCACAAACGCTCGCTGCGATTTGTGTTTGTGGCGAACGTGATCTCCATGCTGGGCAGCGGGATGAACTCCGCCGCGGTGGCCTGGACGATCTTGCAGCGCACTCACTCTGAGATGGCTTTGGGCACGTTTGCCGCGCTGCAAACGATTCCGGCCATGCTGATGCTTCCCTTCACCGGCGTCATTATTGATCGCGAAGACCGGCGACGGCTGGTGATGTGGCTGGATGCTGGGCGCGCGGTTGTCATCTTCGCCGTGATGGTGCTTGCCTTTCTTCATCGCGTGCGGGTGTGGGAACTCTACCTGATGAATACGCTGGTGGCGGCGGGCTTCTGGATGTTCTGGCCGACGATCACGGCGCTGATTCAGGAATTAACTCCCGAGGGCGAGTTCGTGCAGTCGAATACATTTCTGCTGGCGGGGATTCAAGGCGGCTGGCTGATTGCCGGAGCGATTGTTGGATTTGTCTATGAACACATTGGGCTCGGCGGCGTGCTGCTCATCGACGTGAGCACTTATGTTATTTCTTTTTCTTGTTACTTCGCGGTGCGCCAGGGGCGGCATGTGGTGCCGCGGGTCGTCGAACTTCGACACGATCTGGAGGCGGCGGAAACCGCAGTCGGACGCTTCTTGCGCGAGATGCGCGAAGGGCTGGTTTTTCTGCGCGAGCACCCTAGTGTTGTTTTCCTGGGAACGAGTTGGGCGTTGTTTTTGGGCGCGATGATGACGGGAGTGGTGGTCACGGCGCCGCTCAGCGATCGCGTCTTTCACGCCGGCGCGACCGGCTACGGATGGTTGAATGGGGGATGGGGAGTGGGCGCGTTCCTGAGCGCTCTTTATGCTCCGGCGCTGATTACGCGGATGGGGGCTCGCATTTCGATTGCGCTCTCGATGCTGCTGCTGACTTTTACGATGGCGCTGTCGCCGTTTTCGCCTTGGCTGGCTCTGGCGGTCGTGCTGTACGGGCTGATGGGATCGGCTCGGGGCGTCAGCGGCGTGGCCATGAATACCGGCCTGATGGAGCAAGTGCCTCCGCAGTTTATGGGACGCGTGCAGAACACTTTCTATTTCTTTGGAACTTTTTTACAAGTGGCGCTGGGGCTGGCGGTGGGGTGGATCGCGTCGCGGATCAGCCTGGCGGCGGGATTTGGCGTGATTGCTGCGGTGTATGCGGTCGCGTTTGGCAGCGCCTGCTGGCCTATCCGTGCTCAAAAGGCTGTGGCTGCGGCGGCGGAGTAGTGCTGCATATTTGTTGCGTTCGCCGAGAAGGGCTTTCACCACAGGGGACACAGGGGAACACAGGGGACGGCGTCATAGGGAACTTCATCCCCTGCTATTCTTATTGACTTCGTACCAGGAGCGTTTCTCATGGTTGAGGACTTGAAAGGCCGGACGGCGGTCGTCTTCGGAGTGGCGAACAAGCGCTCGATCGCATGGGCGATTGCGCAAGGGCTGCACGCAGCGGGGGCTAACCTTGCCATCACCTATCAGAACGAGCGGATGGAGATGGAGGCGAAGGATCTGATTCTGTCGCTGCCGGGCGCGGAAGCTTTCATGTGCGATGTTTCGAAGGACGAAGAAATCGCGCAGCTGTTCGACAAACTGAAGGCTCGCTACGGAAAACTGCACACGGTGGTGCACAGCGTGGCGTTCGCTCCGGCTGACGAGTTGAAGGGCGATTTCGTGAACACTACGCGCGAGGGCTTTCGTGTGGCGCATGACGTGAGCGTGTATTCACTGATCGCCGTGTGCCGGGCGGCGGCGCCGCTGATGGAAGAAGGCGGCAGCGTCATCACCATGACTTACTACGGCGCGGAAAAAGTTGTGCTGCACTATAACGTCATGGGCGTGGCCAAGGCGGCGCTCGAGTGTACCGTGCGGTATCTGGCGCAGGATCTGGGACGGCGGAAGATCCGGGTCAACGCGATTTCGGCGGGGCCGATCAAGACACTGGCGGCGCGCGGCATCTCCGGTCTGGGAGATATGTTGCGTTCGCACGCCGAGCGTGCGCCTCTGCAACGCAATGTTGAAGTCAGCGAGGTGGGGAGCACCGGGGTGTTTCTCGCCTCCGATGCGAGTTCCGGCATTACGGGCGAGATTATTCATGTGGATTGCGGATACAACATCATGGGGTTCTGAACACGGTATTGTGAAACGGGCGAACCTGTTACGAGACTGGTTCCTCCCGTGCTTTTGACAATTTGTTGACTAGAATCCCGGACAGCGAGAGTAACCTGAGGCAATGAAATATCCACGGATTCTCTTTCTATGTGCGTGGGTAATGTCATCGCTGACTCCCTGTTTTGCGCACCATATGGCGGTCGTCGTGAATAAGGACAACAAGGTTCAGAACGTGACTTCCGCTCATTTGGCCAAGATCGTCAAAGGCGAAGTGAAGAAGTGGCCCGACGGAAGAAACGTGGTGCTGGTGTTACACAGCTCCTCAGCGGACGAGATCACCACGCTGCAACATCTGAACAAGATGAGCGCGGCGGAGGTGAAAGCGCTGCTCGCCTTGCATAGAGATTCGATCCGGACGGTGGGATCGGACGCGGATGTAATCGACGCGGTGGCGTCCACTTCGGGCGCGATTGGATTCGTGGAAGAGCGATCGATCACCGATCGCGTGGTCGTTGTGAGGGTGGATGGCAAACTGCCGATGGAGTCCGGCTATTTACCGCATTAGGCGCGATCCGGTACTCTAAGACAGTGCCAGTAAAGAATCGAGGCAATCTGCCGATTACCTAGGCAGGTGCAGATTCCTCGTCTTAGCTTCGTTTTCCAGCAGAGTTTGCTTTTGCCGCGGATTTCGTCCTTTCATCCGACGCCTGGCACCGGTGTTTCGGGAGTCGCGCTATGACGGACCGGGCTGACGTTCGGGAACTCAAGTTACAACCGACGGGTTTCTGGCGCTCGCTGTTCAAGCTGGATGAAGTGGCAGCGCCTCTGATCGATCCGCTCCATTGCGATGCGCCAGTGCTGCGTCATGCCGAGATTGCCGCGGTGTATAGCGGCCAGCGTGTGGCCGGCGATTTCTACGAGTTCCTGCGGGTGGGGCCGTCGCGCATGCTGTTCGTGCTGCTCGACATCGCCGGCCTGCGAGCGGACACGCGTGAAATCCTGATCGCGGTGCAGAAGACGTTCCGAAGCCTGGCACCCGAGCTTCTCTCCGGAGACGACTTCAACGAGACCACCGCCATGATCGAGCTGTGCAACGCGATGAACCTTACCATTTTGCGTGGCGGCGTTCGCAGTTGTCCGGCGTTCATCGGTTGTTATAACGAAGAGCTGGGGACGGTGTGCTATGCCAATGCGGGCCACACGCCTGGACTGCTTCGAGACCACACTGGAATCACGCTGCTCGAAGCGACCGGGCTGCCGCTGGGCCTGTTCTCGCACACGATGCAGAGTGCGGCTACCTGTCACCTTATGCCGGGCTCAGCTCTTCTGGTTGTCTCGCGCGGAATTGTCGAAGCGGACTGTGTCGACCCGGATCGCGAGGATGCGGAATTTGGGCTCGACGGTGTGAAGCAAAACTTTCAGTGTGCGACCGTGGTCAGCGCCCGCGAGCTGTGCCTGAACATGCTGCAGGCGGCTCGGAAGTTCACACCGATGGCCCCTACACATAACGACCTAACCACGCTGGCGCTGGTGCGGAGTGCCTTTCAGGAAGGGGTTCTGAGCCCCTCGTAAGGCCAGAAGAAGTGCCGGAGTTTCCCTGATCAGAATATGTCCGCTCGGCGATTTCATTTGACATTAAAAGAAAACCAGCAATAATGGCTACCCTTCCCCCCAAGGAGCCTCAATGCATTCCATCGTGCGTCCGTTTGGGCGCCGCAGCCTCTGGACTTCCACCAGTTTTGTCCTCATGTCCTTCGCTTTCCTCTTATCTACTTATTCTCGAGGTTCTTACGGTCAATCGACGAGTCCCGAGGACCGCTTCGTTCGAACTCCGAACAGCTCTCAAGCGATACCGGACGCCCGGCAGACGAAGAAAAATACTGCAGTCGTGGTGCTCGAACTTGCCGGCGAACCTATCGCCGTGGTTCGCGGACGAGCGCCCGGCAAGCACGTCCCGGTGGCCAGTGAAAAGGCGATCGCACGGCAACTTCGTACCAAACAAGACGCCCTCGTACCCCTCATCCAAGCTCACGGCGCGAAGGTGCTGTCTAAGCTTCAGTACGCCCTTAACGGCATTAAGGTTCTAACTACTGAGGATCAGATCCCTGCTCTCTCCCGGTTGCCTGGCGTTGTGGCGGTTAGGCGCGTCCAGATTCATACCCTCGACAACGCCACCAGTGTGCCGTTTATCGGCGCTCCCCTGGTGTGGGGAAGCACGCCGGGTCTTCACGGCGAAGGAATCAAAATAGCAATTCTCGATACCGGCATCGACTACACCCACGCGAACTTCGGCGGGCCGGGTACGGTGGCAGCATTCAATGCCGCCGCCGCTGCCAGCACAGTGGCCGCGGATCCAACTCTGTTTGGTTCAGGCGCCCCAAAGGTGAAGGGAGGGTATGACCTGGTAGGCGACGCCTATGACGCCGGCTCGACTGATCCGGCGCACTACACGCCGGTACCCGATCCTAATCCGCTGGACTGCAACGGGCATGGCAGCCATGTTGCGGGCACCGCCGCAGGATTCGGTGTATTGGCTAATGGCACGACTTACCCGGGACCATATGACGCGACTACTCCTGGCAATACCTTTCTGATCGGTCCCGGGGTGGCGCCCGCCGCCAATATTTACTCTTTCCGCGTATTTGGCTGCTCGGGTTCGACCCTTGTCGTGGTGGACGCCCTCGACATGGCGGTGCAGGCTAACGTGAATGTCATAAGCATGTCGTTGGGTTCGTCCTTCGGCACCAAGGACTCCGCCGACTCTCTAGCTGCCACCAATGCAGAGAAAGCCGGCATTATTGTGATCGCCTCTGCCGGCAACGCTGGAAATATTCCCTATATCACGGGGTCCCCGGCGGCCGCCGATTTGGTGATCAGCACTGCGGCCATGGAATCGCATTCTTCTTTCCCCGGCGTTAATCTTGCGCTTTCCACCGGATCAACTCTCGTTGCGCAGAATTCCAACGAGGCCATCTTCAGCGACGGAACTTCCCTGCCGATTGTCGTTCTCCGGAATGGAAATGGAACCATTTCGCTCGGCTGCAATGAGAGCGAATACCAGGATTCGGTCATCCAGGGCAAGCTCGTCGTCACCGCGCGGGGCACTTGCGCCCGCATAAACCGGGCCATCTTCGGATCCAAGCATGGGGCGGCGGCGGTTGCCATGATCAACAACGGTGCCGGACTTCCGGCACTGGAGGGTCCCATCAACGGGGTGAGCATACCTTTTATAGGAGTACTTCAGTCGGACGGCACAGCCATGGCTGGAGCGGCTTCCGCAACGCTCTCGAACAGCACCAATAACAATCCCAGCTTTCGGCAATTTGCATCCTTCACCTCGACAGGACCCCGTATCGGCGACGCGAGCCTAAAACCTGATATCACCGCGCCTGGAGTTAGTATCGTTTCGACCGCCATGGGCACCGGCACAGCCGGGACCATGTTTTCAGGGACATCCATGGCCGCCCCTCACGTCGCGGGTGTGGCGGCACTAGCCCTGCAGGCTCATCCTACATGGACTGCTGATGATGTCAGGCTCGCCATCGTCAATACCGCCGATCCCACTCAGATCACGAGTTTTCTCCCACGGATTGGCGGAAGCGGACTGGTGCAACCCTATCCCGCCACGCTTACGTCAACCGACGCCCAGGGTGACAATGGCGCTGGAAGTCTCAGCCTCGGGCTGGCTGAGTCTTCCGCTGACTTTCAGCCGTCTGGCAACATCACGGTTCACAATTTAAGCAACCAACCTGTCAACTTCAACGTAACATCTCAGCCCAGTACAGGTTCATCCCCGCATTCGGTGAATGTTTCATCGTCTCTGGGACTTTCGCCGGGCGGGGTTGCCACCCTGCCTGTCAGCTTGGCCGTCCCAGTGGCGACGAGCGGCGACTCGACTGCGTTCCGGGACGTTTCTGGACTGATCACGCTGGCTCCCGCCACGCCCGGCGACAATGCCGGCGTGCCCCTGAACATTCCCTATTATTTTCTGCCGCGGGCGCGCTCCAAGATCAATTCCACCATTGGAAGCGATTTCGGCCCCTTCCGGAACACATCGACCACAGCCCAAGTCACAAATCTCTCGTCCTCGATCACAGGTACGGCTGACTTCTACGAGTGGGGGCTTAGCGGAAGCAACAGCAGCTTGGGTTCCGTGGGTTTGCGAGCCGTCGGCGCCAAATCCTACGCAAGCGGTAGCGGCCAAGTGTTGGTGTTCGCGATCAATACCTTCAAAGCGTGGTCCTACGCTGGCACTAAAGAAGTTGACATCCTGTTGGACGTAAACGGCGACGGCCTGCCGGATTACGGCGTCTTCTCTTACGACTACGGGTTGTTCACTACCGGCGCCTATAGTGGCCAGATAGCGGCGGTTGTCCACAATCTTGCTACGAACAAGTACTTTGCCGATTACCTCGCCGTGGCGCCCGATGACGGGTCCACCGTTTTGCTGCCAGTTCTTGCTGCTAGCGTGGGCCTGACTTCCGGTAATCCCCGCTGCTCCTATTCCGCCGAAAGTTTTGATCGCTTTGGCTCAGACACCGACACCATAGCGGGACCTGCGAGGTTCAATGCTTTTACCAATTCGATCAGCACAGCGACGTTCGCCTCAGTAGCCCCTAACTCCAGCGTGGGCGTTCCTCTTTCTATCAACGCTGCCGAATGGCCGAACTCCCCGGCTCTCGGGGTGATGATCGTCTCCCGTGACAATTTCTCCGGAGACCAGCAGGCCCAGTTATTGCCTGCCGTTACCACCCACCCAACGGTCAACGTCACGGTCGGAACCGCGCCTGCCAGTCTGAGCTTTTCTGTAGATGGCACCAGTTACACCAGCGCCCAGACGTTTTCGTTTGATCAGGGCAGCACGCACACCATTGCAACCAGCTCACCCCAGCCCGGTACCACCGGTGTCCAATCCGTTTGGGATAACTGGAGCGACGCCGGTGCGATTAGCCATTCCATCACCGCCCCAACCTCCGACACGACCTATACGGCCAATTTCCATATGGAGTACCAGTTGACGACGGGAGTGTCTTCGGGACATGGAACGGTTTCTCCCGCTTCGGGAAGTTATTTCCCTGGCGGCTCGACAGTGAGTCTGCTCGCCACCGCCGACGCTGGTTACGTATTCTCTACTTGGACTGGACCGGTTGCGAATCCTTCCTCCGCCTCCACAACCGTGGTTATGTCTGGCCCGACCAGCGTAACTGCTCAGTTTGTAGCACCTGATTTTGCTCTTTCCGGCTCACCGGGAAGTCGAACCGTAGTCCAGGGACAGGCCACCTCGTACACCGTGACCATCACTGGTTTAGCGGGATTTAACGGGCCGGTAAACTTAAACGCCAGCGGGTTACCGTCTGGTGCAGCCGGTTCTTTCAGTCCAAATCCCACCACCAACTCTTCGACGCTGACGGTCACTACAGCTGGGACCACTCCTGCGGGCAGCTATCTCTTGACGATTACCGGGGTGAGCGGCAGCCTAACTCACACGGCCACGGTGACACTCGTCGTCAACGTGCCGCCCGACTTCGCGCTGTCCGCTGTTCCGACAGCCCAAACGGTGATCCGCGGGCAAAGTACCACCTTTACAATCAACATCACACGCTCGGGCGGATTCGCAGACCCTGTAGGCTTTACGTTGAAGGGTCTACCCTCAGGTGCATCGGGATTCCTTTCTCCTAACCCTTCCACCGGTGCCGGTACCGTCCTCAACGTGACAACCACTCCCACGACCCTCTTGGGTACTCGTACCCTGACAATAACCGGTTTCAATGGCCAGTTGATCCATTCATTGGCAGTTAAATTAACTGTTGAGAAGCAACCCACGACGACAACGCTGACCTCAAGCCGGACCTCCTCCACGTACGGAGACACGTTGACATTCACCGCTACTGTGACTTCGGCCGTCGGACCCCCGCCCGATGGTGAAACGGTTACGTTCAGCAATGGCACTCTTGCGATTGGTTCCGGCACTCTCGCCGGCGGCACTGCCACCTTCAGCACTACTTCGCTGAACGCCGGGCCGCATTCAATAGCCGCAGCCTATCCCGGAGACATCAATCTCGGTGGCAGCAAAGCGGTAGTGAAAGTATCCGTTCTTAAGGCGGGCACAACCACCGCGTTGAGCGTCGTCCCGTCGTCGCCTCATGCAGGCGATAATGTGACCCTGACGGCGACAGTATCCTCGCCTACAGGCTTGGTTCCTGTCGGGAGTGTCATCTTTAAGGACGGAACTACCGTACTGGCGGCCTCCGTTCCGCTCGACAACACAGGAACCGCCACTTTTACGACTTCTTTTACTGCCGGAACACACAAGCTGACGGCCACCTACCCAGCAACCACCAACTTTACCGGCAGTGCTTCCGGTGTCGTTAAGGAGGTCGTGCAGCCGTGAAGTGCGCTGCACCGGGAGAGGGCAGATAGATTCTTGCAGATGTGAACACAGTTCCATTATCAGACGTTGGAAGCCCGTCTGGAAGATTGGTACGGGCTAAGGACGAGTGCCGGACTGTTGAGAAACTGTGCCGCCACAGCTCACCGCTGCTCTCCAGCGAACTGTCACAGCGATCTTCCTGGAGCGGCCATGTACCAACCTTCCGCAAGGAATTGCTCGATGCGGCGCTCCTGAACACCTTCCTGCACACGCAGTTCGTCGTTCAGAAAATGGTAGGAAAGTGTTCCTGTGTTGCGATCGACGCGGTCGATGCGAATGCGATTGCCGTCGCGATCGGCGCAGATCAAGCCCACTTGCAGATATGGCTCGGTAGCCTTCGTGATGTTTGCTTCAGTTCTCGGGGGCATGATTTCATTGGATGAAGAAAGACGCGATAAGGAACCGAGCAGCGCTGTCTCATAGGGCTCGATTCATCTCCATCCCTAAGAGGAGAAGTTGAGCGCTTGCCAGATCGGTTGTCACGCGTCATGATACACAATGATGATGCGCTCGCGCACTCTGGTTTTTGCCTTCTTCGCGGCCGCGATGCTGTTCTCCGTCGTCCGCGAATGGAGCGCGCCCTCAGCATGCCCGCGCATGCCAATGACCGCGAAGGTTCGTCCCCGGTAACGCGGCCCCCGCGGCAGTGTTGACTTTTCGTCGCCTTCCAGAATTGAAGAGGGCATCACCCACGACCAGTTCCCGATGGACGACGTGTCCCACATCTCGGCGGGAAGATAGAAAAGCGCGAAACGGACCACCCGCCGCGAAGCTACTATTGACTATCCTGTGAGGCGCACCTACAGAACTCAAGGATGCGGGCTCAGAATGGGCAGGGGTGGTTCCTGGGGTTCTGATTCGTCGTGAACCGGCCTGGTGTAATCCTCGGCATTCGTAACGTAGCAGGGTAGCGGACTCTTGTGCCGCGACAGGTTGAGCGGTGGCGCCGCGGCCGAGTATTTGAGCTGGGGATGATTCTGGCGCCAGTCTCCCGTCTGGCCGGTCGTGATCTGAGCCAGCGACTCATCGCACTGCGGATCTCGTACCGCTCGCAATTCGTGCAAAGTGGAATAGTCGAGACCCTCGTCAGACAACCGGGGCTGGTAGGAGAGAAACATATACACCAGCTTTATTAATCGCGTTTCGTCTTTAGCCAACTCCTTGTCAGCAACAAAAACTTCTTCACTCGCGGAAAAAGACGAACGCGGATGATTCCAAGCCAAGGCCACCAGACGAAGACGCATCGCTTCCTTCTTTGGCGCCGGCCATGGCAGATTCCCGCTAGCGGTCTCCGACCCGCTCAGAATGCACACCGCCACCATCAGAACCATGCTCACAAATCTTACTTTGTCCATCGTCGGGGACCTCAGTCCAAGTGGTTTATTCTTTGATGCTAGTTGCTTGAGATGGGGAGCGTAAAGTCGCCGGCAAAATCGGTAGGGCATTTCCCCTGCAATTATGTTAAAGAGTCTCGACTGAACCCCTGAGTAAAGGAGAGCTTATGACTCGCGAAGCCAGAATGATGTCCGGGATCATCCTCATCACCGTGCCCACGATTCAATATGGCGGATGGGGCGGTACTCCCCAGTTCATTGCTTTGGGCAGTCCGAATCGGAGTGCCACTGGCTGCGATTCTGATTTCGTCGGGATTCTTTTTCTCCATGCTTTCGCCAACCGCTACCGAAGCCGGGGAGCAGTCTCTCTGATCTACGCCGGAGCAGTGGTTCTCGCCCTCGCGGTGGTGACGCTCGGGGTGGGATTGTTACGATCGCCCCGGGCGAACTGATGGCGGATTCCGCATTTTTCGATTGCGACGGAGCATCCATATTATGCAGAGAAACGGTTGGCGCGAGCCAGCCGTCCGCGGCGGGAATCCCACTCATCGCAAACCGTGCGCGATGAGTGGGGCACCCGACATAAGTTTTCGACAGGCTTAGAACGTATACCGCAACGCGAACTGGAAGGCCCGCGGTCCGCCCGCCCCGAAGAACTTGCCCGCTGTTTCGAGCGGCTGATTGAAGGTTGGCGAGTCGATCGTATTGCTGAATCCGGAATAGTTCCGGTTGGTCGTGCCCCGGATGTTCGTGATGTTGAAGAGATTGAACACTTCGGCGATCGCCTGCAAGGAATGAGGCTCCTTGAAATGGAACGTCCTCGTGATCCGCATGTCAAACGAGTTGAAATCGTCTCCGAACTTGAGTTTGGAACTGACGAGGGGCAACGGGCCCGTTACCGATACGGGCAATCCGGTTACGGGATCTTTTTGCGAAGGTTCGCATGGTACAGGCCCCGCTACATTGCCGTCGAGTAGGCAGAGTGGCAACGCATTATATGCCGTGATGGCGGCGTTCAGCGCCGACCCGTTCGAAATCTGGCGGCCTAATGCGTTTCGGGGGATGTTAGGAAGTCGCCCACTTAACCCGGATACCACGGAATCCATCGGAACGTGTGAAGCCCATGTCCAGATGGGCGAAACGTTCAGTTTCCATGGCATTTCCATGTTCCCGGATATCACGAAGCGGTGTCGCTCATCGCCCGTTGAATAGCCTTTTTCGAACCTCAGATTATTGAAGTGCATTGCAACGATTGCCGGATCCTCCGTTGAACCGCCACTCGGGCTGACCTGATCATCCGGTTGTTCGTCGAATGTCTTCGACAGGGTGTAGCTGACATTAAATCCCGGCCGCCACGGTCCGCTTCCCGGGCGCTTCTTGAACGATATCAACAATCCGTCATACCATGTTCTTCCCACTGACATGAAGTCAGTAACCTGCTGGCACGTGGGGTCGGAAGGGCACCCCGTGGCCGCCGGCAGGCCTTTAACCGGATCAATGATTGTGCAGGGATCCCTGCCATTGGGACAGGCAATGTAGGTGGGATCAACTCCTGCCGGCAAGCTGCGCAGAAATCTTGGCACGAGCTGGCGGTAGCCGCGATCGTGAAGTCCATCCACTGACAGGACAAAGTTATTTCCAAACTGCTGCTGGACGCCCAGCGTTAACTGCTCCATGTAAGGAGTGTTGGAGTTGTTGTCGATGATATTCACACCAATCCCGAACGGGCTGAATCCGCCTGAGAATGGGCTGGCCAAGGTAGGAGTGCCGGGGTCGTAGGTCGCTCCTGGTGAAAAACATCCGTTGAGTGTGCCACCGCAAGTTGATCCGCCGAATGCTTTCAGCGGTAGCACCCGACCATTGAGTACCTCCTCCAATTCGGCTGGCTCCAGAATCACTCGATCGTAGTAAATGCCAAACCCACCGCGCACCACTGTTCTTCCCTTGCCGATTGGGTCCCACGCAAAGCCGACGCGCGGGCCGAAGTTGTAGTACTTGCCGTTGCCTTTGTGCGGTCCCAGGATGTTGCGAATGAACTCGCAGTTGGGATTTGAAGGATCAAGGGCGGTAAGCGACGGACACGGTTTGTCGCGATCGGTCTCGCCCAGGGAGTTGAAGTCGATATCCCACCGTAGTCCCAGGTTCAGCGTGAGCCGCGGTCTGACTTTCCAATCGTCCTGCACGAACATTCCCAGATAGTTGTTATGCACAAATGGCCCGGACGGAGAGCCAGGAGCGTCGCTTTTCAGCGCGATGGCAATCGGAATGTCCGTATCGTCACAGGGAGTGGCAACCGAACAGGGTGTGCCGGTAAATAAGTTTTGGCTGGGGAAGTCCTCGGTCATGTATGCGGTTCCGCTGCCGAACAGGTCAAAGAAGATGTCGGATCCGTAATGCTGGTATTCAATTCCGAAGTTCAAACTGTGCTTGCCTGCGGACCAATAGAACGTATCGCGGAACTGGTCGCGCGCCAGCCTGGTGCGCTGCGGGATGCGATAGTTGGCGCCGTCCTGAAGGTCAGGGAACCGGACTTCATTGCCTGCGGCCAGCCCCGCCGGATTGGTCAGAGGATCATTCGGCGAAAAGAAGGGAATAAAATTGATGAAGTAATTTTTTTGATAGACGAAAGTGTTGACCTTGTTGGACGAAATCGTTCTCGACCAGTTCGCGAGAAAGGAATTGTATCGGTTGAGCGACTGCTGACGATTGGCCGCGGAGCCGAACGGCCGCGTCAGAAAGCCATTATCAACGTCCAGGGATCGCTGGAACGAGTAACGCAGAGCGATATGATCGTTTTTAGTCGGGAGCCAGTCGCCTTTGGATGTGATCCGCGCATCGTGGACAAAAGCCAGCGCCGAACCCCCGATCAGCGTCCCCGAGCCATCGCTGTTGAATTCCCGAATGCCAATGGGAACCGCGTGGTCCTGATTGAGGTATTCCCCGGCGAAGAACCCAAAAAGCTTGTCGCGAACTAATGGCCCACCCAGGGAACCGCCGAACTGTTCACGGGCAAAGCGCGGGGTAGGTTGTCTGCGGTCGAAGGTCGCAGGCAGTCCCTGCAGCGCCTTGTGGCGGACAAAGATGTACTCCGACCCGTGTACTCTGTTGGTCCCGGACTTTGTGGCGATGTTGATGATGCCGGATTCGGAACGACCCACTTCCGCCGTATATTTGTTCGTCGCGATCTGAAACTCACCGATTCCATCTTCCGGGAAGTTCATCAAGGTCCCGCCCACCACTTCGTCGTTGTTGTCCGCGCCATCGACGATAATGTTGCCGCCTCTTCCGTACGCTCCCCCCGACGAAACCTCCAACGTAACCGTCTTGGTCGGGTCAAAGCGCGGTGCCGGGCGGTTGCCCGGAATCAGAAACGCCAGCTCTAGAAAGTTCCGTCCATTCAGGGGGAGGGCCTGCATTTCTTCAGACCCCACGACGCCCTGCACCTCCGACTGCGTCGTATTCACGGCAAGCTGGGAGCCGGTCACTTCGATGACCTCGCCCGCCTTGGCGATCTTTAGCGAAACATCCAGCGTGGAGGCGCGGCCGACGTCGAGACGAACCCTTTTGAATTCGCTGGTGGCAAACCCAGACACGCTCACGCGCACGGTGTAGTCGCCAGGAGTCAGGTCGGCGACATCGAAGCCACCGTCGCCGCCGGTGGCGGTTCCTTTGCTCAGGCCGGTTGCGTTGCTGGTGATCACAACTTGTGCGCCTGCTACGGCTGCGCCTTGCGGATCAGTCACCGTGCCATTAAGGGTTGAGGTTGGAAGTTGCGCGGGAACGGCGATGGAGAGAACAACCACCAAAACAAGACCCAATACTGAACGCATAATCTCCTCCTTGCGTGAGAACTGCGATCCGCTGGAATCTAACCTGTAAAGGGAGGTGGGCCCCCCTCACGGTTC
>Ga0209647_1001812_pt1 | contig 17729 bp, 15 predicted proteins | sample GraSoi_2013_60cm_FD_185827 | JGI IMG/M metagenome (GOLD analysis project Ga0209647, IMG submission 185827) | Grasslands soil microbial communities from the Angelo Coastal Reserve, California, USA - Sample 9_17_2013_60cm (SPAdes) (version 2) | ecosystem: Environmental > Terrestrial > Soil >...
CGCGGAATGCAACGCCCCTCCGGCTCGGCGCTGCGATGCCCCTTTTGTACCTCCCACCTTTTCCGAACCTTTGCGCCTTTGCGTCTTTGCGTGAGATTTTTCTTCCTTCTCTTTTCCGGCGGGGGCGCTCGTTAGGTGATTTGCTATCTGCTATTTGCTATTCGGTAGCTGCCTATTCGCGAAGCGATGTCCATTCCTCCGTTACAGATTCCGGCCGGTCTTGCTGCTGCTTACGGTGTGAGCCAGGGTGACTTCCGGTTTATCACGCAGGTTCAGAATTATATTTTTGCTTACGAAAGAAACGGTGAGGAATTCATTTTGCGGCTGACGCCGCAGACTCATCAGCGGCCTGAACAGGTGAGGGCGGAGGTGGATTGGGTCAACGATTTGGCGGGACGAGGCGTTCCCGTGGCACGGGTGATACCGGCCAGTGATGGATCGTTATGCCAAGCGGTTGAACTGGTTGGAGAACATTTTACGGCCGTAACTTTCCAAAAGGTGAGAGGAGAGATTGGCAGCGGCAACTATTGGACTGCGGACATTTTTTTCGAATGGGGACGCTTAACGGGCCGACTCCACCGGGAATCACGGAAATATCAACCGGGCTTTGGCCGGCGCCGCGCAAGTTGGGGCGATCAACTGCCTTCGGTTATCCCGGAATCTGTTGATGATGAAATTGCGATGGAACGGTTAGCGAAGGTGGCGGAACGCGTGAATTGGTTGCCGAAATCTAGCGATTTCTACGGGCTTATTCATGCCGATCTCCACTTTTGGAACTTCGGCGTTTCTCCGGCCGGACTTACCGTATTCGATTTCGACAATAGCGAATACAACTGGTTTGTGGCTGATTTAGGGACCGCGGTATTCGAGGCGGCGACCTGCGGTTACCAGAAATTGCCTCGCGACGAATTTATTAAGGGGTTCTTAGAGAAATTCGTTGCGGGTTACGAACGCGAATCTGCGCTCGGCGCCGCTGTAGAACAGATCCCGTTGTTCGCCAAGGTACGAGAGATTTGTATTTATCTGGTTCTAAGAAAGCGTTGGAAGAACCGGACACTCAGCGAATTTCAGCGCCGGTTTTTTGAGTCGGTGCGGTTGGGAGTGGTGGAGGATCGGCCGTTCGTCGCTTCGCGAATAGCCTCATCGCTTCGCGAATAGCCGATAGCCAATAGCCAATAGCCAATAGCCAATAAGCCGGCGGTAAGAGCTCCCCGGTCGGAATTTGCTATCTGCTATTTGCTATTCGGCCCTGCGATGCTGTTTCGGCGCAATTCTTTGAAACTACGGCGTCGAAAGTCCGTAGAACAGTGAAGAAGCAAGTGCCCCACCGCCATGAAAATTCGTAATGAAGACAGATTTCATCAAATCGTTGTTATGCGGACTGTTTTTTTCAATGGCTTTTGAGTCGATGTTCCTCGTCAGGCGCCTGTGGGAGCACGGCGCTGCGCGGCTGAGAAGAGGTGAAAAGTGACAAGTGAAAGGTGAAAGGCGCGCTCGCTTGGAGAGCGCGCCCTTTTGCTATCTGCTATTTGCTATTCGCGCAGCGCTTAGCACGCCGGGGCGGCTTTAAAACGCCGGGTGAGTTCCTCTGGCGAGACGTCTTCTTTGTGAGTGGCCAGGCCCCAGCTATGGCCGAAAGGATCGGCGAGTACGCCGTAGCGGTCGCCCCACGGTTGATCCATCGGGGGCATCTCCGATTTGGCGCCGGCTTTTACTGCCTGGTCGAATAAGCTGTCGACGTCTTCGACGTAGAGATGGAGCCGGACTGCGGTTCCACCGATGCTCTTCGGGCCGAGAGCGCCCATCTTCGGGACTTCATCGTAAATGAAAACCAATGAATCTCCGATTTTGATCGCAGAATGGATCAGTACACTCCCATCCGGGGCCGGAACCCGGCAGAGCTCCTCCGCGTTAAAAGCTTTCTTATAGAATTCGATGGCTTCCGCGGCCCCTTTTACACAGAGGTGAGGGGTAATGGTGTGGTGACCTTCTGGGATCGGATTTACTTTCGTCGTCATAGTCGTTTTCAGTATTGGGTTGTTGGTTGAGAAACCAGGTTTGGGTTTTCGATGAGTCGACGAACGGAACCCAAGGTTTAGGACATCGGACTAAAAAAATTAAACAATGCCAAGGAACAGAAGAAACAGCCGCGAAATGGCGCAAAAAACGCAAAAAGGTTAAAGACAATTACCGCTAAGGTCCTTGCTCTGAATTTCCTTCTTTTTTGCGTTTTTTGCGCCTTTTCGCGCCTATTTGGAGTCCGTCTTTTCCGCAGCTAATACGCAGCGGGGTTTGAGCGTAGGAAGGTTTCGACCTCGCTTTTTTTGGGAATGCCGCGTTGGCCGCCGGGCTGGGTTGCTTTCAGGCCAGCAGCGGCGGTGGCTAAACGGACGCAGTCGCTAAGCGACCCGCCTTGGACCAGGGCCGCAGCATAAGCTCCATGGAAGACATCGCCGCAACCGGTAGTATCGATGGCCGGCACTTTAAAGGCGGCTTGATGCCGTACGTTGCCATCTTTGCCTAGGAACCAGCTTCCGGCCGTTCCGCAGGTAACAACCACCGCCTGACAATCCTGGTGCCAAATGGCTTTGGCAGCGGCTTCAGGAGCAGTTTCGCCAGTGAGCTTCTCCGCGATATCCTGGGGAAGAATGACGTGATCAACCAATTGGAGCAATTCTGGAAACTGCAGGTGACTTGGGTCTTCGAAATCCGCAACGATGGGGATCCCAGCAGCTCGGGCAATCGTTGCCGCCCGGAGGCATCCAGTCATCCCGTATTGATCAAGAAAAAGGATCCGCGCGGATCGGATGACTGACTCCTCCGGTAAATGGTCATCTGCTCCGATCCTCCCGTCGATCCGGTAAAAGATATTTCGGGTACCCGTTTCGGCCGCAACAATGATGACCGCATACGGTACCGGCGCGTCTTTAGCTCGCGGCGCAAAAGAAATATCGACACCTTCACGCAGAAAATTTTCTTCGACGATCCGGGTTAGGTCATCAAACCCGAGTAACCCGGCAAACGCACAATGTGCGCCGAGCCTGGCAGCAGCTACCAGCGCTGTACCGGTAAGCCCGCCACATTGCCGGTCCCAGTTTAAAACCCGTGTCTTGGTGTCAGCGACCGGAAACCTCCCCGGCACATACAGAAGATCATCCACCGACACGCAACCGAGACCAAGAATATCGAATGATTTACTCATGAACCGCGAATGGACAATAAGACCACAAACCAACCGCGAATGGACACGAATAAGGAACGCGAATGGACGCGAATCAAATCACAAAGACGAACCGCAGACTAACGCAGATGAAAGGCATATTAATCCGCAGATTACACAGAACCTGTCGCGCCGTAGGCTTGGCGGAGGCGGATTACGCAGATTTCGATTTTGGACGAGGTTGTCTCCTTGGGAATCCGCAACCTTCTTGATTGTTATCACGTTTTTGTCAGGTGAAGACCGCTCCTAAAAATGGATCTGTGTCTCTCTGCAGCCTGTCCGCCAAACCCTTCATTGGCCGCGCCGTTCCGCCTGGTCTGCTTTCAGCGTCGGCGGATCCATCTGCGATTGTTTTGTCTCAGTTCACCGACAATGCGATTTCCATCGACTCGCGGCTTCGTCCGTCGCCAAAACCGAAATCTGCGTAATCCGCCTCCGCCAAGCCTACGGCGCGACAGGTTCTGTGTAATCTGCGGATCTAAATTAGCTTTCATCTGCGCTCATCTGCGGTTGAAAAGGTTTTTCTTCGCGTCTATTCGCGTCCATTCGCGGTTGGTTTGGGTTCGCCGGGCGCCACGATGATTTCAACGTTGGCTTGGTTCAGCGCCTGGCGAAGATCCAGGGGTGGCTCGTTGTCGGTTACTAAGATGTCGACGGCGTTCAAGGGGGCGACCTGGGCGAAAGCGTTAAATCCGAACTTGGATGCGTCGGCGATCACGATGGTACGGCGAGCGGAGGTGATCATGCGCGCCATCATGGGAGCTTCTTCCAAGAGAGTCGTGGAAAGACCCTCCGTTGCGGTCAAACCGGTTACTCCCAAGACAGCGGTATCGACGCTGATATTTCCAGAGTTGAATCCAACCGTTCCCACGGTCGAACCCAGATTCCGATTGTATTCGCCGCCGAGGACATAAACGCTTTCGACAGCTTCGCCGGGTAAAACCGAGAGCATGGTCACATTATTAGTGACGATGGTCAGGTTCCGGCGCTGGCTGAGCCCGGCGGCAAACGCGAACGTGGTGGAGCCGCCGTTTATTATCAGGGTTTCACCATCCGAGATCAGCTGGGCGGCGGCTCGACCGATTGTCGCTTTAGCATCGGCATTGGCATTAGCTCGGGTTAAGAACGGTGTCGCCCGATGAACCAGTAACGCGGCCGATGCTGCTCCGCCGTGGGTACGCAACAGTAGTTTGCGTTTCTCCAGCTCCTGCAGATCGCGCCGGATGGTGTCGTCGGAAACGGAGAAATGACGCGCTAATTCTTCAACACTGATCTGGCCTCTAGCCTCGACTAGTTGCAGTTCTTGCTGGCGCCGGGCGAGCGTCGGGTTCTGATCTTTGCTCATCGGGATAGGGGACAAATTTCACCACGAAGACACAAAGGTCACGAAGTTCGGCTTCGATTTAAAGGTCTCGCTGCGTGTTTTCTGATGTCTTCGTGCCGAATTCGCTCTAAAAAGCGGTGTAACTGCGTTAAAACCGCGCGATAGCGAATATTTATTGCAGAAATAACGCAACGTGTCTATGTGTATCTGCGTATTTCAGGCTCGCCCGAATCCAATTCACAAATTCTTAGCCATGTACGTCACAAAGCCTCGTTTGTTCTTCGATCACGCACTGCGCAACCGGTTTGCTGTCCCTTCTTTTAACGTATGCAACCTCGAAATCGCCCGTGGTGTAATCACGGCTGCGGAAGCTGAGGACGCGCCGGTGATTCTCCAGACCTATTTTGGGGATCTTTATCACGGCGGGTTCAATGTATTGCCGCAGCTCCTACGGCTTTTGGCGGACCAAGCCAGCGTTCCGGTGCTGGTCCATCAGGATCATCCGGATTGCGATGAAATGATTCTGCGGACACTACGGGCCGGTTATTACTCGGTGATGTATGACGGCGGCCATTTGCCCTTGGAAGAAAATATCAAAGGGGCCGCGTATATTGTCGAAATTGCGCACGGGATGGGAGCCGCGGTGGAAGCTGAGCTCGGCCAATTCGGTGGCGAAGGTCAGGCGGGCAGGGTGGAGAAAGCATCGCCCGACGAAGCCAAGCGGCTGGTAGAGGAGAGCGGTATCGATACCTTGGCGGTCTCGGTTGGCTCGGTTCATGGTCAAAGCAGCCGGCTCGAGTTGCCGTTGCTGGAAGAAATTGCCGAGGTAGCGCCTGTGCCGCTGGTGTTGCATGGGGGCAGCGGGATCCATCCCGACGACGTACGCAAAGCGACGTCCATGAACGTTGTAAAGATTAACATTGGAGCGGATATCGTCCGGGCTTGGATGAACGGGCTAAAAGAGGGCGAGCTGTTGGAGAGCGGGCACGAACCGCCGCATCAAGTAATGCTGCGACATGCCAGTGTGAAAGTCACTGAAGTGGCTCGGACAAAGTTGGCTCTTATGGGTGCATCGCATCGAGCTAAGCCGCTACGAACTAAGCTGGACGAAGCGACTGCAGATTTGCCAGCTAGGTCGGCAGCTCCGGTCACGGTTTAACCGCAGAGTTTAGATTTCACCACAGAGACACAGAGGGCACAGAGGGCACAGAGATTAGACCCGAGATATTCACCACAAAGACACGAAGAACACAAAGAGGTTTCCGATGGGATTTATTACAAACGAAAAGCTCTTTCTAATAATCGAACCTTCGTGTCCTTCGTGTCTTTGTGGTGCAATTCCTCTTCCTAAGGCATGAGTTATCAATCGACAGCGGTCTTAAAGGATCGGGTGGCCGTTGTAACCGGAGGGGCTGGAGGGATTGGTCTGGAGACAACGAAGGCGATGCTGGCACAGGGGGCCACCGTGGTGATTTCTGATATTGATACGGCGAAGGGTGAACCGGCCGCAAAAGAGTTAGGGATTGAGTTCTTTCGGGCGGATCTAACGCGTTCGGCTGAGGTTAGTGAGCTCGCTAAATATGTGTTGAAGCAGCACGGCAGGATAGATGTGGCGTTTAACAACGCGGGCATTGCGCACTCGGTGCCGGGCGAAGAATGCACCGATGAACAATGGCTCAGGGTGATCAATATCAATTTGAACGCGGTGTTTTTTTGTTGCCGCGAGTTTGGTCAAGCGATGCTGGCTCAGGGGCGCGGCAGTATTATCAACACGGCGTCGATGTCAGGGATTATCTCGAATAACCCTCAGCCGCAATGCGCCTACAATGCGGCTAAAGCCGGCGTGATTATGTTAACCAAGTCGTTGGCCGGGGAGTGGGCTAAACGTGGAGTTCGGGTCAATAGTATTTCTCCGGGTTATATCAACACGCCAATGACGCCGAAGGATCAGATCCGAGAGGATTGGTATAAGACCTGGATGACGTTCTCGCCGATGGAACGGATCGGCGAACCGCACGAGATCGCTCCCGCCGTCGTTTTTCTGGCTTCGGACGCAAGCAGCTTTTTCACCGGCAGCAACCTGGTGGTCGATGGAGGCTACACGTGCTGGTGAGGCCGGGTCAGCCCGGTCTTAATAGCAAATAGCAAATAGCAGATAGCAGATAGCAGATAGCAGATAGCAGATACCTGCAACTTGTAACCCACAACTTCCAACCTAAAGCCTATACCTATAACCTATAACCTATAACTTAAAACCTAAAAACCCCACCGTCCCCCCTTATGAACCTTCGCCTTCTAACTCTTATTTTGTCGCTCCTGTTTGGAGCTGCTGTTGTTCAGGCTCAACAGACCTCAGTTACTATCGCAGCGGTTAATAACCCCGATATGTTAGAGCTCAAGAAACTCTCGGCTAAGTTTCTGGAGCAGCATCCGGATATCACTCTCAATTGGGTGATTGTGGAAGAGAACATCCTCCGGCAGCGAGTCACCACCGATGTTTCCACCGGTAGCGGTCAGTTCGACCTGGTGTTTATTGGGTTGTATGAGGCGCCGATCTACGCGAAGCGCAAATGGCTGCAACCGATCGTGAGCTTTCGAGCGAGTACGATATCGAAGATGTTTTCAAGTCGTTACGGGATGGGCTCTCCTACGACGGGAAGCTCTTTGCGTTGCCGTTCTATGGCGAGAGTTCTTACCTCATGTACCGGAAAGATCTTTTCGAACAGAAAGGGCTGAAGATGCCCGATCAACCGACGTTCGAGGATATCGCGAAGTTCGCCGCTGCGTTAAATGATAAAGAGCATGGGTTCTACGGCTTGGCATTGCGCGGCCAACCGGGTTGGGGCGAGAATATGGCAACCGTTGATACCATGGCTAACAGCTTTGGTGCTACCTGGTTCGATATGGACTGGCATCCGACGCTCGACACAGCGGCCTGGAAGAACGCTTTATCGTTTTATGCGGACCTGGTGAAAAAGTATGGTCCTCCGGGAGTGACTGCTAACGGGTTCAATGAAAATCTGACCCTGTTTAGCGCCGGGAAAGCGGGGATGTGGATCGATGCCACGGTAGCGGGCGGTATCCTGGAAAACCCGAAACAATCCCAGGTAGTCGGCAAAGTTGGTTATGCGCCGGCGCCGATCGCGGTAACTCCGAACGGCTCGCACTGGTTATGGTCTTGGGCGTTTGCGATTCCGGAAAAGGCGAAGAATGCGGAAGGCGCTAAGAAGTTCGCCGAATGGGCCACCTCGAAGCAGTACATTCAATTAGTGGCGGATGATCTGGGCTGGGCTTCCGTACCGCCCGGTACCCGGAAATCGACCTACGATAATCCTGAGTATCAAAAGGCAGCGCCGTTTGCCCAGGCTACGTTGAAGGCAATGGAAACGGCGGATCCAACCAACCCGTGCATTAAGAAGGTTCCCTATAACGGCATCACGTTTGTTGGTATCCCGGAGTTTCAATCGTTAGGTACCAGCGTGGGGCAAAACGTGGCCGGCATGATCACCGGTAAGACATCGATCGAGCAAACGATGAAGCTCAACCAGAACTCGGCCGAGCGGACGATGAAACAAGCTGGGTACCTCAAATAGGGTGAAAGGTGAAAGGTGAAAGGTGGGGCTTTGGGTCCGCTTCGCATCGTGTGTCGATCGATCGCGGAGACGTCGCGCCGCGCAAGTCGATGTGATTGGTGATTAGTGAGAGTCCGTGCTGGGCGTCTTAATACGCTCGATATGGCCAACTCGACCGCTTGGTGCAGGCAACCCTCGGCGCGCCGAACGTAGTAGTAGGAGCGGAGGTTTTTTGGGGGAGTACCGAAGCCACGGGGACTGGTTTACCGGTCCCCGTCTTGGGGCGTGTCGGCGTCTCGGCGTGGGGTGTATGGGCGTGTGGGCCTGAGGTGTCGAGCAACGTTCCGCTTTGGCCGGACATTCCGATGCTGGTTGGATAGGGGTGCGTTCGCGCTTGTCCCGTAGGGACTAAATGATCGTAGCCAGGCAATTCATTGCCTGGAAGACGTTTTTAAAACGATCCGTCCCGTAGGGACGGTATGATTGGGTCCGGTCGGCGAATCCGCGCACATACAAATCATCATCACGTATCATCATAACGTTGTTTTATATAGATATGCTTGTACAATGACCGATGCCAAATACCTATTCGTTCCTAAATATTCATTGTGTGTTCAGCACGAAAGAGCGTGTTCCAATCCTCACCTCAGAGATTAGGGAACGCCTTTGGCCGTACCTCGGTGGCATCGCCAAGCAGAACGGGATCCAACCCAAATGCATAGGCGGCGTGGCAGATCATGTGCATTTGCTGTTGTCACTCCCAACCACCATCTCCATTTCTAAAGGCATCCAATTGATAAAGGGAGGATCATCGATTTGGATCCATCAGAGCTTCCCAAAATTGCACAACTTTTCTTGGCAAGAGGGCTATGGGGCATTCAGCGTCGGAATCGGACAAATGCCAGAGACGATTCGCTACATCGAACAACAGCCGGAACATCATCGGACTCGAACATTCCAAGAGGAATATCTGACGATATTACGGAAGCACGCGATGACATTCGACGAGAGATACCTTTGGGACTAGCGACGCGATCACACCGTCCCTACGACGGGACGGATCGTCATTCAAACGTTTTCCAGGCAATAAATTGCCTGGCTACGATCGTTTGGTCCCTACGGGACAGGCATGATTGACACGAGCGAGTATGGCGATACGTGGGCGACGGTTCGGCCCGGTACCTCAGGAGCTATCGGATCACCCGTTCCCTACGGGACGTATCAAATTGTCACCTATCCAGGCAATAAATTGCCTGGCTACGATCATTCAGTCCCTCCGGACCGACCGCTTTCCATTTATTCCCCACGGGCACAACATTTTCTTGTCCTAAATCGATCGGCTCGTTCGTCGCATGATGGAGGAAAGAACCAACCTCCTCCGGAAAAGAGTGTCACTATGTCAACGACCAATACGAAACGGCCGCGAGTTGTGTCTCAAGCGGAATGGCTAGCAGCTCGTAAGGAGTTACTTGCGAAAGAGAAAGAGTTAACTCGTCAACGGGACGCGATCAGCGCTGAGCGTCGGGAGTTACCCTGGGTGAAAGTCGAAAAGAACTATGTCTTCGACGGGCCCAACGGGAAAGAGACTCTGGCTGATCTGTTCAGGAACAAAAGCCAGCTAGTCATTTACCATTTTATGTTCGGTCCGGACTGGAATGAGGGATGTCCAAGTTGTTCGTACAACATGGATCATGTTGGCGGGGCGCTAGTGCATTTGGCGCAACGCGACGTTGCGTTTGCAGCGGTGTCATTAGCACCAATAGATAAGATCGAAGCGTTTAAGAAACGTTTGGGTTGGCGCTTCCATTGGGTGTCGTCTTATGGGACCGATTTTAACTACGATTATCATGTGTCCTTTACGAAGGAGGAGATGGCTAAAGGTAAAGTGTATTATAACTTCGAGCTGACTGAATTCCCGAGTGAGCAAGCGCCCGGAGTTAGCGTCTTTTACAAAGATACCGACGGAACCGTTTATCACACTTACTCGAGTTACGCGCGCGGCACCGATCCGTTAGTCGGCACTTATAATTACCTCGATCTTGTGCCGAAAGGGCGCGACGAAGATCAGCTGGACTTCACTATGGCATGGGTTCGTCACCATGACCGATATGACGATGGGTATTTGGCGGATGATGATCGGCCGTACTGGCCGGAGAGCCGCTCCGCGGAATAGCCAATAGCCGCAAAAAGGCGCAAAAGGCGCAAAAACGACAGAAAAAATCTCACGCAAAGCAGACTTCCTCCGTCGTCCGGCAGACGCCGGACTATGGCGGACAAGTCGCCCCGTCTCCCCCTTTAGCTACGTCGGCCAAAGACGCAAAGACCCGCCCGCATCGCTACGCGAAGCGTTGCGGGCGCGGCGCAAAGGTTAGGAAAAGGGGGGGACAGGCCGACTACCACCAATCACTAATCACCTATACTAGCTCTCCCCGTCGGCTCGGCCCATTCGACGCGCTTTTAGCTTGCTCAGGGCAGGCCTTTCACCGGCCTTTTCGCTGTCGCTAGATCAAAGGATGTGCGCATTAGCTCGATGGCGTGATCGACGTCAGCTTCGGTGCGAAGAAAATAGCTGATCCAGCCGCTGTTGGGTAAAATGTGATGGGGTTCGGCTTGTCCGCTACTGACAAGCTGATCGCGGACGGGCTTAGGAAAGGGGATATCGACCAGGCGATCGCCATGGATGTGGCCGAGCTCTCTTTTCCCTAACATGAACGCCGTTCCTCCAAATCGGTGGGGAGCGAGGGTAATTTCTCCCCAAGAGCTCACGGCGGCGGTGATTCGTTTTTTAGCATTGCGGACACTCATAACGGTTGGGTTTGCGGTTGACGGTTGGCAGTTGTCGGTTTGCCGTTCGGGTGGTGGTTTATTCAGAGGGCTGGTACGGGTCGGTCGGGGTGGTGAAGATGGGATCCGCCTTCGCCAAGCCTACGGCGCGACCAGCTTTATGCGAGCAATGGGACTAATGGGGTTATTTGGCCAGTCCGATGATTTTATGGATTGAGGCGTGGTTTTCACCGCCTTTGATCATGAAGTCGGCGACGTCGGCTCGCGAGATATTGAAGCCGAACGGGGGGAGGTGTCCCTCCAGGACCCGGTACTTTCCGGTACGCGGTTTGTTGGTTAATTGGGGTGGGCGGACCAGAGTCCAGTCTAGGCCGCTCTTCTGAAAAGTATTTTCCATTTCGCTGGCATCACGAACAACCCCTGGGAAAAGGAGGCGACCGAAGAGGTGCGCGGGCGGGAAAACGGCATCTTTAAATAGAAAGGCGGTCGATTCGATCACGACGCGCCGGACTCCGGCCTGTTGCATCCCGTGGGTCAACGCGAACGCGAAACGTTGTAGTAGGTCAGCGTCGTCCCTGGATATCGGGAGACGGGGTCCGAAAGCGGATAACACTGCCTCTTGACCAATCAGGACCCCGGCCAGCTCTGCGCTGTCTAATACGTTTCCGCGAATGACGGTGATGCGGTCTCCGAACGTTTTCAGCGGCTCCGGGTTCCGAACAAAAGCTGTGACCGTGTGCCCGCGCTCGATCGCTTGGGTGACGACCTCCAGGCCCGTGGCGCCGGTCGCGCCAAGTATCAGTAGTTTCATCACAAGGATAGACCGGGAAGGGGAAGCGTTTTGTGACATTGATCAGTTTTCGGCGTTAAGATCGTGCTCGGCCTCGAAGAGGCGCGTGTAACGAGATTAAGACCCATTACTGGTTGCATCAGCGATTGAGTCTAGCTCAACCCGCTCCCAACCCGCTCCGGCGTCGAATTCGTGGACAGGCGTTGAGAGTCTTTGTCCCGGAGGGACTGGATGATCGTAGCCAGGCAATTTATTGCCTGGAGTGTGCCACACAAAGAACCCGTCCCGTAGGGAACGGTATGATTCGGTCGACAGGACGTTCTTCGACCATGGGCGGCGAATATGTGGTGTAGCCCAACTCACACACCGTCCCTCCGGGACGGTTCGCCTTTTTGGGCGTATTCCAGGCAATAAATTGCCTGGCTACGATCATCCAGTCCCTTCGGGACAACAAATCTCCCAGACAACTGTCCGCAAAATCGAAGCCACCCCAAACACCACTGTCGAGGACGAGGACGATTACGCAGAAAATGAGCGCATGCTCATTTCTGCGGGAGATCGGGCAGACGAGACAACTTTTCGGGATTGGTGACGACGAAGACGTCTTGGATGCGTCCGTTAGTGACGTTGACGGAGATCACGGAGAACGGTTTTCCTTGAACATAACCGACAATCGCTCGTCTGCCGTTGACCTCGGCCACGTGGCCGACCAGGTCTCTCGGGACTGTCTTCTCCATACTGCGCAGGATACCGCGAGCGACTTTTTCGGCACCCTCGATCGGTTTGGGTAGAGCGATAGCCTTGCCGCCGCCGTCGGAGTGCAGCACCACGTCGCGGGCTAACAAGGCGAGGAGACCATCCATATCGCCGGTACGCGTTGCGTGTACAAAGCGATCGAACAGATCGTTGTTCTCCGGGATAGATGCTTTGAATCGGCGACCGACAGCACCGACATGTTGGCGGGCACGGCGCAAAATTTGGCGGCAGTTGGGCTCGGTTTGCCCGAGAATTTCCGCGATTTCCGTGTGTTTATAGCTAAACACCTCATGGAGAAGGAATACCGCTCGCTCGACGGGTGTAAGCCGTTCCAGTAACACCAGGAACGCCATCGAAAGGGATTCGTCTATTTTTAGCGTCCTCAAGGGATCGCTGTTGGGATCAGTCAACAACGGTTCAGGTAGCCATTCACCGACATATTCTTCGCGTTGTAGCCGGGCCGACTGCAGATGATTCATGCACAGACGGCTGATGATGGTGACCAGGAAAGCGCGGGGCGACCGGATATTTTCGTCAGAAGATTGATGCCAGCGGATAAAGGTCTCCTGCAGCATGTCCTCGGCGTCCGCCACGGTTCCGAGCATGCGGTAAGCGATCGAAAAGAGTAACCCGCGATACTGATCAAAAGTGGCTAGCCGGATCGCATCCTGCGCATTCTCTGTTGGCTCTTTTTTGTCGTGGCCAGGGCTGTGGTTGTTTTGCATTTCTCGCGCTCCGGCGGCGTGGGTTGACCGGCCAATCGCGCTCCGCGAATAGCCGATGGCCAATAGCCGATAGCCAATAATAGCAAATCGCAGATAGCAAATTGAAGGAACTCAAGGAAGTGGCCGGTCTAGTAAGTAAGACCGATCAGGGGAGCGTTTCGTGACAATGGAGCGGGAGGGGCAGAGGCGTGAAAGGTGAAAAGTTGAAAGGCCTGCCCTGAGCAAGCTGAAAGCGCGTCGAATGGGTAAAGGTTCGGAGCGGCGTCGCAGTGAGGAGCCGGAGGGTGCGCCACCGCCATAGGCATTCACGAATCACCTGGTCGGCACGCTTCGAACTCGCAGGCCGAACCTTTCACCCATTCGACGCGCTTTCAGCTTGCTCAGGGCAGGCCTTTCACCGGCTTTACTCCCGTGCTTCGCCCGCCGGGCGTACCTTGGCAATCTCCTGCTGGAGCCATTGTTTGGGTAAATGGAGATACTTGATCATTTCACGGCTGGCGTAGGTGTAGATCAGGTGATAGTCGCCGTCGCTGGCTTGGATCACGATCGGATAAGAAACACTGACATCCGCGCCATCTCCTAAGCTCGAGAGTTGAGAAAAATGTTCGCCGTCGGCGGACCAGGCGACGCTCATATAGAATCGGCGGCTTAGGTCGGCGGTGTACACGACTAGCACGCCGTTTTCACAAGGAATGGCGTCAACCGCTGAGTTCGGGCTCGGTAGATTAACGGGTCTGGCCGGTGACCACTGGTTCAGCGCAGAGTTCCATTTTGAGAACAGAAGAGGACCGACGCGTGGGTTGCGGAGATAAGCGACGACCTCATGATTAGGGAGGGTCACCAGGCTGGGCTGACTGTTTTCGGGGCCCGGGATCTTAGCGGGGATACTTTTACTGATTACCTGACCGTTACTCAAATTCAGACAGACCGTGTAGCCTTGCCAACGGAATAGCCAGGAGGAGAGCGGGATCATCACCTGTCCGCCGGCGAGCTCGATCAATTTGCAGCGAGGCGACTGGCCGAGCCCGCCAATCAGCCGCTGTACCGGTGACCAATGCCGGCCTAAATCGTGTGATACTACGAAGTCGACATGGGACCCGGACCATCCTCCGATGGTGACCCCAGCGAAGAAAAGCCAAAGACATTGTTCCCGGTCCAGGAATAGTACTGTGTCCCCAACGGACTTATTGCCGAACCAGCAACCTTGCACAGGAGCCTGCGGGCGGACGACGACTTCGGGTTGAGTCCAACTACGGCTGCCTTTGGCTAAGCGAGAACAAAAAATTCGCGCATCGGGTGCGGCTTCGCTCGAGGCCGAGTACCAGGTGCAAAGTAACGATCCGTCCGGAAGCTCGGCCAGCGATCCGCCATGGTTACAGGGCAATTCCCCGGAAGCATTGATAAAACAACCTTCTAATTGGGCGTTAGACGGATCGGAATGGATCGAGCGGGAGATCTCATCTAAGGCTGAAAAACTGGGCTCCTTTTTCGCGGCGGCGTTGGGAGCATCAACCACGCCGCGGAAGCAGAGAACACCGATGATAATCGCTAGGGGGATAAAACCGATGAATAACGATAAAACGGATTTAAGAGGGCGAAACTGGTTTTGCCGGGCGTGAGTTCTTCGGCGAGATGGGGGCGCAGTTGAAGTGAGCATGTTCGGCGTAAGGGTCGGAATTTCGTCACGTGTATAGCAAGAGGAGTCCAAGGAGTACGAGGAGTTCAAGGAGGCGGGGGCAGCGAAACGGCGAATGGGCGAGACGGCGAAAAGGCGCATTCGCCGGGGCGACGCTAGATCGGCTTTCATCAATCACGTTTTCATCGGATTCTCGGGTGACGCGTCCAAGTCGCCGGTGCGCCCTTTCGCCCATTCGCCGTTTCGCTGCTCCTCCTCCTTGTACTCCTTGTACTCCTTGGACTCCTATTTATTTGTCTTGCTACGCTTCTCGGGAGCGTTTTAGTTAAAGACGGGCTTTTGGGGGACGTCTTTCCGAATTTCTGAAGGAGAGCACCCATGAACATATCCGTTAAGATCCGCGTCAACGGTGTCCTATATGAAGCCGAGGTAGAACCTCGCTTATTGCTTGCTTATTTTTTAAGGGAAACGTGCGGCCTGACGGGCACGCACGTGGGATGCGAGACCAGTGTTTGCGGCGCTTGCACCGTTCTTGTGGACGGGCAAGCGGTGAAATCTTGTACCATGTTCGCTGTCCAAGCTGACGGCGCAGAAGTAACCACGGTCGAAGGCCTCACCAGCAACGGCGAGATGCACCCGGTCCAGGAAGGATTCTGGGAATGTCACGGCCTTCAGTGCGGGTATTGCACACCGGGCATGATGTTGACGGCGGTACAGCTCCTGGAGCGGAACGGTTCGCCGTCTCGCGACGAGATCCGGCATGCGCTCGATGGTAACCTCTGCCGGTGCACCGGTTACACCCACATTATCGATGCCGTCGAATACGCGGCCAAGAAAGGAGCGGCGTAGCAATATGTCCACGACCACAGAAAAACCCCCAGTAAAGAAATCTTCCACGAAGTATTTCGGACGCGCCATGAAGCGGGTAGAGGATCCGCGGTTGCTGAAAGGTAATGCAACTTATGTCGATGATTTACGGTTGGCGGGTGTAGTGCACGCCGAGTTCGTCCGGAGTCCGCACGCCAATGCAAATATCCGGTCAATCAATACCGCCGCTGCTAAGAAGTTACCGGGAGTAATTGGCGTTTTTACGGGCGCAGATATCAACGAGAAGGCAGGAACGATCCCTTGCGCGAGTCCGCTGCCCGGCGGCAAATCGCCGGTACATACGGTATTGGCCGGCACCCGGGTGTATTTTGTGGGTCACCCGGTTGCGGTCGTTGTGGCTAAGACCCGAGCCATTGCCCGAGACGCATTGGAGCTGATTGAAGTGGATTACGAGGCGTTACCGGCCGTGATTGATCCCGAGAAAGCGCTGGAAAACGATTCGCCGTTTGCCCATCCGGAACTAGGGACAAACGTGGCTTTTACTTGGAGCCTCGCAGGCGGCGACCTGGACGCTGCTTTCAAGGAAGCAGATCAGGTCCTCAAACTTCGGATCCTGCATCACCGGCTCACCCCGATGTCCATTGAACCCCGGGGTTGTGCTGCCTCCTGGCATTCTGGTGAGTCGTCGCTCACCTTATGGACTTCGACTCAGATTCCGCACCTGCTTCGTACCCTGTTACCCGGGATGATCGGAATCCCCGAGAACAAGCTACGCGTGGTTGCACCCGAAGTCGGAGGTGGGTTTGGCTCGAAGCTGAATCTTTACTCTGAGGAAGCTGTGGTTAGCCATCTGGCCATGCGTCTCAATCGACCTATCAAATGGATCGAAGGCCGGCGGGAAAATGCCGCGGCTACGATCCATGGCCGGGATCAGATTGGGGATCATGAAATAGCCGTTAAGAAAGACGGTTCGGTACTGGCGATTAGAGCTAAGATCATTGCCGATATCGGCTCATATCTACAGCTGCTCACGCCGGCTATCCCGACCCTGACAGGGTTAATGATCGGCGGTTGTTACAAGCTCAAAGCCGTCAAAGTCGATGTTACTGGTGTTCATACTAACAAGATGTCGGTCGATGCCTATCGCGGAGCCGGCCGGCCGGAAGCAACCTATATCATTGAACGGCTGATGGACTATGTGGCTGACGAGCTGGGCTTAGATCCGATAGAGGTCCGGCTCAAAAATATGCCGGCGGCGTCCGAGTTCCCCTTCACGACCATTACCGGCCTACAGTATGATAGTGGTAACTATCAGGCGGCGCTGCAGAAAGCGCAGGAGCTGGCCCAGTGGCCACGGTTGCTAAAAGAACGTGACAACGCGCGAGCCGAAGGCCGGCTTTTTGGAATCGGCGTTTCGACTTACGTTGAGATCTGCGCGCTGGGGCCCTCTAAGATAATGGCGGCCGGCGGCTGGGAATGGGGTTGTGTCCGAATTGAGATCTCCGGGAAAGTGACGGTGATTACTGGCACTACACCACACGGGCAAGGGCAAGAAACCAGCTTCGCTCAAATCGCAGCTGATCGATTAGGGATTCCAATCGAGGATATCGTGGTTCTGCGGGGAGACACGGCAACAGCGCATTTCGGTCGTGACACCTACGGCAGCCGGGCAACTGCGCTCGGTGGGACGGCGATCGCGATGTCGATCGATAAGATCATCGAGAAAACGAAGACGCTGGCGGCGGCGTTGCTGAATTCGACTCCAGGGGAGATCGAGTTTGCGGACGGTAAGTTTTTCGTGCGAGGCAATGAGGAGAACGAGATTGGGTGGGGTCAGCTGGCCAGCGAGGCGTATGTAGCGAAAAATCTGCCGCCTGGATTCGAGCCGGGACTCGAGGCATCCAGCTTCTTTGAACCGCCGAATTGCACCTTCCCATTTGGTACTCACATCGTTGCCGTGGAAGTGGATCGCGAGACTGGTCAGGTTAAGGTCCTGAAATACACCGCGGTGGATGATTGCGGGAAACAGGTGAATCCGCTGTTAATCGAGGGTCAAGTGCAGGGTGGGATCGCTCAGTCACTCGGTGCAGTTCT
>Ga0209647_1001819_pt1 | contig 17691 bp, 17 predicted proteins | sample GraSoi_2013_60cm_FD_185827 | JGI IMG/M metagenome (GOLD analysis project Ga0209647, IMG submission 185827) | Grasslands soil microbial communities from the Angelo Coastal Reserve, California, USA - Sample 9_17_2013_60cm (SPAdes) (version 2) | ecosystem: Environmental > Terrestrial > Soil >...
CTCACTATCCGCTGATCACACGCGGCCAGGCGAAGCGGTTGCATCGACTGGACGGGCGGTCGTTCCGGGCGGGGTGTCTGGAGCGGGCGGAGAAGAAGCTTTAACCACAAGGAAGCACCGCGGTATACAGGGGAGCACAGAGATACCCGCCATCGTGAGGAAGGGACTTCCGAACGGACACCAAAATCCAATCACAGCTTGCAGCCAATTGGGTTCCTGAAATCGAACGTTTGGAAATTCGCAAGCGAAAAGTTGCATCGCGAAGCGCACGTTCTGACGATCAGGGAGTGAGATCGTGCGTTTATTTTCAAAGGATTGCGCGGCCGTGCAAGTACTTCCGTACCGTCTCTAGTACCTTAGTTACCCCATTTTCGGTGACCGGTGCCCGATTCGCCTGTTGACTACCAGGTATAGTAGTGCAGAGGTTTCTGTCCACAATATGCAGAGACCAACTGCAATTCCACTTTTTGTGAAATCCAGAAAAACCCTATAAAACCCAATGAAACCGGGAGATTCAGGTCGAGAGGCCCTCCGTACCGGTTGAGATATGCTCAGCACACCAAAATACACTCGAACGCGTTTGGATCGAGGGTAGGTTCTCCCAAGTATCTCAGCGTTGCCGGGACGAAAGGCTGGGCTGAGAGTCTGGATTCTGCGGGAGAGAGAAACGTTATGGCCGACTCGCGAGAAGTGATGAATATTCGTCAAGCTTCGCAGTATCTGGGAGTGAGTCCGGACACGCTGTACAAGTACGTGAACGAGCAGAAAATTCCGGCGTTCAAGTTGGGCAATCGCTGGCGCTTCAAGAAATCGAAGCTTGATGAGTGGATGGAACAGAAGTCGATGGAAACGGAACCGCGGGGCAAAAAGAAAATCAAGGCAGCGATGAAGGCTGCCGGAACTCCGTAAGCAAACTCCGTAAAAAGGCGGGCACATGTTTGGAATGGGATCGAAAACGATAGTGGGACTGGATGTGGGCTCTTCGAGCATCAAGGCCGTGGAGCTGAGAAGGACACGCACCGGGATCGAAGTGGCACACCTCGGCCTGGAGCCGATCGCGCCCGACATCGTGGTCGATTCCATGATCGTGGACTCGGGCACGGTTTCCGCAGCCATCGCCAAGCTGTTCACGGACACTGAAATCAAGTCGAAGGCAGTGGCCACGGCGGTAAGCGGACACTCGGTGATTGTGAAGAAAATTTCGCTGCCCTCGATGAGCGATCAGGAACTGGCCGAGACCATCCAGAAGGAAGCCGCCCAGCATATTCCGTTCGATCTGGCGGATGTGAACCTCGACTATCAGATTCTTTCCGATGACGCGAGCAGCCCGCAGATGGATGTGTTGCTGGTGGCTGTCAAGAAAGACAAGATTCTGAACTACACCAACGTACTCTCGATGGCGGGCAAGACTCCGGCTATTGTGGATATCGATGCCCTCGCCTTGCAGAACTGCTACGAGTTCAACTACGAACCCGCTCCGACGCAGGTGGTTGCGCTGCTCAACCTGGGTGCGAGCGTGATGAACATCAACATCGTCAAGGGGACGACACCGCTGTTTCCGCGGGACGTTTCGGTGGGCGGCCATCAGTACACCGATTCGCTGCAGAAGGAACTGGATCTCAGTTTCGATGACGCGGAATCGCTGAAGCTGGGGCGCAAAGTGGGTACGGTGCACGACGACGCGAAGACGCCGATCCTGCAGCAGGTCACTGAAATTATCGTGCTGGAAATTCAGAAGACGTTTGACTTCTTCCGCGCCAGCGCGGCGGGCGAGCACATCGAGAAGATTTATCTGGCCGGCGGTTCGGCCAAGGTTCCGGGCCTGGTGGAAGCTTTGCGCCAGGAGTTCTCAATGCCGGTCGAGTTGTTCAACCCGTTCCAGAAAGTGCTGGCTCCAGTGGACGGCGCCGGGGCGGAGCTGATTGAACAGAATGCGGGCCAGTTGGCAGTAGCCGTGGGTTTGGCCCTGAGGAGCTTTGAAAAGCTATGATCCGAATCAATCTGCTGGGGTCTCCGAAACCGAAAGGCAAGAAAGGTCCCGCCTTCAACATGCCGAGCGTCGAGGTCGGCAACTTAGGCGGGCCGCTGGTCCAGGTGGCGGCGGTGCTGGTGGTTGCCGGCGCCCTCAACGTGGGGTACTGGTACCAACTCGACCGGGAAAAGAAATCGATCGAGGTCCGAGCGCTGGCCGCGGAACAGAAGAATCGCGAACTAGCCGCGGTCAAGGTGCGGTATCTGGAGCGGCAGCGGCAAGCCGATTCCTACAAGCGGCGGGTGGATGTAATTGACCAGTTGCGCGCCAACCAAGCGGGTCCGGTTAGCCTGCTGGCCATGATCGGCGATACGGTCAACGGGACCGAGGCGGTCTGGCTGAACAGCATGCAGGACCAGGGCGCGAGCGTGGCCATTGACGGCACCGCACTGAGCAGCGATGCGGTGGCCAACCTGATTTCCAATTTGCAGAAGACCGGTTATTTCCGCAACATCGAAATCAAGGAAAGTTATCAGGACGAAGCGGTGAAGGACATGCAGGCGTTTCAATTTACGCTGACCTGCGAAAAGGCGAAGTCGTAAAGGCGGAACCGATTATGAATCTTGGCGAATTATCAGGTGTGAAGTTGCTGGGAATTCTGGTGCTGGTGGCGGTGGTCGGTACGACCGGCCTCTACTACACGGTCTTCAAGTCGCAGCGCGATGAAAATGCGGCGGCCCAGGTGAAGCTGCAAGCCAAACTGCGCGAGAACGCGGAACTCGAAGCCTACCGGCCGAAACTGGCTGACATCGAGCGCCAGCTGGCGAGCTTGAAGCAACAACTCGAAATCGAGCGTCGCATCGTGCCCGATGAAAAAGAAGTGGACAATTTCATGCGCATGGTGAGCGGAGAAGCGCGCAAAGCGGGCGTGGAAATCCGGCGCTATACATCACGTCCGTACGCCGCGAAAGAGTTCTATACGGAAGTGCCGTTTGAACTCGAGCTCGACGGTCCGTACTACTCAATGCTTGGGTTCTTCGACCGGTTGGGGAAAGTGGAGCGCATCGTAAACGTCTCGAACCTGCTGGTGGCCTCGACCCGGAAGCCGGGCGACGCCAAGGCGAAGCACACGTACCAGTACGCGCCTGGCGAGAGTGTGGTGGCGACTTGCCTGAGCACGACATATTTCAGTCACGATCTGGATCCGGCGGCGCCGGCCAGCAAGCCCGGACCACCGGTGAAGAAATAGGAGGGACATGATGAAGCCGACGGTGACAATTCTCGTTTGTGTAGTGGCCGCGGGCTTGGCCTCGGCCCAGAGTCCCAGCATTATCCAGAACACGCGCAACACCATGAATGGGGTGAGTAACAATGCCACGGCTGCCTCGAACGCGGCGCTGGGCATTCACCAATCAGCCCCGGCAGCGCCGAGCGCCATACACACTCCGGCCAAGTCAAGCAGAGTGCCGGCGGCGACGCCGGTGAAGGTTTCTTCAACTCCGTCACGGGTAGCGCCGACTTCCGCAGGTGCGAAGAAGACGGGTGGCGCGAAACGGGTTCCGGGAGTCGTGGCCGGGCACAAGGCGCAAGCGAAGCCAGTGCCTACGGTTCCGAAAAGCAATCCGCCAGTGGCAGCCAGCGCAGCCCACAGCAGTTCGGGGAACGCGGGAGGCGCGGCGAGCGAAGAACCGGTCGTTCCGGACGGCAAGTACGCCGCGAACGGAAGACGGGATCCCTTCATCAGTCCGGTCGTGAGCCACGCGGGCGGTTCGGGTTGTAACACCGGCAAAAAATGTCTGGAAATCGGAGCCATCAATCTGCGAGGTGTAGTGCGCGCCGAAAGCGGTTTCATTGCTGTGGTCAGTAACGGTTTGAATAAAGCTTATTTTCTGCGGGAAAACGATCCGGTGTTCAATGGTTACGTGATGAAGATTACGGGCGACTCCGTTGTTTTCCAGGAAACACTGCAGGACCGGTTGGGCAAGACCTTTACGCGGGAAGTAGTGAAGAAGATTACGACTCCGGCCGTCTAGGGCCTGAGAAAAAGATTTCGAAGAAACACATCGAGGCGAAACGGCCTCGTATGGGGAGATGGGGAAATGCGAAAGCAACTGCTGGGTCTCTTGGTTCCGCTGCTGACGTTCGTACTGATCGCAGCCGCGGCTGACATGACGGGCAAGGGGGTGGCCGCGGGCGCTGCGCTGCAGAAGCTCGAGGTCGCGCACAGCCAGGATGGATTGCGGGTCGAGTTCAAGGCGAAGGGCGCATTGGCGCCCCGAGTCTCGACGCTCGATTCTCCGGCGCGCATCGTCGTCGACTTTCCCAACACCGTGATGGGGACGGCGCAGAGCCGCATCACTGTGGGCAGCGATGGCGTGAAAGACGTCCGCGCCGGGATGGACGGGCAAGTTCCGCCCACAACCCGTGTGGTCGTTGATCTCGCTGGCGGCAGCCGTCAGCACGAATTGGTGGCGGGTCCGGACGGCAGCTTCGTTCTCCAGATCCATGACACCGTGGTGGCCCATCGCCAACCGGCGCCGGCCACAAAATCGGCGGCCACGAGCGCAACGCCAAAACTGGTGCTGGCCTCGGCTCCCGTGACTTCGGCTCCGGTGGTTCCGGCCGCGACGACGGCGGTTGCATCCGCTCCGACGCCAGTAGAGAACGCGCAGAAACCCACGGATTTTGCTTTCGTCGAGCCCAAGTATTCGGTTAAAGACGACAAAGCGGTTCAGCCCGCCGCGAAAGCGCAGGAAGCGGCAACCCGCTTTGCCGACAAGACGGCGGCGGAACTGGTCGCGACCAATGCCAATGCCGCCCTCGGGCAAACCGCGGGCAACGGGCAAGGCATCCAACCGGCCGTGAACATGGCCGCGGAACAGAAAGTCCAGATGGAGCAGAAACCGGCGGCGAACGGTGCGAAGTACACCGGCGAGCCGATCTCGGTCAACCTGAAGGATGTGGATCTGAAAGACTTCTTCCGCCTGGTTCACGAGATCAGCGGTTTGAACGTTGTGCTCGATCCCATGGTTCACGGCAATCTGACGATTGTGCTCGATGACGTGCCGTGGGACCAGGCGCTGGACATCGTCCTCAAGAACAACGATCTGTCCCGCCAACTGGACGGCAATGTGTTGCGCATCGCTACGGTTGATACATTGAGGAAGGAAGCTGAGAACCGGCGCGCGCAAATCGATGCCGAGGCGCTGGCGGTCGACAAGGTCAGCATTACCCGCTACCTCAGCTACGCGCACGCCAAGGATGTATTGGTGCCGGTCAAGAAGTTCCTAAGTCAGCGTGGCGACGTGGTCGCTGATGAACGGACCAATTCGCTGATCGTCTCCGACATACCGGCGGTTCTGCCGCAGATTGACCGCATCATCCAGCAGATGGACCGCAAGACGCAGGAAGTCGAGATTGAAGCCCGCGTGGTGGCTGCCACCCGCAACTTCGCTCGCGACATCGGCGTGCAACTTGGCCTCGGCTGGGGCAATGGCACAACCGGCATTGGCGGCTTAAACAACGTGGGAACCTCGCCGATCATCGTCGGTCCACAAGTAGGGAACCCGCTGTACCCCATCGTCGGAAAGCCCGGGGCCTCTCAGATTCCGCTGTTTTCAAACCTGGGCGCAACCGGACCGACCAGCGGTCTGGAACTTATTAACGCCTCCAACAACGTGCGGATCGACCTGCTGCTCTCAATGGCCGAATCGCGCGGGTTGCTGAAAATTCTTTCCCGTCCGCGTATCGTTACGCAAAACAACATTCAGGCGGTGGTGAAGCAAGGCGTGAAAGTACCAATCGTGACTGCGGCCCAATTGGGGGGTCCGCCAACCACTTCCTACGTGGATGCTTTCCTGCGGTTGACGGTGACTCCGCAGATCACGTCGGAAGGAACCATATTCCTGAACGTGGATGTGGAGAACACCCTGCCTGACTTCGGCAACGAAGTGAATGGCAGCCCAACGCTGATCACGCAGCAGGCGACCACGCAAGTGCTCGTGACTGACGGCGGGACGGTGGTGATTGGCGGTGTGATCCAGACGCAGAACTCGCTGAGCGTGTCGCAGGTGCCGTTGCTCGGAGATATTCCGTACCTCGGAAACCTGTTCAAGCACCGCGCCATCAAGACGTCAGATCAGGAGCTGATTTTCTTCATTACTCCGCGCATCATTCAAACCTAAGCGCTAAGTCAGAACGAGCCCAGCCGCCGGCCTTCTCGGAGAACCTGCCGAGAAGCCCGGCGGCTTCGCTTTTTGAGTTCTCAGTTCCCGGTTCTCAGTTCTCAGAACAAGCTTTGACTGAGAAATGGGATCTGAGAACTGCCCCTTGCTACACTTCTCCAATGGATCATGCTGGCCGCCTGAGTCGTCTTCGATCTGCACTCGGAGAGAATAATCTGGACTCGCTGCTGGTGACCCATCTTCCGAATATCCGCTATCTCTGTGGCTTTACTGGGAGCGCGGCCGTTTTAATTGCCGGTGATCGTGTTTCCATCCTCTTTACCGACGGCCGATACCGCACCCAGGCAAAAGACGAGGTCAACGCTGCGAGGATTGTCATCGCTCGCAAATCTCCGCTGATCGCGGCGGCGGAGTGGCTGGCTACGAATAAGGAGCGAAGCAGTTCGACCGCAGTGGGCATCGAGCCGGAGGCGATCACCATTGGCATGCGCGTGCGGTTGGCGTCCGTGCTGAAAGGGAGGGCGCGCCTGCGTTCCGCGCCACCGCTGGTCGAGCGCGCCCGCATGGTGAAGGATGCTGCCGAGATCCTGCGCATTCGACGGGCGGTTGAACTCGGCGCGAGTCTTTTCCGCATTGCCTGCAAGAAGATTCGGCCCGGGTTGACTGAAGTTGAAGTTGCGGCTGCCATGGAGTACGAGGCCCGTCGCGGCGGGGCCGAAGGCATGTCCTTTCCGACAATACTGGCTTCCGGAGCGCGCTCGGCGATTGTCCATGGCCGGGCCTCCGGCGCGCGCATTCCCCGGCGTGGGTTCGTGGTCTGCGATTTTGGTGTTATACTCGCCGGTTATTGTTCGGATCGAACACGAACCGTGCACGTCGGACGGCCCTCACAAGAGGCTCGTGGGCTGTATGAAGCCGTTCTGGAAGCGCAGGGGGCCGCTATCGCGGCGGTTCGTCCGGGCGTGACGGCTGCCGAAGTGGATGACGCGGCACGGCGTGTCCTTCGCAAGAGGAAGCTGGCCGGCTACTTCACGCATTCGACCGGGCATGGTTTAGGATTAGAGATTCACGAGGCGCCGAGGTTGGCGAAGGGGCAAACCCAGAAGCTGGAACCGGGGATGGTCATTACGATTGAGCCTGGCGCGTACATTCCTGGGAAGTGGGGTGTGCGGATCGAAGACGTGGTGGTGGTTACCGCTTCGGGCCGCGAAGTGCTGACGCCGACGGACAAAGAACTGGTGATTATTTAGCCGGCCTGATTTCCCCTAGAGACGCGGCTTGCCGCGTCTCCGGCTGCAGAGTGAGACGGGGCAAGCCCCGTCTCTATAGACGGAAGAACAGAACACAACCAAAGCGGAACCCGCCGTATACATGAATCAAAAAGAGCTAAAAGAACTTATCGAGTTCTTAATCGAAAAGGACATTGCCGAGTTTGAATTAGAGCGCGGCGATGTCAAGGTGAGGATCAAGCGCGGCGCCGAACCGGCGCCCGCGGCGTTGCCGGACTCGCGTTATATCGCGGTTCACCCTGCGCCGGTGGCGGCTTCGCCTTCTGCTCCAGTGCCTGCCCAGGTAGATCTGGCTGCCAATGCAGCTGCTCCTGAGCCCGAAGAAAGCTTGCATATTGTGAAGTCGCCGATCGTGGGCACTTTCTACGAATCGCCTTCGCCCGGCTCCCCGCCCTTCGTCAAAGTTGGTGATCCCCTGGAAGTGGGCCAGGTTTTGTGCATTGTGGAAGCAATGAAACTGATGAACGAAATCGAATGCGACGTGTCGGGAGAGTTGATCAAGAAGCTCGTCGCCAATGGCCAGCCCATCGAGTACGGTCAGGAACTGTTCGCCGTCCGGCCGGCAAAATAAGCTGTCGGCTGTCAGCTGTCAGCTCTCAGGAAAATCACATGACTGCACAGGCCTGGAATTCCCCGAGAGCTGAGAACTGAGAGCTTTCAGATCATGTTCAAGAAAATTCTGGTAGCGAATCGCGGTGAAATTGCGTTGCGCGTCATTTGCGCATGCAAGGAACTCGGCATCCGCTCGGTGGCGATCTACAGTGAGGCGGACCGGAATTCGCTCCACGTGCGCTTTGCGGATGAAGCGATTTGCATTGGCCCGCCGCAACTGGCGCAAAGTTATCTCAATATCCCCGCAGTGATCAGCGCGGCCGAAATCGCGAATGTGGACGCCATCCACCCCGGTTACGGCCTGCTTTCGGAAAACGCCAATTTCGCGGAAGTCTGCGAAGCCTGTCACATCAAGTTCATAGGGCCGACTCCTGATGTCATCCGGTTGATGGGCGAGAAAGAAAAGGCGCGGGCCGCGATGAAGCAGCATGGGGTGCCGATCCTTCCCGGCTCGGATGGCGTGATCGCTTCGGAGGAAGAGGCGATCGAGTGGGCGCGGAAAGTTGAATTTCCGGTCATTCTCAAAGCCACGGCCGGTGGCGGTGGTCGGGGCATGCGCATCGTGCGCAATGAAGATGAATTGCCTGCGCTTTACCGGCAGGCGCAATCCGAGGCCTCGGCGGCGTTCGGTAATGGCGACCTTTATCTCGAGAAGTATGTAGAGAACCCGCGCCACATCGAATTCCAAGTGCTGGGCGACGAGCACGGCAACGTCGTTAGTCTGGGAGAACGCGAGTGCTCGATTCAGCGCCGCCACCAGAAGTTGCTCGAAGAGTCTCCGTCGGTGCGGGTGACTCCCGAGCTTCGCAAGGAGATAGGAGAAGTCCTCAGCAAAACGCTCAGCAAGGTCGGCTACCACAACGCAGGCACCATCGAATTTCTCATGGATCAGCAGCGTCGGCTTTACTTCATCGAGATGAACACGCGCATCCAGGTGGAGCATCCGGTCACCGAAATGGTCACGGACGTGGACCTGGTTAAGAGTCAGATCATGATTGCGGCGGGCGAAAAGCTGGCTGATGTGTTGCAGGGCCCCATCGTGCATCGCGGACACGCGATCGAGTGCCGCATTAATGCCGAGCATCCGGAGAAATTCACGCCCTCGGCGGGGAAGATCACGACGTTCAATCCTCCGGGAGGGACGGGTGTGCGCATCGACACGGCCGCCTATGCGGAGGGCACGATTCCTCCTTATTATGATTCGCTGATTGCCAAGCTGGTAGTGCGTGGCAAGGATCGCAGCGAAGCCATATCGCGCATGAGCCGCGCACTGGGAATGTTTATCGTGGAAGGAATTTTTACGACGATTCCGCTGCACCGGCGGATCTTGGCGGACCCGGAGTTTCGTGCGGGCAATTTCGATACTGGATTCATCGAGAGATTCCTGGCGAAGCCGAAATAAGTTGGTGGTGGAATTGCGATTTAACTCCTGCTTTCCTCGCGCCATGAACTGAAGGTCAGATTTGGGTACAATTCTGCTGTGTGGCGCAAACTTCACATTCTCAGCCGGACGCAGGTTTTTGTTGTGTCCTCGATGTCTGCCGCTATCATTACCATTCCTATTGCGGCTGCGTCCGTCTCCCATGACGAAACTGCGATTTTACGTGACGTTTTCTGGCCACACCAACTCGGTCCACTCATCATTTTCAGTTCAGTGTTCCTGGCGCTACTTCCCCTGCTTCTCGCTTATTACAACCTGGGTCGGCTCGGTGCAATGTTGTGCCCCTTCCTATCGTTCGTTATGTTGTACGCATTGACTGTCTGCGCAATTTTCATCTTTCAGTATCTTTCACCCTGGCTCGCAGTGGTGGGGTACTCGGGAGCTTGTCTGCTGTTGTATTTGCTGGTGCTGAGACTGCACATGAAAGCTGCTATTTCCCACAGGATTCAGGACATACAGCGCGCACTCCGCCTCGTTCATCACGATCCAACTCGTTAGGAGTAGCATTCACGGTCACATCACTTGCATCGCTCCTGCATAATGTAATCGCTCGTGCTAAGTCACGGAAACGCATAGACTACGAACCGGACAATGCAACTTCCCCGACTCTACCCGATTCTTGATCCTGCTTGTTTTCCGGACGCCGAAGGAGTGTTTGCTGCGGCGGAGGAAGTCGCCGCCGCTGGCTGCACACTGCTCCAATATCGCAACAAGTCCGGAAACGCCCGGCGAATGCTTGAGGAGGCTCGTCAACTCAGGGCGCGTCTCGGAGCGAGCGTCAGGCTCATCATGAATGACCGCGCCGACCTCTGCCTGGCCGCGGGCTTCGATGGGCTGCATGTTGGGCAGGATGATCTATTGCCCGACTCCGCCCGGCGCATCATCGGGACTGCTCGCTGGCTGGGGGTATCCACGCACAATCCCGAGCAGCTGGCGGAGGCCGACAAGACTTCCGCCGACTACCTGGCTATCGGCCCCATCTTCGCGACCACCAGCAAGGCCAATCCCGATCCTGTCATTGGTCTCGAAGGCATCCGCCGGGCAAGGGAACTGACGCGCAAGCCGCTGGTGGCGATCGGGGGAATTACGCGGGCCAACGCCCGTTTTGTCGTCGAAGCAGGAGCCGACGCTGTGGCGGTGATATCCGACTTGTTACTGGATCCCGGCAAATCAGCAGAGGAATTTTTGCAGATATTGAGGTAAAGTCGTGATTCGCGTAGCGCCGGCATCTTGCCGGCTGTCACGACGGCGACCCGCTGTCGCTGCGACAGCCGCCGAGACGGCGGCGCTACGGAATTAGGAGGTTCGTGAGCACGAACGTTCGACCCCCAGTTCCCGCTTCGAAAGTCGCTTCGAACGGCAGCGATTGGGAGCGGCACACCCATCAAGACAAAGAACTCGTCAAAGGCCTCGGCCTGACCAGCGCGACCATGCTGGTGATGGGTTCCATGATCGGCTCGGGCATCTTTATTGTGTCCGCCGAGATTTCTCGCGAGGTTGCATCCCCGGCGTTGCTGATTGGCGCATGGTGCATCACCGGTTTTCTCACCATTGTCGGCGCGCTTACCTATGGCGAACTCGCCGCCATGATGCCGCGGGCAGGCGGGCAGTATGTCTATCTGCGCGAGTCGCTCGGCCCACTATGGGGTTTTCTCTACGGCTGGACTCTGTTTCTCGTGATTCAGACGGGGACAATCGCTGCCGTGGGCGTGGCCTTCGGCAAATTTCTCGGGATTTTCTGGCCGGCAATCTCGTCGAGTAATTGGATTGTCCACATTTGGAAAGTGCCAAAGTTTCAGATCGGTCCGATGATGCTCGGCGGCATGGATGTTGGGCTGAACACGCAGAACCTCGTCGCCATCCTGGTAGTGGTCGCGCTCTCGATCATCAATATTTTCGGCGTGAAGACGGGCGCCATCATTCAGAACATCTTCACCACCGCAAAAGTTTCGGCGCTGCTCGGCCTGGTCCTCTTCGGAGTCTTTCTTGGCCGCAACGCGCAGGCGATCGCGGCGAATTTCGGCGCAAACTTCTGGCGCAACGCCGGCCTCGGCACTCTACATGACGTCGGCGGAGGCGTTCTGGTCTCGACCCTGACGGTGCTGGCGATTGCGCAGGTCGGTTCGCTCTTTTCCGCGGATGCCTGGAACAACGTTACTTTCACGGCCGGCGAAGTCAAAAATCCCAGCCGCAATCTTCCGCTGTCGCTGGCGGTCGGTACCGGCGTGGTGATCGCGCTCTATATCGCGTGCAATTTTATTTACCTGACCGCGCTGCCGCTGGTGGGCAGTCCGACCGGCGCAACGCTCGTGGAGCGCGGCATTCAGTATGCCCGCGAGGACCGCGTCGCGACCGCGGTCATGACCCAGATGTTCGGCTCCGCCGGCGGAGCGCTGATGGCCGTTGCCATCATGATTTCCGGCTTTGGCTGCTGCAATGGATTGATTCTCTCCGGAGCACGCGTCTACTACGCTATGGCGAAGGACGGTCTGTTCTTTCGCAGTGTCGCCCGGCTGCATCCCACTTACAAGACGCCCGCGGTTTCGCTGATGGTGCAGATGGTTTGGACGTGCGTCCTCTGCATCTCCGGCAGTTATGGGCAACTTCTCGACTACATTATTTTTGCGGTGCTGGTGTTCTACGTGCTCACGATCGTCGGACTTTTTGTCTTGCGCCGCACCCATCCCGAGGCGGAGCGTCCGTACAAAGCGATCGGATATCCGATTCTGCCCGCGATCTACATCATGATGGCTTTGTTTATCGACATTGTACTGTTACGCTACAAGCCGCAATTCACTTGGCCGGGGCTGTTTATCGTTCTGCTTGGCATCCCGGTGTATTACATGTGGCGGCCGCGAGCCCAGACGAGTTCTGTCTAACCCTATTAGGAGAGACGCTACTGATGACTGACCTCTTTGCGAAAAAGCCGATTGAATTGCTGATGGAGGAGGCGCGAGAGACGGGCACGCACAGCTTGAAACGCACGCTGGGTGTCTTCCAGTTAACGGCGCTGGGCGTCGGCGCGGTGATCGGTGCCGGAATTTTCGTGCTCTCGGGGTTGGGCGCTCATTATGCAGGTCCGGGGCTGATGCTCTCTTTCGTGCTCTCCGGTTTGGGGTGTGCTTTCGCGGCCCTCTGCTACGCAGAATTTGCGGCGATGATTCCGCTGGCGGGCAGCGCCTATACCTACGCCTACGCCACACTGGGCGAGATTTTTGCCTGGATTATCGGCTGGGATCTCACGCTCGAATATGCCATGGGAGCGAGCACGGTGTCGTCTGGTTGGTCCAATCACTTCATTGAACTGCTCAACATCTTCCACATCAGAATGCCGCTGTGGCTGGCGTACGACCACTGGACTGGACTGCACACCGCTGAAAGCATAGTCGCTCGCCAGATGGCGCACGCATCCGATTCCACGCTTGTGCCTGGCACCCAGGCTTTCCTCGACAGAGTGACGGCGATTATGGGAGCACAGTCGCCGGAGTTGTTGCAGAAGGCTCATGATTTGTTAGGTGCTCCACATTTATTCGGATATGAAATCGGGGTCAACGTGCCGGCCTTCGTCATCGCTATGGTGATCACGGCGATCTTGGCAATCGGCATCAAGGAGAGCGCCCGCTTCAACGCCACAATTGTCACCATCAAGGTTGGAGTCGTCCTGTTTGTGATCGGCCTCGGTATCCGCTACGTCAACGCCGCAAACTGGGGATCGGACTGGTCGACTTTCGCGCCTTACGGTTTCTCTGGAATCGGAGCCGGAGCCGCCTACATCTTCTTCGCATACATCGGATTCGATGCCGTTTCCACCACCGCGCAGGAGGCAAAGAATCCCCAGCGCGATCTTCCAATCGGTATCATTGCCTCGCTTCTGATCTGCACCGCGTTGTATATCTCGGTCGCAGCGGTTCTGACCGGAATGGTGCCGTGGAGAGACGTAAACATCGAGGCGCCCATCGCCCGTGCCTTCATGGACCGTGGCCTAACCAGTGCATCCCACATTATTACGCTAGGCGCGCTGGCCGGTCTTACCAGCGTGATGCTAGTCATGCTTCTGGGGCAGACCCGCGTGCTGTACTCGATGGCCAACGACGGGCTTCTACCCAAAAAGTTCTTCGCCGATGTCCACCCGCGATTCCGGACGCCATGGAAGAACACGATTCTCGTCGGCCTGCTCGCGGCGATTGTGGGCAGCCTGACGCCGATCGACGATATCGGAAGAATGGTGAACATCGGAACCTTGCTGGCGTTCGTGATTGTTTGCATCGCCATCCTCGCCTTGCGGCGCTCCAATCCAGGACAGCCTCGACCCTTCCGCACGCCATGGGTGCCGTTTGTGCCGATCATGGGCATCCTCTTTAACGGCTACATGATGTACAAACTTGGCTGGGTCAACTGGGCGCGATTGATTATCTGGCTGGTTATCGGGATGGTGGTGTATTTCACGTACAGCCGAAAGCACAGCCGAGTGCAGGCAGCATTGGAAGGCCGCAAGACACCTTAAAACACGTTAAAACACGTTCCTGTAGAGAGGCGCGGCTTGTCGCGTCTCAGGCGGTCGCAACTGGAGCGGTCAGAATCCTACCGGCGCCCTTTCCAAATCTCAATGTAAGTAAGTTGTAATCAATACGTTGCGCATGCAGCCTTCGCGTCTCTCTATGCATCACATTTAGTGAAAGGAGGGCAATATGCACAAGACAATGCGATGGATTTCAATACCCGTGGCGGTCGTCATCACGGGGGCGCTATTCTTGAGCTCGCCTCCGACCGCATCGGCCGAACGAGTCAAGGGGGCAGTGGTATTCGTGCAGCCGGTCCCAGTGTTCGACCCGTTCTTTCCCTACGCGTATCCGTATGGGCCGTACTATGTGGCCCGGAATTATGGCTACGTGAAGCTCAATACGCACGGCCAGAGCGCCGACATTTATGTCGATGGAGGGTACGCGGCGAAGACCCACAAAACCAAGAAACTCGCGCTGCGACCCGGCACCCATGATATCGAGTTGCGCGATTCTGGTGGCCGCACGTTCTTTCAGGAGCGCGTCGCGGTGATGGTTGGCCAAACCACCAAGGTCGACGTGCCGAGCTGATACGCCGAGCTGATGTGCCGAGTCGACGCGCCGAGCTAAGTTGATACAACCCGCCGCGCTCCTCCTACCACTTATAAGAAGGAGGAGCTGCGGCGGGTTTTCTTTTTCTGTCATCGGCGCCGCCTGCGTTGAGACGAGTCCTACTGACTCTCGGCTTCCTGCGTTTTCCGCGCAATCGCCGTCACGATCCGGCGTGGCGAGAAGCGCACCGATTGCGCCAGCAACCAATTCTTGAATCCAGAAATCACCACGGGTTTTCCTGCCATCAATGCGCGATATCCGTCTTCGGCGACGGTGTGCGCGTCCATCGCACCGAACTTCAGCAGATTCATGGTGGTCGCGTTCGCGCGCTTGTGGAATTCCGTGGCCGTCGCGCCGGGGCACAGGGCTGTCACGGTGACACCCGAGCCGTTCAGTTCATTGGCCAACGCTTCTGAAAAGTGCAAAACATAAGCTTTGGTCGCGAAATATACGGCCATCAGCGGACCGGGCTGAAACGCCGCGGTGGATGCCACATTTAGAATGCGCCCGGTCGCTTGCTTAGTCCGCACTCGCTCCATCATCAGCGGCAGATACAGGCGCGTGAGGTGAGTGAGCGTAGTTACGTTGAGCTGGATCTGGCGCAGACATTCTTCGAGATCGTTTTCGGCAAACAAACCGTACTGTCCGAATCCCGCATTGTTGACCAGCACATCCACATCAATTTCCGCGCGCGTCGTCTGATCCAGCACATATGCGGACGCTCCAGGTTCGGTCAGGTCAACCGCCAGAATCAGTGAACGTGTGCCATAGGCCTTCTCGAGTTCGGATGCGAGTTGCCGGAGTTTGTCCGCGCTGCGGGCGACGAGGACGAGGTTGTAGCCTTCGCGGGCGAAGATGCGGGCGAGTTCCAGTCCGATGCCGAACGAAGCGCCGGTGATAAGGGCGGTTTTACGGTCGGGAACTGGCATTCAGCACTCGGCATTCAGCAATTAGCACTCAGCATAGCAATTAGGCAACAAACAAAGGCGGGTCAGCGGACCCGCCTTAAAGCTAAGAACCCGCAAACGGCTAGACCAGCGCGGGTTCCACTTCATAAATTGAGTGCCACGAGGTCGCGGCTTTCAGTTTGTCGTTGACGTTGTGGATATTCTTTACGCCCTCGGTTTCCAGCCACTTGCGGAACGCGGCGGCGCCTTGTTTCGCGTAGATCGGGATGCCGTCTTTCCAGGTGGCACGTCCGCAGAGAACGCCGTTGAACTTCACGCCGGATTCTCCTGCCAATTCGAGGGTCTCGCTGAATTCCGCGTTGCTGACGCCGGCCGAGAGATAAATGAACGGCCTGGTCGCCACGTTGGCAGCCTTGTGGAACAGGTCAATGGCTTCTTTCTTCGTGTAGGCTTTCTCGCCTCCAAACGATTTCGTGCCTTCGACGAACTTCATGTTCACGGGCACTTCGACTTTGAGGACGTCTACGCCGTAGCGCGGTTTGGTGAACTCCCGCATGCTCTCGGTGACGATGTGCGGTTTCTTTTTGGCATACTCGATGCCCTTCTCGTCCGCACCTTCGTCGTAGCCAACGAACTCGAGGAAGTAGGGGATGTCATTGGCGCGGCACTCATCGCCAATGCGCTCGACCCAGGCGTGTTTCTTATCGTTCACGTCCTTGGGATCGTAGGGAGTGTAGTAGAGCAGAATTTTGACGCAGTCGGCGCCTGCCTCTTTCAGGCGTCTCGCCGACCAGTGGTCGAGGAGGTCGCCGAGGCGTCCCGGCCCGGTCTTGTCGTATCCGGTCTTTTCATAGGCGAGCAGGAGGCCAGCGTTTTTCGCGCGGCGTTTCGAAGCTGGCAGTCCCCATTCGGGATCGAGCAGGATGGCGCTGGCATGTGGCGTCAGGACTTCGCTTACCAAAATCTTGAATTCTTCCATCATTTCGTCGGAGATGGCCGAGCCTTTTTCCTTGGCTAGAGACTTTTGCAGCGAGCCGCGCTGGTCCATGGCAGCGGCGGCGATTACTCCGCGTTCATTCGATACGGCTTTCATTCCGGCGAGTTTGCCGGGGGTGAGCTTCATACGTCCTCCTGATCAGTGCGATGTGCAGACAATTCTAAACCACGGGCGCTCGTCGCGAATAGAATCGACACGTGTCGCCACCGCACAATCAGTCCACACAATCAGTCCACACAATCATCACTGGCGCAAAGCCAGGGTTCCCAGCAGCGCCTGTTGCTTGGCGATCAGCGACTGGATGCCTTGGCGGGCGAGCGCCATCATCTTTGCGAGTTGAGCGTCGTCGAACACCTGGTGCTCGGCGGTGGCCTGCAGTTCAACGATTTTGTTGCCTGCGGTCATGACGAAGTTCATGTCCACATCGGCGCGCGAATCTTCCTCGTAGTTAAGATCGAGAAGAACCTCGCCGTCCACGATGCCGACGCTGATCGCCGCCACAAAATCCTTGATCGGGGCCGCGGTCAACGTTCCCGCATCGACCAGGCGTTGCAAAGCCAGGCCCAGCGCGACGAATGCTCCGGTAATCGAAGCGGTTCGCGTGCCTCCGTCCGCCTGGATCACGTCGCAATCGATCCAGATGGTGCGCTCGCCCATGCGCTTCAAATCGGCCACCGCGCGCAGCGAGCGTCCGATGAGGCGCTGAATCTCCTGCGTGCGCCCGCTTTGCTTTCCCCTGGCCGATTCGCGCGCGGTGCGGGTCAGGGTGGAGCGGGGAAGCATCCCATATTCGCCGGATATCCATCCCTTGCCCGAATTTCGCAAGAATGAAGGTACCGTCTCCTCGACGGAGGCGGTGCAGATGACGCGGGTGTTGCCCATCTCAATCAGCGCCGAGCCTTCGGCGGTCGAGATGAAATCGGGAATGATGTTGACGGGACGAATCTGGTCAGGAGCGCGGTTATCGCTGCGAAAAATCATTAGACGGAAATTCTAACAGTCCGGCGTCAGGATCAGCTCTCAGCTGTCGGCTGTCAGCTCTCAGCTTTCGGCAGGCGGTTTGCCTCGCACAAAAGTTTGATTCGTTGACACGGTTCGCAACGGCTGTGGTGCGCTCAGTCTTGATCCGACCCTTCAAAAGCCGCGACGGACGGGCCATCTGCCTTCATGCTTTAGA
>Ga0209647_1001820_pt1 | contig 17674 bp, 18 predicted proteins | sample GraSoi_2013_60cm_FD_185827 | JGI IMG/M metagenome (GOLD analysis project Ga0209647, IMG submission 185827) | Grasslands soil microbial communities from the Angelo Coastal Reserve, California, USA - Sample 9_17_2013_60cm (SPAdes) (version 2) | ecosystem: Environmental > Terrestrial > Soil >...
ATAGTAATCGCACCCGCCAGAGACGAGGCATGAATACTAATCTTCCACCACAGTGTGATGATCATCAAGATCACAGCACTTATCGCCGTGATCAGCAGCAATGTTTGCAGGTTTTTAGGTCCATGACTAAAGTACAAGAGTATATAACCAAGCGAGACCGACGTAATGCCAAACAGAAATGGGCCCACGCGTTCGCTGCGACGACTTACATCCACATCTGAGAACTTACCCAGCCGCACGCCAATGATAATGTAGACCATCGGCCCAAAGCTGAGGAAAAAGAGGGTGATGCAGGCATAATAGAGGGCTGATCCCAGGCTTTGGGCATGATAAAATGCCACTAAAAGCACAAATGGGAGCGAGACGGAAGCAGGCGCAAGAATGTTCGATATATACCTGGCCAAACGTATATGCAATGGTGTGGGTAAGGGTGACTCTATCACTGGATGCTCGTTTGCATCAACAGCAAGATGTTCCGGCATGATGCTCCTTAAGGTCTAGCCTGGTAGACAATAACGGGATAGCCAAGTAATTTGCTAGCGACGATGCTAAACGCTACAGGATCGCCGCTACACCAGACGTACAGTTCACCACTATTCAAGCCATGGGGAGTAACACGACGCATTAACGCTTCTGTATCCAGGATCGAATGGAGCCGACGAGCTATGGCTGCCCCACTATCAATAATTTGCACATCTCGTCCCGCGAGCCGCCCAATCACCGGCTTGAGAGCAGGGAAATGCGTGCAGCCCAGGACAATTACATCAACATCCTCCACCAGCAGAGGGTCAAGCGCATGCTTCACGATCTCTTCCACTGCAGGACCGTCAAATTCTCCCTGCTCTACTAATGTTACCAGTTCGGGACAACCAACCGCAAAAACCTTTATACCGCCAGCGAACTCATCGATAAGCTGGCGCAAGTAGATAGCTTTCGCTGCCTGATTGGTGGCTGCAACGCCAACACGACCTTTTCTGGTAGCACGTGCAGCGGGCTTTACTGCTGGCACGACGCCAATAAAAGGTACAGGAAAAGTCGCACGTAAAGAGGTGAGGGCAGCCTGTGAAGCGGTATTGCAGCCGATGACGATAAGTTTTACACCTTGTTCAAGGAGAAACTGGCAGGCGCGACTCGTCAATTCAATGATTTCTGTATCGCTGCGAACGCCATAGGGACAGTTGGCAGTATCGCCAAAGTAGACGTAGTTTTCGTTTGGTAGTTCACGCCGCAGGGCTGAGAGAATAGTTAAGCCGCCAGCACCCGAATCAAAAACGCCTATGGGAGCTTCACTTTTGCCCATGGCCTCTGCTCGTTCCCGGTCAAATATAATTTGACTGCGCTCAGCGTCACGAGCAGGGTAGACGTCATGCATCTCCGTTACTTCCTCTGAACTCAATTGTTTCATCTATTTTTCTAGTTCTATTCCGCGCTGCGAAATTCATGCTGCTCGCCGAAGACTTGCCGCAAGGCATCGCTAATCTCACCCAGAGTGGCATAGGTCTCTACCGCGGCAATGATCAAAGGCAGCAGGTTATCGCTGCCAGCCGCGCCCCTCTGTAAGGCAGCAAGGGCCTGTTGTACCTGTTCATTATCACGTCGCTGCCGCAAGGCGGCCAATTTAGCGACCTGGCGTTTGCCCACTTCGGGGTCAACTCGCAGCAAGACTGGTCTTTGCTCATCTTCCTGAACAAAGCGATTGACACCCACCACAGTGGCCTGGCGACTGTCCAGTGCCTGTTGATAATCGTAGGCAGCTTGCTCAATTTGTGCTTGCATAAAACCACGCTCAATGGCGCGTACGCTGCCGCCGAGTGCATCTATCTGCTGAATGTAGTTCCAGGCGCGCTCTTCGATAGCATTTGTCAATGATTCGACATAATAAGAACCAGCCAGGGGATCGACGACATCAGCTACGCCCGTCTCATAGCCAAGGATCTGCTGTGTGCGCAGGGCCACGCGGGCGGCATCCTCGGTGGGCAATGAAAGAGCCTCGTCCTTCGAGTTGGTGTGCAGGGACTGCGTACCACCCAGCACAGCCGCCAGGGCCTGGTAGGCGGTGCGTACGATATTATTGTCGGGCTGCTGAGCGGTGAGGGTTGAACCAGCTGTCTGGGTGTGGAAGCGCAGCATCATCGAGCGGGGGTCCTGGGCGTGGAAGCGTTCGCGCATAATCTTTGCCCACATGCGCCGGGCCGCGCGGAACTTGGCCACCTCTTCAAACAGGTTATTGTGGCTGTTAAAGAAAAAGGAGAGTTGACCCGCAAATGTATCGACGTTCAGGCCAGCATCTATGGCGGCCTGGACATAGCTAATGGCATTGGAAAGGGTGAAAGCCACCTCCTGCACAGCCGTCGCCCCGGCTTCACGAACGTGATAGCCGCTAATGCTGATAGTGTTCCAGCGCGGCAAATACTCGGCGCAGTAGCGGAACGTGTCTGTAATAATGCGCATCGAGTGCTGGGGAGGATAGATATATGTGCCCCGCGCTATGTACTCTTTCAAGACATCATTCTGTACCGTACCGGAGAGCTTACGAACTTCGGCTCCCTGTTTTTTAGCCACGGCGATATACAACGCAAGCAGGATGCTGGCTGTTGCATTAATGGTCATAGATGTGCTGATGCGATCGAGTGGCAAGCCATGAAGCAGTGTCTCCATGTCTTCCAGGCTGGAGATCGAGACGCCTACTTTACCCACCTCTCCCTCTGAGAGTGGATGGTCCGCGTCATAGCCCATCTGGGTGGGGAGATCAAAGGCGACGGAGAGACCTGTCGTACCCTGCGCAAGCAAGAAATGATAGCGTTTATTTGATTCTTCCGCCGAGGCAAAACCCGCGTACTGGCGCATCGTCCACAGACGTGAGCGGTACATGCTCGCCTGTACACCACGTGTAAAAGGATATTCCCCCGGGTAGCCTAGTTGGGCATGGACATCGAACTGTTGCAGGTCCTCTGCGGTGGTCAGGTCTGGCACCTCTATATTTGAGCTGGTAGTAAATTTCTGCTGCCGCTCCGCAGTTTTCTCCCTGGCCTTGCGCGCAGTTGTTGCCCGCCACTGCTCGACATTCTTGCTCACATGTGGGTCCATGTTAACAGCTTTCCTCCTTCGTTCTCCACTGGCATTATAACATATGGAAGAGAGAAAGAGGAGAATATATAGTTTGCTCTATCACCAGCAAACGTTACGGATATCCTATGGTATACTACATTCATTAATAGAAAGCACATATCGAGGTGGTAATTATATGCTCAGCAAAATCAAAAACATTAACACTTTCTGGGGAATTGCCTGCACTCTTCTGTTAGGAGGCTTGATCACCCAATTGCTTGATAGCCTCGAAGTGTTTGGTACGTATAGTGTTATACCCCTGGTAATTGGCCTGAGTATCATCGCGGTGGGTATTGTCTTCTTTGCAGTGTTAGGCCACTACAACAAAAAGAAGTAGAAAATTGTGCAGGGGTGAGGACGGTGAAGTCAGTTGGCCGCCGCCAACTGACTTCACCGTCCTCACCCCTGGATACAGAACATATTTATTCCCCACTAATGACAACCAGAACATCACCCTGGTTGACGGTCTGCCCTGTGTTTACCTTTACCTCTTTGATCATGCCTGCTTTGGGTGAGGCCAGGTCATTCTCCATCTTCATGGCCTCCAAGACGACGACGGTTTGACCGCGAGAGACACTGGCACCTACCTCTAAAGGAACACCAATGACCAGGCCAGGCATCGGGGCACGTACACGAGCTTCTCCAGCAGCATGGGCGGACGCCACTGCGCCAGCCAGGGCCTTCTCGCGCTCATCCTCCACCTGCACCTCAAAAAGCTGTCCAGCGAACTGTATTTCAAAGGTCTGGCTGCTATTTTCACCTGGTTTTGTGACGCGCCGGGCAAAGATCTCATAGGACTTGCCAGCGATCAGCAGGCTGAAGCGTCCCCCCAGGCTGAGCTGGCCTTTGGCATCGGCCGCCAGGGGTGCGATAGCACGCCAGTCGATCTTATATTCTCTACCATCGATAGTGATCTCACGCTGCGAACTCTGCTCACCTGTCTCGATACTGTAGGCATGTTCATGTACAGTGGAACTATAGGGCATTTTTCGTACCTCTTCACAATAGGTGTTTCACCGGGTTAGCAACATTATAACATACACAATTCCCCAGATTCTAATACATTTCTAACACTTCTCCTACGTCGTTCTAACGCGCCCTATGGCACACTTAATTGCAGGAGTTGAACGGGGTACGTCAACACTAGTTCCAGGCAAGGCAAACCAAGGCGGGAGGCCATGTACGTAGAGGATAATAAATTGCAAGCAAACCATAACCAATCCTCGCAGCGCGAGCAGCGTCAACCTTTACGTTGTGCTAATTGCGATATTGATATCCTCTGGCCTCCAACGGTAGCACAAGGTAAAACCTTTTGTTGCACAGGTTGTGCTGCTGGCGGACCCTGCAATTGTGATTACTCACAGTATCATTCGGTCAATATTTCGGGGGTTATTCACTATCTCGAGTAAATATTCGAAAGCGAGACTGAAGCATACCCGTTTATCAACAATCTTGCTTATGCATGAAAGGGAGTACACATCGTGTCAAAGATTCGTCCTGTCGGTGACCGCGTGGTTATAAAGCCAGCGGCAAAAGAAGAAGTCACGAAGAGCGGTATTGTTATTCCGGACACCGCAAAAGAGAAGCCCCAGGAGGGCACTGTCATTGCGGTCGGTAGTGGCCGACTGCTGGATAATGGCGATCGCGCTGCATTGGATGTGCGCGAAGGTGATCGCGTCCTGTTCGCCAAATATGGTGGCACAGAGTTCAAACTGGACGGCGAAGAGTACCTGGTCCTCAAAGAAAATGACATTCTCGCCATTATTGGCTAAGTAAGGGAAGGAACAATAACTATGGCAAAACAACTGGTATTCGATGAAGATGCCCGTCGTTCGCTTAAAAAGGGCATCGATATTTTGGCTGGAGCCGTCAAGACGACACTCGGTCCTAAGGGCCGCAACGTTGCACTTGACAAGAAATTTGGCGCTCCTACCGTGACCCATGATGGTGTCACCGTCGCCAAAGAGATCCAGCTCGAAGATCCTTTTGAGAACATGGGTGCGCAGCTTCTGAAAGAAGCCGCGACCAGGACCAATGACGTTGCCGGTGATGGCACAACGACCGCTACTGTCCTGGCCCAGGCAATTGTCAACGAAGGATTGAAAAACCTGGCAGCCGGTGCCAACCCCATGCAGTTGAAGTATGGTATCGATAAAGGTTCCGAGGCTCTTGTCGAGTATATCCGCTCCGTCGCTATCCCCGTTGAAGACAAAAAAGAGATCGCCCAGATCGCCTCTATTTCTGCCGCCGATGAGCAGATCGGTGACCTGATCGCCGAAGTGATGGATCGCGTCGGTAAAGATGGTGTTATCACCGTTGAGGCCTCGCGTGGTATCAACTTCGAGACGGAGTATGTCGAAGGTATGCAGATCGACAAAGGCTACATCTCTGCCTACTTCGTAACCAATGCCGAGAAGATGGAAGCCTCCATCGAGAACCCCTATATCCTGATCACCGACAAGAAGATCAGCGCTGTACAGGATATCCTGCCAATCGTTGAGAAAATGGTCCAGCAGGGTCGCCGCGAAGTGGTGATCATCGCAGAAGATGTCGATGGCGAAGCCCTGGCAACCCTAGTTGTCAACAAAATTCGTGGTATCCTCAATGTCCTGGCCGTCAAAGCTCCTGGTTTTGGTGATCGCCGCAAAGAGATGCTGCGCGACATCGCCGCTCTAACCGGTGGACAGGTCATCAGCGAAGAGATGGGCCGCCGCCTGGATAGTGCTACCCTGGCCGACCTTGGTTCTGCGCGTCTAGTCATCGCGCACAAAGACGACACGACCATCGTTGAAGGCCATGGCGACAGCTCGGACATTCAGGGCCGCATCCGTCAGATCAAGGCTCAGATCGACGAAACCACCAGCGACTACGACCGCGAGAAGCTCCAGGAGCGCCTGGCGAAACTCTCCGGTGGCGTCGCACTGATCCGCGTCGGTGCTGGCTCAGAGGTTGAGCAGAAGTATCGCCAGACCCGCGTTGAGGATGCTCTCTCCGCTACCCGCGCCGGTGTTGAAGAGGGTATGGTCCCGGGTGGTGGCGTTGCCCTGATCAACGCTATCGAGGCCCTGGACAAGTTGCATCTGACAGGCGATGCCGCAACCGGCGTAAACATCCTGCGTCGTGCCCTTGAAGAGCCACTTCGCCAGCTCGCCATCAATGGTGGCCGCGACGGCTCTGTGATTGTCGAAGGGGTGCGTCGCGCCCAGCGCGAGCACAATAATACCCGCTACGGTTACAACGTGCTCGATGACCAGTACGAGGACATGGTTGAGTCGGGGATCATCGACCCGGCCAAAGTGACCCGCTCTGCCCTGCAGAATGCGACCAGCATTGCCGCCATGATCCTGACCACCGAGGCCCTGATCACGGACCTGCCTGAGAAAGAGAGGCCCGCCGCTCCGGCGATGCCTGAGTACTAATCTCCGCTTTAAGACAGGAATAACGAGGGGCAGGCTCATGGGCCTGCCCCTCGTTATTCCTGTCTTATGTATGATGGGTGGACCTGCATGGGTACGATCAGGCTAAAAACTGGAATGAGGACAACATCTGTGAGTAATACTTCTGCACAGCCTCGTCATAGACAGAAGAGGGTGCGACGTAAAAGATATTATAGTAGATTTGGTTATGTTTAACGGAAATGCTCACTGCGTGTACAGAAACACCAGTGCTCGTCACATATGAAGCATCCTGCTCATCCCAGACCGTCCCTCCTATGGTTGGGTGTTGAGGAGTATTTGTTAATACTTGCATATTCTTTAGACTGGCATCTGTACCAAAACCCTGGAGATTCGCTTGATTGACCACCTGGGTATTTGGAACGTTAGATGAGTTTGCAGCCGAGAGCCGACCAACGCTCAAGTTAACGGGCAGTTGTTGTTGGGGATGGAATGCAACGGATACATTACCCGCGGTATTAGTTTGCGGAGCATCTGCTATCCAGTCAGAGGGATACTTGAGGCTGATACCCAGCGCGGTACTATTAGCTGTTTGAAATGATGAGGGTGTGGGTAGCTGGTTGCTCTGAGCCGTGGGGGTAAGACCGGGCGCGGGCGTTGGATTTGGTGTCTGCTGCGTTACCGGCGGTACATGGACACTGGTGGTCACCGTTTTAATAGGAATTGTACCGTTCATCCATAAGGTGCCCAGTGTGGCGAGTATGCCTACAACGGGAGTGAGCACTAAAAGCGCTACCAGGAGCAGGATGCTGCGGGTTGAGCGCCGTTGCTTAGCTGGGGCAGCTTTGAATGAAGCGGCACCGGGTTCACCATCTTGCGCCAACGCCTGGCTTGGCGCTCCTGGCGTGTAGAAAGGGCTCTGGAGCGCCGTTGTGGGCCAGGCGGGCGCGCCCTCGGGCAAATAAGAGAAGGCTGTTGAACGCATAGATGTACCACACTTATAGCAGAAGGTGGCTGAGTCTGGCAGGCTGGTATTGCACTGAGGGCAGTTCATAATGTATTACTCCCTTTTATTCGTGTGTCGAGGTTTTCGGTAAACGGCAATCAAATCTTACAATTCCACTACGTCTCTCTGTTACTACTTTGATCACTTCAAGTGTTATATGCTCTCCCACAGCCGTAGAAATATCCTCTTCGTCAAGGACACGGCATTCAAAGCGCCGTTCGGGGTCAACTGTATCGCCAATGACACAGCGAACATAAGGGTGCTCTTCGCCTTGAAAAATTGTTTTGAGGCCAGGCTCTTTTACTAAAAGTGTTCCCTCGCGTGTCATATAATAACAATCTCCTCAGGATAAGCTACTTTATAATGCACTATAAATAAGGACAAGTAAAATGTCAATATATGACTAAAAATAAGCTGAAAGGGCTCGCCATGGCGAGCCCTTTCAGCTTATTTTTAGCCTAAAACTTCCGGGTTAACAATATTGGGTGGACGCTTACCTTGAGCATGGGCTATGATGTTATCACTGGCCATGGTAGCCATTAACGTACGTGTCTGCAAGGAAGCGCTGGCGATGTGGGGCAATAGCACTACGTTTTCCATAGCGAGCAACTCCGGTTCGACAGCAGGCTCATTCTCGAACACGTCCAGGCCAGCTCCGGCAATGGTTCCCGCTTGCAAGGCCTTGACCAGCGCTTTCTCATCAACAATCGGACCACGTGCGGTGTTAATGAGAATGGCCGTTGGCTTCATCAGCTTGAGTTCCCTTTCACTGATCAGGTGATGAGTGGAGGGCATATATGGTGTGTGGACGCTGACAAAATCGGACATTTGCAGGACTTCATCCATCGGCATGTATGTCATATGATATTTTGCCTCGTCTTCGGGCGTCATCCGATGCACGTCATAATAAAGCACCTTCATCTCAAAGCCGCTGGCACGCTGAGCCATTATTTTGCCTATACGTCCCGCGCCCACCAGGCCCAGGGTTGAATGATGAACCTCGGCACCACAAAACAAGAGCGGACCCCAACCTGTGTATTTTCCTGCACGTAAGAAGCGCTCGGCTTCAGGAATGCGGCGAGCCGTCGCCATTAATAAGGCAAAGGCGAGATCACCTGTGGTATCCGAGAGCACTCCTGGAGTGTTACTGACCGCGATACCCAGGCGCGTAGCGGCTTCGACATCGATGTTGTTGTAACCCACCGCCATATTCGCAACCATCATTAAGGGTGGAGAGCTTGCCGCGCAAGCCTCTAAGAAGTGAGCATCTATGTTGTCGGTAAGCAGGCTGTAAATATAGTCATGACCGGGGCCTTTACGCAGGAGTTCTTCGTAAGACCAAATAGTTCCCTCCGCCATATTGGCTTCCACATCGCCAATGGCTTCAAGAAGAGGGTAAGCGGGATCAGGGACCTTCTGTGTCACCAGTATCTTCGGACGATCTGTCATGGATAGCCTCCTACACAAAGTTTTGTTCCATTGCTATTGTATCACGTCCCTGGCCTTGCTTACTCGTGCTTATCCTCGTCAAGCCCCAAAGAGGATAGAAGATAGCCCGGGTAACGAAGACCCTCACATTTGATGTGAGGGTCTTCGTTACCCGGGCTAATAAAAAATTACTGGTGCGCAGCAGTAGTTTGCTTTTCTTCCAGGTCGGGCGATGGGGCTGGGGGCACAAACTGAAACGGTTTACGAAAACGGCGGTTCAGAAGCATGACAAGGGCAGGCCAGCCGTCTTTCCAGGGATTCAGCTTTTTCGCGACACGCGGCTTGTAGCTAATAGGGACTTCGAGAATTTGATAGCCAGCCTGAAGAATGCAGGAGGTGATCTCGGGCTCGATCTCGAAACGGCGACCCTCCATAGGCAGGGCACGGGCCAGTACACCAGGTACCAGCTTATAACAGGTCTCCATATCGTGAATACGCGAGCCAAACAATATATTCGTGACCATGGTCAGGAAGCGATTGCCCCAGCGAGTCGTAAACTTCTGCCCAGAGAGGTCGCGATAGCCATATACAGCCACCTTACTATTACCTGCTGACTCCCACTTGTGCACCAGGAGAGGAATGTCCTGGGGATCATATTCCATATCCGCATCCTGGACCGTAACCAGGTCTCCGCTCACCAGGCCAAAGCCAGTACGCAACCCAGCACCTTTACCTTGATTATTACTATTACGCACAAAACGGTAGGTGTTAAAGGGTTCCTTTTGACGTAATTCCTGCAAAATCTCCCATGTGCGATCAGTGGATGCGTCATCTACTACGACGACCTCAAGGTCAAGAGCTAGGTGAGAAAGCGACTCAAGTACTTGAGCGACTGTTTCTTCTTCATTAAAGACCGGGACAATTACCGAAACACGCATGTACCAATACCTCGCTTTTGGGAAAGTGTAAATAAAATTTCTAAAATTACATCGTCCCAAGAAACTCCAAATTATGTTCAGCCTGTTTGACCGTATGAACAGGTAAGGACTAAAAATAGCGATATGTAAGAAATTACTAATATCTATTTTAACGAACGTATGGGAAAGAAAAAAGCAACAAAAAGTCAGTTCCATACCTGAATGGTGCCATCGGTAAGGGCTACAACCAGCTCTTTTTCGGTAAAATGCAGCGCACTGATCTGCCAGGGGTGGTACAGTTTTTGCTCGATTTGACCTTTACTGATAGACCACAGGTCGATCACACCCTCATTGATTTCGCTATCCTCGCGGGCAACTGCCAACCATTGTGCCCCAGGAGAAATGGCTACCTTGGCACTTCCGCCCATCGTTCCGCTGGCAAGTTCATGATATGTGCCCCGTATAGTATCATACAGGCGTATCTTCTGGCCTGTATAGACCAGGCCCAGCGTACTAACATCAGGAGTAGCCACGTAGGGAGGACTGTAGTCAGTACAGCGGCCTATGATGACGGATAGCGCGATTTGTGGCTGGGTTTTCCCGCCAAAACGCGAACGCCCCGTCAAATTCCAACGTCGCACAATGGCCATTTCGTCGGCTTCGCCCGGCACATGAGCACAGGATAGGGTGAGTAACGTATGAGCGTCCTGGGCCAGCGCCCGCAGGCGTATGGCCCAGAATTGCCGTTTTTCTAGCCCTTCTTCTACACAGCGTATAGGCTTGCTCAGGCTCGTCGGCGCAGTACCCATAATATGGCTTACCACGTCTGTGCCGCGCACACCCATTGCGCGTGGCCCCAGGTTGTCATCGGGCAACAGGGGCAGCGCCAGTATAGCTTCGCGCTGACCCGCGGAAGTTTCCAGCGGGACCACATCGAGCGAGTAATGAGCTGAGACGGCACGTTGGATGAGGGACTGGCTCCAGAGCAAGGTCCCATCACCGGTATCCCAGGCATGTACACCGAGTCGGCCCCAACCGACGAGCAAGCCACCGGTTGCCGCGAAACGCAGCTCGCGTAATGACTCAACGGTCAAAGCGGAATCAGCTGCAAAATAGGTTTGTTGCGCAGGGTTTTCCGTACGCCACAACAGCCCCTTGCCATCGAGTGAGCCGATAGCAACGATTGTTCCACCGGATGTAGAGAGGCTGCCTACAGTGGAAATGACACCCAACGATGTTCGCAAGACCGGGCCTGGATGAAAGGGACCTCTGGTGCTAAAAATACTCAGACCGGAAAACTCGATATCATCTGCGGGATCATACTTGAGCGGCCTTGGACGTGGGCGTGTCAGCCCACCTTTGCGGAAATCAATAACGCCGCCAATAATCGTGTCGTAGTTCAAGCGCTTTTGGGGATCGCTCAATACATCGTAAGCGCGGTTGATGCGCTTCATTTGTATAGCCCCTTCATCTCCGGCCAGGTCGGGATGAAAACGCCGGGCCAGTTGGCGATAGGCATGCTTGAGTGTTTCGCTATCAGCATCTATTGGTACGCCAAGAACGGCATAGTAATTATCAGGAGTATCCATAGTCTATTAATGGTATCACAATACATTATGGTCGCAAAGGTCTCTATCTCAGATGAGAAGCCTGGCATCTGGCGCCGGGCCACTCATCGGCGGCCTGAAAACCTTCGTTACTGATGAGCTGGCATTTCCTGCAATGCCCAGCTGTTACCATCAGGGTCACTGAAGTGGACATATCCCAGGTGGGACCCACGCTCCAAGTCACCAAGCCACCAAAAAGGAAACAGGCGAGACAGAGGCAGATCAGTCTTCCTCGCCCAAACGGATGCTCAGCAGGTCGGCATGACGCAGCAGGCGATCCACAAGAGTGCGGCACAAGCGATAGACTTCCTCGATATGGGGAAACTCATCCGAGCAAAACTGGACAATTTCCCGAGGTTTGAGCCCACAGTGGAAGAGCAGGTACGCGACGCGCTGCTCACGTGAAGAGGAGAGCAGATGCTTCACCGCCTCCCAGAGATCCCAATCAGAGGTCATATTTTCAGAGGCTCGTTCTGCCAGATGCAACTGACCAGGTTCGGGAAGTGGCACTTCGGGGCGAGCAGAGGAGCGCAGGGTATCGAGAATTGCCCCATTCAGGCAGGCTTTCAGATAGTTCAATGCCGTCGGAAGCTCAGAGAAGGTCAGTGACTGATTACGCGTCGTGGCTCGCCGGAATAGCTCAAAGGCCAGTGCGACATAGGAGTCGGGAGCATGATAACGGGAGGCGAGGTCGTGCTGAGGATGATTCTGCATCCAGGTCAGGACCAGACCCTGGAAACGTGCAAAAAGCTGGCTCCAGGCCTCGTCGTTCCGTTGGGAGAGCGCACGCTGGAACGCTTCCAGGTCAGCCTGGTCCATGGTGAGTTCGCGTGTACGGTTCTGTTTGACCAGGTCTTCACCCCAGTCGGCGAGTGACACACCATGCATTTGCGTTGACAGGTCTTGCTTCATGTTAACCATCGCTGATAGCTCCGCTTTCTTACACTAATCTATGATCTTCTCTTCATCTCCTTCAGCATACCTGGTCAATGTCTTGAAGTGGAAGGGAGCAGTGTCCTGATCTCTGTCCTTTTTTGGGGGACATATTGTCCCGAAGAAAGGGGACAAAGATCAGGACGCTGCTCCCCTGACGCCCGGCCTTCCTGCTGGCATACTGGAGGTAGGTTCATCACATTAACTGCCTCTGGGCAGAACAAGAAACAAGAAAAAGGAGCAATGGTATGAAAATCTCTCGTCCTGGTGTCCTCACCGCCGCCGCTATCCTACTGGGGCTGATCAGCCTCAGTAGTTTTGCAACCCCCCTCCTCGATGGCCCGCCGCTGCCCGTGAAAGTGCTTGCGGTCGTTACGGGTCTCATTGGCTTGCTTGCCGCCTATGGACTGTGGAAAGCGAAACGCTGGGGAATGATCGTCGCGATTATCGTCTCGGCCCTCAACGCGCTCTCGGCGGTTCCCGGTCTGGCCTTTCAGCCCAATCTCCCTGCTACCATCGCTGCGGGCGTGGGGATCGCGATCTCGGTACTCATCATCGTCCTGGCGGTCTTGCCGTCCGCTCGCCAGGCCTACGCGTAGGAAGGAACAACGAACGGCGTCGTTCCCATTCACCTTCTTTACTGAAATCACGTATGCTGAACAAGCAAGAAAGAGAGTATTCAATGAACATTTGGAAACGTGTGAGTCTGTCTGTCGCCGTCGCCGTGATGGCGCTCCTCCTTTTTACTATGACCACAGCTTTCGCTAATGGGGCGGTAACGTCCACGCAAACCTTCCACAACGCTGTGCAGAGCTTTCCTACCCCCAATCCCTGTACGGGGGCCTCAGCGACCGTCACACTGATCTACAACGGAGTCTTCCATACGACTGCTCTGACCTCTGGGAAAGGGGCAGGTACTTTCTGGGCCACCGGAACCCAGACGGGCGATTTCGTGTTGACGCCCGATGACCCCACTCAGCCCACCTATACCGGCCACTTCACGACGTGGTTTGGCGACAATAACAATCTGCACAATGGGGTGGAGGGTTCGACCTTCACCATTCACGGCGTTGGCTCCGATGGCTCGACCCTGGACTTTCACGATGTCGCCCACATGAGCGTCAATGCCAACGGCGTAACGTTCTCCTTCGACAAGCCCACCTGTGGCTAGTCCTAGCCGATCCTGGCCTGTCCAGAGTACAGGAGCTGTCACGCCTCCTACAATGTTGCCAAAACGGTCCTGGGTTTTGTGTACCAGGTAGCGATTCCACGCACGCGCCTTCGTGCAGCCTACGGAGAAGGATTTCAAGGGGCTCCCAGGAGGAACGGATTGGAATAGCCAGGGTTGCAAGGCCGCGTAATGCATTAGTCCTTGCTTATTCCCGACGCTGCGATCGGTTTTCTCTGGAAAGCGGTATGCTCGGAAACGGGCCTGTACCGTTTGGGAAGGGGGCAACAGAAAAGGTCCGTCAGGAACCTCGCTGGTGCCCTACTTCATTCGGTGGGGGGCCGACAGAAAAGGACTGGCAACAGGACCTCGCTGGCGGCCTACCCTACTCAGGAATACACCGACTGGCCGTTTCAGATCCCGTAGAGGCAGGTTTCACGGCCCACCAAATTGATTACATCGCTACTTAAGCTGTCATGGAAAGAGAAGGAACCCATCAGTGAAAATGTTTAAGTCCAGGCGTTCTTCTTGAGGCAGACAACAAGAGCAGAACCAATACCCAGGTTCTCATACTGCCGCTGCTCGACAGCATTTTTTACAAGTTGAGGTAGGCCCAGGATACGTGTAAAATTCTATCATAAAGTAATCTGTTCTCTTACCTGAAGAAGTCCTCTCCATTGGACGACGAACGGAATGTTCTCGTCCCTGAGAGGCAGAAGAAGGAGCTGAAACGATGTCTCAACCGCCGGCACACACCACGTCCACACCTGCCCGATCCGCCTCCGGGCCGTCTGGGGACCAGAGAGGCAAGAGACCGCCCCAACACCATACCCTCTCCTTGCTTGGCAGTGCAAGCGAGATGCAGCGCGATCCCCTGGAGTTTTTGCTCAGAACGCAAAAGTTAGGGGAGGTAGTGCGCCTGCGCTTCCTCTTCTCGCCTGCTTACCTGATCTCTCACCCAGCGAGCATCAAGTACGTTCTGCAGCAGCATGCACGCAACTACAACAAAGACCTCATCACGTACACGATGTTCCAGCCGTTTCTCGGACAGGGACTCTTGACCAACGACGGGCAATCCTGGCTGCATCAGCGTCGCCTCATCCAACCGGCCTTCCATCGCAAGCGTCTGACGGCCTATGGCACATTGATGACAGATGCGACCGTCGCGATGCTCGAACGGTGGCAGGCTTGCTCCGAACGAGGGACGCCGTTGCAGATGGAAGAGGAGATGATGCGACTGACCCTGCGGATCGTGGGCCAGGCGCTCTTCAGCCTCGATCTTAGCCAGGAGACCAGTACCGTTGGTCCGGCAGTGACGACGGTACTGGAACTGTTCGGCGATTACGTCTTCCGGCCCTTCCCGCCACTGGGCGTCCCCACCCCACGCAACCGTCGGATGCAACTGGCTATCCGTGCGCTTGACCAGATGGTCTATCGCATGATTGCTGAGCGCCGAATGCTTCAAACGGACACTGGTGATCTGCTTTCGATGCTCTTGTTGGCGCAGGATGAGGAGACGGGTCAGGGAATGAATGACCGACAAGTGCGTGACGAAATATTGACGCTCCTGCTTGCCGGTCACGAAACCACGGCGAATACCCTGACATGGACCTGGTACCTGCTCTCTGAGTACCCCGAGGTCGAGCGCCGTCTGCATGCGGAGTTGAACGAGGTCCTTGGTGGCCGCGTGCCAACCGTTGAGGATCTTCCTGATCTGAAATACACGCGCATGGTCCTTGAGGAAGCGTTGCGTCTCTATCCACCCGCCCCTCTCCTCAGCCGCAAAGCTATCGCCGCTGACGAACTGCAGGGGTATCCTATTGCGGCCAACAGTATGATCATGATCAGCCCCTATGCGACCCATCGTCATCCCGCCTTTTGGGAGGAGCCGGAGCGCTTCGATCCGGAGCGTTTTACGCCAGAACGCTCTGCTGCTCGTCCTGCCTATGCCTACTTCCCCTTTGGGGGGGGACCACGCATCTGCATTGGCAACCACTTTGCCATGATGGAAGCCCAATTGATCCTCTCAACCGTTGCTCAACGCTATCAGTTGCGCCTGATCCCTGGTCACCCGGTCGAGCCCCAGATGGTGGTGACCTTGCGTCCCCGCTCTGGTTTGCCGATGATCCCATGCGACAGAACGGGTGGGAAGCCAGCAATGATGAAGGCGCTACCTTTGTGCATACCCTACGCGTCTTCACAAGGAAATGGTAGAATTGGGGAGAGGTAACCAGACACGAGCAATCGGCCTTCGTTTTTGTCTTGACGTGTTACGAAGGAGGCATCGCTGGCTTCGTACCCACGTTCCATGTTCCTGACTTCCTGTTCTTGATTGGGCCACTGACGATCATTGGCACGCTCCTCTTTGGCATAATGACGATCCGGGCACACGTTTTTCCACGCTGGCTTGGCTGGAGCATCTTCGTTGGCTATATCATTGGCTTGATTGGCAATTTCTTGCCCGACAATCTTGCGAATATTGCACCCTTTATCGCCAATCCTGGTGAGTGGCTTTTCTTCCTTAGTTTCTCCGCGTTTGGCGTTGTCCTGCTCTCCCAGCGAAGCGTGCCGCAAGGGAGGTCGGCGGACATGACCGTAGCGAGGGATGCTTTGCCCGTCGACATGTGAACAGACAGCTTGCGTTCAATGAAGTATCCTATCCAGTGTATGATATACTACAGTTTATTCGCTCATACACTGGATATTCTTAATGGCAAGGAAAGCAGGTGGAGCCATGCAGCAAGAACAGCAGGTGGACAAGAGCAAGAACAGCGTCAGACATCCCTTCACCGGACAGCGCTTCAGCGCCGTCGGTCTGATGATCGCACGTGTCGTGTGGGTCGCGTTCACTCTATGTATACTTGTGCTCTTCGCCGGTGGCCTGGCAGCAGAGTATGCGCACGGGCAAGTTCCCTGTCAAAACTCCAATTGTGACGTTGGCCAAATCACCGTCGGAAACGTCGTAGCACTCCATCGCCTGGGTCTTCCTGTTCCCCTCTATGCACTCTACCCCTTCATCTCCTCGCTGGTGGTGAGTGGAATCCTGTTTCTGATGAGCTTCGCGATTTTCTGGCGCAGGTCTGATCAGTGGTTTCCGTTCTTTGTCTCGCTCTGGCTGCTGGTCTGTGCAGAAGTCGCCAGCACTGGTCCTGATTCCTCGCTCTTCCCACCTCAAGTCATGCGCGTGATTGCAAATGGTCTGCAGGTTGTGCTGTTTCCCGCTTTAGGCGTCTTCTGCGTCACATTCCCCAATGGGCGGTTCGCGCCTCGCTGGTCGTGGCTCATCCCGCTGTTGTGGACCCTGCAATTGGTTGCCTTTCTGGCTCCGCCGCCCTTCAACATTACCAACTGGCCCGGTCCGCTCTTTCCCCTGGAACTACTGCTCGTGTATGGAAGCACACTGGCCCTACAGATCTATCGCTATGTACGTCTGTATGATGCAATGGAGCGGCAACAGACCAAGTGGCTGGTGTATGGGCTAGCCGTCGCCCTACTGTATTTGCTCTGCAACATCGTACTCTCCGTCGTACTCCCGCCAGACGCGTTCGTTTTCCTGATACTGCCCCCCGTTCCGTTTATCCTTATCCTCTGTCTTGGGCTCGCGGTTGGGGCGGCTATTTTCCGCTACCGGCTGTGGGACATCGATCTCATCATCAACCGTACACTGGTCTATGGTATGCTTTCAGCCTGTGTGATTGGCCTGTATGTCCTGACCGTCGGCTATTTCGGGGCGTTGTTCCAAACTCCGAACAACCCGGTAATTTCGCTCATCGCCACCGCTCTCGTGGCCATTGCCTTCCAACCCTTGCGCGGTCTGCTGCAACGCGCTGTCAATCGGCTGATGTACGGGGAGCGGCACGCTCCTTACCAGGTGCTTGCACGTCTAGATCAGCAAATCGCCCTGGCGATGCCGCCCGAGGATGTGCTCCCAGCACTCGTTAAAACCATTGCCACCACCCTCAAGCTGCCCTACGTCGCCGTTGCGTTGGTCCAAAGTGATGCATCTCCCCACTCAGAGGAACGGTTGGTGGCCATTCACGGCCAACTCACTCCACATACCAAGATATCGCGATTCCCGCTCGTTTACCAGGGGGAAACAGTTGGTCAGTTCG
>Ga0209647_1001823_pt1 | contig 17672 bp, 12 predicted proteins | sample GraSoi_2013_60cm_FD_185827 | JGI IMG/M metagenome (GOLD analysis project Ga0209647, IMG submission 185827) | Grasslands soil microbial communities from the Angelo Coastal Reserve, California, USA - Sample 9_17_2013_60cm (SPAdes) (version 2) | ecosystem: Environmental > Terrestrial > Soil >...
GACGCGACAAAAATGGTGACCGATGCTGCATCGTATACCGATCAACAGGCGAAGGACAAGGGAATCATTGATTTGCAGGCCTCAAGCCTGAGTGATCTGCTCAATCAAGTCAATGACCAGTCAGTCACGCTTGCCTCTGGTAGCACGGTCACTCTGCAAACGGCGGGGGCTACTTTGCAGGATATCAACGCAAGCCCGATCGATGTACGCCCCCCATGATGAAAAGGGACATTTTCAGAAGAGAGAAGTGACCTTATTCACGCGTTGTAATCGCCAGAATTTCGGGAGCCCTTTCAAGTATGCGTGGGGCTACCAGGCGTGTCACCAACTGGTGAAAGGCAATGCCGTAAGTCAGGGATAGAGGTATGGTAATGCTCCATATCCATTCCACCTGGAAGTAATAAGGTAACCACAATGCCAGCGCAACCGGGATCAGCAAAATCGCCGTCACTATGAGCATTAAGAGCGACATCACTGCGCGTAAACACCCTGCTTGCGAAGTTTGACCGGTTGCACGAAAGCCTCGCTGCATCTGGCGCACATACTGCGGGAAGTAGACCGAGGTGAAGTTGCCACAGCCCAGTGTGACTCCCATGCCAGCTAACCCGACGACGAGCACAGGCAGCGCAAGATTCCAATTTTGAGTAAAAAATGCCCCCAGGGCGATGAGCACAAGCAACTCTACTAAGCCCAGAGCAAACACCGCGAGATTCTTGCCCCAGAGAATGCGTTGAGGCGGGACCGGGAACAGGAAGAGCGTGGTGAGGCTCTCGCGCTCTAAGCCGAGCGTATTGAGCGAAAGTGTCAGTAGGAACAGTAGCACAACCGCGGGCGCGATGAACAGCACGTAGCTACTGCCGCCGAAGCGCGAGGAGCTGGGATTAAGCAGCGGCCCTACCAGAAAAATGGCTACATAGATCACCGATTGAAACATCATGGCTTTGAGCTGCGGATCACGCCAGAAGTACTTTAGATCTTTGCGGGTAATAGCAGTGACCTGCGGGGATAGGATACGTCCCCAGATGCTCTCGCTCGTGTCAGCAGGCCGAGCACCAGCGCTACCAGCCGGAATTCCGGGCTGCTGACGGCGTTGAGCACGAACGCGGGGTGAGCCACTAACCTCAGGCCTGCTGAGACTGCGTTCCAGTACGATCTGCCAGAGGTACAGCACGAGCAGACCTACGACCAGCAGCACGCCTAACCAGGCTAAGCTGGCGCCCCAATTCCCCTGTATGGCCAGCAGGATCGATCGCGCTGCAACGCCCGAAGGCAGCCATTGCAGGTAAGGAGAATAACTGCCACTCTGTAGACTTTCAGTGAAGTGCAGAAATCTCGTACCGCCGAAGACGAACTGCTGCAAAAGATAAAAGGACGAACCAAAAAGGGCCAGAATGATGATGCTGAGATCGCGGAAACGGCGACTCTGCAAGGTGCTCATAAAGATTGCCAGCACTAACTGGCTAACGCCCACAACCAGCATGTAGAAGATGAGCATGGTGAAGAAAGCCAGAATAGCCACGGGCACAGACACGGCCCAGCCAGCAATGACGGCAGCGAGTACAAGCACAAGGCCCAGGGTCGGGATATCGAGCAGCGTCGAGAATAACAGGCTCGCCATCAACTCTGCCCGCGTGAGCGGAAAGAGGGTCAACTTCGAGACATCCAGCCCCTCGTTGCCTGTAAATTCTAATAAGGGCAGCACAATCCAGACGAGGAGCACTCCTGTCAGTACCAGGTATAATACCTCCGAATTGGCAGGAGGAGTGAGGTTACGATAGGCAAAGAATGTAGCCACACCAATCGAACCACCGATCCATAGCACAACCAGCAGCAGCACAATGGCCCCCACCAGGCTAGCTGGCCTGCGAGAGAATCCACGAGTGAGGGTTTTCCAGCGCAGCCAGAGAAGCCAGCGCAATTTATCAGCGTGTATGGTCATGATTATTTCTCTCCCTCTTACTCCAGCCAGTTCAAATGCGAAACCCAATACTGCGCTTTTAACCTGGATAATACAGTTGTAAGGATATATCTTTACCCTCTTATCCTATTAAACGATCAGAGGGAAGTCCTGTCAATTCTGTCATAACTCCATACGTCCCAATCCTTTGCGGAGGGGGCTGTATGGTTGTTTCTTTTCAACTCTTTTCTTACGAAACTTTTATAATTCCCTCCTATGCTAACCTTTGTTAAGGCAGTTACCCCGGAAATATGCTCTATGGCGTAAAAACCCTACAGGCGAGTGTATGGAAATGGGATTTCTAGTCTTTTTATGTGACTCGTGTCTGGGAACAGGCAACGAATAACATGCTTCCTTGTTCTGCTTCCCAGACATGTTCATTCTTGATTTCTTACAACCCCTTGGTATACTCACGGCCAGCTATGAGCGAATACGGACAGATCAGACATAAACCAACCCCCCTCCTCTCCTACAACCATGTGCGGGAGCGCAAAGCAGCACGCAGGAAGCTCCTCACACAAGTTGAACAGAGGAGAAAACAACACTATATGCGCTGGTATAGAAAGATGCGGTTGGATGCAGAAAACGAGCTTGATACAATCGCCTAGTATGACCAGAGAGGAATTAGAACAAATTGGAGCATTGATAGAGACAAAGCTAACTGAGGGGCTAAGGCCTATGTATAAAAGGTTGGATGGTTTAGAGCAGGAAATGCAGGCAGGTTTTCAAACGTTAAACAAACAGCTAAACCAGTCCATAAACGATAATGTAGGTTTTTCCATGAAACATGGAAAAGAATTGATGAGATCAAAGACAGCCATGAAAAGCGGTTAGAGATAATCGAAGAAACATTAGGACTAGACGAGCCGCCACCCAAAAACTAACCTCATCCTCTTGCATTATTCCTCCCCTCTTCCTCCATCAGTTGCATTGCAATTGCTGAGTTTATATACTTCTCCGGCATCAGCATGCAATGGTAGGCTTCCCTTTTATTGTATGTCTGTTGCTTTTGCATTGGTGAATGTTGTGTCGTCTACCAGCGCGTCTATTTCTCAGGAGGAAACATGGAAGAAAGCGTTACCCGTAGGTATGGTGAACCACTGAGCATTTTTACCATTGAGTTAACCAAAGCTCAGGCAGAAGTGCAGGCGGAGCGGCTAGCGGTTCTTCGACATCCGACCAGGCAACGGATTATCAAAACCCTAGAAAAGTATCCTGACCGGAAATTATGTGTGTTTGAAATAGCAGATGTTCTAGGAGTTAGTTATGGTGCTATTTCTTATCACCTGGCAAGACTGCGTAAAGCAGGACTGGTCAAAGCAGAGAGATATCACATGTATCTCTACTACTATCTGGATACTCAGGCGCTTGCAGCGTATCGGGCATCTGCGAGTGCCATATGAGCCGTACCCATTCCCCTGCTTTTGTTAGGGGAATGGGTTATCTTTTCTCATATCGTATTTCATCAACTGTGCGAACCAGCATCCCCTCTAGCTGTCTAGAAGCTTCAAATATTTAGTTTCTTCGTCTAATCACTGTTCTATACAGAACCAGGGAGCTAATAGCAACGGCCCAATTTTCTGTATGTTGTACAACTAAGCCTATCTTTCGTTGATACCAATATATAGATACAGTTACCCGAAGCTCAGGTTGATGAATTTTGAGAGAGGGGGGAATTAACCATGAATGAGCAAGAGGGGGCGCAAGCTCTTTCAAAGAGACGTAAGACTCATCTGACAAGTAAACAGGATAGAACACAAACAACGACTCCTCAACCTCCTGCAAATGACAATAAAAAAGCATGGTTAGAGTATTGGAAAGTGCAGGGCCAGCATTGGCGTATTGAACCAGAAATTGATGTAGAGCGTCAGAAGTATCTTGAAGAGCGGCGTAGTATCACTCCTGACATTGAGCAAGGCATTTATCCTTTTAAGAATATTAAGTTAAGCCGTGCAGATATTGAGTGGCTCCTAGCAACGCATGAGAATGGTCGAGGCCCAGTCGATTGGAGTGATCCAAAGCAGAGAGAACGTGACGGGATTGATTTGCGTGGTGCCTACTTGAGCGGAGTAGATCTAAGTGGTTTACCACTGGCATGTATGCGTGGAGGTTTAACTGGAAGTGAAAGGACTTCTACAACTCTAGAACAGCATAATATGGCATCAGTGAATCTTGAGGGAGCTGATCTCTATGAAGCGCACTTGGAGGGAGCCAGACTATCCAATGGTCATTTGGAAAAAGCCGATTTGTATGCGGCTCATTTAGAAGCTGCTAGGCTTTATTCAGCTCATTTAGAAGGAGCCAGGTTGCGTTTTGCTTACCTTGATAGCACCACCAACCTTGATAGTATCTTTTTGGGTAACGAAAAATATGGCTTTGCCTCAGTTGTAGATGTACGTTGGAGTGATGTCAACCTCGCAATGGTGAATTGGGCTAAAATACAAATACTAGGTGACGAGCAAACGGCACGCCATCTAAAACCTTCTGTCGGACGAGAAAGGAGGAATCGCTTACGCGATTATCGGAGAGCAGTCCGAGCGAATCGCCAGCTCGCGATTGCTTTACAATCACAAGGTCTAAATGAAGATGCAGCACGCTTTTCCTATCGTGCTCAGAAACGTCAGCGTATCGTCTTTCGACAACAAGGAAAGCTCGGTCAGTACCTCTTCTCAGGATTTCTTGATCTGCTTGCAGGCTACGGTTACAAACCTTGGCGGAGCTTTATTGCTTACATCATTGTGATTATAGTGTTCGCTACGGCTTATTATCTACTTGGGCAGACAGTAGGACCATCTCTATCACCAGTGGGATCGTTTGTCTTCAGCATGACCTCATTTCATGGGCGTGGTTTTTTCCCCGGAGGCATCAAACTTGATGATCCTCTTACTATCCTTGCTGCAATTGAAGCCTTTGTTGGCTTGCTCATTGAAGTCACGTTCATTGCGACACTGACGCAACGCTTTTTTGGAAAGTAATTCTTTTTCCCATATCCTGCTTTGATTTCTTGTTTCTTCGTCTAACCACATGTTGAGTCTCGCTATGTCGTGCCGGGCGCACCTTTCCAAAGTCTCATAAAGCCGTACCTGGTGGCCGCAACTGGTAGCGGCTATGATTCTCCAGCACGAACGATCAGCGTATCGAGCTAGAGGCTGTTCGCAGGTGTGCAGTGATTATTCCGACGATGGGTAGCCATATCACACGCACCGGTACGACTTCCTGAAACTTTCACTGAGAACGGGGGTACGACATAGCGAGACTTAACACACACTTAGACGAAGAACCAGCGCGAATTTAGGGGTTTTCATGTTATCTAATGTGGAGGGGCTATGTGCTCCGGTTCGCAGAACTAGCCGTTCTGTGTACCAAACCTCCAAAACTCCTGCTTGACAGCTCAGCAATATGGTTCCATATAATACGTTGTAGCGTAGTTATGTGTACCAGGTTTTTCCTAAAAGGAGGTTTGACTCTTTCCTGTTTCTCTGGCACCATGAGAACAACGAAAGGACAACGCTATGAAACCATTATCACCTGACCAGGCGCTCACAGATTTTCTTACCGAACTTAGAGCACGCAACACCAGCATACTAACCCAGCAGCGTACGCAACCGATATCCGGCAATTTATTTCTTGGCTGAAAGAAACAACAGTAATTGACCTGCATGTTGGATCAGTGAGCAAAACTGATATTATTGAATACCTTTCTTACCTGGCAGACCTTGGCAGATCAGGCGTCACTAGGGCACGGAAACTGGCATCGATACGGGAGTTCTTCAGCTATCTATGCGATCACGATGTTATCTCAGACTCCCCGGCGGCAAAAGTGGCTATTCCCAAAAAAGAGCGTAAAACACAAACCTATTTACGCCCTGATGAATACGCGAGGCTTTTATCAGCAGCCGGGAGCAACCCGCGAGATTTTGCTATTCTGCAACTGTTCTTGCAAACCGGCGTCCGCGTTTCCGAGTTGGTTCATCTGACTCTAACGGACGTGGATCTTGTGAATAAAGTTATCAGCGTGGATGGGAAAGGCAGCAAACAACGCTCTATCCCCTTAGAGAAAAAAGCAGTCATGGCCTTAAAAAACTACCTGGCAGTCAGACCGCACAGCAGTGATCCGCATTTTTTCCTTAACTACGAAGGCGTTGGACTATCCAGGCGGGGAGCGGAGAAGATCATTGAAAAATACCGCAGGCTATCAGGCATCACCAAGCGATTTTCCGCTCATTCCCTGCGGCATACGTTCGGGTCATATAAGGCAGAACAGGGTGTGTCCCCGTTTCAACTGAAGGAGTGGATGGGCCATTCCTCCATTTCCGTTACCCAGCTCTATGTGCATATGAGTCGCGAGTCTGCCCGTCGCGCTATGGAACAAACAAGCCTATGAAACACTTCCCATTTCACGACCGTTACATCCGAACTACTCACGACAAGAGAGGCCACTTCCCGCGCTCGAATGCAGTGCTTATGCCGGGAAGTCTGCTCCCTTTTACTGCTAACTTTCGCCGTGTCGCCAGCACCCTCCCTACCGGTAGTGTCCTCATCCTTACTCCCTCACCAGTGCTCTCAAAACAACGAAGCGCACTTGTAAAAGTTGCAGCATTTCTACGGTCCAATGGGCATCATGTGAGAACGCTTCCTTTCTCGCAGAGAGGCCTATAATGCAAACCTTAGCGTACAGAAAATCCCAGGTTTTGTACGAAACTGACTCCTAGCGTACAGTTTTTCCTATTTGATAGGACAACCACTTGTCAAGTACCCGAAAAACTGGTTCTCCCGCACTTGTCGTGCTCAACCTTTGCCCTACACGTTCGTAAAGAAAAGCAGAAAGAACACATGTTTTCATCAGGAGCTTTTCATTGCATTCAATACCCTTTTCTTTACCCGGCTTCGAGGTGACCGAGGTGATCACTACGGCAGAGCAACTAATCATCTGTGCCACCTCTCGGTCTGTGCAGGCAGAGTGCCCAGCTTGTCACGAAGCCTCACAACGAGTTCACAGTTATTATCAGCGCTCCCCGCGAGATTTACCAGTGAGCGGTCAGGCAGTCCAATTACGGCTTCGTGTGCGACGATTTCGCTGTCTCAACGTGCAGTGCTCGAAACAAACGTTCGCAGAACCTTTGCCTGATCTCATCGCTTCCATTGCCCGGCGAACCAATCGACTGACGGTGCTCTTAGGCGTGTACGCCACCCCGAGTGGAGGAGAGCCAGGGGCACGGTTGCTCAAAGCAGGAGGCAGATCAGTGAGCCCTGATACGCTCTTGCGGCTTGCCAAAGCTGGGACGGCCCAGAGACTCGTCATCCCCGAGATTCTTGGAGTAGATGATTTTGCGTTTCGTCGCGGCCTCTCGTATGGGACCTTGCTCATTGACTGGCAGCAGCATCGCCCAGTTGATCTGCTGCCGGATCGGACAGCCGAGACCTTTGCGAATTGGCTTCGCGCCCATCCTGGCGTCAAGTGGATCAGCCGAGATCGTTCCGGAGAATACGCTCGTGGAGCGAGCGAAGGCGCGCCTGGTGCCAAACAGGTAATGGATCGGTGGCACGTGATCAAAAATTGGCGCGAGGCACTGGAACGAGTCGTGCGTCGGATCTACCCTCGTCTAGAACTTCGGTTGGAACAGATGAGATCAACTCCCTTTCCCAAACGGAAAAAAGCACGGACGACCCATGAGCAAGCCGCGTCTTCCGCCTCGCGCCAGCACCGTCTCGCTCGCTATGAAGAAGTCTTAGAGTGCTATCACCAAGGACTACCAATTGCACAGATTGCCAAGCAAATGCATCTGGCTCGGGGAACCATCTACACGTATCTTGCGGCGGACAGCTTCCCCGAACGCAGCCCACGATCACCGTCCCCTGGCACTGGGAAGCTCATTGCTCCCTACACAACTTACCTGCGGCAGCGCTGTGAGGAGGGGTGCCAAAATGCTCAACAATTATATCGGGAAATTCAGGTGCAAGATACGTGTAGATATCCCAGAACGGTGCTTCGATGGCTGCAAGCACAAGGCTTGTTTCCTCGCCGCTACGAACTGCGCACGTTTCAAGATGACTGGAAGCAACCAGAGGCGCAGGAGAGCCACGCACTCTCGGGAGGGGAAGAGAGGAGATCAGCCCTGGTTTCTACTCAGCAAGAAGAACTGATTTCCTCTGTGGAGCTTGAAGAACCGCTGGCCTCCGCACGTCAGCTTTCCTATCTGTTCGTGAAAAATCCTGCTCGCTTAGAAGCAAAAGATCAACAGCTTCTCGCATTTCTGCAACAGGAGAAGGAGATTGAACTGGCTTATCGTCTGACCCAGCAACTCTTCCATCTCATGAAAAACAAGCAAGGGAATACTGCCACTGCCTGGATCAGCATCTGCTCCTCCTGTGGCATTGCGGAACTGGAAGCGTTTGCCCTCGGCTTACAAAAAGAGTTGCCCGCTTTTCAAGCGGCTTGTTCTCTTCCCTACAACAATGGTATGACGGAAGGCTTTGTCAATAAGCTCAAACATATCAAGGGCTCTATGTACGGTCGTGGAAGGTTTGAGTTATTACGTCAACGCGTGCTGCAATCTGGTGCTTCGGGTGCTGCCTAACTGAGCACGACAAGTGCGGGAGAACCATTATATCAGGTACTGGACAACTAAACGCCCCTTGTGCGATATGTGAGGATTGTTCAATTCACCTGAATCTGGTATTATGCTCTCTACTATCGTAGAAGAATGGTCTGGATATCCTCAATCAGAACGTAGATACACGGCTCAGACCGCAAGCTACAATCATGGGTAAACCGGTATATTTAGAGTGGTTAAAATATGCAGGAAACTAATTGGGGCAATTTCAAAGCAAAATTCAATGGAAAAGAACAAAAGACATTTGAGTTACTCAGTTACCTGTTATTTTGTGATGAGTTTGGTCAAAGAACTGGCATTTTCCGATATAAAAATCAGGCGGGGATAGAGACCGAGCCGATTTTGGTTAACGGTGAATGGGTCGGTTTCCAAGCAAAATTTTATGACACAAAGATAAGTGATAACAGAAAAGATATTACAGATTCTATTCAAAAGGCTAAGGAGCACAATCCAAATCTCCAGAGGCTTCTTTTTTATATAAACCAGGAATTTTCAGAAAACAGGAAAAAAGGTCAACAAAAGGAACCAAAATATAAGATAGAACTCGAAGAGTTTGCTCACCTCCAAGGCGTACAATTAGAGTGGAAGGTTCCAAGTCATTTTGAAGCACAGCTTGCTCTTGCTAAAAATAGATCCATAGCAGAGTATTTTTTCAGCCTCGATAAAGGTGTCATCGATTTTACTGAAGAGCTAATTCAGCATACGCAATCAATCCTCGACCCCATATCTTCGAACATACTGTTTCACAGAACTGAAATCAAAATAGATCGGTCATTAGCTCTCAGAAATCTTACAACTGCTTTAGGCACATCATCATTGGTAATTGTCAGCGGAGAAGGTGGCGTAGGGAAAACCGCAGTCATAAAGGACTTTTATGACCAGCTACCCGAAGGTATCCCTTTCTTTATATTCAAAGGGGCTGAGTTTAATGTTTCTCACATCAACAAACTCTTTAATAACTATGGTACATTCACGTTGAAGGACTTTGTTGAAGAATTTACGGATTTTAACGAGAAATATATCGTCATCGATTCAGCAGAGAAACTCTCTGACATAGAAGATCAGGGGGCATTTCAGGAGTTTCTATCTGTGTTACTCAAAAGCAGGTGGAAAATTATTTTTACGACAAGGTATAGTTACCTGGATGATCTCAAATTTGAGCTTATTGAGGTGTATCGGCTTAGCTTTCTGTTAATAAACATTGAAAAGCTGGATTTAGAAGAACTGGTAGAGTATTCGGTAAAACACACCTTCAGGCTTCCTGACAACGACAGGCTGCTTGACTTATTAAGAAATCCTTTTTATCTCAACGAATATCTGCAAAACTATGAAAGTATTGAGGGTACTACCACCACTTCGGATTTCAAAAGTGTCTTATGGCGTAAATTGATACGAACATCATACACCCGGAACAATATCCATGTGCGAAGAGAAGAATGTTTCTTACAGATTGCGCAAAAACGAGCTGAGCAGGGGCATTTTTTTGTTAAAGCGGATGGCTGTGAAGACGAAACTTTGCATAGTCTTGAAGCCGATGAGATTATTAAACATGATCCTACTACTGGCGGGTATTTCATTACCCACGACATTTACGAGGAGTGGGCATTAGACAAACTCATTGAGAGAACCTTTTTAAGGGCAGAAGATCATCGGGACTTTTTTCGATCACTCAGCAGCTCGCTCCCAATACGAAGAGCTTTTCGAACCTGGTTATCAGACAAGTTATTTCAAAATCCTGCTCAGGTAAAGCTGTTAGTTGAAACCACCGTTAATGATGATAACGTTGAGAGTTTTTGGAAAGATGAGGTTTTGATATCAGTATTATTATCTGAGAACTCGGAAACGCTATTCCGGCTGTTTGAGCATACACTTTTAGAAGAGGGTCAAAAGCTCTTATTAAGGATCGTCTTCTTGCTACGAATTGCGTGTAAAGAAATTGATGAAAGCTTCTTGCATAGTTTAGGGTTGCAAAAAACCGATGGCATCAACCTAAAAACGCTATTTACTAGGCCCAAGGGTAGTGGCTGGAACTCTACGATCAACTTCATTCATACTCATGTTGAGGAACTGGGATTACAGCATATGCGCATCATCCTCCCGCTGTTAGATGACTGGATCAATAAACATAAAGAGGGTGAAACCACAAAGAAAGCAAGCCAAATAGGGCTATTTTATTATAGGGAAATCATTGGGGATGGAGATTTCAGAAATGACTCTCGTCGTGATGAAAACAGAGACCAACTCTTTCATGTTATCTTACAAGGCGCTTCAGAGATTAAAGACGAGCTAAACACCATTTTTGAAGAGGTTATTCGCGGAAACCAAGCAAGCCGTGCGGGTAAACACTACGCTTTAGTGCGAATAGTACTAACCTCACTAATCGATAGCATTGAGGTGGCGAAAAGCCTCCCTGAACAAGTGCTTCGCTTAGCTGATCTCTTTTGGTTTCAAACGCGCCAAAGCAAATTTGGACACCCTGCAAACCGTGTCGAGGAGTCCTTTTGTATTTCACCAGACCATTTTGAATATTATCCTGCAAGTGCTTTCCAAACTCCTATTTTTCAACTCCTCCGGCTTTTTCCTAAAGAGACGCTTGACTTTATTTTAGCGTTCACAAATAAAACTGTTGAGTGCTACGCAACATCTGACCTTGACAACGGACAGATTGAAGACGTAAACGTTGCTATTGAAGAGAACCGGATCATAAAGCAATATATCAGTACCAGGCTTTGGAATATGTATCGCGGAACCCAAGTGCCTCCTGATCTTCTTGCATCAATTCATATGGCGCTTGAGAGGTGGCTACTTGACTACGCTAAAGCAGCTTCTCAGGAAAACCTTGAAATGGTTTGCAAGTATCTCATCCGTAATTCACGATCAGCCTCAATACCGGCAGTAGTTGTGAGTGTTGTTCTTGCAAACTCGCAAAAACTTTTTAATATTGCGGCGATATTATTCCAAACAAAAGAATTTTTCTTGTATGACACGAGCAGGATGCAGCATGACCGTACTGCCAAATCCTTATTTTCCATTGGGTATGGATTAACCGATAAAAAACTGTATCAAGATGAACGGATCAAAACCTGTGATGATCCTCATAGAAAACTTTCGTTAGAAAACATCGCGCTCAATTACCAATTTTTTAGATCAGAAGAAGTAAGCGAGGAGGAGGCGGAAAGGAGACAAGAAGTTTTATGGAACATCTTTGACCAGTATTACCAAGACCTGGCGGACAAAGAAAAAGAAACTGCGTCCGATAAGACCTGGCGATTATATTTGGCACGGATGGATAGAAGAAAAATGCAACCAAAGGTAGAGGAAAAAGACGGACAGGTATTCATAGCATTTAACCCACAGCTTGACCCGGATTTAAAAAGCTACAGCGAGGACTCTATAAAAAAGAGTTCTGAGGCTATGAAATATCTCCCTTTGCAACTATGGGCAGACTACCGTTTCAAAAGAGAAGAAGATAAGTATGAACAATATCAACAATATGAGACCGATCCTCTATCAGCCCTTAGAGAGACAACAGAAATTGTTGAAAAACTCAACAGTGCACCAGAAGAGGATTTCTCTTTATTCAATCACCCAATTCCAGGGTATTCCTGTTCAGTGTTACTGAGAGATTTCGCTGATGTGTTAACCGGAGAAGATAAAGCATTTTGCAAAGACGTTATTCTTGAGTTTGCTACTCGTCCGCTGCGCATAGAGCGATACGGTTACCAAGCATCTGATGGGACTGAGCCATCAATTATGAGCCTGCCTGAGCTTTTACTGTGGTTTCCTGGTGATAAAGAAGATTTGTTGCTTTTATTATTTTTATTGCTGATTAACCCGTGGCGAGAAATATCAACCTTTGCAATTCGCGGAATTTTGCACCGGTTATGGGAAATAAATTTTCAGGATGCTCATAGCCTCTTTTTGGGATATCTCTTGCTGAAAGAAAAATACGATAGTTTACGGGAAGAGATCCGAAGGGAAAATTACCAAAAGAATATGTACGAAAGCTCCGAAACGCAAGTTTTAGAGAGATTAGACCAACAGTATGAAAATGAGTTGAGCCGCATTGTTTCAAACAAGATTACCTTTGGAGATGTAGAGCACCCAGAGGACTTAGACCTAGAAATATTAACAACGGCGTTTGTACTTTTGCCTCTCAGGACAACTAACGTAGACCACAAAAAATTCTTACACATCATTTTCCCAGTCTTTTCCAAAAAACTGTTCCACTCTGACGATAGGGTTGACTATACGCTAACGCACAGATTTTTGGAGAAGCTCGCTCAATTCATTTTAACCTCTCCAAAGGATGAAATAATATTGTACCTCCAACCCTTTATAGAAATTTTTACTAATTCAAAGGAAATGGCTGAGTTTTTCGAAGCATTCATCACTGCGGAAGATCAATTAAATCAATATGAAGAGTTTTGGACGGTTTGGAATGCTTTTTATGACAAGATCATAGGAGTATCCAAACAGCCAGGTACTTACCACTACAGCCAGGAGATTATACGTACCTATCTGTTAGCATGGGCATACTGGAGAAAAGATATCACACAGTGGCATTCGCTAAAGGAGAGGGAGAAAGTCTTTTTTTACAAAGTAGCTATCGATATGGGGCATAGTCCGACAGTTCTGTACTCACTTTCAAAAATACTCAACAATATTGCAAGCAACTATCTTGAAGAGGGAATTTCGTGGCTAAGCACTATCATACTGAGGAATAAAGGCTTAGCTACCGAAGAGCTAGAAACGAATACGATCTTCTACTTAGAAAACGTGGTGAGAAGATATATTTTGAAAAATCGTCAAAAAACTAAAACGACGGTACCGATAAGAAACCAAATAATTATCATACTCAACTTTTTAGTTGAACGAGGCTCTAGTACAGGATATTTGTTGAGAGAAGATATTTTATAAGCTCTCAAATTCTTGTTAATGCAGTAAGCAAAGCGCAAGTAGAGCTTGCAACTAATTGGGAGGAGTAAAAATGCGCATATGGCTGTTTCTCAAGCGGAGGTTCAATGATTTCACCCCTTACCTGATTACTTTCGTTCTCATACTTTTTGGTGCTTTCTTCCTGACAGACCCGGAACCTAAAATCTTGCCCTGGCTTCCAGTTCTCGGCGGCATTGTGATAGGTGCAGGTTTCACTAGTTTTGCCACAATGGTTGCTAATAGGCAAGCAATTCAAGAGCAGTATAATAAAGATGCTAACCTTGAACGGAAGCAGACTATGTATGGGCCGCTCTACATTGAACTGAAAAAGCTCCGCCAGGCTTTTGAAGATATTTATAGAGGAAATGAGCCGCTTCTGCAATGGATTGATGTTGAAGGTCCGAAACGTGCGCGTTTTTCATCCCCTCCTATCTACCTAGTACCCACCTACCGCTGTTGGTCCAGTTTCAAAGAAGATTTCCGGGCTATGACAGACTTTACCCCTACTGCTCAAGATTGGTTTAATGAAATTCAGCACAGTGCTATTTCTTTTGATGAAGCAGTTGAAGCTACAAGAGTGCTCACTTGCGAAGTACTAAAGCCACACATCGACTCTGCTATTGAGAAAGAAATCAAACGTCCAAGTTATCAAGAATGGCTTCTGAATCGCAACAATGATATCGGTAACACCATACAAAAGCAACATCCCTGGTTTCCATTCATTTATAACTTTACCGAAGTATCATCAACAGCAGCCTCATTGCCTAAGCCTCTCGGTCAAACCGCGGCCAGGTCATGGATAGAAATTTTTCCAGTACAAACTCAACCAGCAACACTCGGCTGGCTCCTTGCAGGTAAACCGGATCGGGCAGCCCAGTACATTTATGATGGGTATCTCACATTTCCAAGCACCACCCCACCTCCCCTTGCGTGGTTTCAGGATATCTTCCAGGCTGCATGGCCTGGACTTGAAAGCAATCCTGCATACCAAAACGTGAAGACCATCCAAGAAAAACTCTTTGAGCAGGTACAAACGGCAGAAAAAGAACTTGAACGAGGAATACAGCGCATTCGAGACCGCTATGAAGGCGGCGAACCTTTTGTATAAAGCCAGTTTTTGTACCTCAGATACATATGTCAGAAATCATAATGTTGAGTCTCGATATGTCGTACCCCCCTTCTCAGTGAAAGTCTCAGGAAGTCGTACCGGTCAAGACGCGAGTATACTCAAGCTGGCGCCACGCCTGATGCGTAAAGGGTAGCGCAAGTTGATACGCAGGTAGGGCAAGCAGGTGTCCGAGTTCGCCCATCAGGTCGGTTTTGGTCAGCCCCTAGGGTGCAATCGTGAGGGTAATATCACTGCCTGCTGGTTGCCCAAGGAAGCAGCCTTGGGTGGCATCGAAGCGCAGTTCGAGCATCTGGTTGCGCCAGGTGGTGCCGAGATAGTAGTCATAGCCCCCAATGTCGAGCCGCCCGTTGGCCCGCACGCGCCGGAACCAGCGACAGCGCGTCAGGTACCCAAAGACGCGATCCGGGGCGAGCATCTCCACTTCCCATTCTGGCCGATAGGACCGCCCCGAATGCGCTGCCCCTGGATAGGCCTGTAAGGGAGCGTGGCCCTGAAAGACGCAACTAGGAATATGCTGATTGAGCATGGCACGGCGCGCGTCCAGGCCAGCCCAGAGCGCCGTTTGATCTGGCCAGCGTTGACCCAGCAGGGCTTGCAGCGTCATGGTTTGGTGCGTGCGCTCAATCTTGGCGTGATCGGTGGGACAACGCTTGCGGATAAAGCAGACATCGATCCCCAAGGCCAGCAGCCACAAATGCAAGCGGGTCGGAAACGGCGACGCCGAGGTGTTATCGTAAAACCCACATTCCGCAGTTTGCATTTGTACTTTCCAAAAAATCGCTTGTAGTGGGGATTGACAACGTAGAACTTATTATTAGCTCTACAGCATGAACTGGCTTCCCGCCTAAAATCGCGAAAAAACTGCGAAATGTGGGCTATAAGTAGGCAGCGTCTCTAAACGGTCATGAGGAGATGTTGCTGACTGAGGTCAATTCCATCAGGAAATGCGTCATGTGGGGAAGACAAAGTTATGTTCCAATTCAGCAAGCGACCAGGTTTGATGCGAGCAAATCCCCCAGGATGTACTGATCCGCGTGCCTACATGAAGACCGATGGAGTACTCTCACAAAAAACTATTCTTTTCTCGACAGTTGAAGATCAATAGCGTTCAGCCAATACTTCTCCAACAAGTTGTACAAAGCTCTCTTCCGAGAAAGGTTTGGATAAGTATCTATCTGCGCCTTGCCGCAATCCCCAGGCCTTGTCCATAGATGTGTTTTTGACACTCACCATAATAATCGGAAGTCGACGTTGTGGATCTTGCGCCCGCAGCAGACGGCATAACCTGAAACCATCCACGCCACCTGGCAAGACGACGTCCAGTATCACACAATGCGGACGTTCCTGAAGCGCCTTCAGCCATCCCTGGGGTCCATCTGAGGCTGTTATCACTCGGTACCCAGCATTTTCGAGAGCGCTAGCCATGAATAGAGATGATGTATAGCTATCATCAATGACCAGAACTTTGAATCCGTTTATCACGAGTTGAACAACCCTCTTTCAATCAATAGGATAACCTGCAAATACATTCCGTCCTACCGCTTTATCATTTTCTCTCTATCAAGAACACTCATTTCGATACCTCTGCTTACTCTATAGGTAACGTCAGGCAATAAAACGGCGAACAGGAGCGTGATGAGACCAGCAATTCGTATAAGATCCCCACCACGGTCGAGCGCATCATTCGGTTGTATGTACTTGGGGATAATGATCGAGTAACCGAAGCAGAGCATGAGGAAGGCAGCGCCCATCAGAAGACTAAAACGTGTCTCCTTCTCCATAAAGGCAAGAGCGTAGTAGTAAAAGATGATAAAGCAGATCAGACCACGCGAACCGCTCAAGATAGATTTGGTCACAGCGGGATCTGGAAATTCAGGAGGTAGAACGGGTGCCAGCAGCATAAGTATCAGGAGCAGCGCGGAGGCGGCGACATGCCAGCGCATCAGGTTGCGTAAATACGCGTCCGAATCATTGAAGAAGCTGAGCAAAATGAAGATGTAGCTCACCGTTTGTCCAATGTAGTTGAACCAATCGACATTGAGGCTTATGCTTGTAACGTTATCTCCAGCAAAACCCGCCACTGCCGTTAGTGAAATCACGCCCATTGACAAACTCAAAATAAAAATACGGCGGCTACGCGACCGCGTGTAGAGATAGAGCGCACGTAACGCAATGAAAAGGGAGACGAAAAACAACGTCAGCGAAAGTAAGTTAGGAACAAAATTCTCATCCATACGGCATATTCTCCTTCTGAGTAGTTCACCGCAGATCTTCAAGGAACACAGAGCTTTCCACCAACTGCCCCTCTGGTTCGTAAAGCTGAACGCGATGTTGAGCCAATAACACCTGAAGGGCCTTGTAGGCTTCTTTCAAGTCCATATCGATCTGCATGCAGATTTCCTCTACATTTTTACGGCCATCTATGGCCGTGAACAGACGTCGCGCCTGTTTATCAGAAATGACCAGGGAACCAGCAAGTGGATTGCTCGACTTCAACAAGTCAGTGTCCTCAACCCTTTGGGGAATAAGCCCACCCAGGCTGAGTTGAGGCTGTTGCTGAAACAAGTTATTTGTTAATGAGGGTAAACGTCCTGAGCCGGTACTGGCGGGTAAAAGCAGTTCGCGGCTAGCAGCAACCGCTAGGGACTGCTCTAAGATGAGATTGATGGCTGATTGCTCATTCTGAGGGACAGGTTGTCGTAAAAAGAGCAGCACGGCTACAGTCAATGGCGTAGGTATTTCCGTTGCAGGTGCATCGTATGCAGGAGGCAGCAGCCTGTTATCAATCAGAACATAATAGGCACAATAGAGAAGTCCATAGCGTTCAAGGAGGGATGCCTGGTAAGAGGGGAACAGGCTTTCCACCCTCTGCAGGCTGTAGTTACTCTGCCCCTGCAGTATCTGACCGGCCGTCGTTGCAACCTGGTTATTCGCAATAATGTGTCCGGGGAACAATTTCTCCTGGTAAACCATGCACCGTAACTGGGCAGATACCTGCCCCATACGATTGGCTTGAAGCGCCCAGAACTGTGCT
>Ga0209647_1001825_pt1 | contig 17662 bp, 13 predicted proteins | sample GraSoi_2013_60cm_FD_185827 | JGI IMG/M metagenome (GOLD analysis project Ga0209647, IMG submission 185827) | Grasslands soil microbial communities from the Angelo Coastal Reserve, California, USA - Sample 9_17_2013_60cm (SPAdes) (version 2) | ecosystem: Environmental > Terrestrial > Soil >...
GTGTTTGTCGAGTGCGGTGGCGACATAGTTGAGCTGGCCGCCGACGTACCAGCGCGTCCATGGGACGCCGCGCGACGTATCCATCACGGCGGTATAGGGCCGCTGCCAGACAAGGCCCAGGTCGTCTGGAACGGCGCCCCAAAACCACTCAGGGTCGTCGTTTGCGCGCTGGAGCAGGGCGGCGTAGTCGGCAATGCCGTGGCGGCGCATGAAGCGCAGCAGCCGGCTGCGGCTCAGATACTCTTCGCTTGGCCGCCAGGCAATCGGCTCACTCAGACTCTCCCAGGTGTCCGCATCCGGTGAGGATGTGCTGGCAGGGGGCCTATCGCTCATGTGCAGCCTCTCTCCTTCGTAGATCAGGCGGCCCGCGGCCTTGGGGGGAAAGCGACGTGTGGGCTTATTGTAGCACGCGAGCACGTCCTTGCCGCCCGATTGCCCGCGGGCGCTGAGCCGCTCAGTGCCCCGCGTCCTCCGGCGACGCGTCCTCGGCGAGCGCGCGCCATGTTGGGCGCAGTTGCCGCATAACCGTGCGCAGCAGCGCGGCCCGTTCGGTGTAGAGCGCCGTCGCGGCTGGATCTGGCTCGATCGGGTCCACATCTGGCTGTGCGACAAGTGCGGCGGCCGCGGCGAACGACGCGATGGCGCCGCTGCCAATGGCGGCGAGCATCGCCGCGCCAAGGGCCGAGGCATTTTCGGCGGCGCCCAGCTCGACGGGTACGCCGAAGGCATCCGCCTGCACGCGCGCCCACAGCGAATGCTGCTGTGCGCCGCCCGCCAGCCGCACGCGCCGAATGGGGATGCCGGCGGCCCGCGACGCCTCCAGCCCCTCCCGCAGCGCCAGCGCGACCCCCTCGACAACGGCCCGCGCCAGACTGGCACGCGTATGCCAAGGGCGGAGCCCGACGAAGGCGCCGCTGGCGGCCGGATCGACCGTGGGCATGCGCGTGCCGTTCACGTGCGGCACGAAGAGCAGTCCGCGCGCCCCGGCGGGCTCGTGTGCCGCTTCGTCCAACAGCTGCGCCACTGCTGGCGGGGCACCACCGGGCGGCGCAAGGATACCGGCGAGCCAGTCCATCGCCGAGGCCCCGATGAGGAGTGCGCCCATCACATGCCAGCGATCCGGCACCACATGGCAGAGTGTCTGCAGGCCGCGCTCCGTAGCGATCAGCGGGCGCTCAGTGGCGGCGAAGAACTGGCCAGCCGTACCGAGGGTGGCGAGCGCGGTGCCCGCGTCCGCCTGCCCGCCGACGATCCCCTGGCCGATCGCGGCGCACTCCACGTCGCCCCCGCCCGCCATCACTGGAATGCCCGCGCGTAGCCCCAGCAGCGCCGCCGCGCTGCGCATGAGCTGTCCGGTGACGGCATGTGATGCCAGGATGGGCAGGGAGGCATTGGCGGGCAGGCCAAGCGCGGCGAGCAGCGGTGGTGACCAGTCACGCATGGTAATGTCGCAGAGTAAGGTACCACTGGCGTCGCTGGCATCGGTTGCCAGCGCGCCCGTCAGCCGCCAGCGCAGGTAATCCTTCGGCAGCATGAAGTACGCGGCCGCGCGCCAACGATCGCGGTCGTGCCGGCGCATCCAGAGCAGTTTGGCCGCGGTGGCGCTGGGGTTGGCACGGCTGCCGGCGATGGCGGCCAGCCGCCGCGCGCCAACGCGGCGCTCTAGCAGCCGCGCCTCCGCGGCGCAGCGGGCGTCGGCCCAGGTCTGGCAGGGGCCTACCGCATTGCCGGCGCTATCTAGCAAGACGAGTCCATGCATCTGGCCCGACAGGCCGATGGCCTCCACTCGCTCGAGCGGCACCGCACGCGCGCGCAGGTCGGCAAGGACCTCGACGAGCGCCGCCCACCATGCCCCTGGATTCTGCACGGCCCACCCCGGCCGTGGCCGCAGCAGCGGATAGCTCGCCGCGCCACGCGCGACGATGGCGCCCGTGTCTGTCATCACGAGCGCCTTCAAGTTCGACGTGCCGAGATCAAGTCCGAGGAAGAGGTCCACGCGCTGCTACTTTACACAGATGTCCAGGCCGCTCTCGTCTCCGAAGCAGTGGCCGGTCGCGGTGAGGATTACGGTTTTGTGAATGGTCGAGAACTGCCGCAGCGTCTTGTCGATTTCAGCCTTGATACGGGCATCGGTGCCGATACCGGCCGTCGGTGTCGGACGGCAGAACTTCAGGGTTGCGGTGCCCGGCTCCGCCGTGCCCCCTTTTTTGTCGAGTGTGATCTGGAAGTCCGCCCCGCCACAGGTGGAGGTGCCGCTGAGGGCGGCGGTCAGCTCAGTATATAGTCCAGTCGCCTGCTCGGAGGGGCTGGGCCCAAGGATCAGCTGCTTGATCGCGAAGGTGGCCACACCCTGGTCCGGCGACGTGCGCTGTACCGAGAAGACGGCAGAGAAATTGTTTTCCGACTCGGGATGCTTCGAGAAATAGACGAGCACCGGAATGCCGCCGGTCGTGGGACTAGCCGTGGCCGTAGGCGCCCCGCTGGGCGCAGTTGCCGTTGCATCCGCGTCCGCGGTCGCGGTTGAGGCGCAGCCAGCGAGGACGACGAGACTGAGCAGAGTGGCGGCGACGGCCAGTGTGGCGCAGCGCCGGGGCGACATGAGAGTTCGCAGAGTCATCAGCTTTGTCCCTTCCGAGGATGTGAATGAATTCACCAGCTGCGACACGAGAGTCGCGCCGCGCGGTGGCGCATGCAAGCCTTCCGCAGCCATGGTACGTGCTCCACCTTCTAGGGAAGTCGCGTGCTGAGAATTACTGTGACGCTGCTACATGTGATAACAATTATCAGTGTTAACGGTTGGAGCAACGTATAGGTTGTCTGAAAGCTCACACGTAAGGACAAGTGCGGGCATGATGATCGGCATAATTGCGGATCGCCGCCGCTATACGGCGGATACTCCCGCTACCAGACGCGACCCGCACGGCTGCGTTGACACGTTCGTCCCGCGGCGTTGACGTCCAAGCGCTACTCCCCTAAGATGAAACGGCCGCTTCGTGGGGTGTCCGGACATGCGAGGAAGCAGGGGAGGCGCAATACGTGGATCTGGTACTTGCGCACGCGCGTCTATCGCTCGCACTGCAAGCTGTCGCCACGCAGGCGCCGCCGACAGGTCTGCTGCTCGGCTTGATGGGCGCGGTTGCGGTGATCTGCGCCGCGCTGTTGATCTTGCGCACCAGCCGCGGGGCCGGAGACGAGCGGATGCTGGCGACGGATGCCGATCTCGCGCCGGGCGCACTGCGCGGCTATACCCTCGCCCTGCTCGACGCGCAGCGCTTCCAGGAGGCGGAGCAGGCGCTGATCGCCCACCTCAATCGTGTGCCGAGCGACACTCGCATGCGCGCTGTGCAGGCGGCACTGTTCGTGCGGCGCGGCGAGCATACGTTGGCCGTCTCCGAGCTGCAGCGTGCCTCGCAAATCTTGCGCCGCGACGGTGACCAGCTTCCCGCTCACATGGCGCCCTATGCCGCACTGCTGCTCGTCGCCCAGGCCGTCGAGCTGGAAGCCGTAGGGAATGCCGCGGACGCCGCCACGTGCATGCGCGAGGCACTGAGTTTCGATCCACAGGCCGCTGCCGCCCGCCCGAACTGCATCCGCCTGCTGGTGGAAGCCGCGCGCGACAGTGAGGTCGAGCGCTCGCTCTTCGAGCGTCTGAGCAACTGGGACGACGGGATCTCGGATGTGCGGCCGCTCGGCTTTGTGGATGTCACCGCCGCGGTGCGCTTCTATCGCCGCGCGCGGTCCGATCATCGCGGCGATAGCAGACTGCTCGGCGACCTCGGCGAGGCCTTGCAGGCCAACGGCGACCAGAAGGCCGCGGAGCGTGCGTTTAAGGAGTCGCTCCAGGCGAATCCGCGCGATGCCTGGGTGCAGTGCGCGCTCGGCATGTTGTATTGGCGCATGGAACGGCTGCCCGAGGCGCAGCGCACGCTGGCCGAGGCAGCGCAGACGGCGCCCCGCCAGGCTGCTATACGCGCCACCTTCGCACTCTTCTTGCAGCAGATCGGGCAGCCGCAGGAGGCGGAGCGCGAGCTGGTGGCCGCGGTCAACGCCCGGCCAGATGTGTGGGTGCTGTTTCGCCTGCTCGGCTCGCTCATGGTGGCCCAGAACCGGCTCCCCCATGCGCTGCGCGCCTTTCAGGAAGCGGAGCGGCTCGGCGCCACCGATACTGCGTTCCGCCTCGATTACGCTCGCGTGCTGGCCCAGGCGGATCGGTCGCCGCAAGCGGAGGAGCAATATCGCCTGGCGCTACGCAGTGACGCGCGCAACGGCACACCATACGCCGAGTACGGCGCGTTCCTGTTTGCGCGGCTGCGGCTGGACGAAGCGGAGCAGCAGTGCCAGCAGGCCCTCTTCTGGCCCGACGGCGAGGCGGCGTACGAGACCCTCGCCGGCCTGTGCATGATGGAGCGCCGGCTGGACGACGCCATCGGCTTTCTGCGGGCCGCCCAAGAGAACGGGGTGCAGACCGCGCGTATACAGCAATATCAGGCGGAGTGGCTGCTGTTGCGCGGCCGCGCGCCCGAGGCGGCGACGCTGGCCCAACGGCTCACCGAGCAGGCAGCGCCGTCCGCGACGGTCCATCTGATCGCTGGTGGCGCGCTGCTCGCGCTCGACCGCCAGCTCGAGGCGCAGGCAGCCTTCCGCGAAGCCCTGCGCGTGGACCCGAACCTCCCGCCGGCCTTGCTACGGCAAGCGCGCGCGCTACGTGATCTCGGGTACGTCGCCGCCGCGAAGGAAACGCTCGCGCAGGCGCTGGCCGTCGCGCCGGGCTGGCCCGAGGCCATCGCCGAGCAGCAGCAGCTCGCTCAGCAGCCGGCCGTGGAGCCGACACGCGGGCGCTTCTCGCAGCGGCCCCGCAGTTGACGTTGGCGCACGTGGGCGACATACTTCCATGGGTGCGGCTTTCCCACTTTGTTACATTTGGGTTCTCTGCGCCACCCGCGAGCCCGACCCTATTGAGCGATGGACCATATCTGAGATGAATGCAGACACGCCAGATACTCTCACACTCACTGCGCCTGCCTACGACGTCATCGTGGTGGGCGCGGGCCACGCTGGCTGCGAAGCGGCGCTCGCCGCCGCGCGCATGGGCCGGCGCACGCTGCTCCTCACCATGAACTTGGATAGCGTCGCCCTCATGCCGTGCAATCCGTCGATTGGCGGGCCGGCCAAGGGGCACCTCGTGCGTGAGATCGACGCGTTGGGTGGCGAGATGGGCCGCAACACCGACCGCACCTTCCTGCAGATCCGCATGCTCAACACCGGCAAAGGCCCTGCCGTGCAAGCGCTGCGTGCCCAATGTGACAAGCAGGCGTATCGCCTCAGCATGAAGTATGCGCTCGAGTTGCAGCCCCGGCTGGAGCTCAAGCAGGCCACGGTGGTGCGCTTGCTTTCGGAGAGCGGACCGGATGGGCGCCCGCGTGTGTCGGGTGTCGAGACGAGCACCGGCGCGGTGTATTGTGCGCGCGGCGGCGTCGTCCTCACCACCGGCACGTTCATCAACGGCCGGCTAGTGGTCGGCGAGAAGACACAGGCCGGCGGGCGGGCTGGTGAGGGCCCAGCGCTGGGCATCTCGGATGCGCTGTGTCAGCTCGGCCTCGCGGTGCGTCGCTTCAAGACGGGCACGCCACCACGCATCGACGCGCGTACGGTAGACTTCACGCAGACGCAGCCGCAGATCGGCAGCCAGACGCCGCTCTATTTCAGTGCGGATGCCGCGGCGCATGCCGACGTGCAGCTGCCGCCCGGACCGCCGAATCCGGTTTACCCGCTGCCCGACGCGGTGCAGACGCCCTGGCGGCGCCAGCTTCCGTGCTACCTCGTCCACACCACACCGCGCACGCACGAGATCATCCGCAACAACCTGCACCGCTCGCCGCTGTACACAGGCATCATCGAGGGAATCGGCCCACGCTATTGCCCGTCGATCGAAGACAAGGTCGTACGCTTCGCCGCCAAGGAGACGCATCAGATCTTCCTGGAGCCGGAGGGCTGGCGCACCAGCGAGGTCTACGTGCAGGGCATGAACACCAGCCTGCCGGAGGACGTGCAGCTCGAGATGCTGCGCAGCATCCCCGGTCTCGAGCGTGTCGAGCTGATGCGCACTGGCTACGCCGTTGAGTACGACTATGTGCCCTCAGACCAGCTCACGCTGGCGTTGGAGGCCAAAGCGGTGGGCGGCCTGTTTCTGGCCGGGCAGATCAATGGCACCTCCGGCTACGAGGAGGCCGCCGCCCAAGGTATCGTGGCCGGCATCAACTGCGCGCTTGCGGCGACCGGCGACGCACCGTTCACGCCGCGCCGCGACGAAGCCTACATCGGCGTGCTCGTGGACGACCTCGTGACCCAGCCACCGACCGAGCCCTACCGCCTGCATACCTCGCGCGCGGAGCATCGCCTCCTGCTGCGCCACGACAACGCCGACCTGCGGCTGGCCGACCACGCCTACCGTCTTGGCCTCATCAGTGACGCGCGCTACGGCCAGGTTGAAGCACGGCGGCGGCGCATCGAAGACGCCTCGGCGGCGCTGGCCGCGGCCATCTTCACGCCGACGAAAGCCCTGGCGGAGCGTGCCGCGGCAGTGGGGCTGCGGCCGCTGGCGCAGCGCATGACGGGCGCCGAGCTGCTCAGCCGCCCCGAGGTCCGCTACCAGCAGATGCGCGCCCTCGCCCGTCCGCAGGAGGGCAGTGCGGCGGCGCCACAGACGGCCGCTCCCCTGCCGGAACTGGACGAGGCGGCGGCAGCCGACGTGGAGCTCCACGCCAAGTACGCCGGCTACATCCGGCAGGAAGAGCTGAGCGTGCGACGCGCGCGCCGGCTCGAAGACGCCGTGCTGCCCGCGTCAGTGGATTATCAGGCGCTCGCCGGCCTGCGCAGCGAAGCACGCCAGCAGCTGCAACGTGTGCGCCCCGCGACACTCGGCCAGGCCACGCGCGTGCCGGGAGTCACGCCGGCCGATATCTCGGTCTTGCTCGTCCATATCGAGCAGCGGCGCCACGCGCGCCGCGGAGCCTAGCGGCTGGCCGACGAGCCAAGGCGGTGTGCATACTAAACATGCGGTGTATCCAAGCGAGTGAAGGAAATGGCGAGCGGCTGGCGCTGCGGCGAGGTCGCTCCAATGAGGATGGCCAAAGGCAGGAGGGATGCGATTGCGTATCCTGATAGTTGAAGACGACCTGAGTAATAGCCGTCTGATGCACTTCCTCCTTTCTGACAAGGGCTACCAAGTAGACTCGGTAGACAACGCTCGCGGTGCGCTCGCCATGGTCGAACGCCAGCCGCCCGACCTGATGCTGCTCGACGTCAACCTTCCCCAGCTGAGCGGCTTTGAGATCTATCAGCGCTTGCGCGATCGCAATGTGGACATCCCAGTCATTTTCGTCACAGCGAAAGGTGAGCTTGAAGATCGTCTACAAGGCTTGAACATGGGCGCGGACGACTACATCAGCAAGCCCTTTCAGCCGGCGGAGCTGACGGCTCGCGTCGAAGCCGTCATGCGGCGCTATCGCAAGTCGGTGGGCAGCGAGCAACAGCACCTGCGCTCGGGCGATCTCGACATAGATGTCGCCGCGCTGACGGTCCAGCTGCCGGACCGGCGCACGGCGCACCTGACTCCCACCGAGATGAAGCTGCTCTTACAGCTCGCGCAGCACCCCGGCCAGGCGCTCTCGCGCGAGGTCTTGATGGAAGGCGTCTGGGGTGAGTCCTATGGCGGCGAGAGCAACATCGTGGACGTCTACATTCGACGGCTGCGCCGCAAAATTGAACGCGACCCCACTACACCTGCCGTGATACAATCGGCGCGCGGCATCGGTTACAAGTTCACCAAGGCATAGAACGGCATGGCCGACACAGCCTCAACACTCGAAGCACGCTTGCTCCCTCCCGACACGCGCCACGCGGACGAGGATGTCGCCACGCGTGTAGGAGCACTAGGCCTCGCCATCGCCGAGCGCGCCGCCCGGCACAGCCGGCTGAGCAACCTCTCGACAGATTTGCTCGATCTGCTGGGCCCCGCGCTGGGCCTCGAAGAGGCCGCCTTGTTCTGGTGCCGCCACCGCGAGCGACCGGATGGGCGTCCGCGGCCGGCGCTCCATAGCGTCGCCGCTTTCTCGCCCGCGGGCGAGCTTCCCCCCACACGTGCGCGCCACATGAAGGCGCAGGCGTATCGCGCGCTCAGCGCGGCACGGCCCGTTGCCCGACGCGATCCGCGGGAGGATGCCGACGGTGGCCAGTCCAGCAGCCGCTCGCTTGCACTGCCGCTCGGAACGGCGACGCCCTGGGCGGTGCTGGTGGCGCACTGGGCGGTGCCCACAGGGGAGCACGAGGATTGCACCGAAGAGATCCTGACCCGGCTCGCGCCTTCGCTGGCCATGGCGACCCGGCCCGCGCACGCGCTGGACGAGGCGGCGCATAGCGAGCATCAAGTATCAGCGCGGCGGGCGATCTTCGCGATGTCGTCCGAGGCTATTCTCACGGTTGCCGAAGACTTCACCATTCAAGAGGCCAACCCCGCCTTCTTCAAGGTGACGGGCTGGACCGAGCGCGCCGCCGCCGGGCTGCGCTGCTCCGAGGTCATCCGTTGCCGCGACGAGCGCCGCACACTGCTCTGCGACACGCCGCGCTGTCCGTTGCGGCAGGCGTTCGACGCCAGCGAGCCGACGCCCGTGCGTGATGTGAGCTGGCAGTCTCGCTCTGGCCGGCTGTGTGAGGTCGCCGCGAGTTTCACCGTGCAGCGCATGGGCAGCGACACCCGCGCCGTCATCGTCGCGCGGGACGTGGCACTGCTCAACGCCGCCAATCGCATGCGTGCCAACTTCATCTCGATGGTCTCGCACGAGCTGCGCACACCGCTCAACTCGGTCAATGGATTCCTCGAGATCGTGCTGGATGGGCAGGTGGGGCCACTCAACGAGCGCCAAAAGGAGTTCCTCGGCTATGCCCACCTGAGCACGCAGCAGCTCGCCACGCTCGTCGAAGATATTCTGCTCATTAGCAAGGCGGATTCGGGCCAGTTTACCCTACGTCTGGACGCGGTGGATATGGGAAAGCTTGTGAGCCAGGTGACACAGGCGCTGCAGCCGGCGGCGGCGCACGCCGAGGTACAGCTAGTCGTCACCCTGCCAGAGGACGCCCCACTCCTACATGCGGACGAGCTGCGCTTACAGCAGGTGCTCTCCAACCTGGTCAGCAACGCCATCAAATTCAGCCCGGCGAACGGGACCATCAGCGTGGCCGTGTACCTCGAGGAGCAGGCGCTGCGATTCGCCGTGTCCGACACCGGTATAGGCGTCGCGCCAGAGGATCACGCGCGCATTTTCGAGCGCTTCTACCAGTCGGACACCACCTCGCTCTCGCGCACGGGTGGCTACGGCCTGGGGCTGGCCATCGCCAAGCTGATCGTCGAGCAGCACAACGGGCGCATCTGGGTCGAGAGCGAGCCCGGCCACGGCGCCACCTTCAGCTTCACCATTCCCCACGGCGAGTAGCCAGCGCCAGCCGCGTGCCGTAGGAGACGCCGTACAGGTTGACCTGCTGATAGTTGAGCGCCCCGATCAGGTCGTGGACGTCGGCGGCCGGTCGCGCGCCCGTCGAGGACGCCTAGCCCCTCCCCTGGGACCGCTTCCCGTTAAGCGGCTACCATGCGCGAAGAGTGGGCCCAGTCGTCAACAACACCACGGCTAAAGCCGGGGGCTTGCACCTAACCTGCGAGGGCTGATGCCATAGGCCGATTGACTGCGGCCCACTGTTTTCTGCTAATGTTGATCGCGCCGTTCACGTCCGCGTTCAGCGCAACGCCACATCGCTGGCAAAGGAACTCGGCTTGTGACTTCCGATTGGCCTTCGCACAATGGCCACAGTGGCTACACGTCCGACTCGTGTTTCTGGGATCAACCAGATGCACCGGGATCCCTGCCCAAGCCGCCTTGTAGGTGATGTACTGGCGGAGTTGAAAGAAGGCCCAGGAATGCCGCTCATAGCGATGCTCGTGTCGAACCGTTGTCCTCTCTCGAATCCCACTCAGGTCTTCGAGGGCGAGTGCCTTGCACGATACGGCGGCTTTAGCAACCAGGGTCTTCGAGATACCGTGATTCACATCCCGTTGAAAGCGGCATTCCTTGTCCGCATTCTTGCGCAAGCGGCGCTTGGCATTCTTGGTGTTGACCTTCTGCAAGCGTTGGCGGCGCAGGTGATAGCGCGTACGCACGACATGAATCTGTACACCGCTGAAGGTCTGCCCGTCGCTATCCGTCGCCAGATTGACGATACCCAGGTCTACGCCAAGCACATCATCAGTGACGGCGAGGGCTGGCGCTTCCCGACTCTGCGTCAAATGCAGAGAGTAGACGCCAGCACGCCACACCAGATCAGCGCCGCCGATCTTCCAAGCCGGGTCTACCTGCATCCCATGCTGGCGAGCACCCAACAGCATCCGGCAGACGACACGCCCATCCAGGGTGTTGAGCGATACCCGGTCCAGGCTCATCAAGTGGTACGTACGGGCGTCATAACGGACACTGCCACGCGGGCCAAACTGCGGACAGGTTTCCCGCTGCTTTGCTTGCACCGCCTTGATGGCTTCCACCGCCTTGGCTCTGGCACAGACCGCGAGCTGCGCCCCCAAGCCAAATCGCCCGCGTGTCTCGCCATAGACGCGGTGGTGGGCGGTATTGGTATTGGTGATGCCCTCATCCCAGCACACCTGCACGATCCAGGACGCCGCCGCGTTGAAGGCGCGCATCGTCGCGGCCAGCGTCGCGCCATGGCCGTCAACGTCCAGCTTGATACAGATCGTGCGGGTGAGTGTTTTGTTCATCCACACCTGTTCTATCACAGGCAGGTAGAAACGGAAAAGAGACCGCCATTCCTCCCCATGCCTGAAGGCAGGGGTCTCCTGGCCGAAGAACGATGAACAAGTGCCCGTGCTCAACCCGAGAGATGGGCAAGCACGGGCACCTGGCTAGAGAAAGCCTACTATCCTACGATGCGGCGTGGCACGCCTACCTGGCGCCCAGCGGAATCACCGGTAGGATGTTCCGTCCGCCAAAGACGCTGGCGAGCACGCCTGCCAGCGCGGTATACCAGGCAACGACAGCGGTGGCCAAACCAAGATAGCCACCAATGCCAGTGATGTTCGTGCTGTCCTGGAATTTGCCGATTGCGAGAACAATGAACGTGGCGGCCAGCAGCACGAAGACCGCTGCGGTTGCCAGATTCGTGCGGAATGAGGCAAGCATCATCAAGGCGGTGAAGATGCCCCACGCCAGCAAATAGTAGCCCACCGCCATGTTGTCGGGTGCGTTATCCTTCGTAATACCGGTGCCGATGAGGAGCACCGCGAAGGAGATCCAGAAGGCGCCAAAAGAGGTGAAAGCGGTCGCGCCGAACGTGTTGCCGGTGCGGAACTCCCACATGCCGGCGGCGAACTGCGCGATGCCGCCGTACGCGACCGCCAGGGGAATGACGATGCCTACGTGGGACGAGGACAGGATGCCAGCGTTGACGAGGCTCAGGATGAATGTCGTAAGTGCAAAGCCGCTAAGGCCAAGGGGACCCGGGTTCGCGATTTTTAACTCTGTCACGACGGACGCTCCTCTCCGAGATCGAATACGACGCCGTATCAGTCTGTCGCTGGGAAAGCGCGGGGTGCTGCGGATACCTCCTCTCCACGTTGAAGTCGCCAACCCTGTAGTGAACCTATGGATGAACTAGCAAGGTCCACAATGCAGGCCACTTCACATAACATTCGTGAGACATGCGCCTAGCAGCGGGTTGAGTGGGTAGCAACCAGCTTAGATATAGTGTAACATAAACCTATCGTACTGTTACATGGTATTCGAGGCGTAGGCACTTGGCAGGTTCGAAAGGGGAAACAGGTATGCGATTCAGGCTTCCAGAATAGCCGCAAGTAGCAGCATTTATCTGCAAGTATTAACAATCCCGCGGCTCCATGCTACACTGTAGGCATGAAATTGTCCACCTACGCCAAACACCTTGGCATCAGCTATGATACCGCTTGGCGCATGTGGCGGCGTGGGGAACTGGCCGGGCAACAATTGCCCTCTGGCACCATCATTGTGGAGGCTCCACTGCCTACCACGCCTACCACGCCTACCACGCCTACCACGTGCAGAAGGTTGCAGTCTATGCCGGCGTGTCGTCAGCTGAGAACCGCATGGATCTGGAGTCACAGGCGGAGCGGGTGGTTGGATTCTCTGACACTCCACGGGGGCTCAAGCCCCATGGGTTCTCAGGCTACGCACGTCCCAACGGACCACGTTAGCGCCTGAAGGCGGTGCCCCCGCCGACGCGGACGTTGCATGCATCGCCAGGCGAGCGAGGCTCAATCAACTCTGGCTCAAGCGCCTGGCACCTCGTCCAAGATGCGTTCGTACTTTTACCCGTGGGAACGACTCACCACGGAACGCCCAAATACGATTCAGTTGGCAAGGTGCCAGATGTCCTCCCAAGCCTTCTCGCACAGGGGGAAGGACCTGGCACTGCAACGAGACTTCTGGCTAAAGCCACGCACACCCGCCTCTCCGCCTGGGTGAGAAACCCAGCGGCTTGCGACGGGTTGTTCTTCTGTCAGGCGCGGGGGTGGCAAGTTGCCAAAATCGTCAAGGAATGTGGCTCTGGCGTCAATGACCAGCGTCCCCTCCTCCTGGGGCTCTTAGCAGATACCAGCATCAGTCACCTCGTGGTAGAGCATAAGGACCGCTGCTCACGCTGTGGCGTGGCCTACATCCAGACCTTGCTTGCGACGCAAGGCCGGGAACTGGTGATCGTCCACGAGGCTGGCAAGGAGCAAAACGACCTACTGCAAGATTTCGTTGCCATCATCACGTCATTCACGACGCGGCTGTATGGCCGCAGGCAGGCCAGTCGCAAAAGAAGCCACTTGTTAGCTGCCCTGGAGTTGGAGACGGGATGAGAGGATGCGCCTGACCCGTGCTGTTACCCACATCCGCCTCTGCGATGCCAACCATGCCAAGGTAGAGGCGCTGGACGCCGTGGCAATGGACTATCAGAGTCTCTGCCAGCAGTACACTACCTACTTTTGTACCGAGGCCCAGCCCGATAAATACGCCGCACCTTGTTTTGCAAGTCCGCTGTCGCAGCGGTGGCAGCGGTGGCAGCGGGTGGCGATCCAACAGGCCGCTGGCATGGCTCATTCCTGGCGCAGTAACTACACTGCCGCTTATCAGGACTATCTAGATCTGCTGGCTGAATACCAGGAAGCGCCATACGGCGACCCGCCAGCCTGGAAGGAATGGAACACGCCAGTTCTCAACGAGACGGTGATACAGGCCAACGCCAATGTGGCCCTACTCCAACCAGCGAAAGACAGCAGCTTCGATTATTGGCTGCGTTTGTCCACCCTGGAGCCAGGCCAGCCCGTACTGCTTCCAGTGAAACTGGCAGCCTATCATCGGCAGGCACTCGCCGGCAAAACGCTGAACAGCAGTACCACCTTGACGCGCAAGCCTACTGGCTGGTGGCTCACGCTCTCTTATGACGAGCAGGTGCCAGTAGTGACCCTCCACAACGCGCCCGTGCTTGGCGTTGACGTGGGCATCGCCAATTTCATCACCACCTCGACCGGGAAGCAGTATGGTACGTTCCATGGCAAGCTTGCCGCGCGCCACAAACGGGACCGCGCCAAGCGCCGCCGCAAGGCCAAGCTACGGGCCTGTCTGAAGAAGAAGGGCGTCAAGCGGTTGCCGTCTACGCAGAACAAGAAGCTGGCGCGGCACGTCCGGCAAGAGATCAATCGTGCCGTCAACGAACTGTATGCCGACCATCCAGAGACACAAATTGCGTACGAGCACTTGAATATCGCGGGGATGAAGTTCAAGGCCAGGCGTATGAATGCCTATCTCTATGCGTCCAATCTGGCCTATCTCCCGGAGCAGTTGGCGTGGGGTGCGGCCAAACGGGGCGTGCGTGCCCGTAAGGTCAAGAGTGCCTACAGTTCCCAGGAATGCCATCGCTGTCAGTTTGTTGCCCGCCAGAACCGTCCCACACAGCAAACGTTTTGCTGTAGGGTCTGCGGGCATACCACCCATGCCGACGTGAACGCGGCAGAGAACCTGGCGAGTCGTCTGCACGATCACCAGCTTGCTGCCTGCACAGACCGTCAGGCGATCAAAGTACTCCTGGCGAGACGACACCAGGACTGGTTGCAGAACCAACAACGGTTGGCCGTAGTCCAACCGCCCGCCGAGTTGTCGCGTCAACCGGCGTAGGTGAACGAGTGAGACGTTTGCGCACGTTTTGCTCAACTATGCCCAGTATCTTCTCTTGGTTCAGGCATGGCTCCCGCTCAGAGCGCGCCAGTGAAGCGGCGGCGTTTGACAGGGTACCTCACGCTGCAAGCCGAGCAGATACCTTGCTTTCGGCGGTATGATACACTACACCCAGCAGCCTCCACTGCGCGGAGCACACGCCCGTGCGATGCACGGCACGCCTTGGAGGACAGGAGTGGAGGAGCGCAGCGAGAACCTCGCAGCGGGGAGACAGCGGGAGACAGGTAATGCACACCACCGTTCCCTGCATGTTGACGGCCCGTGACCTGCTTCTGTGTATGGTGTCCAAGCAGGCGACGCGCAGGTGAATGGCCTCGGTCCCTTTGCTTTCGTGCTGAATTTGGGCGCCATGCAGGCGCTGAGTGCGGCGGACCTGCGACTCAGCCAGGGCTGGCGTGCCCCGGCCCGGCAAGTGCGTGCGGGGTGCACTGCAGAACTCGGGAGGTAGTCGTGGACTCCCTACCGTTCGGTGACGTTGCCAGCATGCCAGCCTCGTCTCCGCTTCTACCGGCCCCTTCTTGGGCTGTTGGTCAACCCGTGGACCTTGCTGCTCCCTGCATGCTGCGCGACGGTGTCGTGGTCACTGTGCGGCCGATCCACGACGAGGACGTGCAACGACTCCGGGCGTTCCATCTCAGACTTTCCCCTCAAACGATCTTTCTGCGGTTCGCGCATCTGCTTGGCGAGTTTCCGCAGGAGTTGGCAGCATGGCTCACTTGCGTCGATGGCGACCAGCGCATGGCCTTCGTTGCGACCGACGCCGAGGATGACCATGCTCACGAGGAGATCATCGCAATCGCGCGCTATGACCGCGTACGCCCACAGGTGGCGGAGATGGCAGCGGTGGTCGCCGATCGCTGGCAAGGACGCGGCCTTGGTCCCATCCTGCTGTACCGCTTGGCGGTGTATGGCTGCAGCCGCGGCTACACGACATTCATCGCCCTGATGAGCGGCCGGAATAGGTATGCACTGCGCGCACTCATGTGCTGTGGGCTCCCCTACCTGCTGAAGCAACTGAACGAGGACACGCTACTCGCGTCCGTTGATATCACGCAACTGAATGGCCTCCCTGTGATGGACCGTGTGTGACTAGGCGACAACCGGTGTTTGCATAGGTCTCCTTTCTGAGACGTCAAGAGAGAGTCGAGCACCCAATGACGGCGGCGCTGATAGGAGAGGCCCTCGCACTACTCGACCACACTACTCGACGAGCGCCGTGCGGGACTAGTCATCTCGTCCTTGACAGATCTTATCAATGGGAGAAGTCGCAACTGGCAAGAAGCAGCGGTGTGATGCTGCCGGCTGGCAGACCAACTTCGCCAGCTCCTTCTGAGGTCCACGCGCACCGCAGCAGAGCGCCTGCCTTCGTCACAACCACGACAGGCTGTGCCCACTCCCGCCGATTCGAAAGAACGGTTGGGACTAGAGGGAAAGGGGAGGGGGAGCGCACGGTAGAGAGGGAGGGCATGCCCAGCACCCCGGGCAGTACCGGAGCGAGCCGCGTCCTTGCGGGGGCACTGGCTTGCCTTCCCGGTTCGGTCCGAATTCGATAGAGCAGCTGAATGGACTTCACATCGCCCAGTGCGGAGCCCGCCCAGTGCGGAACTATTGCGTTAGGCATCGGATCCCGCTGAGCGCTCCGTCAGGGAGCAAATGCGTGACGACTGGTGTAGGTGTGAAACAGGTCGGCTCAGGCAGACCGTTCTGCTGCCTAAGCAAGCGGATCAGAAAGGAGCAGCCCGATGAGCTTCCTCTCTCGTCTGCTCAGACGGGACAAGCCAACTGCGGCGAAACCACCATCGGCAGGAGAGGCCGCGGCCCTCCCTGAGGCCGCGGCCCTCCCTGAGGCCGCGGCCCTCCCTGAGGCTGCAGCCCTCCCTGGAGCCGCAGCCCTCTCTGAGGCCACTGCGGAGCAGTCAGCACCGAAGGGGACAATGAGCGTACAGGCTGGAGGAGAACAAGCGATGGCGATGGAAGAAGAGGGCACAACAGTCTCTGAAGCACAGATCGCTGTTCACTGGCGAGAGGAAGAGTACTATCAACCCTCTTCGAGGTTTGTTGGACAGGCGAATGCCAGCGATCCGGCTATCTATGAGCGGTTCAGTGAGGATCGCTTTCCTGAGTGCTTCAAGGAATACGCGGATCTGCTCACCTGGGATCACTATTGGCACACGACGCTGGACACGAGCAATCCGCCGTTTTGGAAGTGGTTCGTCGGCGGTCGGCTCAACGCCAGTTACAACTGCGTCGATCGTCACCTGGCGACCGACCGCAACAAGAATGCTCTCATCTGGGTGCCCGAGCTGGAAACCGAAGCTACCCAGGCGGTCACATATCAGGAGCTCTACGTCAGGGTCAACGAATTCGCCGCGCTGCTCCGCGATTTCTGTGGAGTCAAAGTTGGCGACCGTGTGACCTTCCACATGCCTATGGTCCCTGACTTACCGGTTTCCATGCTGGCCTGTGCGCGCCTTGGCGTCATCCACTCCCAGGTGTTTGGTGGATTCAGCGGAACGGCGTGCGGAGGCCGGATCGCCGACTCAGGAAGTCATATTCTGGTAACAATGGACGGCTACTACCGCAATGGCGTGATGCAGGACCACAAAGCCAAAGCCGACGAGGCGGTGAGAGCGGCCCAAGAGCAGGGCGTCACTGTGGATAAAGTGCTGGTCTGGCGGCGTCATCCAGGGCAGTACAGCTCACAGACCCCGATGGTCGAGGGTCGGGATTTCTTCGTCGACGAAGTGTTGAAAGATTACCGCAGGCAGATCGTCGCGCCGGTTTCTATGCCTGCCGAAGCCCCACTGTTTCTCATGTACACCAGCGGCACGACCGGCAAACCCAAGGGCGCCCAGCACAGCACAGGCGGATATTTGGCGTATGTCGCTGGTACGTCAAAATACTACCAGGATATCCACCCTCAGGATACGTACTGGTGCGCCGCCGACATTGGCTGGATCACTGGGCACTCCTATATTGTCTATGGCCCCCTGGCGCTGGGGACGACGAGTGTGATGTACGAAGGGGTGCCGCTCTATCCCGATGCTGGTCGGCTCTGGCGGATCGCCGAGCAGCTTGGCGTGACCATCTTCCACACTGCTCCCACGACGATTCGTATGCTGCGCAAGGCCGGTCCCGACGAGCCGAAGAAATACAATTACCATTTCAAGCACATGACCACCGTAGGCGAGCCGATTGAGCCAGAGGTCTGGCGGTGGTATTACAACGTCGTCGGCAAGGGTGAAGCGGTCATCGTCGATACCTGGTGGCAGACCGAGAACGGCGGCTTCCTGTGCAGCACCCTGCCTGGCGTGAAGCCGATGAAGCCCGGCAGCGCCGGCCCAGGCGTCCTT
>Ga0209647_1001829_pt1 | contig 17653 bp, 19 predicted proteins | sample GraSoi_2013_60cm_FD_185827 | JGI IMG/M metagenome (GOLD analysis project Ga0209647, IMG submission 185827) | Grasslands soil microbial communities from the Angelo Coastal Reserve, California, USA - Sample 9_17_2013_60cm (SPAdes) (version 2) | ecosystem: Environmental > Terrestrial > Soil >...
GGTGTAGCCGTCAGCGGGGTAGAAAACTTTTTTGAGATTCGTAAATTTGAGCTGATGGCCATCAATCGCGCCTGCCGCAAGAGAAGTCCTGCTTGCGCCGGACAAAACCGAGGCCACCGTCACGATTGATGGCCATCAGCTCAAATTTACGAATCTCAAAAAAGTTTTCTACCCCGCTGACGGCTACACCAAGCGCGACGTCATCAACTTTTACGACGCCGTGGCCGATCTGCTGGTACCGCACTTGCAGGGGCGGCCGCTCTCGCTGAAGCGTTATCCCAACGGGATCGACCAGGAATATTTCTTCCAGAAAGATGCCTCGGCCTTTCCGGACTGGCTGCACCGGGCAGAGCTCAAGGACGACGAAGACTCGAAGACCCGCGTCATCGCCGACGACAAGGCGTCTCTGCTGTATCTGGCGAACCTCGGCTGCATTGACCAGAACCCATACATGAGCCGCCTGGGGTCGCTCGAGCATCCGGACTTCATCCTGATCGATCTTGATCCGTATCACTGCGGCTATGACCGGATTGTTGAAGCGGCCCGGCTGGTGCATGACAAGCTGCGGCTGATCGGCCTGGAAGGATATCCCAAGACCACCGGCGGCAACGGCATGCACATATATGTCCCGGTAGAGCCGATTTACGTCTCCGCCCAGACCCGCTCGTTTGCCGAGATTCTGGCGCGCTGGGTGGCGGCCGAACGGCCTGACCTTTTCACCACGCCGCGGACGGTCTCGGCGCGGGAGAAGGGGAAGGTCTATTTCGACTACCTGCAAAACGCCAGCGGCAAAACGATCTCCGCGCCGTACGTTCTGCGCGCGCATCCGGGCGCTCCGGTGGCGACGCCGCTCAAGTGGGAAGAAGTTGTGCCGGGACTGAAGCCATCACAATTTCATATTGCCAACGTGCTGCGCAGGTTTGAGCGGGTCGGCGACCTGTTTGCCGGCGTGCTGAAGAAGCCACAGGAACTGGGGCCTGCGCTGGAGAAGTTGAGTAAGGCGATGGGATAGCTCACAGCAAAGGACGCGAAGGACGCAAAGGGGACTGAGTTAGAGTCGTGCCCTGCCGCTTGCCCGTGTGCCGAAAGCTAAACGACTCCCATAGTTGTGGCTGGGTTCCGTCGGATCAGCGCCGCTGCCGGAATCTCACCCTTTGCGGCCGTTCGTGATCTGGTAAGTACAAACGTACAAGTGGGCCGCAAAGGATGGGGAACCAGCAGAGACACAAAAGTTAAAAAAACAATTCTGCTGTCAGTGGTTTTTTTTTTGTCAACATCTATTCTTATCTAATAAGAACAAGTATTATACTTGCATTAGCGAGAGGTACAGTATGACCACGGTAACCATATCCCTGCCCGATTCTTTAAAGGATTTCATTCAACGCGAAGTGCAGAGCAAAGGCTACGGCAATGTAAGCGAGTATGTGAGGGGCCTGCTACGTGAGGCGCAAAAGAAGGAAGAAGCTGTGCGATTGGAGGCGTTGCTGCTGGAGGGCTTGACCTCAGGCAGCGAGACGCCGCTGAATCGAGAGTTTTGGGGTGAAGTAAAGAGGGAAGCTGCCCAGATTCTGGCCCGTAAAAAACGGGTCAGCCGCCAGCGAAGAGCACGATGAAGAGCTTTGTCCGTGATCTTGCGCGCGACGATATTCTGCGGCAATACCGTTATTTGCTGAGCGAGCAGGAGAGCCCGTCGACTGCCGAGCGGTTCCTGCAATCCATTCAAAAATCAATGAGACAAATCCGCAGAAATCCTGGTATTGGCTCTCCCCGGTTCTTAAGTAATCCTAAATTGGCTGGCCTGAGGTCCTGGGCTGTTGAGGATTTTCCATCGATTCGCATCTACTATCTTGTTTCAGAAAATGCTATCCGCATAGTACGTGTGCTGCATGGAAAGAGGGATATCAGCCCTTTGCTGGAAATTGATCCGGATAACATATAGTCTTCGGGTTCTTCAAAATCTGCTTCTTTCATCGTTCACAGGGACAATTCCAATTATCAGTTCTGGACGTACTGAGATGTCCGGGCGGGTCGGTTGCAGCCCTACCCCGCCTTGAGTGAAGACCAATCCCGCGCAAGAAGACAAGGAACGACGCTCCAGCGGAGAGGAACGTCGTCTTGTCGGTTGCCGCAGATCTCAGTTTTTTCTCCCAGGTCCCTATTGTTGTCGCAACGCCGGCATGGGCAGAGGAATGCTGTAGGTTCCGGCGCCTGCGGTCCGTATCCGCACAGGTCCTTGGGGTCGCAGGCAAGGGCGTTTGCGGTCTGTGTCCGCCAACAACCACGAGTCAGAGGAAAACAGGACATTGTCCGTATTCGCTATTGTTTTGTAGGCGAAGATAAGGTAAACTCCACAATGGAAGTGGTTCGCTTGAGGGCGGAAGTATGGAAAATTATGTTTTCGATGAAGATCAAGAAAGACGGGAAGACCGTCCAGGTGTTGATGTTATGCACGGAATGCCAGGGAGAGTTGGAAATGGCCAGTGACGCGAGGACGGTCCGGTTCAGGTGCCGTAAGCATGGTGAGTTGGGGACGCTCTCGGCCGAGGAGTTCGCTGACGGATTGCGGCAAGCTCAGGAGAGAGCTGCCGCACAGTATGGCCTGGGGAAGCCGGTTCGAATGAAAGTGCTACCTGCCGAGCCGACGGTCCAGTAGCGGTCATCCAGTTTGCAGGCGGTTGGCGATCGAAAAAGAGGCGATTGATGATGGATTCGACGTGGTTTGGGACCGATTGGCGTTGGGAATGGTCGGGATGACCGTAGGTAACTCCTTTGGAGTCTTAGTTGGGGGCCAGGGGGGTGGGGTAGGAAAGGAAGATTGCCAGAATTGCCAAAATTGGTAATCGCCGAAATTGAGAACGGAATGATGGAAGACGATGCAGCATGAAAAGCTTTGACATAAATGCCACACATTCGGGAGCAAGGGCGCCTGAGGCGCGGTACGCGTATTACCGGCGATGCCAGGTGTTCAGGAAGAATGGCGAGCAGTGCAAAGCACCGGCGGAGAAGGGCGTGCTCATTTGCCACGCGCACACGCGAGAGCAAGCGACGGCATTGCGGCGGAAACTGGAGTTGATGGTGGTGCTGGCAGAAGCCGTGCGCCGAATGCGGGCGCGGGGGAAGCCTGAGTTTGAAGTGGCGGACATCTTCATGGATTTCAATGCAATCCAGATCACGCTGGCGGTGATGGCGCAGGCCCTGATTGACGGCCGGATTGATTGCAAAACGGCAGGAAGGCTGGCGGTGGGATTGCAGACGGCGTCGAAGCTGCTGTGGATGGTTCAATGCAAACGAACATCTACCACGGAGGCACAGAGACACGGAGAAGAGCCGGGGTTGCCGCAGATTTGCGCAGGGGAACGCAGATTGAGCGACGAAAAAGCTTCAACCACAAAGGACAAGAAGGGGCACGAAGGATCGGCTAAACCGAAAACCATGACGGTTGGGAAGAATTCCGGAAATATGAACATGGCTGGGAACGCGAAGACCGTTGTGATCAGAATCCCGGAACGAGCAGAGATCCATGCTGAGAGAGCAAACGGGCCGCCGGAGTGGGCAAGAGCAGCTTGAGTTCAACGCAAAGTGTTTACGGCTTGAAATTGGATATTTCTGGCTGAGACCAGTTCAGAATAAGCTCTTTGACAATTTAGTCGGCGCCGATGCGCGGCGTGTCTTCAGCGGTTCGCCTCGAGATCATGAGCTTCGAGATTCTCAGTCCATCTCCGGCGGAGGGATCTGTGCCGGGTCGGTAATTTCCTGGCCGAACTGGAGGATATAGCCGTTGTTGTCGCGGATGGCGAACTCGCGCATGCCGTAAAAGAAGTTCTCAATCGGATAAACAACGTTGACTCGGCCTTTAATTTCGTCCCACAGGGCGTCAACGTCGCTGCAATTGAAATAGAGCGAGCCGGTGAGCGCGGGTTTCTCAAAGGGTTCATGCTCGTTGGGCAGCGAGATCATGATCTCTGCCTGGTCTTTTCGCAGAGCGGCCCAGCCGCCCATGCGGCTCACGCACTCAAAACCCAGCAGGTTGCGGTAGAAGAGAATGGTGTCGTCGATGCTGTTCACAGCGAGCATGGGGCGGACGGCGTTAAGTTTGATAGTCATTTTGAGCAGATCCGAAAATTTGGTAATTGGGTAATTTCGTAATTGGGTAATTGCGAGTCGCACCAACTTACGGTTTAAATTACCAAATTACCCATTTACCAAATTGGACCATCCAGTAGCCGATTTCTAGTAATTCAAATTGAAGTTCAGCAGGTTCCAGTGCAACCCGAACCACACAAAAGCCGCGCACGCCGCCAGGACCAGAAAATTCCATACCTTGGCCCAGAACCAAAGCTGGTGGTCGCGCCAGGAACGGATGCAAGCCACCAGCACCAGCAAAGTTCCCGCAGCTCCCAGCGCGCCGAGCGTCTGGATCGCGTGGAGCTTAAGGTCGGTGTGGGCGCTCAGCGTGCCGGGTGATTCGTTGGTGATTGCCAGAAAAAACAGCACCAGAAAGCCGACATCGAGAGCGCACACCAGCCGCACATAAGGCCGCAGGCGCATATAACCGGCGTCAAGCTCAAGCCGCTGGTGATAGTGGCCGCGGACGATGGCCGCCACCGGCCAGAACAGCAGCGTAAGACCCAAGACGATCAACACGGCAATAATGATCGCCTGATTAAAGTCGCTGTTGGTGGAGAGCGTTGCGCGCTGGAAAACCACGGCAGGGAAGTTGGGGACAAGTTGCATGCGCCCGCGCTCGTCGCGGCGGAAGGCCAGAAGGTCCTGGCCATTGACGGAGCGATACACCCACGGCGCGATCTCCTGCCACTTCTTTATCTGGCTGTTGAAGTCTTTGAACGGCTCAACCTTGATGGTCCCGTTTTCGTCAGGCGTGACCTGTACGTTATCGTCCACGGCAGCGACCTTGAGGAAGTTGCTCTCCGAACGGCGGCTGCTCAGGTAGTGCCCGGCAACCGAGCGCGCGTCGGCATCGGCGGTGGAAAGTTTCTCGACTTTAGGCGGTGTATAAGGAAAATAGCGGTCGAGAAAATGGTCCCACAGAGCGGTACGCGGGCTGATGTCGCCCTTGCCGGCGCTGTTGTAAGAGACAAAGAAGCCCACGCCATCTGCGAGCATGAGATGGAGGTCGCTATGGAAGTAAATGGTGTCGCCGCCGTGTCCGATGATGCGATGGCCGTTGCGCGACTCCTCATAGAATCCCAGGCACATGCCGTTCAGCGCGGGGCTGAGCCCAAACTGCCGCGCGTGCATTTGCGTGGCGGTCTCCGGGCGGAGAATCTGCGCGTTCTCAAACTTCCCGCCCTGCAGGTGGGCGATCATGAAGCGCGACAGGTCGGCGGCGGTGGCGGCCAGCCCGCCGGCAGGGGGTTCTTCGACAATTTCAAATGGCTTGGCTTTGCCGGAGCCGAGCGTGTAGCCGTTGGACATCATCGGTTTCAAGTCCGCGGGCAACGGTTGAGCGAAGGTGGAACGGGACATCCTCAGCGGCTTGAAGATGTTTTCTGCCACGTAGTCATTGAATGGGCGTCCGGAGACGCGCTCAGCGATATATCCGGCCAGCGACGCGCCGTAATTGGAATAAGCCGGCGTGGTTCCGGGCGGGAAGATGCGCTCAGGGACATGCTCCACCAAATGCTGCTTCAGTGTGGCGATGGGCGCGCCCTCTTCGTTGATGAGATCTTTTATCTGCTCTTCGAAGCCCGCTGTGTGAGTCATGATGTGGCGCAGCGTTATCGGCTTTCCGAATTTCGCGGGAATTTTGAAATCGAGATACTCGTTGACGTCGCGGTCGAGGTCAAGCTTGCCTTGTTCCACGAGCTGCATCACTGCGGTCCAGGTGAAGAGCTTGGAGATCGATCCGGGGCGAAAGAGCGTGGCGTCCACGGTTACCGGCGTTTTCTTGTCCACGTCGCTATAGCCGTAGCCCTTGGCGAAGAAGATGCTCCCGTCCTTCACCACCAGCACCACGGCGCCGGCAATGTTTTCACGTTCGAGCTGCATGGGAACAAAGCCGTCGAGGAAGGCATGGACGTCTGCAACTGTCATCTCGTGGGGAGGTTCAGTCACCCTGGATTCGCCGGCGGCGGGCATCTGAGGCGAAGGTGGGACCGGCGTCGCTTTTGGCGCCTGCGCTGCACCCACGGCCGCAAGCAAACCAAGCTGCAGCAAGAAAGACAGAAGACGCCGTAGTTTCATGGAGATGAAGAGGCTCCGTTTCCCGTCTGTGAGAATTCTTAGAGAACCGGGAAAGAATATCATGCAGCGGAGAAAGTCTGAAAAGGTTGGAGAGGATGAGAAACCGGCAGGTAAAACGGAGCGTTGGAAGCTCCGCCAAATCCCATTTCGGCTTCAGGCAGTCCGGCTTCACCCAGTTCGCCAAAGAATCTGTTGAACAAGACATTCGCAAGAGCGATCAGGTCTGGTTCTTAATTAAAGATTTTCTTACAAAACTCTTTTGAGGAGTGGACGCACACTTTAGTTTCTTCAGAACTACTGCAAGTTTTGTTGAAACCGGTTTAAACTCGATTTTTAAAAGTACATTTGCCATGTGGCGTTCGGAAGAAGATCAGGTTTCTCCCAGGTTAAGAGGCGTTTTGAATAAAGCGAAAGTACTGCTCATGGATGACGACGCGGCGATCCTCGCTGCCGTTTCCGAATTTTTACAAGTGGAAGGTTATGCGGTAACGGAGTCGGTAAATCTCAAGTCTGCTTACGCCGCGCTGGAAGCGGATACTCCGGATATTGCCGTTATCGATTTCGACTTGCCCGACGGCAATGCGCTTGATTTCCTGAGCACGCTCAAGAGCATGAACCTGGCGCTCAAATGTATTGTGCTCACCGGACATGGTTCGATTGATCTGGCGGTGAGGGCAATCAAAGAAGGCGCAGAACAGTTCCTGACCAAGCCGGTACAATTTTCCGTATTGACTGCGGCGGTCCGCACCTGCCTGCAAAACCAGCAGAACCAGCGCAAACAACTGGCCCGCAAGATGGCGAGGCCACGCTACAACAAAGATCCATTCCAGGGCACCAGCACGGTGATTCAGCGTCTGGCAAATGAGGCGCGCAAGATCGTCAATACGGAAAGGCCCATCCTGATCCAGGGAGAGACTGGCACCGGCAAGGGCGTAATGGCCCAGTGGATCCACAGAAACGGCCCACGCGCAGACGAAGCCTTGGTCGACGTGAACTGCGCCGGCCTTACCCGGGAATTACTGGAATCAGAACTTTTTGGTTACGAAAAAGGAGCGTTCACCGGCGCGGCCGGCAGCAAACAAGGCCTGGTTGAAGCCGCCCACAAAGGCATTCTGTTCCTGGACGAACTTGGCGAGATGGACCTTATGGTCCAGCCCAAGCTGCTCAAGGTGCTTGAGGACAACCGTTTTCGTAGGCTCGGTGACGTGAGAGAGCGCACTGTCGATTTGCAGATTATTGCCGCCACCAATCGCAACCTGATGCAGTCAGTGAAGGAGATGAAATTCCGCGAAGACCTTTATTTCCGCATCAGCACATTTCACCTGCGTATTCCGCCCCTGCGGGAACGTGTGGAAGACATTCCAGTGCTCGCCAATTCGCTCTTGCGCAACCTGGCCGACGATCTGGCGCGCGAGCAGCAGGAACTGAGCCGCTGTGCGGAGGCGGCGCTAAAGAGTTATTCGTGGCCGGGGAACATCCGTGAACTGCGCAACGTGCTGGAACGGGTTGCTTTAACATGCGACGCGCGGACGATCGAAGCGCAGGACCTGGGGCTGGCGCAAAAGGCCGCGGCGGCGTATGTGCCGTTAGAGGCTGATGGTGATGGAGCTCTGACGCTGGCCGAGCTGGAGCGGCAGCACATCGCGCGCGTGCTTCATGAAGAAGCGGGAAAAGTAGCGCAGGCCGCGCTGCGACTGGGGATTCCTCGCAGCACGCTCTATCAGAAGATTAAAGTTTATGGCATCCCCACGGAAACGCAGTAAGCGGCGGGCGCTTACACAATGGTGCGCGACGCCTGGTTAACGGCAGCCGCCGGCGGTTTTACGTCAACCGGCCATGGGCAGTTCTCGTCAGCCGCGGCTGTAGAAGGTTGAGGTCCTTGCTCCTCCGCCTTGCCATCGCGCATCAGCAACGCCAGTTCCACGCGGTTCCAGACGCCCATCTTTTTAAAAATGCGCGAAAGCTCGTTCCGCACGCTCTGTTCCTTGATCTTCAAACGGCGTGCAATCTCACGGTTTGGATACGCCTGCGCCACTAATTCGGCAATACGTTTCTGTGCCGGGCTCAGTTTATAGAGGTCCAGCATATGGCCCTGGGCTTGGCTGCGCACGTCATCTGCCGAGTTCAGCGCCTGGACAAGCCCGGTATCAGCGGCTGTGAACGCGTCAACGCCGGAATTGAGCATGATAACCAGCGTTCCCGGACAAAATTCATGCACGTACCGAAGTACCTTGAATCGGTCCGGATCGTGGGTAGCGGAACTAAATTCCAATACCACGCCGGCCACATCGCCCTGTTGCAGCAGTTGTTTTGCCCGCAGCACTTCAGAGGTCACGCTGACGCGCCAACCCGCCTGGCGCAGCGATTTCAAGAAGCTCTCCGGTACACCCCGATCTAAAGGAACAACCAGCAAATGGTCCATGACTAACCTCGAATATTCTGACGTTCAACCTATCTATCGGCGGTTCTGTCCGGGACTTTCGTTGGCGCGGCCGATCTTTAGCCATTGAAAGAAGTTTGTCGGCAGGGCTTATGCCACGCCGAAGCCTGCCGATTTAAAAGAACAACGACCTAAATACGGTAGCGGGCCTAGACACAAGCGTACCGGTGCTTGGCCCGCACCGCCGGCCTTCCGCTCACTGCGGGCTTCTCCAGCGGCATCCTTAAAGTGTGCTTATCTCAAGATTGATTCCTCTTCATGTCCAGCCCCAAGAGTCTGAATTCTGGAATCTGAACAGCCGGACAACTGTCCTTAGTACTCCTGTCCTTGATTTTGAACCACTTAACAGTACCTGTGTCTTGGCATGGTACGTGCCATATCAATGGGCGGGAGGGAACAATAACATGGCAACCAACGTAATCAATCCGACGCAACCGCAACTGGTGGTTCAGAACTATTTCAATCTGGTACAGGCAATAGCCAACAAGATTAAGCGCCGTCTTCCGGCACACGTAGACGTCAACGATCTGGTACAAACCGGCATGATTGGTCTGCTTGAGGCTTCCAGCCGTTATGACGCCTCTCGCCAGGTGGATTTTTCCAGCTACGCAAATTCCCGCATCACCGGCGCCATTCTGGATGAACTGCGCAAATGGGACACCTGCTCACGCCAGGACCGTAAAACGGCCCGCCAGATTGAACAGGTGAAGCAGAACTTGAGGGCGACCACGGGCCGTGAACCTGTCCGTGAGGAGATTGCCGAGGGCGTCGGCCTGGGACTCGTCGATTATGATAGGACCTTGCACCGCCTTGAATCCGCTAAGCAGCCCTCTATTCAGTCTGAAGATCACGATAACGATCCTTCTGAAGAGCTCAACCAGCTTCCTTCAAAAGACGCAACGCCGTTTGAGGCGTGCAGCAAGAACCAGGATTCAGCTCTCTTGCGTACCTACCTCAAAGAACTTAAACCCAGACAGCGCCAGGTTCTGGAATTCTATTACTTCAACGATATGGGATTGAAAGAGATTGGCGAGAAGCTGGGAGTCGGCGAAGCCCGCATCAGCCAGATTCACAAACAGGCCGTCATCGAACTGCGGCGTATGATTTCCAGCTGCCAGCGTGTTGCGGCAGCCAACGTCAGCACCATGGTCCAATAGCAAATTTTCCGGCGTTACCTCCCGAAAGCAAAATGCCACGAGAGACGGTCGTCTCTTGTGGCTTTTTTCTTGGTGTCGGCTCCGCTGAATCTAGAACTTATCTCATAAATTGTTTTTGAAAGGGCACGGGTTTAGCCCTTGGGATTTATCTAGTAACCCCGCCGGTAACCTCTTCGGATCCGGCGATCACGTTTGATATCGGCCCGCAAGCGTTTGATCCGCGCGCGATCTCTCCGGATTTGATCTTCGTCGGCTCTGATCGCGTACCGCGGAGCATGATGGCGCCGGTCAAAGGTCAGGCGATCGCGGTCGCGGTCCAGTTGATATTCTTCCTGGCGAAGCCGTTGTTCGTCAGCCCGAAGATCGGTCAGTGAACCGGCCTGAGCGGCGGCAAAAGTGTTCACAGCGAGAGGCAATGCCAAAAACAGATAAAGGTTTCTGCGCATCATTCGCTAGACTCCGAGGGGTTCTGAATTTCCTGGCGATTCTAACCCTGATTGGTGAGGAAAGTCGTGAAGTTTCTCACAACATGCCGGCAAAAGCCGCCAATACTAACCAGAAACACCGGCCTGCGGTCGGGATAGAAGTCCCGCCATCGCCCAGATTCCAAGCAGCGGCCCCAGCGCCATGCTCGCCAACGCCCATTGCCATCCGTGTTGCGGCGACAGCGCAGCAATCGCGGCCATCAGGCGGATGACCGCCGCGGTCAGCAGGAAACCCAACGCGACCTGGCATGTTAAAGCAGTGCCAACGTAATTTTTGTCTGAGACCTCACTGATAATGGTCGAAAATTGCGCGGAATCAGCGATTACCGCAATGCCCCAGATCAGCGAAAGAGGAACAAGCAGGACCGGACGATGCAGTACCAGCGCAGCAAGTACACAGCACGCCGAACTGATTGCCATGGCGATAATCGTTACCCGCGCGCGCTGCGCCACGCGCATGGACGCGGCTTGGTCCTGCAAGCGATCACTGGCCGCGCCCGCCCATATGCAGCCGACGGCTCCAATCGCAATGGCCAGCGCCGCCACGGCTTCGTACTTGCCTCGTGACCAGCCCGCTGACGCCGCGACAATCACCGCAATCCAGCCCCACATGCTGTACAGCTCCCACATGTGTCCCAGGTAACCGAGATTGGCCAGGCGCAACGGACGGTTGCGGATGATTTCGAAAATCTGCGCCGGATCGAAGCGCGATTGCGGCATGGCATACGGCCCTTCGCGTACGCCGATGGCCACAATAATCGCTCCCAGAACGGCCTGGGCGCTGCCCAGCAGGACCACGCCTCGCCAGGGAATTCCGCCAATGGCGTTTGCCGCATGTGGCACTGCCGAACCAACCGTGAGCGCGCCAATCATGATCCCCAGAGCCAGTCCGCGTCCGCGCTGAAACCAGCCGGCGATGATCTTCATGCCCACGGGATAGACCCCGGCCAGAAAAAATCCTGTGGCGCCACGCAGCAAAATCGCGGTGAGCGGAGCAGCGGCAAGGAACGCAAACGCCGCGTTGGCTGCTGCGGCCAGCAGGGCCGAAATCACCAGGACTTTGATTGGGCTGAAGATGTCAGGAATGTTGAACACGGCAAACGTGATAGCCCCGAGCGAAAACCCAATTTGCACGGCGATGGTCAGCCAGGAGCCCAATGCCAGATCGGAATGCCACAGATTCGTGATCTGCGGAATCACCGCCGTGCCCGTGAACCATAGTGACATTGCCAGCAGTTCTGCCAGCGACAGCAAAAAAAGGGCCCGCCGGGATGAAATTCCTCGACGGGCCTCAGTTTCCGCTACAACCGGCATCAGCTCTTGAGCTTCCTGCGTTCACATGACTCCACCATTTTCGTGGGGTCCACCGCATCATTGTCGATCTGCATCTCGGCAATCTTTCCTTCCTTATCGATCAGGAAATTGACGCGGCGGCCGATCTTGCGCTTTTCGTCGTACAGGCCGTATTGCTTGGTCACATCGCCGCCCCAGTCGCTGAGCAGCGGGAATGTCACGTTGATTTTTTCCGCCCAAGCGGCGTTGCTGAAGGGGCTGTCCATGCTTACACCCAGTACCTGGGTATCTGCAGCTTCCAGTTTTTTGAGGTTCGCCTGGAAGTTCTGCATCTGCTTGGTTCAACCACCGGTGAAGGCAAAGATATAAAACGCCAGTGCGACGTTCTTCTTTCCCTTGAAGTCGTGGAGCGAGACCTTATTTTTATACGTCTGGTCAGGCAGGGTGAAGTCAGGCGCCACGTCTCCCACTTTCAATGCAGGCGGTGCTGGCGCTTCTTTCTTCTCTTCCTTCTTCTCCTGTGCCCACAGGCTGCTGGCGGCGCCAGGTCCCAGGAGCGCTAACGTACCCAACATTTGGACAGCGGTTCTTCTGCGCATTCGGTTCTTCCTCCGCTTCATGTTGCACCGTAAGCCTAAATTCACCGCGGCTGAACGTCAATACCCACGCTACGCACATACTTGCCTACGCAACTTTGCCGGGGCAGGGTGTTAGTATTTTTTGGAGAGAGACTCCAATGAAGACATCGATCTATTCGCTGCTACTGGCCCTTGCTCTGTCCGGCGTAAGCGTTGCGCAGGTTTCCACTGCTCCGGCCGCCATTCAGCTGAACACCATATACGCCGGGGCCGACGGCAAGTTCGAAGCTGCTCCGGACACTGCTGTGGTGCGCATGGATATCGCTTCACAGCAGGATACTTCTCGTGCAGCCTATGACCGGGCTGCGGCGGCGGTTGACCGCGTCCGCCAGGTGCTGAAGAGCAACGGGATCGACGTAAAGAATGCACAATTCGCCGCCTACCAGATGCAGCCGATGTATGACTGGAAGAATCCCAAGCACAAAGTCGTCGGGTATCGCGTGACCGCCGATGTCACGCTGAAGCTCCGCATGAGCGACTCTTCCAAGGTCGGACCTTTGATCGAGCAACTGGCCGACATTGAAGACACGCAGAACCAGTCCGTCAGCTACACGCTCGAAGACATTGAGCAGGCCAAAGCCAAAGCGTCTGAAGACGCGCTGAAGAAAGCGCGCAATCAGGCCGGCGCCGTCGCCTCAGCCGGCGGGCGTACGCTGGGCGATCTTCTCTACGCCTCCGTGGACGTGAACCAGCAGAACATCGTGCCGGTGATGGCCTATGCCTCGCGGGCCGCCGCCGCGCCCATGGCTACGCCTCCGCCCACGGCGGAATTCACACCGCAAACGGTCACCATCAATGCCCACGTCAACGCGCTGTTTGCGCTGAAATAAAACGGCCTATTGGCCCATAATCAGCGGCAATCCGCTTTTGGCATTGCCAATCACGATGATCTTTGCGTTCGGGCTTTTGGCCAGGTTCTCCGTGGCTTCAATTCCTTTCCATTGCAGCAGCTGCGGGCTGATGCCCTGGGCCACGATCTGCTGGAAATCGTGTACACCCTGCGCCTCAATGCGTTTGCGGTCCGCCTCCTGACGCTCTTTCTGCAGTCGGAAATTCATGGCCAGCGATTCCTGCTCCGCCTGCTGCTTGGTTTCAATGGAAGCCCTCAGCGTGTGCGGTAGCTGTATATCGCGCAGCAGAACGCTCTCAACCACGATGCCGCGCGGCTCCAGTGTTGTCTTCAATCCTGTTCTGATTTCGTCTTCCACCTGCTTGCGCGAACTTGAATATAGCGTGTTGGCGGAATGCCCGGCGGTGGTGTCGCGAATAATGGAACGCAGGTTGGGGTCGATGATGGTATGCGCGTAGTCCGGACCCAGCTTGCTGTAAACGTCGGCAGCATGGCTCTGGTCCAGGTGATAGATGAGTGAGGTGTCCATCTCCAGGTTCAGCCCCTCCATGGACGGCGTGGAAGTGTGTTCTTCCTGGGACTGCGTGCGCACGGAAAAAACGTGGTTGATCTTGAACGGCGATACAAAATGGGTCCCTGCCGGCAGCGTTTCACCAGTAACCCGCCCGAAATAAACCAGCACGCCAACGTTTCCGGGTGGAACATAAGCCAGGGACGCCCACATAAGAATGAGCACCAGGAACAGGCCGATACCTACCAGGATTGGCACGCCAACGGATCGGGGGTTTGCGTTGATGATTCGCGGGTCGAAATGCGACATTGCGTTTTCTCCTTTAATGTAATGGGTGGAAGGTTTGGTGTTCGGGGTCAGATCACAGAAGGCGAGCCTCCGGACCTTTCATTCCCCAAAAATTTTCTAAGTGATTGTTTTTATAGCGACTTGTAGCATAAATCCAGCAGGCCATTGCAGCTAAGTAATATTCTTCGGACGGTTGGCGGGAAAATTCCACAGGGAAAATTTTTCAAGAGCAGGGAATTCCTACCAGCTTTTCCACTGAGCTACTCTGCTAAGCCTTTTATTTTCAGTAAAGGCTCATATGGCATCGAGGGTGCTATTACACAAGCCAGACGAAGTGGCGCGCATCGGGGCGCTTTCGAATGGATCTAACGGCCAGAGATCCTCCGAAAGTGCCTCGTTGCATTTTGAGGCGATTTGGCGGCGTGAGCGAAGCGCCAGCCGAAATCCGGAGCGCAGCGAAGGATATGCTTTCAGCAGCTTAGTCAGACAGCAGCGCCACAATTGCATCGTAACGCGCGAGGTGGGCTTTGGCAGCGGCCGATAACAGTTTGTCTGCAAGCGGCAGCCGGCTCAGTCCTGGTTCAATCGGCACCGGCGAACCTTTGCTCCAGCCTATTTCTCCAGCATGATCAACCGGCCAATTCGCCAGATGTTGGTGGCCCTTGACCTGCCGCAGCGCTGAACTCTTCGTCACGACTCCGTCATTCGTGGTCTCTTTTGTGATGTTGCCGATCTCCGCCGCCAGATCAAATAGAAGTAATCCATCGCCATCTTGCGATGCATCCCCCGCGACTTCGATGTAGCTCACGCCGGCGACATCACCGGTGCTTTCATCGAAGGGAATACCGGCCTTAGTCGTGAGATCGGACAGCGCTTCGGCATTAGCCTTAAGCTGCTCCACAAGGAAGCGCGGGATTTTGTTGAAGAGGGGATTGCCTGGGTCTACAACCGCATCGGCTACCGGAGACCCGCGATGAGGTGTCCCGATTGTGACCAGCGTTTTTACGCCATGGACTATGTCTTTTCTATTGGTGATTGCGTGCCGCGCGTCCAGCCCACCCATGCTATGGGCGATGATGTGCAAAGGCCCTCCTGATCCTGCCTCTCTCAGGATCTCCGCAAGTTCGTCGCCACGTTTTCGAACGGAACCAACCGTGGCCACCTGCGGTGCAATCACTTTGTGGCCTTGGTTCTCCAGGTGCTTGCGGACCCCATTGAAGTAATGGACCGCTGGAAGGAAAGAGGGAAGCAGGTCGCCGAACCCGAGAACGCCGTGCGCCAGGACAATCGTGCTCATGCAGTATCCTCGCCGGTGGAAGCCGGCAAATACTACAACGGAAATTACACCAACTGTACCTTTTCCCGCAGATCAATCCCCGCCCGTCGCAGGATCGCGGCGATCTCGCCGTCATTTAAACGAGTGGCATCGTACTCCACACGAATAGTGCGCCCTTTCTCGTCAAACTTGATCTTGCGCACCCCATAAACTTCCCAGGCATTATTCAACGCCGACATTTCCTTTTCTCCGGGCGGCGTGCCGTATCTAAAAACCACGTCCAGCAGGGTCATCTTGTGTCCTCGGGAATCCCAACGCATGCGCCGTCGGGATGAGATATGAATCGCGAAACCATCTAATATAGTCCAATCCTGTTCATCTAAGGTATTCATGGCTGAAAAACACGAGCACACGTCGGGAACGACGCATCCGGCGCCGAACACCGTGCGAGATCCCGTATGCGGCATGTACGTTGATCCTGCCAGGGCGCGAGGATCGGCTGAATACAAGGGGCAGACCTACTATTTCTGTAGTCCACGCTGCCTCGAACGCTTCAATGCCGAGCCGGAAAAGTATCTCGCGGCGAAGCCGCCGCAAACTGAGATGGTTCAGCTCAGCGGAATAACTCCGAGCAACGCGACAGCACCGCCTTTGAACAAACAATCCGCCGGGAAGGGAACTGTCAGTTACGTTTGCCTCATGGATCCCGAGGTCCACGAGAGCAAGCCCGGCGCCTGTCCTAAATGTGGCATGGCGCTGGAACCCGAAACTGTGGAATACACCTGCCCCATGCATCCGGAGATTGTGCGCGACCGTCCCGGCAACTGCCCGATCTGCGGCATGGCGCTCGAACCGCGCGTTGCGGCACACGCCCACCCAGAAGATGATTCTGAGCTGCGCAGCATGCAGAGGCGCTTCTGGGTTGGTCTCGCACTCAGTATTCCTCTGCTCGTGCTCTCCATGGGCGGTATGGCCGTGGGTAGTCCGCTACACAACCTGCCCGCGGGCTGGATGGAATGGCTGCAACTCGCGCTGGCAACTCCCGTCGTCCTCTGGGGAGGAAGGCCATTCTTTCAGCGCGGCTGGGCTTCCATTCTCAATCGACACCTGAATATGTTCACGCTGATCGCGATGGGGACAGGCGCAGCGTATCTGTTCAGCGTGATCGCAACCCTGGCTCCGGGCATTTTTCCGCCATCTTTCCGCGGCCACGGCGGCCGGCCGGAAGTTTACTTTGAAGTCAGCGCCATGATCGTCACCCTGGTATTGCTGGGCCAGGTGCTGGAGTTGCGTGCGCGGCGGCAGACCAGCTCCGCCATCAGGGCATTGCTCGATCTCACGCCAAAGACTGCGCGACGGCTGGGCCCGGACGGTTCTGATGAAGAGATACCTCTGGAACACGTTCATCGCGGCGATCGTCTGCGCGTCCGCCCTGGCGATCGTGTTCCCGTGGATGGGACCGTAGAAGAAGGAAACAGCGCGGTGGATGAATCGATGATCACCGGCGAGTCGCTGCCGGTGGAAAAGACTCCCGGCGCGAAAGTCGTGGGCGGAACGGTGAATCAGACCGGTTCTTTCATCATGCGCGCAGAGAAGCTTGGCTCAGAAACTCTGCTGGCGCAAATTGTCCGCATGGTGGCGGAAGCTCAGCGCAGCCGCGCTCCTATTCAGTCGCTGGCAGATACAGTATCCGGCTATTTTGTGCCGGCGGTTGTGATAGTAGCGGTTCTCACCTTCATCGTCTGGGCCATATTGGGTCCAGAGCCGCGATTCGCCCATGCCCTGGTAAACGCCGTTGCGGTTCTGATCATCGCCTGTCCCTGCGCGCTCGGCCTGGCCACGCCGATGGCCATCATGGTGGGCGCCGGACGCGGAGCGCGTGCAGGCGTACTGGTAAAAAACGCTGAAGCCCTGGAAACCATGGAGAAAGTGGACACGCTGGTGCTCGACAAAACCGGCACGCTGACAGAAGGGAAGCCGCGGGTCACTCAGGTGATGGCTCTTGGCAATACCCCGGAGGCCGACCTGTTGCGGATGGCCGCCTCTCTGGAACGAGCAAGCGAGCACCCGCTGGCTGCCGCCATTGTAAGCGCCGCAGCCGAGCGCGGATTGAAGTTGGAAAATGTTTCCGGCTTCCAGTCGCTCACCGGCAAAGGAGTGGTTGGCCAGGTTGCAGGCCGCGAAGTTGCAATAGGCAATCCCGCGCTTTTTGCTGACCGCCACATCAATTTGGAAGAGATGGCAGATAAGGCAGACTCCTTGCGCCGCCGCGGTCAAACCGTGATGCTCATCGCCATCGACGGCAAGCCGGCCGGCATCATCGCTGTTGCCGACCCCATCAAGCCTTCGACGCCAGCGGCTATCAAAGCGCTCCGGCAGAGTGGTCTTCGCCTGGTGATGCTCACCGGCGACAATCGCGTGACCGCGCAGGCCATCGCGGCGGAGCTAGGAATCGACGAGTTTGAAGCCGGGGTCCAGCCGCTAGAGAAATCGCAAAGCATCAAGCGCCTT
>Ga0209647_1001830_pt1 | contig 17638 bp, 15 predicted proteins | sample GraSoi_2013_60cm_FD_185827 | JGI IMG/M metagenome (GOLD analysis project Ga0209647, IMG submission 185827) | Grasslands soil microbial communities from the Angelo Coastal Reserve, California, USA - Sample 9_17_2013_60cm (SPAdes) (version 2) | ecosystem: Environmental > Terrestrial > Soil >...
GAAAGCCGCGTTCCCACAGCTGGTTCTCCATGATAGCGGCGATCTCGCCAAAGAATGGAGACGTGATATTCGGGATCACGACGCCGATAGAATTGGTCTTTCGCAGCCGCAGACTCCGAGCGCCGAGGTTGACTCGGTAATTCAGCGCGGCAATCGCCTCTTCGACATTCTTAGCGGTCGCGGGAGAAAGCGGAGCGGTTTGGTTCAGATAATGTGAAACCGTGCTAGGTGCGACGCCGGCCAGCTTAGCGACACTCCGGATGGTTGCTTTCATTCTCGGGGGACCAAAACGGGACAGGCCTGGCGCGGTTTGAATCGATTCAATAGATATGTAAAGACCGACAGACTTCGTCTCGTCCTCCGTCGCCGTCCTCGTCCTCGATTGTCTCTTCACCGCGGCTCTCGACGATCACGGTCGCAAACGTTCGAGAACGAGGACAACGACGACGACGAGGACGAGTGTTTTCGCGACGGACGCTTTATGGAACCAACAGAATCTTGAGCGACTTCTCGCCCTTCTTCATCATCTCAAGACCTTCCTCATACTTTTCAAGAGGTAGCTTGTGAGTCACGACCCCTTCCGTCGGTATACGGCCATCGGCGATCGCTGAAATCACAAACGGATATTGGTAAGGCCCGAGGTGAACCCCGAGGATATCCAGCTGTTTGCGGTCAGAAATGATGCTCCAATCAACGGACACGTCATGCGAGAATACGCTGAACTCAACGAAGCGGCCTAACTTCCGAATCATTTTCAACCCTTGCACAACGGCGTCCGGATGCCCGGTAGCCTCAATGTAGACATCGCAGCCGTAGCCGTCCGTCATCTCTTTCACGATCTTTACGACGTCATCCTTAACCGGATTAAAGACTAGATCTGCTCCGAATTTCTTAGCCAGTTCTAGTCGCTCCGGTTTGGTGTCGAGAACGATCAGTTTCTTCGGATTCCGCAGCCGGGCGCAACCTACCATGCCGAGGCCAAGGGTGCCGGCTCCCGCCAAAACCACCACGTCATCGAGCTGGATATCAGCCCGTTTCACGCACCAAGCCGAGCAAGCAAACGGCTCAACTAAGATAGCTTTCTCCAGAGGTAGATCCTGGGGCACCTGATGGTTGATGGATTCTTTCGGGTAACGCATGTATTCGGCGAAGCCGCCATTCACATTGTTCTGGAACCCATAAACGTCGTGTTTTTCGCACATCCAGTACTGACCCGACTTGCAAAAGCGGCATTCCCAGCAAGGGACGATCTGCTCGGAGATGACCCGGTCTCCGAGCTTAAATTTTCCCTGTTTCTCGACGTTTTCGCCGAGCTCGACCACATGTCCGACGAACTCGTGTCCGGGGATCATGGGCGCCTTGATGTAATTCGGTTGACCGTTTCCGCCCCAGAAAGATTCGGCGCCGACGTATGATTTAATGTCGCCTGCGCAGATCCCACAGGCTTCAACTTTCACGATAATGTCATCGGCGCCTGCTCGCGGCACCGGCACGGTTTCCAAACGATAGTCACCGGGTGCATAAGCGACCACCGCACGCATGGTTTTAGGTAAATCCTGCTTTTCCGAACCAGGACGGGAAGCAGTAGTGGGAACTTCTAGTGTTTGGGGGTTCATAACAAATCTCCGTTTAATGTTTAGAAGAGAAGAAGGGGGCGGGTGTTCAATGTATTCGATTCTTTACCGGGTAACTTGCGCCTGAATTTTATCTTTATTGCGGGTTTCATCGGCAACCGATCTCAACGGATTGCTGCTGTCCGACAGACGCTCTCCGGTGGTTGGATCAAAAAGATTCAGGTCTTCCTCGTTGAAATTAAGATAGACCGGCAGACCGGGGCGGTAACGCCGCGTAACCGGTATGCTCGACATAATGAGAATGTCGCCGTAACGCACACCGACCCGAGTCTCGTCACCGAGATCTTCAACTACGGTGACCTTACCCGCGACCGAGCCGGCAGTCGCGGTTTGGCTGACGCGGATCCCCCAGGGACGCACACCGAACTTTGACTCTTTCCGCGAGCCAATTAGCTTTTGCATGCTCGGTGTAATCGGAAGAGCAAATTCCGCCCCTGGAATTACCAGCCGCCCGGAGTCGACAACAGTGCGAAAAATATTCATCGGCGGTTCGCCCAGGAAACCGGCTACGAATTCATTAGCCGGATGATTGAAGACTTCGAGTGGAGTATCGAATTGCTGCAGCTTCCCCTCGTTCATCACCGCAATCCGGTCGGCCAACGCCATGGCTTCCAATTGGTCATGCGTAACAATGATCGTAGTAAACCGCTGCTCCGCGTGCAGTCGTTTGATCTCTGTCCGGAGCTCAACCCGAAGCCGGGCGTCCAAATGACTGAGCGGTTCATCAAGTAGAAGCACGGATGGGCGTCGAATCATCGCTCGAGCCATATTTACGCGTTGTTTTTGACCGCTGCTTAAGGCCACAGGTTTGAGATCAAGCAACTCCTGAATCTGAAGAGTGCGGGCGATTTCATCCACGCGCCGATTGATCTCCTTAACGCCCAACCCGTGCGCTCTCAGGTTAAAAGCCAGGTTGTCCCGGACTTTTAAAGGCGGATACAGAGCATAATTTTCGAAAGCCAAACCGACCCCGCGATCTTTGGGATGCAACTCGTTTACCAGCTTGCCACCCACCCGGATTTCTCCGGCTGTCACCGATTCGAGCCCTGCGATCATCCGTAGAGTGGTTGATTTTCCGCAACCGGATGGCCCTAGCAGAGCAGTGAACTCGCCGTCGCGGACAGCGAGGTTGAGCTGATCCACGGCAGGCGGTTGAGCCTGAATGTAAGTCTTTGTCAGCGTTTTTAGGATCAGTTCAGCCATGGTTAATCGTCTCCTTCGGTCCGAGCTGAGCGGACTAAATAACGGGTGCTTTCAGGGTCGAAGAAGATCAAAGACGACGCTGGAACGCCGAACTCGATCCTGCGATCCACATCGAAGCTTCTGTGGCCGTCTACCAAAGCTCGCACTCGCTGGCCGGCTACGGAATCGATCGTCAAAACGGATTTGGTGCCTAATGGTTCAAAGCTGTAAACCACGCCGCGCAGATTAGAGTTTCCGTTTCCGCCCACCACAACGTCGGCGGGTCGAAAACCCAGACAGACAGTGTCGCCGGTCACCCGATCCAAAGCGGAGCTGATGTCCGCGGTAATCGGCAAACTCCATTCTTCGCCCAGTGCCTGGACGCGAACCGACGTTGCTTGCCGGTTCCGGAGCTTGGCATCAACAATATTGATTTCCGGATCGCCAAAAAGCTGAGCCACTTCGACAGTCGCCGGGTGGAAATAGACTTCTTCCGGCTTACCCACTTGAAGAATCTGGCCGTGATTGATCACAGCGACTCGATCACCCAAGCTCATGGCTTCCAAATAGTCGTGCGTGACGTAAATGGTCGTTGTGCCCAATTGGCCGCGCATCTCTTTAAGCTCTGCGCGCATCGAATGCCTTAGTTTCGCGTCCAAATGGCTCAACGGTTCGTCCATGAGAAAGACATCGGGCCGGCGGACGAGTGCTCGTCCCAGGGCCGTTCGTTGTCTCTGTCCATTGCTCAAGGCTTGGATCGGTCGATTCAAGAGATGGTCAATCTTGAGCATGGTCGCGAAGTGACGCACGCGCTGCTCCACTTCCGCTGCTGGTAAGCGATGTTTCGGACTCTTTAGTGGGAACGCCATGTTCTCATAAACCGTAAACTGGGGATAAAGAGCGTAGCTCTCAAACACCATCGCCACGTTCCGATCAGCCGGTTCCAGCGCGTCCACGGTTCTGTCGCCGAAGCGCACTGAACCTCGGTCCGGTGTAACGATACCGGCGATCAGATTAAGAGTTGTGGTTTTACCGGCGCCCGCCGGACCGAAGACCGTTAGAAACTCTTGGTCTCCAACTTCTAGCGTGACATCTTCCACGCCCCGGCGTTTGCCGTAGAATTTAGTGAGACCGCTTAATAAGATGCTTGCCATAAGCTGGGGCTAATAGCGTCTATCCTCCTATCCTTTCACCGCGCCAAACGAGAGGCCGCGGACCAGATGTTTTTGAATCAACAACGCCAGGATAACTTCCGGTAGCGCTGAAATGGCCGCTGCTGCCGCTACCTGCCCGTAGTGAACGGTATCGGAAGCCAAATAGCGGAGCGCGATTACCGTCGAGGTTTGTACGTTATTTGAGAGCAGTAGCGGGAACGTAAATGAGTTCCACGCGAAAATGAAACAGAGGAGGCCGGCTGCAACCAGGCCGGGTTTAACTAATGGCAGCAGCACGCGCAGAAAGACCTGCCACCAACTGTACCCGTCGAGTTGAGCTGCTGCCTCAATATCCGGCGAAATATCTTCGAAAAAACCCCGTAAAATCCAGATCAGCAGCGGAAGGGTGATGAGCTGGTAAACCCAGATTAGGCCGAAATAGGTATCGTATAATCCCAGCCGTTGATAAATAAGGTAGAGAGGAAGAATAACCAGGATTTCCGGCGCAAAACGGAACGAGAGGATCGTAAAAGCGATGTCTTCTTTCAGTTTGAATTGGAACCGGGCCAGCGCGTAAGCGGCAGGTGCGCCCACTACCAAAGAAACCAAAACTGCCGCCACACTGACGATCAGATTATTACAGAAAAATTGCATGTAATCCGAGTGAAGCACGGTGGCGTAGTTCTCCAGAGTCGGCGTGAAGATGAACGTCGTAGTCAGCATCTGGCTGTCCGGCTTGATGGACATGATGAACATCCAGAGCAACGGAAACAGTGCGAACAGGGCGTAAAAAAGTAATAGAAAGATCTGCAGGGTTTTGCCGATCTTGGCGAGGGGTGAACGGGAACGATTCATCCTAGATTCTCTTTTAAGCGACTCCGGCGGCTCGTTGTTGTGCTCGTCTCCAGAATCCGATCAAAATGAAACTGACGAGATAGACCAGGGTCCAAAGGAACAACATCATCGGAATCGCTTCAGCCAGACCGTAGAACGGAAAAGCCCGGTTATAGGCCTGGAGAGATAAGCTCATGGTCGAGTCCCCCGGGCCGCCCTCGGTGAGGGCAAAGATGATGCTGAATTCCTGGAGCGAAAGCATCAGTCGGAAGACCAGAGTGATCAAGAGGACCGGAGTCAGCATCGGCAAAGTCAGATTCTTGAAGACAAACCAGGGCGAACCGCCATCGATCAACGCGGCTTCATACGGCGATTTCGGAAGAGAGCGCAGGCCGGCTAGAACCAGGATAATGACAAACGGGGTATAGACCCAGGCGTCGACCACCACCAACGAGAACATAGCGGTATCGGGTGAAGCGCCCCATTTGAAGTCGCCCAACCCGATCAGTTGCATGGGACCAACCAGGATACCGACAGAAGGATTCGTAATCAGCTTCCAGATGAGGGTCCCGATCACCGGGGCGATCATCAATGGAAAGATCAGGACGATGCGGAGAAACCGGGCAACGATATTTTCGTCGTTCAACAGCAAAGCCACACCGATCCCCAAAAGCATCTCAACAGTCGTACAGAAGAAGGCGTATTGGATCGTAATCCAGAGTGAATGCCAAAAGTCGGGGCTCTGTAGCATCGACAGGTAATTGTCGAATCCGATAAACGAAACGTCGCTGCTATTCAGGCTGTAATTGGTGAAAGAAAGACAGATCGCCGCTAAGAACGGAATGAAAATGCCGATAGTGAGGATCAGCGCGGGAGCCAGAATCAGATACGGCCGGAACCTTCTGCGCCGAGCGTAGGCCGTAGTCTCCTTCGAAGCTGGACTCTTATCGGGTGGTATTGCAGACTGAGTTGGCGTTGAACTTAGGGTCGTACTCATCGGCGCAATCCATACATTTTGTGAAGAAGCGCTGGCTTTGAGCGCATACTTATAGGGCCAGCGCTTCAACAATCTAACCGATCACCAATCACTAATCACCATTCACTTTCGCTACTGGCTCGCTGATTTCGGCGGTTGATCCAGCTTCAATTTCGAGGTCTTTGCCGTGATCCGTTTTGCTAGATCGGTCATCGCTGATTTTGGATCTGCGCCTGACAAAACGATCTTCTGCAGCGTTGCCGCCCACTCGGTGGTTGACTCCGAGAAATAGGGCTGTGGCGTGAATTTCACGCTCGTGTTAGCGATGATGGTGTTGAAGGTATCGAGATAGCCCGGCATCTTCGACATAACGGCTTGGAAATCGGGGTTATCCCAGATCGATTTCCGTGGCGGATCGACCACGCTCGCGTTGATGGCGGCCCAGGTGCCGTGTTCTTTTCCGGTGAAATATTGGACAAACAGCCAAGCGGCTTTCTTGTTCTTCGATGATTTGTTAATGGCCACCTGCCAGATCCACTCGTTCGCGCCAACCGGGTCGCCTTCTTTCATGACGGGTGGCGGCGAATACGCAACGTTTCCTGCTTGAGCCGAGCCGCCTGGGACGTTTTGAAAGTAACCGAGGATGTCAGCGTCAAAGAGCATTGCCGCTTTACCAGCGCCGAAGTCGGCACCGCATTGATACCAGGTGTAAGACGACCACGCCGGCGGACCTGCGTCTTTGACTAGTTGCGCCCAGCGTTTAGTCACTTCGATCGAAGTCGGGCTCGCTAGATCAGAGGTCAGTTTTCCATCCTTGATCTCGAAATCCTTGGCACCGGCATTGGTGAAGGTCGTCATGTAGCCCGGGTGAATAGTTGCCCAGTTGCGGGTGCCGCGCACGGCTACGCCGTAAGATCCGGATCCGCTCCAGCCCTTCAATTGCTTTGCCAGCGTATAGAGCTCGTCGAATGTTTTTGGCGGCTTCAGCCCTTTCTCATCAAAGTACTTCTTGTTGTAGGCGATGATATTGGTTTCGAAGCCGAGCGGCAGGGCCCATTGTGGTCCAGTGCCGGTCGGATGTCCCGGGATCAGGTCCCAGCGGCCGCCGTTGCTCACACCTTCATAAATGTCTTTGTAGTCGTAGTCAGCATTAGTAGCGCTCGCGTCATTCAAATAGGAATCGAGTGGCTCCATGTAACCCGCAGTGGCGTAGTCCCAGAGCTGGTAGGTTCCAGTCATGAAAATATCCGGAGTTCCGTTCTTCGACGCGAGAGCGGCGGTCAGTTTATCGAAGTAGTTTTCCTCCGGCGTTTCTGAGGTTTCTACGTCGATGCCGGTAAGATCCTTGAACTGTTGTAACCGTTTAATGATGGCGTCGGCGTAGGGATGCTTATTGAGCATTACGACCAGCTTGGTGCCGGAAGCTTGTTTCCAATCAAACGTGCTCTGCTGAGCTCGGGCGCTATCTGGAAGAGATAGTGCCAGACTAGCGGCCGAGACGACCGCAAGAGAAATGGGCCAGGTGAAACGAATTTTCATGTCCGAGGGGTTTGGGTGAACTGAGCCTACCTACCTGCACAAAATATGCAGGAGCTGTACATATGCATAGTGGGAAACACGCCAAGTTCAAGCCATTTTGAAACGATTTCATAGAACGCTCTAGTTTTTTATTTTTCCCATTCGATCGGCACAATTCTCGTTGCCGGCCTACCCCGTGATCAACCCAGTAGCTCGGTAATCAGGAATTGTGATCGGTATTTGCGAATAGATGTTCTTTGGATCTGAACTGATTACTGCCCCACTGATTGCTGGGCCAAATGCGACGGAGGGGCATCTGCATACTGCGCGATGCCGTTTCCAAAAGACCAGTTTTCGCGCGCCGTCTCGACCAGGTTGATGAACACATCTTCTTTGCGAAAACCCTGCTCCTCCGCGAGAAACTCAGCGATGGTTTTAAAGAGTGCTTTCTTCAGCTCGACCGTCCGGCCTGAGGCCAAGGTAATCTGAATAATGATGATCCCGTCGGTCCGGTGGATGTTCAGGTAGTCCGGATCGTAGATCAGGTCTGCGCCATGCTCAGTGATTACTTGAAAGCGATCACCTTCTGGGGTCCCAATTGCTTTCACCATCGCACGATGAACGCAATCGCCTATACTCTGACGCTCTTTTTCTGAGCGGTTACCTTTTAGTGATATTCTGACGAACGGCATAATATTCCTTTCTGTTTGGGAAAATGCTGACTTTGTAATGTCTTTGGCTTCTCAAATGAAGAGCCGCCGGTTTCATAGCCGGTGAAACGACTCGATGGCCTCGTATTCAGCGAGACCCAACCGATCGTATTGTTTGGCCGTGGCGCGATTGATCTGTTCAGCTTGTTGCCAACCTTCGCCCGCTTGAGTCTCGGTAAATGGAGTCTGGCTGCGTTGAGACCTGTGATGATAAAGGCAGTCTAGTTTGATCGCGAGCTCCGGGGGACTCAACGGCACGGCCATGTCAATCTCGTGCGGCGGCCACGGACGTTCGTTCGATGCGTAAACCCAGATCTGACAATTGCGGAGCCAAGCCTCGTCTCGGCACGCCTGCAAAGCAGCTGAAACCAGTTGATAAGCGATGCCGGGAACACTGCTCGGATCGGCGCCCGCACCCGTCAAATAAATCTGGTGTGGCAATCCGGAGCGAATCAGACCCGTGACCAGCGCGATATCTTCCGAGCTCCAACGAAACTGCCGGTACCGGCCTTGTTCATAGAAGGGCAGGTCAAGGAAGCGAACGCGATCCAAAGATAAACCGAGAATTTGGCAAGAGGCGCGAGCCTCGGCTCTTCGAATCATGCCCTTGAACCGGCGAAGATCATGACTGTCCTCATCGAATGGCGCCTTGGTATCGGTCTCCTTGGCCAGTTTATCCAACTGGATACGAGAGTCCGACTTGGAAAACGCTAACTCATGTAACAGGCTAAACGCCATTCTCGCTTCGCCATCTGGCACACTGAGATTGCCCGAAGTCAGGTAGGCCAAGGTGACCTCATGTCGTTGGCTGACCAAGCGATGAATGGTTCCGGCCATCCCGATCTCGGCTTCCAGGGGTTCCGGGCTCAGTATCAATACTCGTTTAAAAGGGGGCTCGGCTGGCACCGGTCGATTGGTGTCGTCTGCATTCGGCTTACCTCCCGGCCAACCCGTGATGGTGTGTTGGAGCTCGTTGAAAATTCTGATGTTAAGACCGTAGGCAGAACCTGTCTCAACCAAAAGTGAGGCCAGAGCATTCTCCGTGTAGTCTTCATCCTGGAGTCTTAAGACCGGCTTCTGACCGCGCTCGGCCAACCACGTGACCGCTTTTCGGGTTAACTGGCGGTCCCATTTCACCGGCCCTACTTTCCATGGGGTTCGAAATCGGGTGAGCTCATTCGCCGCTGCTTGATCGATGTAAGCGGAGCAATCGGGATGATGTTGCAGAAAACTGGCGGGTACGCTCTCGGTCTCCGGGCCTTCGATGGCCGCGCGAAGAATCGACGCCTTGGATTCACCCCAGGCCAGCAATCGGATCTGGCGTGCTTGCAAAATCGTCCCAATGCCCATCGTGATCGCATAGGCGGGGACATTCGCTTCTCCACGGAAATCGCGGGCTGCATCCCGCCTGGTTAAGCGATCGAGTGCCACCATGCGGGTGCGAGAATCTCGGCTTGACCCCGGTTCATTGAATCCGATGTGGCCGGTCCGGCCAATCCCCACAATCTGGATATCAATCCCGCCCGCGTCCGCGATTTGTGCTTCATACCGGGCGCAATATTCGAAAACTTTGTCCCGTTCGATTAGCCCGTCGGGGACGTGAACCTGGTTCGCTGGCAAATCAATGTGGCGGAAGAGTTGAACCTCCATGAAATGGCGATAGCTCTCCGGATGGGTCGGAGGGAGACCGTAATATTCATCGAGGTTAAACGTGACTACGTTCTTAAACGAGAGCCCCTCTTCCCGGTGTAGCCGGATCAGCTCCTGGTAGAGTTTGACCGGCGTTGAGCCGGTCGCTAATCCCAAGACCGCTGACCGGTTCTCTGCTTGCCGTTGGCGGATAAAGTGGGCAATGCCGGTCGCTAATTCACGAACCGCTGCCTCAGAGTCCACAAACACTTTCGTCCGGACCTTCTCGAATTGTTCAGCTTCAATCGCGGGGTTAGGCATGACAGACAATAATCAACGCCGGTAACGCCGACAACGCCTGCAACGAGCGAGAACGGCAATTCTTAGGGGGGCGAGGCTCCCGAATGACCGCTTGGGACACGCGAAGCGATGTAGGCGTACACACCGCTGGCGGACAACACCGATTAGGTTGCCGAGCCGCCTCCCGCGCTCGTTTTGGCTGGCCCCCGCTCCTTACACCGTGGTCACTCTCATCCGCTTCTCGATGTGTTCTGGTTCGAGCTTGTCGAACGCGTCCAGAAACCGAACTCGGAAACTGCCGGGCCCTTCGGTGCGGGAATGATCGGCGGCGAGCTCACCGGCTAAATCCATCACGACCATGGCCGAAACAGCTGCGGAAAAAGAAGATGAACTTATTGGTAAGAACGCGGCGATTACCGCAGTGGCGACACAGCCTGAGCCCGTTGTTCTGGCCATTAGTGGATGGCCATTCTCGATCGCAATCACTGTCTCGCCGTCCGATAGATAATCAGTCGCGCCGCTAGCCACGACGACAGTCCCTAGTTGCTTGGCCAATCGACGCACCACAGCGGACACCTGGTCCAGGTTTCCTACTGCGTCTACTCCTCGGGCAACTGACGGTAGACCGGCGAGGGCAGCGATTTCCGCTTGGTTTCCGCGGATAACGGTGGGAATCGCGATGCGCAAAAGTCGATCCACCAATTCGCGTCTTAACCGGGTTGCACCGACTGCGACGGGATCGAGAGCAATTGGAATGGCTTTGGCTTTTGCTACTCCCGCAGCCAAAGCCATGGCTTCGGTGCTGCGCGGGGTAGGTGTGCCAATGTTCAAATTGAGAGCGCTGCTGATACCAACAAGTTCCGCGATCTCTTCGAACGCATCCGACATGATCGGCGATGCCCCCAGACCGAGAAGCGCATCAGCCGTAAACTCCCGGACTACTGAGTTGGTCAAAGACAATACCAAAGGCGTTGTTTCCCGCAGTGTTCGGAAATCGGCCCAGATGCGATCGGCGGTAATGTCCATTTTTAGATAATAGAGCTCGTTGCTCGTCGTTTGGTTGCGTTAATCCCTCAAAGTTGCCGAGTTCCGGTGATGACGGAGAAAAACTACTAGGCGGGCTTGACATGATATTGAGAATCATTCTCAGTAGTGCCACATGAAGGGGCCTTCTTTTTCGCCGAATATTTTCTACCTGACTCTTTCCCTGTGGCTCTCGCTCCTCGCACTCCCCAACTTCGCTGGCGCTGGAACCGGGGCGTTGTCTGACTCGTCGAACCCACCCTCCTCAGCGGCAAACTCTCGCTACGGGCCCTTTGGTGTCCTCGACTCCCGGAGCCAATATGGTCTCGGAGTTATCCCGGAGCCGTTCTTAGTGGACGATTCGGATCTCGAGGTTAACGAATTCCGCCTCGACATATTGGATACTCGCTCGGGCGCTCGTCACGGTGACCTGTTCAAGACTGAGCTGGAAAAGGGCTTCGGCCCGGTGACCGTGGAGTTGGAGTTGCTCTATGAACGTGATGTCAGCGCTGGCGTTGTCTCCGCAGGGTTAAATAGTGTCAATCCCGGGGCGCGCCTACCGATCTATCAGTTTGTCTCAGATTTTGTGGACACGACGGTCGGCGTCGGAGCAGAAGTTGCTCTACCGGTGAATACCTCGCGTTCGAAAAATACGGAAGTAGTCCCCAAGGTCTTCGACGACTTAATCGTTGGCGAGCACTTTACCTTGCAGTCGATCTTCGGTTACTCGACGCTCTTTGGCCCGGGGCCGGACCGTAAAACTCAACACTTCGAGTCGGGATTCGTTTTCGGTTACGCATTTCAGCACAACGAATTACCTCTCCCCGGCGTGCAGCAGTTTATCCCGATGTTTGAGTTGAAGGGAGAAACAGCCATAAATAAGCAAGCTGCCGGCCGAACGGGATTACTTGGCGACGTCGGATTTCGCACCAACCTCAAAGCCGTTCATGGGATACAACCGCGTTTGGGGATCGGCTTTGTTTTTCCGATAAATGACCTGGCTCGACGTGATCAGCACTGGGGTACGATTACCAGTCTGGTGTTCGATTTTTGAGTTCGGAGCCGGCCAGACCGGAGGGATCCATGAACAAAAATATCAAGAGAAGACACTTTCTGATCCTGACAGCCGCGGTGCTGGCCGGTTCAAAGGCGGTCCAAGCTAATCCTGCCAATGAGCGGGTAGTCGACGTCGGACCCGCCAGCAACTATGCCAAGGAAGGCGTCTACTCCGCTTTCGAAAGCCAAGGATTTTTTATCGTCCGCAAAGGCAGCCAACTCTCTGCCCTTTCCGCGTTCTGTACGCATAGAAAGTGCAAGCTAGCCGCTCAATCCGATCATTCCTTTTACTGCCGATGTCACGGTTCAACATTTAATCCAGATGGCAAGGTCGCCGAAGGGCCGGCCAAACGTGATCTGCCCCAGCTTTCGCTAACAGTGAACGAAAAAGGAAATGTGTTGGTGAAAGTGACTTCGGCGTAGCCCACGGCTTGCCTTGCATCGACGGCCGCCGAAAAGAGCCTGCGTTTTTGGGCGTGGTTCCGGCAGCCGAAACGCAGCTGCCGGAGCGCTATGCGCAAGCGCGGAAGCGAAAACCACCGTTCTCGGCGTTCTCGCTCGCTTTCCGCTCGTTTCCGGCGTTGACCCTCGCTACTTGCCGTGTTGGATCAACTCGATCTCATAGCCCTCGGGCGCGTCGACGAACGCGATCATACCACCGGATCCGGTCTTGGTCGGGCCATCGCTCAACGGATAGCCTTTCGCGGCCGCGTGTTTAGCGAATGCTTCCAGATCGTCCACCTCGAAAGCGAGGTGAGTGATATCAGAGCCAACGTTTACCGGGCCGCTCTCATCAAATTTGCAAAGCTCAATTTCTTCCTCACTGCCGGGCGCTTGCAGGAACACCAGTTGCGAGCCGCGCGGCGAAGTGTGCCGGCGTAATTCCTTCAATCCAAGGACATCCTTGTAAAACGAGACCGTCTTTTCCAGGTCGGAAACGCGATAACGTGTGTGGAGAAGCTTCTTGACCATGCAACAGCATGGCATGGACGCAGAAAATTCCAACTTTCGCCGTAGGAAAGCTACCGGTTTCGTACTTTGAGCCTACGTTCCATTCTTTTTCCCTTCTTTTTTGCGTTCCTTGCGCACTTTTGCGGCTATTTTCTCGCGTATCTCTATGGTTTACATCGGCATCGATAGTGGAACTCAGAGCACGAAATCGATCGTGGTTGACGCCGAAAGCGGCGAAATGTTGGCTTCAGCTCAACGCAAGTACGACCTTATTCCCAACCTCCCCCCTGGCAATATGGAGCAAGATCCTCAGGAATGGATCGACGCTACCGACGCCACCGTTCAGGAGTGCATCCAAAAGATCGGTAAGCGAGCAGACGAAATTGAGGCTGTTGGGGTGAGTGGACAACAGCACGGCCTAGTCGTCCTCAATGCTTCGAATGAAGTAATCCGGGCGGCGAAACTGTGGTGCGATACTTCGACTGCCGAACAGTGCCAAGAGATCATCGATGAATTCGGTGGAGACGCCTCCCTGATTAAACTGCTTGGGAACACGATGTTGCCAGGCTGGACCGCGCCCAAGATTCTTTGGCTGAAACAGCGTGAGCCGGAAAACTACGAATCTGTTTCCAGCATCTTGCTTCCCCATGACTACATCAACTTTTGGCTGACCGGCGAAAAACGGATGGAGTACGGGGATGCCTCCGGAACGGGCTTAATGGATGTGAGGACCCGGCGATGGTGCGAGCCGGTCATCGAATTCATCGATCCGAAACTGGAAGAAAAGTTGCCGTCGCTCGGATCCTCTCGCCAAGCCGTTGGGCTGCTAAGAGAGAATCTCCGTCAAAAATGGGGTTTAAAGAAATCGCCGGTGGTTTCAGCAGGCGGCGGTGACAACATGATGGGGGCCATCGGCACAGGAAATATAAAGCCGGGAGTAGTCACGGCCAGTCTCGGCACCTCGGGAACCATCTACGCGTTCTCGGCTAGCCCGGTGATTGACGCTCAAGGCGAGGTGGCTGCTTTCTGCGATAGCACCGACAATTGGTTGCCCCTGGTATGCACCATGAATGTGACAGTGGCAACCGAGCATGTCCGGCAGCTTTTCGGATGGGACATCCCTAAGTTCAATGAAACCGTGGCGGCCGCGCCTGTCGGCAGTGATGGCATTATTTTCCTTCCTTACTTGAACGGGGAACGCACCCCTAACCTGCCCTCAGGCACCGGAGTTTTTCATGGGCTGACCACGACCAATTTTACTCCGGCCAACCTGGCCCGCGCGGCCATGGAAGGCGCAACGCTTGGTTTGGTCTATGGACTTAATCGGTTTCGTACCTTAGGCATTAAGCCAGCTGAGATCCGGCTAACCGGCGGCGGCAGTCAAAGTGCCGCCTGGAGGCAAGTCTGCGCGGATGCTTTTCGATTACCGGTTGTTTGTTTGGCCACGGCAGAAGGGGCTGCCTTAGGGGCAGCGTTACACGGCGGCTGGGTGCATAGCCTCGTGAACAATAAATCAAGTAATCTGCCGGACCTCGTTGCTCGCGCGGTAAAGATCGATGAGAAATCGCGGGCGCTCCCTAATAAGGAAAATGCCGACAAATACGAGGAATTGTTTGGACGTTTCAACGGCCTGACCCAACGGTTGGCTAGCGGAGGTTACCTGTGAGGCGGTTCACGGTTCGCAGTTCCCCGTTGGACACCTTCTGGTAACGGAAACGTGAGAGGTCTCCCGAGTGTTTTTAGAGTTTTGCGTCGCAATAACGCGTGAACGGCGAACCGTGAACTGCGAACTATGAAACTCGTTATAGCGGCCACGGGAGCGAGTGGCATGATCTACCTGCAACGGTTGTTGGATCAAATCGACTGCCGGCAGAATGAGATCCATCTAGTTCTCAGCGGCTATGCTAAACAGGTAATTAGCGACGAGATCGACAAGCTGCGGTTGCCAGCCGGCGTACAGGAGTATCCGGAGCGAAGCATGAACGCCCCGTTTGCCAGCGGATCGGCTTTGTTTGACGCTATGGTGGTTGTTCCTTGTTCCATGGGTACACTTGGCCGGATCGCTGCCGGTACCAGTGAGACGCTTATCTTGCGCGCAGCTGACGTTTTCCTAAAGGAGCGGCGAAAACTGATTCTGGTCCCGAGAGAGACCCCCTGGAACCTCATTCACGCTAGAAATTGTTGTTCATTGCTGGAAGCTGGCGCCGTGATTTTGCCGGCTAGTCCAGCATTCTATAGCCGCCCTCAAACCCTCGACGAAGCCGCGGACACCGTGGTACATCGGATCCTCGATCTGGTTGGTTTATCAGTGCCGAAGACCTTTCGCTGGGGCGAAAACGAATAAGTTTACCGGTTCACGGTTCGCCGTTCTCAGTTCGCAGTTGCTCCGATGCGATTGCGAGAAACTTTGCGACCCGTCAGGTGTAGGATCTTCTAGAGCAGGCCCGCTCCCAACGTATTCGAAACCGCGAACCGTGAACCGCGAACCGTGAACCGTGAAGCCCATTGACTTGCACGTCCATCTTTTGGGCAATGGCCTGGCAGGTTCTGGCTGCCGGGCGCAAAGGGTTTGGTGGCAGGAGCCCTTTGTCCGGATCATATCGCGCAGCATTGGCGTTACCGAGGACCCCGTTAGTAGTCATCTCGACGCAGCCTACCTTCAGCGGCTTCGTTCCTGGCTCGATGAGTCTTCGCTAGCCGGCGCCGTGGTGCTCGCCTGTGACGATGTATACCAGGAAGACGGAGTGCCCCGCCCGGATCTTTCTCGAATCTATGTCCCTAATGACTACGTCTTGGATGTTGCTCGGCGAGAGCCAAGGTTTTTACCGGCGATATCAATTCATCCAGCTCGAAAAGATGCGCTCGAGTTGCTCGAGGCTGGCGTTGAGGCAGGCGCCGTCCTCTTGAAATTGCTGCCGTGTGTCCAGATGATTGATCCCGGGTTGCCGCGCCATCGCCCCTTCTGGAAAAGAATGGCAGAGCTCCAATTGCCATTGCTGGCTCACACGGGTGGCGAGTTTTCCCTACCAACCTATCGTCCGGATTTGTGCAATCCGGTTTGTCTTCGGCCGGTGTTGGAACTCGGGGTTACGGTTATCGCAGCGCATTGCGGAGCACCATCCCTACCCTGGGGTCGAGACTTTTCCCCCGAGTTTTTGGATCTCCGGAATTCGTTCCCCAACCTGTACGGAGATATTTCCGCTCTTTCTCAGCCTCAGCATTTCAGGACCATAAAGCGAGTGCTGAAGAACCCTGAACGAATTCTTTACGGAAGCGATTACCCGGTCGTCACCTCGGTTTTCTGGTCGCGCTTAGCCCGCTGGATATCGGCTGGCGAAGCGGAGCGGCTTTGGAAAATTCGTAACCCCCTCCAGCGAAAACTGGAGCTGACGCGGGTGCTCGGTTTCCCTGATACGATCTTTTCTGGGGTGTACGATGTGCTTCGGCCCACCGCAGCTTTGACTAAGCTGCGGGTCGAAGCTGGCGCAATGAGGGTTTAGCGCCTGTTTTTAAAAGATTAAGGGAGCTTAAGGGATTCAGGTTCAGGTGATTCTCCACCGGTCGCCAAATAATCTGAAAAATTCCGTTTGCGTCGCTGGTTAAGGCTGTTACTTTCGTCGCCCGCCCGGATTAAGGATTAATGGAGATGTAAGGGAGAAGGCGGAACGGAGCCGTGACAGGGTTGTTTCGGATGAGTCTAGGTGACGGTATAGTGACTCTAGTAAAGTGACTCTAAAGTGAGCCTTCCGGGGATCATTTCAGATTACTTTTTTGAGATTACATTAAAGGTCACTTAAACGAACCGAAAAAAGCGGAAAACGGCGAAAAAGTTACCGAAAATAACTTGACCGTTTCGAAAGGAAGATTAGGGTAACGATCTCCGGTGATAACGGGGCGCACGAATAAAGTGCGGTTGTTCTTCCAGTTTAAGGGACTTCAAATTGACTCAATTTTGTCCCGGTTGAATAGAGGCGAAAATTCCTGTTTGGCCGGATACAAGTTGAGTTTTTTTGTCGCCGTTAATCGGACCGACAATGGTTCTTTGAGAGTTTGGTTCTGAGTTTATCAGGGTTTGATAAACACTCAGAATGGTGAAGTCAGCGAAGACTGTGTTGTGCGTTATAACGTCAACATTTTTGGTTTTAATAGTTTTCATTGACCGACAACAGCTTGCGCTCTCCGGAGTGATCCGGAAGAGTGCTAAGAACGAATTGGTCAGAATCTTTTATGTCCGGCATAAGCCGCCGGACACCTAACTACCGTTAGGAGATAATTTTAACGGAGAGTTTGATTCTGGCTCAGAACGAACGCTGGCGGCGTGGATCAGACATGCAAGTCGAACGGGGTTAATCTGGTAGCAATATCGGGTTAATCTAGTGGCGAACGGGTGCGTAACACGTGACCAACCTGCCTAGAAGTGGGGGATAGCTCGCCGAAAGGCGAATTAATACCGCATGTGATCGTAAGATTAAAGCAGCAATGCGCTTTTAGAGGGGGTCGCGGCCTATCAGCTAGTTGGTGAGGTAAAGGCTTACCAAGGCAGCGACGGGTAGCTGGTCTGAGAGGACGACCAGCCACACTGGAACTGAGACACGGTCCAGACACCTACGGGTGGCAGCAGTCGAGAATTTTTCTCAATGGGGGAAACCCTGAAGGAGCGACGCCGCGTGG
>Ga0209647_1001831_pt1 | contig 17638 bp, 18 predicted proteins | sample GraSoi_2013_60cm_FD_185827 | JGI IMG/M metagenome (GOLD analysis project Ga0209647, IMG submission 185827) | Grasslands soil microbial communities from the Angelo Coastal Reserve, California, USA - Sample 9_17_2013_60cm (SPAdes) (version 2) | ecosystem: Environmental > Terrestrial > Soil >...
GGTTTTGACGACGGTGGCATTGATTTCGGCTGCGCGGTGCTCAGGCAAGATAACACCGTGTATGCCTGCAGATTCAGCGCTGCGCAGCAGCGAGCCCAGGTTATTAACGTCCTGGATGGCGTCCAGGATGAGCAGAAAGGGCGGCTCGTTTATGTGTTCAGCATAAGCCAGGATCTCCTCTACACTGGCGTATGTACGGGGCTCGACAACAGCCACACAGCCCTGGTGCACTGCTCGCTGACTGATGTGATCCAGGCGCGCGCGTGGCACCGTTTCTATGGGTATATGCCGCTTTTCAGCTTCCTGTAAGATGGTGGCAAGTCCTGCCGCTTCGCGCAGTCCTTCAGCCAGTAGAATACGTTTAACTTTGCGCTGCGAATGCAATGTTTCTAAAATTGGATTGCGTCCCCAGATATATTCAGTCATGAAATCCCTCGCCGTATAGAATTTGCCTGTCAAAGTATAGCATAGGAACATCTTTTTGTGTTGCTGGAGTGGCTTCGCCACCCCAGAACACAAAAGCTCTACGAGAAAGAGCTTTTTTTCTAAAAATCCAGGATAACTCATGTTTTTTGTATTGTGGTGGGATACACAGCCAATGGCTGCGCATCCCACCACAATACAAATTGAATCGATCCATGGCATACCGAGAGACAATCCGCCTGCACACATTTTTCCTCAAAAAGTGTCAGGAGAGACTTACGCGCTCTCGCCCACTTGTTTTTGAAGATCCGTGCCGTGCTCTGTCATGTAGGGGTCAGACATCGCTGACTTGCCCTCTGACGACAGATGGTGAGTGTTGCATACATCAAACAACGAATTAGTTCGCGAACTGCGAATTAATTCCCACACTTACCACGTAATGAATGTTACTCCTGGACCAGGTGAAAAATGTACATAAGTGACCGCATACGGATTGCCTCCCCAACTCGAATTGCTCGCGATCACACTTCCATCACTAAGAACCTGTTCTACTACCGCAACATGACCCATACCATAAGCTCCTTGTACCCACGGCTGAAGATTGACAATGGCTCCAACGCTGGGTACGCTGGAGACATGCCAGCCATATTGGTAAGCCCGAGCTGTCCACTGCCACGCATTGGCTTGTGTTCGCCACGGGACATATGTACCATGCAATTGATAGTAGCGTTGATCGGCCCACCACGTACAGGAAGGATAAGGGAACCAGTTGTAAGCGCCGTTAGACGGCGCGCTTGTATGTGTAGGCGCGGCGCGCATTGATAGCGTATTAAGCGCTACACAACATGGTGGAGTACGCTGTGAAACGGGTCTTTTTAGGGCTAACTTCCCCAGAAAGTTTCTCTGCTTCAAATAAGTTGTATGCCTGGCTGTGACACAACATTGACCGGATGGCGAAGCGGCTCTTGCGAGCGGTATCGCTGCGCCATGGGTTGTATGTGTCACAGGTATAGCACGTCCTTGCGCGTACACTCCCTTAACATATACTCCTGTCGTAAGGCCAAATAAGGGTAGGCAAAGCACTACGACAAGATGAAATTTTACGACAAAACTAAACGTTTTGAAATGCCGGAATGACTTCCGGTTGTATCGTTGTATGTACAAGACTCTATCTTTCTAGTTGCACATCACCTACAGATTGTCTCCTTTCTAATATACATCTACACTCATAATCAACCCGTAAATATGAGTGCGAAGGATGGAATATAATAGCATGATGAAAAATAGAACGCTAAGAAACACTATAAAATGCAAGGATAAAACCTTGCCGATTACACAAAATAGAGATAATAAGTATGTCTTGTGTATAGAAAGGTGCATGATAAACAAGACGAGGAGTGTTACAGCAAGCGTGTATATTATTCCAGGCCGGTGAAAATTAGGATTGAAGGAAGAGACCAAACAAAAGCTCGCGTACAGGAGCGAAACTTTGGCGGTGAATGGGTGTGACACCGTGTTCACGTAGCGCTGCCAGGTGAGCGGGCGTGCCATACCCCTTGTGTTGATCGAAGCCATAGTGGGGATATTGCTCATGCAACTCAAGCATAAGGCGATCACGTGTGACTTTGGCGATAATCGAGGCGGCCGCAATAGAGAGACAACGAGCATCACCTTTGATAAGTGAGCGTTGTGGCAGGGGAATGTCGTGTAATAACAAGGCATCAAGCAACAGCGCGTGGGGAGGGAGAGATAGTTGTGTGAGAGCAGAGCGCATAGCGCACTTTGTTGCCTGTAATATGTTGCGCTGGTCGATCAACTCAACAGAGCCGACACCGACGCCGACTGCCAGGGCGTGTTGCATAATTACATTATACAGGTGTTCTCGTGCCTGGGCGGTGATCTGTTTAGAGTCGCGTACACCGTACAGGCGCGTTGCCAGGTCAGCATCATCGAGCTTTAAAATGACAGCAGCAGCCACCACGGGACCTGCAAGACAACCTCGTCCTGCTTCATCAAGTCCCGCTACAAAAGAATAGCCCTGTTCAAACAGGGCCATTTCTTCTTCTAGCGTTGGCATGGGTTGCTTATTCGCTTGCACTGGTATCAGTTGTCACTACGGGCGTACTTGCTGCGGCAGCTTTTGCTGCTTTGGCAGCCTCCTTGGCCGCGACCTCTTTACTTGTCAAAGGACGAAGTTCTTTGAGGCGGGCAGCCTTACCGGTTAAACCGCGTAAGTAGTAGAGCTGCTTGCGACGTACACGTGCGTGGCGCACCACTTCGATCTTCTCAATACGGGGCGAATTGATCAAGAATGTGCGCTCAACTCCTACACCATGTGTGATGCGGCGCACAGTAAAATTCTCGTTGACGCCACCGCCACGCAGGCGCATAACGACGCCTTCAAAAGGCTGTAGACGTTCGCGGTTGCCTTCAACGACTTTTACTTGCAGGCGTACTGTATCACCTGATTTTAGCTCTGGTATATCTTTTCGTAACTGAGCATTTTCGACAGCGGTCAGTAACGCCCGCCCTGCTGGCCTGGTTATGGCTTGCTTGTCAGCCATCCTTCTACACCTCCTGTGCGCTTTATGCTCAGCAAAGTAAAATACTTGAAAGTAAGCGGAGCATCCGGCGCGAGAAACCTATTTCGCGTTAAGCTGCTTCATCAGGCGCGATTTGCGGCGAGCAGCATTGTTTCGATGGATAACCCCTTTTTTGGCCGCGCGGTCTAGCTCACTAACGGCAGCCCGTACCGCTTCTGCAGCGGTATCAGCATCTATCGCATTTGTGGTTATGGCGTGGCGTGCCTTGGTTACCTCTGTTTTTACAATTGACTTAATGCTGCGATTGTGCAAGCGGCGTTTTTGCTCCTGGCGCATGCGCTTTTCTGCAGCGGCATTATTGGGCATGTGAGTACAATTCCTCCCCGAAACGTCTGTCTATCTGCCCCATCATGTGGGCGTAATCTACAAAAAAGCCGACTGTGCGTCGGGCGTGATTGCCTAGGAATTATAGCAGAAATGGCGTAGATATGTCAAACCAGAAAAACTTTTGGCGCGGAGCATGAGTTATCCCGAATTTTTGAAACTCATGTTTGATAGTGATGAAGGCGCTCGTAGGGGGCCTTCATCACTATCAAACATCTACACAAAAACTGTACAGGGTCTAATACACTATTACCGAGGCTCCCCATGCGACCTGGGGATAGAGCCAGGCAATCTCATTCGAGTTCATGTTGATGCAGCCGTGACTGCCATTGTCATTAAACGATGTTGTGCCGCTGGAGTCCGCGTGTGGAAAGTTATCATACTTCCCAAAGTTAGCTCTCCACCAGGCATCATGGAAGAAGTAGCCACCGGTGTGAAATTCCATCGCATATTGAATTGGCGTTGGTGGATACCAGAAGGCTGATCCGGGCGGCTCGCTTGATTTGAATTTCGTCGGGTGCTGGCGCAGGAAGATGCTCCAGAAGCCAGGAGGGGAAGGCTTCAGATACTGGCCTGAGACAATATTGAAAGCTCTTACCAGTTTGCCGTTGTTGTAGAAGCGCAGGGCTTGCTCAATTAATGACAACACCAGGACCTCTCCACTATTGGGGCCATAGACACTGTAATGTTTCATTAATGAAAAGTCGGCAGCATGGGGCTGGTCATAGGGTGTTTTGTCGCCATAATCGGCCTCCATAGCTCGCAAGTGGAGCAGATTGTTATTGATAGTATCAATGGCCGACTGGTAGTCAGATAGCGCTAGTGTGGACTGAGCATACTGCAAAGCTGCATTGCCATCTGGCCCTGTGCCATAGGCACCATACTCATAATCCAGGCTGTAAGAGCCACCATCATATGGATCGTGATACTGGTGTGAGTTACCCCAGCTTGTCACCTCCTGATTGTACTGCTTGAGCAGGTAATTGGCATAGCCCTGGGTCAAGGCAAATTGTAGGGATGCGAGATCATGATCAATTTGTGAAGATACCTTGAGAAAGTCGCTTACCGTTTTAGCCTGAGTCAGTGTCGTCTGATCATTATTCAGAAGTTTCTGAAAAGAGCTGGTATCCTCTCCGTACTGCTTCAGCTGGATAATATTGGCTTTAAACTGCTGTAACTTAGCGGCTCCTACATAGGGAATAGCCTGAGTCGAGAAATCGGCGGTAGCCTGGAGCTGAACCGTCGACTGCTGGATAAGCTGTAAAAAATCTTCTGGTGTCTGGGCCGAACGGAAAAGCTGGAGATTTTGCTGATACTGTTGATTGAGGGCCGTCGTGTCTACATGTGATGCCTGTAGTTGATGGATATCCTGGCGGAAGGCGACCAGGTTATCATATGCAGGTCCCATCAAGTGCAGCGCCGTCGTCGATCGATTGGCGTTAAAACTGATCTGGAGATAGTCTTTGGGATACCTGGCTTGCGCCAGGTTGTTCTGGTACTGTGTTAGCAGGGTAGCAAAGCTTTTAGCTTCGACAAAATTTTGCGCTTTGCGTTGTGCCACAGCGTCTTCAAACGCCTGAATGTCAAGTGAGGCCCGATAATCAAGCTGCTGTGTCGATTGCGTTTCTAGACCTTGTACTTGTAAGGTCAGCATCTGATATTGCTGTGATAGATTGGTATAATAGTCTGTTGCAGGTTGACCACTAAATAGCGTGAGAGGGGCATTTGTATTACTAATTTGCAGTTCTTGTTGAATAATAGGCTTTAGCATTGTGTCTGGTACGCCGATACTCTGGGCATGAGCAATTTGATTATTCAGGCTGGTCTTGCTCATATTTGCCTTCTGCTGTGTTTGTGGATCTCCTCCACATGCACTGAGTAAGAGCGAAGTAAGTAGAATTATGCCTACCCATACTGAAAAATGCCTGGTCCGTTGCCGGGAAACGGGAGAATGTGTCATTGTTAGTCGCGCCTCCTAACGAGTTATGCATGTTGTCAAGGTAAGCCAGAAAAAAGTGTTACCAAATAGAATACATGCAAACTTATCAATAATTACATCGCTTGACACCAACGAAAGTAACATCTTGTATTGCGATTCTCCCTGGTATTCTCGTGGATGAACCAGGCAGTCGGGCATTTATTCGGCTGCCTGGTTCATCCACGAGAAAACAAGATTTCTTATGCCAAGGCTTGTTCCAGGTCGGCCAGGAGGTCGGCGCTGTCTTCGATACCCACTGACAGGCGCAGCAGCGTATCAGTAATCCCACGCGGCTCGCGGATCTCCCTGGGAATTGAGCCGTGAGTCATAGAGGCCGGGTGGCAGACAAGCGATTCGACGCCGCCCAGGCTTTCCGCCAAGGCAATGACTTTGAAGCGACGTACCACCTTATCAACGTCGGCATACGAACCTTTAAATTGGAATGATAGCATGCCACCAAAACCGCTCATCTGACGCCTGGCCAGCTCATAATCTGGATGGCTAGTTAAGCCTGGATAGTAAACCTTGTCAATACGTGGATGCTCAACAAGGTATTTAGCCACCACCTTAGCATTCTCCTCGTGCTGGCGCATGCGCACGGCCAGTGTCTTAATGCCGCGCAGGGTCAGCCACGAATCAAAAGGCGAAGGCACACCGCCTGCGGCATTCTCATAGAACTTGAGTGATTGGTAAATCTCTTCATCGTTCAACACCAATGCCCCACCGATTACATCGCTGTGTCCATTGATATATTTCGTTGTGCTGTGGACAACAATATCTGCTCCAAACTTCAGCGGCTGCTGAAAATAGGGACTGGCAAAGGTGTTATCAACCACAACTAAGAGGTTATGCCGGTGAGCTATGTCGGCGACCGCCTGAATATCGATCAGGTGCAGCAATGGGTTGGTAGGTGTCTCTAACCAGATCAGTTTGGTATTTGGACGTATTGCCTGTTCATACTCCGCGAGATTGCTTGCTGTCACATAGGTAGTATCAACATGGTAGCGCCGCATCACACGCTCAAAGATGCGGTAGCTGCCGCCATAGAGATCATCACAAGAGACGATATGATCGCCCGCGCTCAGAAGGCTAAGAATGGCCTGCTCGGCAGCCATACCAGAGGCAAAGGCCAAGCCATATTTTCCCTCTTCCAGGGCCGCGATACATTGCTCTAAAGCTGTGCGTGTAGGATTATGCGAGCGCGCGTATTCATAGCCTTTATGCTCTCCCAGACCTGTCTGGGCATAGGTTGATGTTTGAAAAATTGGGGTCATGATCGCACCTGTTGATGGATCAGGCGCCTGACCCGCGTGAATGGCCCGCGTTGCGAACTTCATTTTTTCCTCTCATTTCTTTGATATCGCGTCACTATTCAGGACCCTCGATGCTGTAGCGGCGAGAAGTCAAAAAAGTAGGCCTGAAGGTTACGATACAGCTTACTAATATATATTGAGTAGCGGTAACCGCGTGTGCCCCTACATTCAGGATAACCCATGATAGTAACTCTCGATGCCTGCGACTATATCATGTGCAAGAAGAAAGAGCAATGCACAGTTTTTGCATATAACCTTCTACTTGTCGAAACGTAATAATACAATGTATGCTATATGTAACAATTATTGAACATTTATAATTTCGATCAATTGCGAAGGATCACAATTATGCAGGCATCCCATCATATACCACAAAACACATCTTATTCTTCTTCAGATAAGCCAGTTATTGGCGTTTTGCTGATGCACGGGTTGAATGGGAGTAGGAGCGACCTGGCCGAGCTGGAGACGATTCTTCAGGATCAAGGTATGCTTACTGCCAATATGCTCTTGCCAGGACATGGCGTGCATGTGCGAGAAATGTTGCCCCTTGGCTGGCAAGAATGGGCTGCTGCTGTACGCGACGAACTCAACGACCTCAAGCAGCGCTGTGACCTGGTCTTTCTGGTGGGACATTCGCTCGGTGGTGCGTTGGCCTTACATACTGCTGCGCATACAGAGGTAGCAGGTATTGTAACAATGTGCGCCCCCATCCATATGCATCCTTTGACGCATGTGGCTGTGCGTGTCGCCAGACGGTTCACGCCACTACTGCCGACTATTCGCGAAGATATACGTGATCCCGAGGCGCGGCGCCGTTATGCACGCGACGTCTATCGTTGGACACCTATGGGACCCGTTGAGAGTATGCTGCAATTTTTACCCACCCTGCGTGCTGAACTTCCCGGGGTGACCGTGCCTGCGCTCATTATGGTCTCGATTCATGACCATGTCGTGCCTGCACGGGATGGGCGAGAAATTTACCGGCATATTGGCTCCAAAGAGAAGCACCTGGTGACTTTTCATCGATCCTTTCATGTCATCATGAAAGATTATGACCGCGAAGAGGTTTTTGCCAAAACAACGGCCTTTATTCTACGCCATGCCAGCACAGCGCAGCCACATAACAAGGCGGCAGATCAGAGCGCATGACTTCCCAGCGTAGTTGTGTCGATTTCATAGGTTTTTGCTGTGCAGCGACCTACCAGTTCGCTGCGCACCAGGCCTGGCTCACTCTCCTAGAGAACTTCACCTATGCATACATTTTAGAGTATACTTATATTTTGGTAGGGAACAAACAAATTTTAAGGAATGTGAAACAACGTTGGCGCAGCAAGTAAGTAAACCACCCGAACATGATGAATTACAGCCTCATACTTCGCAACCGCTAACCAGGCAGCATACACGCTTATCCATGGCAGGAATAGTCTGCTTGCTGGTGCTGATAGGTGTAGTTATTCTCTCATCTACGGGTTTATTAGTCATAAGCCTGGTGCGAGGAACGTCGCAGTCGGTTGCGCTAGTGGGCACAGGTACACCTACATCGCAGCAAACGCAAGTTCCTGGCCAGACAGGAACGCCAACGCAAGCAAATAGCCCGGCAATTACACCCACGGCCACACCGCCGATCTTTAGACCGGGTAATACCTTAGCAACGTCTCTGCAAGTTCCCGGTGGGCATTTTATTATCTATGAGCAGCAGAACTACCTTTACATGATCTCTACCGCTCCAGGTGCCGCACCTCAATTATTATCTACACCTGGCTATGTTTATAACCATGCTGTGCCTCCGGTACTTACGCTCACGGGACAATTGTTATATAGTGGTGACGGCATCTGGCTAGCTGATATTTTTAGTGGAACCGCTAACCAGCTAGCTACTCTCGATCGCAACCAGGTAATTACCTCGATGGCTCTGAGTAGCGATGGTACAACTATTGCCTGGACGACAGAACCGTCGAATGGCAGTGGCATGGATAACATCTATGCCGGTGCGTTGGACAACCCTACAAAAGTTTTTAAGCAGGCATCCGCGAATTGTCCCTGCTTTCGTATATTCTCTTTTATGAATGGTTCAGGCAAGCAGGGTAATACCACGCTTCTGCTTACAGATGGTCAGCAAAGTCTCGAAGCGATTCAATTTGGCCTATGGTCGTTCAACATTACGAAGCCGCTTGTTACACCTCAGCCTATCTTAGATGGCGACTCGCAGCAAGGGCCACTATTGCTCTCTCCATACGGTAATACGCTACTCTATTCGACCTATGAGGCACAGGTGCCTGTGCCTACCGATGAGAGTGTGCCAAATGACCTGGCTACCCTCAACTATGCCAATAGTTTGAATGTGGCTGCCCTTCAGGGACAGCCATTGACCCAGGGTGTGCCACAAGTAATCCTGCCAAAGCAGCAAGAGTTGAGTAACCATGCTGCTTACCACTGGGTGACAACGCCAATCTTTACTCCTGACGCTCAAGCGCTGGTATACGTCGAATTTTCGAGTCAGGCCCAGGCCCCCTACGATCGCAGTAGTGCTCTCTACATCGCGCACATTAGTGGTACAGGGCAACATTTGTCGGTAGGTAAACCGCAACTGCTTGCAACTTCTACAGCCGGGCTGCTTGAGCTTGGTGCATGGCTCAATAGCCATGTACTTGCGCTCTACGCTGACAACTCCATCTACGTATTGGATGTCCAGAGTGGTGCTGTGGCGACCATTGTTCAGACGAACGCCTATGCGCGTGTCATTGCTGTTATTGGACAGGGGGGCATATGAATAAAACTCTTTTGAAGCGTGTCGTCAATATTTTTTGTGTAGAGGTGGAACGTGCGGTCTGTGGGCCGCACGTTCCACCTCCACGGATGTATGCTCTACAGCTGTCCACAGGCCGCTCACTTCATTGCTAAATCACTCAACAGCGCTTTGGCCGCGTTGTGGCCTGGGGCGCCCATCACACCACCGCCGGGATGTGTACCTGAGCCGCACAGGTACAGCCCTTCAACAGGCGTGCGGTAGCGCGCGCACTCGGGCGTGGGGCGCAGCGAGAAGAGTTGATCGGGCGTAATCTCACCGTGGAAGATGTTGCCGTTGGGCATGCCATAGCGCTCTTCGATATCAACAGGGCTGAGCGCCTGGTAGTCGATGATGGCATCCGCGAAATTTGGCGCAAATTCGGTCATGGTATTGATAATGCGTTCGGCCATCTCTTTTTTCACCTCGTCAGACCACTCACGACCTTTGAGGTGGTACGGTGCGTATTGGCAGAACATCGAGATCGTGTGATACCCGGCCGGAGCCACCGTTGGATCAGTTGCCGATTGCATATAGGCTTCGATGTAAGGCTTCTTTGAGAGTTCGCCACGGGCGGCATCATCAAAAGCATCCTGAACCCAAGCGGGCGTGGGACTGATCTCGCACGAACCAGCATGTTGTAGTCCGGGCGCGGTTCCTGGCAGGCACTTGAAGCTGGGCAGTTCTTTCAACGCCACATTCAGCTTGATCACACCGCTCTCAGATTTGAAGTGCGAAATGCGCTTGAGGAAATCTTTATCCAGGTCAGCATCAGCGCAGAACTGTAAGAAGGTGCGCTTGGGTTCAGCATTAGAAAAGACTGTATCGGCCCGCAGCTCTTCCCCATTCTCCAGGCGCACACCCTCGGCCCGGCCATTGTGGACCAGAATTTTGGCGACCGGTGCATTGGTACGAATGACAGCGCCATGGGCTTCGGCGGAAGCTGCCATGGCGAAGCTAATGCGTCCCATACCGCCGCGCACATAGCCCCACATCCCCTGTTCGCCGTTGACTTCGCCAAACATATGATGCCACATCACATAGACTGATCCAGGTGTTTTGGGTCCAATAAATGTACCGATTACGCCCTGACCGGCGAAAGCGGCGCGCAGGTAGTCGGATTCAAAATAATCGGCGAGCATGTCGTAGAGACTGCCAAACATCAGGCGGCGGTAAATCTCTTCATCTTCACCACGGAAGCGTGCTGCCAGGTCCGCTACCGAGGGCGGCTCCTCCAGCAAAATAGGATTGAGAATCTCCGATGCACGATCAAAGAACTGCAAGAAACGTGGATACGCCTCTGCATCATGGGGGGATAAGCGACGAATCTCCGCGATGGTTTTTTCGGTACTGGCGCGGAAGAAGAGATGGTTGCCATCCTGGAACGGCACAAACATCTGCGGATCTTTGACATAGGCATCGAAGCCGTAGCGGTGTAGTTCCAGGTCACGAATGATCTCCGGTCGCAATAAGCTGACGACATAGGCACACGGTGACATGGTAAAACCGGGAAAGGGCTCTTCCAACGTACAAGCACCACCAACGCGGTCTCGCTTCTCAACCACCATCACCTTTTTGCCTGCACGAGCCAGGTAGCCCGCCGCGACCAAGCCATTGTGTCCTGCGCCAATGATGATCACATCGTACTGGTTGGGACTCGTCATAGGGGATAGCCTCCTTTGGAATGGAACGATAGAACGTGCAACGAATACATATACGGAGACGATAAAACTGCATATATGCCGGGTTGAGGAGCTGCTATGTTTGCTCATCGCGAACTTCTGCTGTCTTCGTCAACAACATGGCGCTCGCCAGTTCCTCTTTGACCCTGCCCAGTGCAATCGTGGTTATAGTGCGCGTCACACCTGAAATAAGACGCAGGGCAATGAGCAACTGCCGCAGCATCTGGGGAGAAGCTGTGCGAACTTTCAACAGGTAGGTATCTTCGCCGTCGACATCATAACACTCGAGGATCTGCGCTTCTTTGAGCACGAACTGCTCAAAGCTGTTTTCTTGTTCAGCAGTTCCTTGCATGGTAACACGGATAAATGCAGTGAGGCCGAAGCCCAGCTTTTCTGGTGCTAGCAAGGTAGTATAGCTCTTGATGATGCCTTCTCGCTCTAAGCGCTGAACGCGTGAGTAGACCGACGGACCGGTCAAGCCGATATCCTTGCCAATCGTCGCGTATGACACACGACCATCCTCAAACAGTTTTTCCAGGATCTTCAAATCTATAGCATCTACCGTCATTTACCTGCTTCCTGTTGAAACATATACGAAGAATTGCAATGTTTATTAGAGTATAACCAGGAATTCTCAAAAAAACAATGCCTGCCTTCATCCATGCCGTCTCCCCCGGAGACCGAGCCCCCGGAGGCGGCTGGCTATCTCTATAGTCAACGCAAAACAGAGCGGTCCAGTCTGGCTGGACCGCTCTGTTTTGCGTTGACTATTTTTTATTTTGTGTTATCGGTCAGTCGCAAGAATTCCATGCGCGTCTGATATTCGGCACGAAACACACCACGCATGACAGAGGTTGTCATAACTCCTGGTGTACGAATGCCACGCGCAGACATGCACAGGTGCTCGCCCTTGAGTATGACCGCGACATCCGGCGTTCCGGTAATACGGCTAAGTTCATCAGCGATTTGTTCGCCCAGGCGCTCCTGCACCTGTAGTTGATGAGCAAACTTGTGGGCGATCCGTGCGAATTTGGAGAGACCTAGCACTTTGTCGCGGGGGATGTAGCCAATCGCAACATCGCACCACATCGGCAAGAGATGGTGTTCACACAACGAGAAGACACGCATCCCAGAAACACAGACCATCTGATCTGTCGAGACAGAATTAAAACTCGTGTCGGTTGTGCCCGCGTCGTACTCGATAAATTCACGCCACCAGCTAGCCCAGCGACGTGGTGTATCTTGCAATCCTTCTCGGTCAGGATTTTCACCTATTGCAATTAGCAGTTCGCGTCCCAATTCAAGTAGCCTGGGATAATCGACTTTCTTTGTGGGCGACTCCTGTTTCTTTGCAGGTAACTCCTGTTCAGGAATATGCCCATTATTTCGCGCTCGATCCTGATCCGTTGGTAATGCCATTGTATATTATTCCTCATTTCAATATATTGCACCAGCGACGCATTGAGTAATATGCGCCGCTCAGGTATATTCTCAGCTCCTGGAAGTATTTTCCGGGCGATCAGCTTCCTCCGGTTGGAACTGCAAGGCGACGGAATTGATACAATAGCGCATGCCAGTTGTCTCTCGCGGTCCATCATCAAAGAGATGACCCAGGTGCGCACCACAATTTTTACAGGTAACCTCTGTGCGTGTCATGAAGAATGAACGGTCTTCATGCAGTTCAATGTGTTCCATATTCACCGGACTGTCGAAGCTGGGCCAACCTGTTCCAGAGTCAAACTTGGTGTCCGATGAGAAGAGCGGCTGTCCGCACGCTACACATTCATACATTCCTTTAGCGTGATTGTTATAGAGCGCGCCTGTAAATGCTCGCTCGGTGCCCTTCTGACGTGCCACTCGGTACTGCTCAGGTGTCAGTTTCTCTTTCCAATAGGTTTCTGGTTTATTTCTCAGGTCGCTCATCGTATCCTCTTTCTTGAATACACGTCTGTGTGTTTATTCAAATTTGATCTCTTGCAGGATATTGCTTATCATCACGTATGTATGTACGTGAAATAGGTACGCCTCTTCTTGTACGAAGTAGCTGTCCCTCTTCTTGCAAAGCAGATGACAAATGTTTTTTCTACTATACTTCCATAGATAAGAACACTGCGCCCCAAGTATATGTTCCCGTTTATCCATCCTGCTAGTATGAGATATTTGCTAACTAATCCTCCTTATTAGATATTATACGTGCCCTGAACAGGTAATGGTTCACCTACTCAGTTGGCTCACAGCAACCCTAAAGAGTATGCTTATTGAGAAAAAACTGAATAATATGATCAAAGACTTGAGAGCACATTTACAAATTCTTCTTTATAATGGTTTCTGACCTAAGGTGGAAATGGGCGCAAAACAATCGCACCTGGCCCGAGGAAGATCAGCCATTGGCTACAATGCAAACAAGCTGGGCCAGGTACTTCACGATTGATGGGCAGATACGTGCGAAAGCGAAGGACATGACTGATACCCAACGTATTGTCGATGCAGAACGGATAAGTACCGGCATATCGAATAAAACTTTTGGCACTTTCACTGGCGCAGTCGACCAGCTTGGTACGGTAAACCGAGCATACTTTGCCAGGACATATGCGTCAGAAGCAGACTCCCTGACACTGTACACGACCTTGTGTCTTGTCTTGTTCCCTATAATTGGCCTGGCCGCGCTATGGGGAGTATCTCGCCGCTTGAAGGATTTCTAGACGCTCTATCAAAGCGCTTGCGTAAGGTTAGCTCTTGCGGCTACCCTACTGAGACTGCTACCAGAACGAAGGAACAAAACCCGTCGAAAAAGCGTCTTTCATTATAGTAAAAAAATCCTTGAACAGTGAGGGAATGTTGTCTTATGAGTGACTCATCTATGGATGCACCTGGCAAGGGACCGAGACGGAAACGTAACACGGCTGTTTTCATGACAGTACTTATCGTATCTCTTTTCATTTACTTATTTTATGGCTTAAGAGGTGGAATTGGCGGTCAATTTCCTTCTACATGGGTGAAGGCAGATAACCAGCCTGCCACCAATACGATGCGTGGCATCCTTGATGAGATACACATGATTGATGCAACCGTCGGGTGGGCAAGTAGTTGGTATGATAGTGGTAACTCGAAACGCTATACAATCCTCAGAACCACTGATGGGGGAGTGGACTGGAAGGTCATGTTGATATGTACTCCGTTTCTGGATAGGAGCCAGGGCAAAGGTGCCGGCTTCGAATCCTGTTTAAGTGACTTTCATTCGGCTTTAGTGGCTTCAGTGCTTGAGCCAGAGCAAAATCACCAGTCGCGTATTTTTCATACGAGCGATGGCGGGCTGACCTGGCAAAGCACCGTGATTAATGGCCAGCATATGATCGCGAATCCGGTCTTCATAGATGCCCAACATGGCTGGGTATTAGTCACAGACAATTTCCCCGGCTTCGACTTATCCAGTTTATTTATAGGCCAGCAGATCGCTCTCTACCGTACCAAGGATGGTGGGCAAACCTGGCAGCGGATTCTCAGTGGTGATGCTCACGGCAGCGGAGATGCCTTCGGTACGGCTCCTCTCATCCATGATGCTCATATAACATTCAGCGATGCATCGACCGGGTGGCTTACTGGCGCGTCCTATAACAATGACAATACCAGTATCTCCTGGCTCTATGTAACGCATGACGCGGGAGCAATATGGCACAAGGTCGCGGTTTCCTTCCCTGCACAATCTCTCATCATGTGGTCACCACGATTTTTTACTCCGCAAGACGGTCTTCTGTCAGTGCTTACAAGTGGTCCCGCCCCTCAATATGCGCACGGAACATTGTTCTATGTCACCCATGATGGTGGTAAGACCTGGACGCCTGGCGTCTCGCTCCCCTTTGATGTGACAAATGGCGAATTTATCGATATGAACCATGGCTGGGCGGTAGTGGACACCATGCCAGAAAAAACCTTTTATACAACCAGCGATGGTTGGCAGCATTGGACCAGAGGGCACATGAATACTTCACTGAAACGAATCTATGGATTTACTTTTATTTCACCAAACGTTGGCTGGGCCCTTGGCACAAACACTATCGCATCTGCGCCTGAGCCCGGCGGCGGGTTACGGACCGGTGATGTGATTGCCGTGCTCAAAACCATGGATGGTGGACAAACATGGCAAGAGATAGCGCACTCGAATGTTTAACCCCGCCTCTCGTCCGTAGGGGTAGCTCTTGCGGCTACCCTGGAGGGGCCTGTGGGGCTGCTTTCTCACCCGAGACAGTCAAGTAATACCAGACTGCGCGAAAATTATCTAACATCGCTTCTGCCATCGCCTGGTTATAGACCTCAGCAAACTCTTCTGGTGTTGTCACCTTCAATTTGGTGAGAAAAGGCTCCGCTAATTTATAGGCAATCTGGAAGTTTTGATAAAAGCTTTGATATGCTTCCAGTCCGGCAGAAGCGTGGAGCACATTCGCTCTTTCCTGGATGTTATGGTAGCCGACATCACGCAGCAAGCCACCTAACATAGGAGTGATGCCAATATTGCGTCCATCAGGAGAAAAACTTTGTCCAGCCAGGTGCAGTGCCTGGGTAAACATGCTGCCGAGTTTCTCAAAAGCAAAATTATTCGTAATGGGCATCTCACATTCAGTTAAACGGATAAGGCCGCCAGGCCGTGTGATCCGTAGACACTCTTGTAACAGTTTTGGCCATGCTGTTGGTAGCATAAATCCAAAAAGAAAACGCGCATTGACCAGGTCAAACGAGTTGTCGGGAAAATCAAGCTTGTTGAGTACATTCATGATACGAAAACTTGCATTCTCTAATCCCTGCGACCAGGCCTGTGCTTTTGCATACTCGATAATGATGCGGCTCATATCGACCCCCACTACATTGATCTTGGGGTATTGATAAGCCACGTCGAGCACCCAACCCCCGGGACCGCAGGCGATATCGAGGATATCATGCATATGCGAGACGTCACTTAGCTCTGAGAAAAGTCCGCCCATGCCTTTCGTGAGGAGACGATCTTGATACATCAGACGAGCCATTTCAGCTGCACTCTCGTTATCAAGCACATAGGTATTTTCATTAGCCTGGGGATCGGTAGGCATAGCACAAAGTTCCTTCTTTATGAGCACTACTGCGGCATTGCCAGTCACAAGCAATATCGTGATTCTCTTGTTAAATATATCTTTAATCCAGAGCTATTATACCCTGTTAATCTTTTTATAACAATGGGCATCTATAGGAGCACAGGGCTTCGCAAAAGTCTCTTTCAGATGATACCCCACCACCCCCAATATAAGAAAAAGGGTGTTATGCCGGTTGTGCGCTCTGCGCACAACCGGCATAACACCCTTTTTCTTTCTGGGGAGGGGTTTGGCACGTACGAAAAGAGACTTTTGCGAAAGCCCTGGTAAAAACATATTGCTTGTCACTAACAGTTCACCCATATGGGGGAGGCAGATTCACCTGGGTAGGTGTTTGCAAATTGATCACTTCCCCTTATACTATGCGTGTGAGCAATTGAATTGTAACAATCAACTTTGCTTGCGACCAAAAAAGTAATCAGCAGTACTTGTGAAAGAGCGGTTTGGTATGACAGCTACACAGGCAAAAGCGGCCCAACACCATCAAGGCTCAGGTTCGGTAGAGCGCAGGACCGCTTCGCAACTCCTCTTCTGCCACTGTCTTATTTTCACCGTGGCTGTGATCTCTGGGACTCCTGCTCTCCCTATCCTTGGCGCCTGTCTGCTGAGTTTCTTGCTCATGCTGAACATCCCCTATAACCTGCACTTGCTTGAAGTCACGCTTGACCGGCTCGCGCGTGGCTTGCCTGTTGAGCATGCATCACTCCGCCTGCGCTGGCCCTTGACGCGCCTCTTCATGCTCGTTAATACACTTGGTCAACAGACCGGGCAGCAGGTCCAGATGAAGCAGAGCAACCTTGCGTACCGCGATCAACTCTTGCAACAGGTGGGCAAGACCGCGGCACAGGAGGAGCGCAATCGCCTGGCTCGTGACCTGCACGATTCCATCAAGCAACAAATTTTCAGTATTGCTGTGAGCGCTGCCGCCATCAAAGCACGCTGGGAACGCGATCTCAGCAGCGCACGCAAAATTGTTGATGATATCGAACGCGTTGCCCTGGAGGCGCAGGTGGAGATGCAAGCCCTGTTGCAGCAGCTGCGGCCCGTTGCGCTGGAGAACGTGGGGTTGATTGAGTCGCTGCGTATGCAGTGCCAGGCGCTGGGCTATCGTACCGGGGCTGAGGTAACGGCTGAACTGGGCGATCTCCCTGTCGATGAGCTTTTACCTCTTGGCGCGCCGGAGATGATCTTCCGGATCGTGCAGGAAGGCTTCGCGAATATTGCTCGTCATGCACGCGCTTCGCATGTCTGGTTGAGCCTGCGACGACAACGAGATGCTCTGCTGGTGGAGATTGGTGACGACGGGCAAGGTTTTGATCTTGCTCAGGCGAACGAGCGGCCCGATACCTATGGAGGTATGGGGCTGTCCAATGTACAAGAGCGTGTTCGCGGCCTGGGAGGAACTGT
>Ga0209647_1001832_pt1 | contig 17634 bp, 12 predicted proteins | sample GraSoi_2013_60cm_FD_185827 | JGI IMG/M metagenome (GOLD analysis project Ga0209647, IMG submission 185827) | Grasslands soil microbial communities from the Angelo Coastal Reserve, California, USA - Sample 9_17_2013_60cm (SPAdes) (version 2) | ecosystem: Environmental > Terrestrial > Soil >...
CCCCCCCCTGCCCGCCGTAGTTAAATTTTGCCATCTGAGCCTCCTCCGCACAGGCCGCCGTTTTCCCGCCAGCGCACCTGCACGACCACACACGCGGCCACGCTTGCGCTACGCCCCGCGCACGCCGACGGTGACGTCACTGTGACGCCTGAGGCGAGCGCCGGCCCCGTGGCCCGCGAGGCGTGGAGCGGGCAGCTGCCGCGGGCGTGCCTCCCAAGCTGAAGGCGCGCCGACCGCCGGCAACAGCGATAGCACGAAGCGCGCGATTTCGAGCGACGCCCCCGCGTGGCTATGCCGCCGGGCATTTTCTCGCCACACAGCCAACCGCGGATCGGCAGGCTGGAGGAGCCGGCGCAGCGCCGTCACCAGCGCCGCCGGTGTTGTCGCCACCTCACCTAGACCGCTCTCGCGCACATAGTCCAGGTTACCCTCTTCCTGGCCGGGGATCGCGCCCGTCAGCAGGATAGGCAGGCCACAGGCAATCGCCTCGCAGATCGTGCCCGGCCCGGCCTTCGTCACGACGACGTCCGCGGCGCGCATCAATGCTGGCATGTTGTCGACGAAGCCGAAGACGTGCGCGGGCATGCGGCGGGCGAAGCGCATCTGCCGCACCTCCTCGTATAGCTGGCGGTTGCCTGCGGCAACGATCACCAGCTGGGCATCGAGCGGCTGGCGCGCGAGGGCAGAAATGCTCTCGGCCAGTCCTCCTGCGCCTTCGCCGCCGCCGGCAATCAGCACCGTCCGCAGCGCGGGATCGAGGCCCAGCGCACGGCGACGCTCCGCGAGCGGCCGCGGGTCCGGTTGTGCGAACGCGGGATCGATCGGCATGCCCAGCAGCCGGACGCGCCTGTCGGACACACCCGCGGCGAGAGCGACCTGGCGTGCCTGCTCGGTCGGCACAATGCAGGCGTCGGCACGCGGCGCGATCCAGGAACAGTGTACGTCCACCAAATCAGTGACCACCGTGATGAACGGCACATGGATACGCAAATCTTGCAGAACTTGCAGTGTGATGTGGTTCAGCAGCGGATGAATGGAGACGATCGCATCGGGCCGGATGCGCTCCAGCAGGTCTCGCATGCCTTCGCGGACGAACGGCTGGCATGCGCGCCAGGCGCGCTCGAAGCGCACGCTGGAGTTCGTCAGGTGAAAGAGGCGACCATAGAGCTGCGGGCTATGGGTGATGGCGGGGCCATAGAGGAAGACGCCGTGGCGTAGGGGGAAGCGGCTGCACTCGGCGATGGCGTCCACGATGTGCACGTGCCAGTCTGGCGTCTGGCCGGCGGCGTCGGCCCCCGTGTTCAGCATCCGCATGGCGCGATGGATGGCGTTCGCCGCACTGCGATGGCCCGCACCTGTGTCCGCGATGAGGAATAACACGGTTCGCGGGCGTGTGGGCAAATTCATGCGGCCTCTGCCTCCTCAGGCGCGCGGCGTGTGTCGTGCCAGGTCGTCAGCTCGTGCTGCGCGCGGGTGACACAAAATGGCACTCATTGCTCGCCCGCCGCTAGGCGTTCTCGACATCGGCGATGTTGAACCGCCGGCGGAAGCGCTCCACCCGCCCCGCAGTATCCAGAATGCGCTGCTGGCCGGTGTAGAACGGATGGCAGTTGGAGCACACGTCAACCTTCAAGACGGGCTTAGTGCTGCCGACCTTGAACGTGTTGCCACACCCACAGGTGACGGTGGCTTCAACGTAATTGGGGTGAATTCCTGTTTTCATGAGACTCCCGCGGCCCCCGAGGCCGCACTGTGCAGACCGAGCATGCCTGTCCGGCCTCAGTCGTGCCGGGCGCCATACTCCACCTCCATTCTATCACGCCGCGCGCCGGGCTTCAAGCGTGCGCACCCAGCGCGCCGGCATTGCGAGGTGCGCGCGGCGCTGCTACACTCGTCAGTGACTGATCATTCGACGAGCCGATAGGATCGCAGCATGTTCCGCTTTCTGACCGCGGGCGAATCGCACGGACCCGGCCTGGTGACGATTATCGAAGGGTTGCCGGCTGGTTTGCCAATCGATCGGGCAGCGATTGACGAGCAGCTGCGCCGCCGGCAAGGCGGCTATGGGCGCGGCGGCAGGATGAAGATCGAGCGCGACACCGTCGAGGTGCTCTCCGGAATCCGGTACGGCCATACGCTCGGCGCGCCCATCACGCTGCGTATCGCGAATCGCGACTGGGCAAACTGGCAGGAGCGCATGGCGGCGGACCCGGTGGAGACGCCGCCGGAGCCGGTGACACGCGTGCGGCCAGGCCACGCGGACCTTACGGGCGCCTTGAAATACGGGCACGACGACGTGCGCGAGGTGATCGAACGGGCCAGCTCACGCGAGACGGCGGCGCGAGTGGCCGCCGGGGCGGTCTGTCGCCAGCTGCTCGCCGGGTTCGGCGTCGCGATTCACAGCCACGTGCTCTCGGTGGCCGGCGTGGGTTACGCCGCCGATGCCCAGCTAGATGCTGGTATGGCGGACGCGGACTTCTGGCGCCGCGTCGACGATTCGGAGATGCGCTGCGCCGACCAGGAGCTCACCGCGCGCATGATCGCACGCATTGTGGAAGGCAAGCGCCAGGGCGACACGTGCGGCGGGGTTTTCGAGGTGGTGGCGGTCGGCGTGCCCGTCGGGCTGGGCAGCTACTCACAGTGGGATCGCCGTCTGAGCGGTCGTGTTGGGCAGGCGCTGCTGAGCATCCCCTCCGCCAAAGGTGTGGAGATCGGCGGCGGCTTTGGGCTGGCCGCGCTGCCTGGCTCACAGGTGCACGATGTCGCGCGCTACGACGACGCGCGCGGCTGGTATCACCTCACCAATCGCGCCGGCGGCATCGAGGGCGGCATCAGCAACGGCGAGCCCATCGTCGTGCGCGTCGCCGTCAAGCCGATCCCGACGCTGGCGCACCCGCTGCCATCGGTGGACGTGCGCTCGGGCGAGAACATCGACGAGACGCGCTACGAGCGCAGCGACGTCTGTGTGGTGCCGGCGGCGGGCGTGGTGGGCGAGGCTATGCTGGCGCTGGCGCTAACCGACGCCTGGATCGAGAAGTTCGGCGGCGACAGTCTTGACGAGATGCGCCGCAACGTCACAGGCTATCTGGCGACCTTGCCCCGCTGAGGCCGTGCCAAGCAGGGGCGGCGGCGCATCAAAGTCGCAGCTCGCGCGTGCAAAGTGTGACCTACGCACTTTGACAGCCCTAGGGGCCGGTGCTACAGTACTCGCGGAACCGCCAAGACGGCTCACTTTCTGTTGCCCCGCTGGCGGCGCCGAGCAAGCACAACGGGCCTAGGAGCGCGCGCTACATGAACACCAACATGAACGTTACGATTCGCCGGCTGACGAATACGTTCATTCTGTTTTTCCTGATCTTGAGCGGCGTCGCGGCATACATCCAGCTAGACAACCACGCGTTCGTCAACGGGCCGGAGCTGGCGGCCAGCCAGTACGACCCGCGCCACTGCCCACCCTACGATCAGCCACTGCGTGGCACGATCTACGACCGCAACGGGGTAAAGCTGGCGTGGTCGGTGCCCGACCCGACGGCGGTGTGCGGCTACCGGCGCAAATATGCCGACCCCTCGCTGTCGCCGCTGCTGGGCTACTTCAGCTATCATTACGGCGTTGCCGGCATCGAGGCGACCTACAACGACATCCTGAGCGGCGTCGGCCATGGTGAAAGCGTGCAGGACCCCGTCAACAAGCTGCTGCATAAGCCGCGCTACGGGCAAGATATCTACCTGACGATTGATGACAAGGTCCAGCAAAAGGCCAATGGACTGTACGACACCTCGGCCATCTACGGTGGGGTGTGTCAGCCGCAGGGCAGCAGCCCACCCGGCAGCATTATCGTCGAGGACCCCAATTCGGGCGAGATCCTGGCCATGGTCAATCGGCCGTTCTACGACCAGAACAAGATCGCGGACGCCGATTCGCTGGATACGGCGGTGCGCGCCAACGGAGAGAGATACTGGGCGTCCATCAACTCCGATCCCGGCCGGCCGCTCTTGAACCATGCGACGCAGGGCCTCTACGCTCCCGGCTCCACCTTCAAGACGGCGACGATGCTGGCGGCGCTAGACAGCGGCCAGCTCGCGCTGGACACGCAGTTCACCAAAGACGAGGCGACCAACGTCGTGGTGAATGGCGAGCCGATTCGCTGGGATGACTATTTTGCCGGCGTCTGGAACGGGCTGGTCAACTTCCCGCTGACGCTCGAGCAGGGCTATGCCTACAGCGACAACGTGATCTACGCGCGCGCCGCCGTTACCATCGGCGCCGACACATGGCTGGGCTACATTCGCAAGCTCGGTATCGCGACCCCCGGCACCCAGGTGCCCAGAGTGCCCTTCGACGCGCCCTACGCACAGAGCACCGCCTTTAACGCGAAGACCAACGGCAAGCCAACCAGCTTCAATCAGAATCTGCTGGCCGAGAGTGGCTTCGGACAAGGGCAGCTCTTGATCTCGCCACTGACGATGGCGGAGATCACCAGCACCGTCGCGGCAAATGGGCTGCTCTACCAGCCGCACGTCGTCTGGAAGACGGCGACGCACGATACCGCAGAGGCCGACGCCCTGCCCGCCGCGCCGCAGGTCTACTCCGGCAGCCCCGTGGTGCGCCCCGAGACGGCAGCTGCCGTGCGCCATGCCATGTGGTCGGTGGTGCAATTCGGCACGGCGTGGGCGGGCCTGACACGCGACGGCATCCACCTCTCCCAGACCGGCACCTTCGAGGGCGGCAAGACTGGCACAGCGCAGCTGGAAAGCGGCAATCCCAATACGTGGTGGATATCGTTGGCGCCGGACGATCAGGCGCAGGGCGGCAGCGGCAGAAACGCGCAGTATGTCATCACGGTGAGCAAGGAGCGCAGCGGTGAGGGCGCCTGCCAGGTCTTCGTCGCCGATGACCTCTACAAGAGTATTTTAAAATAGCGGACGGCCTGTATGACATTACGTGTCGCGCTGTGATCTAGCTGGCTGGTGGCGGGAAGGGTGAGTTTGCGCCCGTGCCGCAGGTGGCCAAGGGAGGCCGCGCTTCGCTGGCCGAGGCTAAATTCAGGATAACAGGCGGGCGGAACTAGCTGTCCATCGGGAAACGATGCAGCGGACCATGGGGCTATGCGCCTGTGCACCAGCAAGAGGCATGATATACTGGCACGCGGATGGCATGGCGGCTGCGTGGGGGTGAGGCGCGCGGCGAGGAGGGGGCGATGGCCGGGCTGCAGGGCCGAGTGCTGGGCGGTTTCCAGCTGGGCGAGCAACTGACGGGCGGCGGCATCAGCGATGTCTACCGTGGCCGACCGGCACGAGGCGCTGGGCGCGATGTGGTGGTCAAGGTCGTCTACCCCGAATTCGCCCAGCAACCCGGATTTCAGACCCGGTTTCGCCAGATCATCCAGTTGTCCGGCCGGCTCGCCAACCATCCCCACATCCTGCCGCTCGTCGCCAGCGGCGAGGAGGGCGGCTATCTCTATCTGGTGACCCCATATGTCGCCGCCGGCACCCTCAAGGACTTGCTCGCCAAGGGCGGACGCTTCGGCATCGCCGACGCCGGGCCGTTCTTCCGCCAATTGTGCGACGCGCTCTCCTACGCGCACAGCCTCGGCATCGTGCACGGCAATCTCAAGCCGAGCAACATCTATTTGTTCGAAGGCCGCCACGTGCTTCTCGGCGATTTTGGCACCCTATTGGACCTGCGCGTGATGGATATGAATCTGGCCGGCCCGGGGACTGAGGCCTTCGAGTTCCTGGCGCCCGAGGCCGCCGGCGGGCAGGCAACGCAGGCGGGCGACGTCTATAGTGTCGGGGCCTTGCTCTTTGCCACCCTCACCGGGTACGCGCCGTTTCGCGCCGCCACGCCCAATGAGGTCGTCGCGGCGCATGTGCGCCTGGTCCCGCCGCAACTGGCGCAGGTGAATCCGCCCGTGGCGCCGCCGGTGCTCGCGCTCGACCCGGTGATTCAGCGGGCGCTGGCGAAGCGTGCGGAGGACCGCTTTCCTTCCGCGGCGGCGCTCGCCCAGGCGATCGAAGGCGCCGCGCGCCAGGCCACGGCGGCAAGTGCGGCGCTTGCAGCGCAGCAGGCTGGCTTCGGTTTCGGCTCAGCTCCAATGCCCCCGCAGGGAGCGCTGATGGCGCCGCAGGGCGGCGCGTTCCCGGCGACTTCGCGGCCGTTCCCGCCGACTTCGCGGCCGTTCCCGCCGCTTGCCGCCGCCGCGGCCGACTATCAGGGCGGTCCGGCGATGAGTGGCGGCGCGCCCGGCGGCGCTTTCGCCGCCCCCCGCGCGCCGGTGCCGGCAGTGCCACTGGCAAAGATCGGCGCGTCGCTGGCACAGATGAGTCCAGCCTTCCCTCCGCTGCCGGCCAATGCGACGATCGACGGCCAGATGGACCGTGGCCGCTCCGCAGGCTTGACCAACGATATCCCGTCTCAATCCACCGCCCGTGTGCCCGCGCCCATGCTGCCGCACACGAGTGTGCCGCCGGGACCAGGGGCAAGCAGCGTCGCCTCGCCGCCATCGCTGCCGGCGGACGACGGATGGCGCCGCGCATGGGGTGAAGGCGACAACGCAGATGCTGGCCCGCAAGAAATGCCCGCGATACGGCGTCCCCGCGCGGCGCCCAGTGGGCTCCGGCGTGGCGCCACTTCTGGGCCGCCCAAGCCAGGATTCCTGGTTGCAGGGGGGAGCGGGCCTGAACCAATGCCAGGAGGTGACGAGGCCATCAGCCGCTTCGAAGACGCTCCGCTGGGCGACGATCGCTTCGATCCCCCTGGCACGAATACCTTTGCCAGCCTCAGCAATGGCAGGCAGAGCGGTACGGAGCTTGCGGCCAGCACGGAGCTGCCCGCTCAACATGATTGGCGCATCGACACCAGCCAGCACCCCGGCGACATGGGGACCGGCGAGTTTCGCGCCCAGGGACAGGGATGGCGCAGCCAGTACACTGATGCGCAGTCTGCGCCGTTCGGCCATGCGGAGCCGCCTGCCGACGGCCGGCCGTACCATGCGACGCAACTTGGGCTGCCCCGCTTGACGGCGCCGGCGCTGGATGGAATGCCGCCTTCCTGGCAGGAGCTCGCGGGGGCGGGGGACCCGGCAGGCGCTCCTGATTTCGGCGCCTCGCGCGACGGGTGGCCCGCGGCGGCGGGCGATGGCTGGGGTGCCTCTGGTCCGCGAGGTGCGGGGGCGGCGTGGTCTGGCGGCGAGAGCGCGGCGTGGCCCGCGGCAAACCGCGGGTGGAGTGGCGCGCCGATGCCGTCTGGCCGCATGGCTGGCGCTGTGCTGGATGCTCCATGGGAGCGCGGCGCCGACGGCTCGCCTGGCGGCGAGCAGGGACAGGGATTCGAGCGCGGCAATGGCAAGCGATCTGGGAAGAGACGGACTCAAGAGCCGGTGGAGACTGGGTTCGACGACGACAGAGTATGGACCGTGGGTCTCACCGCCGTGCGGCGTAAGAATCGCCGCTGGGTGCGGCGGCTGGCGCTGTTGCTCGTGCTCGTCTTGCTCGTGGATGTGGCGGTGCTGGTCGTCGCCAGGCCGGACCTCTGCCCTTCGGCTGGCTGTCGCGATCTGAGCGCGCTGATCCATGAGAAGCTGCCTATGCTCTCGCAGCCCGCCACGCCAGCACCGGCGCCCGTGTCGGCAACGCCTTCGGTCGTCACACTCACGAGCGCGGCGAGCAAGAGCGCCACCGCGAAGGTCACGGTGAAGAGTAACGCGGCAGGCCCGGTGGCGATGCAGGCAGCGGCCGGGCTCTCCTGGCTCAGCGTGACGCCGGCGAGTGTACCGCTGGCGCCTGGCGGCACCGCGCAGCTGACCGTGACGGCCAAGCCCGCCGGCATCAAGGTAGGCACCTACACCTCGACGATCACCTTGACCGTCGGTGCTGCCATCTTTACCGTGCCGGTGACCATCGTCGTGACGGCCGGGTAGTCGCAGGCGCAGGCTCCCGCGACGCGCTAGCCCGGTGCGCCGCCACACGCTGGCATACCAGCGCGCGGTGCTCGTACAGTACGAGATAGCACCACCCGCCGCACGGCCGGCGGATATCACGGTTTGGCAACACGACAACTGGTGAGGCTGGCAGGCCAGGCGATGCCCGTCCGTGTCGCCCGTGCACCATCTCCGGGCACGCCTAGTAGAGCGCCCGGAACAGCGCTCGCCACCACGAGGGGAACGACCATGCGCTACGTCGCCCGCATCGCCGGGGTGACTCACACCGTCGAGCTGCGTGAAAACGGGCATGAGCGCCAGGTTGAGCTGGATGGCCGTGCGCTCACAGTGGACTGGCAGCGCATCGGCGGCAGCCAGCCACACGAGCCGGGGGACGCGAGCGCGGCTGCGCAACACTTCAGCTTGCTGGTCGGCGGGCATTCCTACGAGGCCTATGCGCGCGTTCTGGACGGCGAGCCTGGCGCGGCCGAAGGGCAAGAACAGGCCATCGAGATCATGATCGCTGGGCGGCCCTATCTGGTGACGATTCAGGACGAGCGATCGCAGGCGCTGACCAGCCTGGCGAGTGGCAGGCATGTCTCAGGCGACGCGGCGATACGCGCTCCCATGCCTGGTCTGGTGTCGAACGTGCTGGCTGCCGTGGGAGACGAGGTCACGCGCGGGCAGAATATCGTCGTGCTCGAAGCGATGAAGATGGAGAATGACCTGACGGCGCCACGGGCGGGCATCGTCAAGGCTGTGCATGTGACGAAGGGACAAACCGTCAATCAGGACGCCGTCTTGGCCATCGTCGGCGATGCGTACGCTGTCGCGACCGCGGCGGACGAGGACGAGTAGTCAGTAGTCCCGCTGCGCACACGGTTCAGGAGGCGCCAGGCCCCCGCGGATGCATCTGGCGCAGCAGCTCGACCACGGCGCTGAATTGATCGTCGCTGAGGCCGTCGATCAGCGAGCTCACGACGGCCTCGCGCGTGCGTTGCACGTTGGCGGGCGGCAACGGCACGCCTCGTACCGACGCCGCGGCGGCGCGACAGACGGCCAGCAGGCTCAGATGCATGGCGTCGGCGATGGCGACCAGCGTGTCGATCGTCGGCGAGCGCCTGCGATCCCGGCGCGACGTCACATAGCGGCTCAACGCCTCGCGTGAGATGCCGGAGCGGCGCTCGAGATCCGAATAGGAGCGGCAGGGCGAGCCGGGCGCGGTGAATTGGTGCTCGATGAGCGTGCCGAGGGGATTGCTGCGGCCGCCGCGCGCCCGCTCCGGTCGCTCCGATGGCGTTTCCTCCTCGTCCGGCCCGTACCCGAAATCCAGTAGTAGGTCAGATGTCCCCACCTCCGCCTGCGAGACGGGCAGCGTCTCCTCCGCGGGCGGGCTTTCTGCGCTGGGCCGCTCGGCGCTTGCCAGAGCAGGCGCGGAAAGATCGCGCGAGGCCGCGGGGGCGCCGGCCTCGGCCTGACTGGTCGTCGGCGCGCCGGCCGCGCGCTCAGCACGTTTGCGCCGGCGCGGCGCGGCCGTCGCCGGCGGCTCGGCGTGTTTGGGCGGCGATGGTGCACGCCGCGACGGGCGCTTGCCGCCGTTCTTCGTTGCCACGGCATGCCTCCTCTCTGTGGGCGCCCTGTGGGGGTTAGCGCGCCGACAACCCAGCAGCGATTCGGTTGCGTCATTCGAGTTGTCTCGCCTCAAAACATCCTCAGTGGACGCGACATGATGATGCCACAGCATGGTGATTGCATGCCTCGTGCCGTGTCAAAAGTCACCCGTCTGCGCGCCGCGCCCGGCACGCCGCATGCGTAAAAAGGGCAAGTGTCACAGGCCAAGCGTTCCTCGTCACAACTGGCCATTTCGCAGGAGGCGCGTCACCATGAGCCAGGTAAAAGATTCCTTGCTCGATCACCGCTATCGCATCACCCGCGTGCTGCGCGAATTGCCAGGCGAGCGATGGTACGCTGGCATGCACGTCGAGCTAGACGTTCCTGTGCGTATCATCGTGTTTCATCCGTCCACAGCGGCACGGGCACCCCTCGCCCCGACGCGGAGTCCGTTCTGGTCACTCGCCGGGGCGGCGGCCACGTTGCGCCATGTGTCGCTGCCGCGCGTGTGCGATTGCTTCGCCTGCGGCGGCGACTTCGGTATCGTCACCGACCCTGTGCCCGGCGAGTGGCTCGATGCGCGGGTCGAGCGCACGGGGCCGCTGGAGCTGCGCGAGGCGCTTGCTATTGGTCTGCGCCTCTGTGATGCCCTGAGCTACGTGCGACGGGCCGCGCCGGCCCTTGTTCCCATGGGTACCATTACGCCGGAGCAGCTCGCCATTGGACCCGACGGGCGCGTCGTGCTGGCAGATCTTGGTCTGCGACGCTGGCTCGACGGTCCTGAGTCCGAGCAGCTGTCACTCGCCCGCGCGCGCGACTCTGCTCTCGCGCGAGCCACCGCCAGCGTCGCACGCGATGGGGACGACGAGCGCGACGACCTGGCGGGTATCGCTGCCGTGTTGCTCTTCGCGCTGACTGGTACGATAGCCTGCGCGCGTGAGCGCGGCCAGTGGCAGTCCGCCGTGCGCGCCTACAACCTGCCACCTGTGTTGATCGAGCTGCTCGAGGAGGGGTTGGCGCGGGAGCATCGGCAGACACCGCGGACGCCGGAGGCTTTCGGCGCCGCGTTGGCGGACATCATTCGGCATGTGCTGCCCACCGTGGCCACCGAGACACGCCGCACCGAGACCCGGGTGCGCATGCAGGCACCACCATCGCACACGCCGCACGAGGTGTCGCGAGCGCAGCAGGCGGTCAGCGCTCTTGCCCATGACGCCGCCCGCACCGTCTCACGTCTGGCGGAAGGCTCGCTGCGCCACACGGGGGAGCGCGCACGGGCGGTGGTTTCTTCGGCGCTGCACTGGATCGCCTGAGCAGAGGCAGCCGCGCCTACCAGACCCGGCCGCGCGCAGGTGATACACTACGCGCGAGCGCCGGCAGACGCCTGTGTGGTTCGCGGCGCACGCTCAGCTCAATGCGTCCCACCCGGGCGGACGCGCCATCCTGCCAGCGGGCGAGAGACCCAGCCATGATCATACTCGACGAGCTCATCGCCGCCACCCAGGCGGACGTGCTTTCTCATGGGCCACGTACCACGTGCGATGGCTTCGCGCACGATTCGCGCCTCCTCACGCCAGGAGACTGCTTCGTGGCGGTCCGCGGCGTGCATGGCGACGGACACGACTACCTCATGGATGCCATCGAGCGTGGCGCCGGCGCGATTCTGTGCGAGCGGCGCATGGTGGAGACAGACGCGCTGCGCGACAGACCGCAAGACCGCGCCCACCAGTCCGGCGTGACGCTACTGGCCGTGCCGGATACGCGCGAGGCGCTCCGGCATTATGCGGCACATATCCTCGCCGCCTGGCGCCCGCTGGTCGTCGCGGTGAGCGGCGCGACGGGCAAGACCACCACCAAGGAAGCCATCGCCGACGTACTGGCGACGTACGCGCCCACATTTCGCTCCTGGCGCAACTTCAACGACGCCTTGGGGCTGCCGCTGTCGCTGGGGCGTCTGGAGCCAACGCACAGATTCGCCGTGCTCGAGATGGGCGCCGACCACCCGGGCGAGATCGCGGACCTCTGTGCGCTCTGCCGTCCTACCGTAGGCGTCGTCACCAACGTCAGCCCGTCTCACCTGCACTACTTCGGCGCGGTAGAGGCGCTGGGCGACGAGCTGGCCGAGCTGCCGCGCTCGCTGCCGTCAGACGGCGTCGCGGTGCTCAACCGCGACGATCCGCGCACCCGCGCAATGGCGGCCGAGACGCTGGCCACCACGCTGTACTTCGGGCCGCGGCACGATGATGGCGAGGGGAGTCCCGCGCTCGCGCTGCGCTACGACCTGCTGCCACTGGACGCCACCCCTGAGCTCGCGCTCGTGTTGCGGCGGCAGGGAGCCGAGGGCGAACCTGACGACGACGAGATCGTGTTCCCGGAGTTGCACGCCCAGCACTGGGCCTACGCGGTGCTGGCGGCGCTCACCGTCGGCCACGCGCTGGGGGTCGCCCGCGAGGCCGCGCGCGAGGCCGTTCGCCGCCTTACTCCGCTGCCTGGCCGTCTGCGCTGGCTGGAGGGCGAGGGTGGCCTGATCGTGCTCGACGACTCGCATAACGCCACGCCCGCCAGCGCGGCGGCAGGGCTCGCCGCGCTCGACACGATCGCTGGCGCGCGCCGGCTCGCCGGCATCGCCGTGCTCGGCGATATGCTGCGGCTCGGCAGTCAGGAAGAGGCGGCGCATCGCGAGCTCGGCAGCCTGGTGGCACGGCAGGCCGGATTCGCGGCGAGACGATTGCCGCCGAGGCCACGCGGCAGGGCATGCCCGCCGCGCGCATCGCCGTGACCCACACCGCCGAAGATGCCGCCCGCGCGGTGCGTCAGTTCACCGCGCACGCGACGCAACGACGTGGCAAACGCGCGAGCCAAGCGGTTGTCTATATCAAAGGCTCCGAAGAGCTGCGCATGGAGCAGGTGACGGCGCTCTTGTTGGCGCATCCTGAGCGCGCCGACGATCTGCTGGACCGGCAGACGCGCGCGTGGCGACGTGTGGTGGTCATGCGCCCGGATCGGCCAACCTGGCTCGAGGTGGACCTCAGCGCGATCGGCCGCAATACGCAGCTCGTGAAAGAGCTGGTGGGCAACGAGGTGCAGGTGCTCGTCAGCTTGAAGGCGGACGCGTACGGGCACGGCGCGCTGCGGGTCGCGCGGACGGTGCTGCGCAACGGCGCGGCGTGGCTGGGGGTGGCGACGGTGAGCGAGGCGGAGCCGTTGCGCACGGCAGGCATCACCGCCCCGATCCTGATCTTCGGCTACACAGCACCGTGGCAGGCGCGCGAGGCGGTGCGGCTAGATCTGCGCGCGACGGTCTATTCGCTCGAGGCGGCGCAGGCGCTGGCACGCGCGGCGCGCGATCTCGACACACTGGTGCGGGTGCATGTCAAGATCGACACGGGCATGGCGCGGCTCGGCATGCGTTGGGAAGAGCTGCCGGCGATCGTTCGGCTATTCGAGGAGCTACGCGGGCAGGACGGCCTGGAGGTCGAAGGCATCTTTACCCACTTCGCGACGGCGGATAGCGCGGATCGTACCTATGCCTGCCGCCAGCTCGATCGCTTTCGCCAGGTGCTCGCGGCGCTCGACGAGCGCGGGCTGCGCCCGCCGCTCGTTCATGCCGCCAACAGCGCGGCGCTGCTCACCATGCCGGACGCACGCTTCGACCTCGTGCGCCCAGGCGTTGCCATCTATGGCCTCGCGCCCTCCGACGACGTGCGCCTGCCGCCAGCCTTCCAGCCGGTGCTCGCGTTCAAGACGCAAGTCGCGCAGGTCAAGGACATCCCAGCCGGCGAGGGCATCAGCTATGGCGCAACGTATGTAACCGAGCGCACGACGCGGCTCGCTGTGCTGCCGGTTGGCTATGCCGATGGCTTCCGTCGTGCGCCGACGAACTGGGGTGAGGTGCTGGTACGCGGCCTGCGGGCGCCACTGGTGGGCCGAGTGACCATGGATCAGTGTATGATTGACGTAAGCGCCATTCCTGGGGTGCGCCCCGGCGACGAGGTCGTGCTGATTGGCCGGCAGGGAGACGCGGAGTTAACGGCGGAGACCGTCGCCCGGCGCCTGGGCACCATCTCCTATGAGGTTGTGGCCGAGCTGCTGGCGCGCGTGCCCCGCATGAGCTAACGGCGAATCGTGACGAACCGGCGTCCATGAGACGTAGTAGGTAGTGATGCGAGCGCGTGCGCCCCGCCGCGTCGAGTTCGGCGCGTGGCACTCGACGTGCAATAGGGCGATACGAGGCGGTGAGTACGTGGACGGCGAACGAGCAGCCGGCCAGATGGCATCCATCTGGCGGCGATGGCAAGCAAGGCCCACCTGGTGGGGCGGGCGGCGCATGTCCTTGCTCGTGCACACCGGCAGGCTGACCGTTGTCGCGGTGCGCTGGCGGCGGCGCTACCAGCTCGTGCGCCAAGAGCTGCGCGTCGTCAGGCTGCGTCTGCAAATGCCATGGCGCATCGCCTATTATGTGCTGCCGGCCGGGCTGCGCGGCCGGCGCAAGCACGAAGCCGCCACGGACGCGCAGGCCGTCGCTCCACGCGCGCGCATCATCGTGAACCGCACCTCCGGCAGTGTCCACGGGGCATTCGGACTCAACGAGCTGGCCGAGACGGCGAAATGGCTGGGGGCGCACGGTATCCCGGCGGAGGTGCGCGAGACGGCCTATGCCGGCCACGCGGAGGTATTGGCGCGCGAGGCGGCGCGGGCCGGCATGGACCTGGTGATCGCCGCCGGCGGCGATGGTACGGTGAATAGTGTGGTGCAGGGGCTGGCCGGCACCCAGACAGCATTGGCCGTGCTCCCGATGGGGACGGTGAACGTCTGGGCTCGCGAGGTAGGCATCCCCTTGCCGGCCGCACTGGCACGCGAAGTCGTGCTGAACGGGGTACGCCGGCGAGTGGACCTGGGACGCGCAGGCAGCCGCTATTTCCTGCTCATGGCAGGCATCGGATTCGACGCCGAGGTCGCGCGCCTTGTCGAGCGCGGCCCCCTCAAGCGGCTCGGCATGAAGCTCGTGAACTACCTGGCCACCACTGGGCGGCTCACGGTGACGCACCAACCCACGAAAGTGTGGATGCGCACCGAGGGCCACCGGCGTAGCGTCAACGCGCTCATGATTTTGATCGGCAATACGCGCCTCTACGGTGGCGCGATGACTTTCGCCAAGCAGGCGGTCGCCGATGACGGCTGGCTCGATCTCGTCATCATGGGCAACGGCAGCGTGTTGTACCGCGCCGGACTCTTCTTGCGTGCCGCCTTCAGCCGCACCTCACTTGGCCCGCGCGTGCGCTACGCGCGCTGCCGCACCGTGCGCTTCGAATCTAACACTCCCCTGCCGGTGCAGGTAGATGGCGAGGTCATTGGCACCTTGCCGATGACGTTCAGCGTCGCGCCGCTGGCCCTCACGGTCATCGTGCCAAAGGATGCGCCGGCCGAGCTCTTCTCACGGCCGCCCTTGGCAGCTCCTGCCGCCCCGGAAGCCTGAGCCGAATACTCTTGGCGACTTCGCGCGTCTACACCTATGACAGCGCCTGAGCAGCGCGCATACAGAGCCGCGTCGAACCGGGGAGCACTATGGCAGACCAGCCCGACTACGAGAAGCCGCCGGGCGACGAGGCAGGCTATCTCATCCTGGACGAGCACTGGCATATTCTCTCGGCGGACGACACCGGCGGTCTCACCGCCGACATCGGCTCCACCTCGCTTGTCGGGCGCCACGCCGAAGAGGTCATCGGGGCGCGGGCATTTCGTGCGCTTACCGAGGAAGGCGTGGCGATTTTCACCCTGGAGAGTGTGGACTTCGTACTCAGTACGACCTCATTCCAGCTGCCCGAAGGCACCCTGCGGCTGGTCCGCGCGCAGGAGATGCAGGCGACCTTGGAGCATGTGGTGTCACTGCTGGTCCACGAGGTGCGCAACCCGCTCTCCGCTATGCGCGCGCTCGTGCAGGGGCTGGAAGAAGAGCTGCATGGCGATGAGCAGAGCGCGGCCTATACGCGCCGCCTCACCGATGAAATCGACCGGCTCAGCAGGCTGCTCGTCTCGATGTCGCAAGTGGCCCGGCTGCGCGCGCGCCAGCCCGAGCAGCTGGACCCGGCACAGCTGCTGGAGCATGCCGCCGCCGTCTTCCGCCACGAGCTGGCACGGCGTGGCATCCGCGTCGCGGTCAGCGTCACTCCACGTGTTGCGCCCATCTGTGCCGACGCGGACCAGGTGCAGCAGATGCTGGTGAATCTGGTGACGAATGCCGCCGATGCGATGCCGCAAGGCGGCGTCATTACCCTGCGTGCGCGTCTGGACCCGCGCGGCCGAACCATGCTCCAGGTGGAAGACTCTGGCATCGGCATGTCGGCGCCGGAACTGGAGCGGGCGCTGCGCCCTCGCCACAGCTCGAAGCAGGGCGGCATGGGCCTCGGGTTGATGATCGTGCGCGGCATCGTGCGCCAGCATCATGGGCGCATGCGGGTTGCCAGCGTGCCCGGCAAGGGCACGACCATCTCCGTTACCTTTCCAGCCGTCGCCGGCGAGCGTGCCGCTTCGTCTGAGTAGCCGATCTGGCTGGTACAGGCATGGCGCTTGCTGGATATACTCCCAGGGGAAGCGTATACTTCACCGTACTGGGTAGGCGTAAGCATTGGAACACCCGCCGCGGTTGGCAAGGCCGCCGCGGCGAGAAGCGGGAGCGAGCGACGATGGCGCAGCCACATGAGCAGGCGCGGGCGAATCAATCAGCACAGTCTGCGGCCAGCAATGGGCGCGCCCAGAGCGGCGCGACGCCAGGTGAGCGGCCAAGTCTGCTGGGAGTGCTGGGGCGAGTGCTGAGTCTGCGGACGGCTCCCACGGACACGAAGCGGGGGCGCTGGTCCAATTTTAGCAAGATGCTGTTCGTCTTGCTCATCTTCATGTTCGCTATTCAGCTCGTCTACTTCCTGCTGGCGCTGCTTGACACCAATTATCCCGGCTTGCAGCTCAAACAGCCGTTGGTTCCCGACCGGACGTTCCCTCTGCTCGGAGTGATGCCCCGCCGGGAGGTGCTGTTCTGGTTCATCGCAATCGTCGGGTATATTCTCCTCTACCGCTTCAACATCATTCCACGCGACCCTATGGGCGTGAAAGCCCGCGCCGACGCCCGCGCCAAAGAGGCGCAGGCGGCACATGCCGCCCGGCCCGCGACACGTGCTGCCCGCCGTAACGCCTCGCGCCTACGCGACACCAGCGCCAGCGGCACACGTGCTCCGAGCCCGGCGGCTGCCGTCCGTGCGGAGACCGTCCCACAGGGCCCGCACGATGCTGAGTATTTGCGCGCGAAGGCCGCACAGCGTCTGCGCCGCCGCCGTGACGCCAAGCGGTAGGCACTGCTGCCAGGCATTGACTCATGTGGCCCGCCCCCACAGGCGGCGCTCACTGTACTATCGCGCCACAATGGGTGCGGGGAGGTTGGAAGCGCATGCTGCAAGACCTGCACATCGGCGCGCCGGTGCTGGCGCGCGACGGTCGCACCCTTGGGGAGTTGGCGCGCGTGGTCGTTGACCCGGGGCATCAGGTGACCCACCTCGTGGTGGACCCTGGCCTCGTGGAGTCTGGCAATCTGTTGGAGGCCGGCGGGTGGGAGAAGCCGCGCGAGCGCGTGCTGCCGGTGGCGCTCGTCGAGCGTGCCGGGCCGGAGCGCATCCAGCTTTCCTGCGACGAAGCCGAGTTTCAGGCGCAGCCACTCTTCGAGCGACGGGAATACCACGCGCTCGACGTCTCGGACGCGGCAGACCAGCCTGACCAGGCACATTGGTGGTCGCGGTTTCGTCTGGGAGAGCTCGTCAACTACGTCGCCTCCGGCTTCGGGCTGGGGGCCGCTCCCTACATCGCGCCCGCCGACATCACCTATAACGAGTCGCCTGGCTCCATGTCAATCGGCGAGGGAACGCCGGTCTGGCGCCAAGAGCCGCACGAGCACCTCGGCGAGGTGGAGCGCGTGCTGACCGCGGGCGACTCGGCGACGATCACCGCGCTCGTGCTGCGCCGGCAGGGCCTTCGCGGCGAGCATGTCGTGCTGCCGATTGCGGCGGTGGTCGACCTGAGCGGGGATACGGTGCACGTGCGCCTGAGCGACCAGGAGCTT
>Ga0209647_1001833_pt1 | contig 17631 bp, 19 predicted proteins | sample GraSoi_2013_60cm_FD_185827 | JGI IMG/M metagenome (GOLD analysis project Ga0209647, IMG submission 185827) | Grasslands soil microbial communities from the Angelo Coastal Reserve, California, USA - Sample 9_17_2013_60cm (SPAdes) (version 2) | ecosystem: Environmental > Terrestrial > Soil >...
AGCAAAGCGCCCCACGCCCACGACCGTGCCCGGCGGGATGCCCGCAGCCGCGCTGGCCCGCTGCTGCGCGTCCATCGCCGCCCCCTGCCGACCTGCCGGTCCGTCGGCCCGCGCCGGTACCAGGCTAGATCGCGGCCGCCCGGCCAGCCACCCCGCCGGGCAGCCGGCCCATAGGGCGTCGGTCAGTGCTCGTGCTCGTACTTGAACGAGAGCTGGAGTTTGGTGCGGAACGTGATTCCGCCGTTCTCGTCGAGGTGGATGTCCTGCTTGACAACTTCAGCCACCCGGAGATCACGGATCGTCGCAGCGGTCGTCTTGACCGCCTCCGCGGCCGCGTCCTCCCAGGATGTGCTGCTGGTCCCGATGACCTCGATCACCTTGTACACGCTCATCTGCTGCTCCTCCCTGGCCGTCGCCGCCCGCCGGGGCGAGGACACCCGGCATCCATCTCGATCCTTCCATCCCCGCCGGCGGATGATCCGACATCGCGCAGAACCACCGCCGCTTCCCGGCGACGAGCCTCCGCACCGGAGCCGTCCCGAGCCGGGCGCGACGACAGCCGGCGCTCCGGTGCGCCAGGCCGGTCGCCGACCAGAGCGGCCGGTCCCGGGTAGCGGCTGCTAGCCGCGTCACAGGCGGTAACAAGCAGATCCTTACGAGGCCAGCTCGCTATCGGCTCGATATATGTCACACCCTGCTGATCAGCCTGGCTGTCCAAGCCGCACCAGAAGGAATTTCTGGTGGGCCGCATGCGCTCAGGTGCGCCGCGATTCCTGGGTATAGCTGCTGCGCCAGACCACCCGCGGCCACCAGGTCGACGTAGGAGTTGGAATGCGTGCTGTCAGCGGTGTCCATTTCTTCACTGTTACGTCACTCGTCGTGTGCGCCTCCTTCGATGGCGGGTTGCCGGTCGCTGGCGGCGGCAGATGTGACAAGGAGCGGAGCTGGTTGCCTGCATCGTTGCCGCCGCGTCGCGTGCGCCCTTTCCGGTTGCGCACCGTGCGCCCGGCCCGGGTGATTCCGCATCCCCCACGTGACTTTCACCCGGTGACTCCCGGGCCGTCCCGTCATCTGGGAGCGCCTGGGCGGCGACCCGAGCAGCTGCGCGGATGCGCATCGCGCTGGCTCGCGGGATATGACAGCAGCCGCACGCACTCGGCTTGGCAGATGATGTCCCCGGTCAACTGGCCGCCTGGCGATCAGCGGCCGGGCTGAGCCTGGCGTAGCGCGCTGATGGTGGTGCCGCGCCGCCGCCGGACCAGGGCGCGCAGCGTGCCGGTGTTCTGGTAGCCGACCGCCGCGGCGATGGCGTCGACCGTCTGGCTGGTCGTGCGCAGCAGGAAGGTCGCCTCGTCCAGCCGGACCTCGTGGACGAAGTCGATGGGCGACATGCCCAGCACGGCCGCGGTGGTGCGCTGCAGGGTGCGCTCGCTGACGCCGATCGCGGCCGCCGCGCCGCTGATCTGCAACGGGCCGGCGATGTGGTCGCGGACCCACCACTCGAATGCGGTCACCACCGGGTCGTTGTCGGCTAGATGCGACGGGACAGCGAACATGGCCTGGGACGGGTGATCGCCGATCACCAGGTACCGGGCGACCAGCTCGGCCAGCGCCGGACTCTCCTGTGCAACGATCGACAGCGCCAAGTCGATGTGCGCGAACGCCGCGCCCGCGGTGGTGACCCGCCCGTCGCGGGCCAGCGTCCGGCTCTCGTCGAGCCGCACGGCGGTGTAGCGGCGGCGGAACGCCGGGCCCAGCCACCAGCTGGTGGTGGCCAGCAGGCCGTCGAGCACGCCGGCCTCGGCCAGGAAGAACGTCCCGGTGCACGCCGCCGCGAGAGCGGTGCCAACCGCGTGCAGGGCGGCGACGTGAGCCAGCGCGGGATGGTTCCGCACGATATCCACAACCTGCCGCGGCGACCTGAGGTTGCAGCCGACCGCGGGCATGACCAGCAGGTCCGGGGCGGTGTCCAGCTCGGTCAGCGGCATGGTGGCCAGACGCAGCCCGTGCCCGGTGCGCACCGCGTCTTCGGTGCCGGCCACGGTGACGTCGAACGGGGGTACGGAGGTGGCCACGTCCTCGCGCAGGGCGTTCGCGGTGGCCAGGATGTCCAGGACCGCGCTCAGCCCGGAGTCGAACAGATCCGGCACGGCGAGCACCGCGATCTGCATGTCGGGAACAGTACCATTCGCGGCGGATCCGCCACTGTCGGGTCCTCCGCGGCATGGCCTAGCGTTGGTCGCGAACCCCAGCGAAAGGATCCTTATCATGAGCGTCGACCGCGGACTACTCGTCATGCTGGAGGCCCGGCCGGGCAAGGAAGACGAGCTCGCCGCCTTCCTGACCCAGGCCCAGCCGCTGGCCGCGGCCGAGCCGGGCACGGTCACCTGGTATGCCTTCAAGCTCAGCAATACCACCTACGGCATTTTCGACACGTTCGCCGGCGAGGACGGACGCCAGGCGCACCTGAACGGCCCGATCGCCGCCGCACTCGGCCAGGCCGGTCCCGGCCTGCTGGCCAAGGACCCGGACATTCAGACGACCCACATCCTCGCCGCCAAGTGAGCCACCCGACCTGACCGGCGGCGGACGAGCCAAGGAAGTCCGTCCTTGGCGCCGGAGCTGCTTCGAGCCGTCAGGGAACTCGTGGCGGCCGGTGACCTGCAGAGCCCGGTGCGCCGGCTCGTCAGCCACAGGAGAAGGTCAGAGCGGGTGCCCCAAACGGCCGTGCCCGCCTTGGCGTGTGCGGGCACGGCCGGGCCGCCCGCGCCCAGATCGATCCGCCACCCCGGCGGGCCCGTCGGTGGCATTCGGCTGGAGCGTGCCGCTCAGTTCCCTGGTGGCCCGCACTGCGGTCGTGGTGCTCACTTGAAGAAGTGGGTTCGGGCCCGGGGCAGCCGGAGACCGTCGACGTCGAGGTCGATCTTCTCGTTGTAGAAGGCGATCAGGCCGGCGATGGGCAGCAGCTGGCGGGTCGGGTAGTCGTAAGCCCACGCGAGGTCCTGGTGGACGTCGCGCACCGTGCCGGTGAGCACCGACCAGTAGCCGCTGGTGACGCCCTTGTACGGGCAGGCCGTCTGGGTGCCGGCGAGCACGAGATGGCTGAAGGCGACATCGGTGCGATCGAAGTAGTAGCGGGTCGGCAGGCCGGTCTCGAATACCAGCACCGGCGTAGTGGTCTCGGCCAGCGTGACCCCTTCGAGCGAGGCCCGGATGTGGCGATGCGAGCGGAGCGCGTCGACGCGGACATACGGGTTGCGGGGATGGACGAAGACCTGCTCGTCCTCCTCATACCAGGCATCGAGCGCGTCCCAGTCGAAGCGGGCCGTGCCGGCCACCCCGTCGATCGCGTCGTCGCCGAAGACCCGCACGGTGCCCGGCTGGTCCAGGCTGCCCGCACGCAGGCCGTGGCGGCGTGCCGTACCTTGGCGGAGGTGCTGCTCGTGGTGTTCGTCAACGAGGAAGCGCGGGTCGATGTCATCGGCCGGGATGTAGTGCTGCGGGTATTACGGCCATTCCCCATGCCGCGCCCGGGTGGTGTCGAAGATCTGCTCGCCGCCGAGCGTCGCCCGCACGCGCCGCGGCGCGGGTTCGACGTGATCGGCCTGCGCGAGCATCTGCGGGTAGTCGCGGTCGGCGGCGACAGGTGTTACGGCCATCGTGTCTCACTCCTTACGTTGGTGAGCCTGCGTGTCCTGGTCAACCGGTACGTCTTCGCGGGCTCCAGCAGCCTTCGCAGACGGTGCGGGCGCACCAGCCAGTGATGCTGGTCGTGTCGTGCTCGGCGGGGCCTGGCCCGGCGTTTCATCCCTCACGCAACTCAGGCGCTGTTCACGTTCGGCTCGGTACGCGTTGCGTAATCGGGGGTGCAGGACGCGGCATGGAGCCGTCGTCAGCAGCGCGGACGAACGGCATGTCGGTACACGCCGCTCAGGAGGCGACGGAACGGCTGTCTCGGGGGGCAGGGTGACCGTCGACCCGCGATGGCAAGAAACGCCGCGTTGCGGAGTTTGCAGCCCAGGTCGATGAAAGCGCTCAGTCCGCCAGCGGACGAGGCTCAGCTCGTCGTCGAGCCCGCGCCGATCGCGGTCTAGGGTGTCGAGCTCATCTAATGGACGCAATTCGTCGGCGGACCGATCGGGTGCAGCTGCCGATTGCCGGGATCGCCGCCGCGATTGCTGCAGATAGCGGCGCGGAGGTGAGGGTCGAGCCAGTGGGCATGTCACTGTTGTTTGGGGGCCAGCGCCTGACCGGGGGCTGTAGGCGACCGCACGGTCGTGTCCGGTCTCAGGCGGCGGGCAAGGTGGCCGGGCAGCGTGTCTCGGTCCGGACTGCGGCCACTAGCGCGGCCGGGGTCGCCGCGCCGCGGCGCGACAGATAATAGGCCCGGCCGACCGGGGCTACCCTCGCTGGCTCTGCGGCGTCGTCTGCGACTCGACGATAGTAACCAGATCGAAGTCATGATCCATGCAATTCCATCGACTTCAGACCGTCGGGCCGGATACGACAGTGGGGTATTCGGGACCTGGTCATGCCTCGACGAGAACCTGCGGCGCTGGTTATGATGCTGGCTCCGAGCGCGAGCCTGGGCTGACTCGCCGATGAGATGATGCGGATCGGCAACGTGTTCGGGTTCGAAAACTGCACCTGGGCAATATAGGAGGGCCCGGGGTGATCCCGGACCCTCCTCGCTGGATGGGTGATTAAGTATTCCGTCTATACATAACCAAGGCGGCTGTAGGCTTCGGTCCGCCCGCCCGCAATGGGCGGCCAGCTTCAGATTGGGCCTGGGCCTCCTGTGACTAGGCCGTGCCTGACTGCCCGCCCGGGCGCCCTAGTTGTTCGCGAAGATGCTGACGAGCGGGCAGTTCACGATGAACCCGGTTGCCTGGAAGGTATTGCTGGCGGCGCCGGAAGGCGTGATGCTCTGGGCCTGGGTGCCAACCAGCGCCTCTGCGCGCGCGAAGTCCGTCTGCCGTAGTCGGCTGGACACTGGCACCGAGGAATCCCACTGCAGGAAGTGGATGTCCCACATCGGGCTGTAGTTGAACTGGCCTCGGTTGTTCGGCACGTCCTCCAGGATGTTGAGCGGCGATTCGTGGTCGAGGATGGCCGCGTTCTCACCCTGGCGCTGCGGATTGTCGGTGCCCGTCTGGCCGTTGATGAAGGCGATCAGGTCTTCCCGCGCGCACCCCGGGTTGATGAACGGCGGGGTGGCGTTGATGTCATTGGTCCCGCAGTCAGGCGACGGCACGTTGTTGAGCGGGGGGGCAAAAGTCACGTCCTCGATCGCCGCGGCAATGGGGTTAGAGGAGTCGAACGACATGTAATGGACGCTCTGGTCCTCGTAGCAGCCGTTGGTGATGTCGTAGCCCACCGTGTGGTTGACGGTATCGACGGTCTCGACCTTGTCCGCCCAGTGCGCCTTGTCCGAGCCGTCGGTGGTGGTTCCGTCGCCGATCTGCTCGGCGTTCAGGACGACCCCGCTCGGCAGTTGCACCAGGGGGCTGTATCCGGGGTTGCCGACCGCGCCGGCCGCGGCCTGTGCGGGCGGGAATCCGGTCGGCCCGGGGACCAGGGCGTGGTTCGGGGAGAAATCGACTCCCGCCGGCACGTTGATCGCCTTGGGGTCGTTCGACGACGACAACTGCACGCCGGAGGTACCCGCGGCGTTGGCCAGCTTCGGCACGAAGTTCACGCCGAGGCTGGCGGCAACGGACTGGTCGGAGGCGTCGGTGATGACGTAGTACACGCGGTGGCCCGCGGCGGTCCCGGTGTACAGCGGCAGAGTCGCGATCGGTTTGGAGGTCGGCGGGCCCTCCGAGAACAGCGTCGGCCCCTGCTGATTCTCGTTGAGGAAGAAGCTGTTCGGGCCGAAGATCTGATGGAACGTGTGGGAGGTGTTGAAGCACATGAACGGCAGCTGGTCCGGGGCGGCTGCGTTTGCCTTCGAGGGATGGACGGTACTGATGCCGACCGCGGTGCTTGCCGCGGCAAGTACGAACGCGCCTGCGGCGGCCCAGTGAGCAGCGCGGGTGCGGGTTGGTGACGATCTCACGTTCTGGTGTCTCCTTCTGTCTGGCGTCCCCTACGGACGCCTGTCCAAGGGACGGTGCGGTTCCACTCGTCCGGTCTTGCTGGAGGGATGACCTCCTGGTCCGTGCCTCCTTTCGGTGACGGGAAAGGGAGTGCCGGGCGCAGGTGACATGGAGCCTGCTGCCACTGTTGCGCCAGGCAGGCCGATGAGCCGGGCTGCGGATGCCGAATGTCGCACGTGGGGCGATCTTGGCCGGGCATGGCAGCCATGCCGTGGCGCAGGCGGGCCCGGATGCGGCTATGCCCGCCGCGCACGCGTGCGAACGGGCAGCGGACGCGGTCGTTGCCGTCAAACAGGATCCGGCCGTGGCACGAGCTGTGGGTAGCGGGCGCCATGCCGGTCTTTGCCGTCCGGGCTGGGTGTGAGATGGCGCCTGCCAGCGTCGCTGCCGGTATTGCGCTGCCCGCGCCGGGCGTGGCAGCAGCGGCTAGATGATGGCGAAGGGTCGGCACCGGTCCTCCTGTGCTCATGGCGTGACCGAAGTTGGCGGGAGGAGTGACTAGGCCTTTTTAGGAGGCGTTTGCCAGTGTGCGCACGGGCACTGAGCGCCGTCTGAGCGCCGGCTGACCGGGATGGGCCCGCGGTCTGCCGGCCGCCGCGAGAAGGAACGGAGGCGGCCATTCGCACGGCGCGGCCGACCGGCTGCCTGCCTGCACGCCGTCCCGGTCGAGATTGCCGGGATCGCCGTCGCGATTGCTGCAAGTGAGGCGCGGAGGTGACGATCTTGGCGAGCACGTCAGTGATGCCCGGGGCCAGCGCCTGACCCAGGTCCGTACGATGGCTGAGCCCGGTGCTGGCCGGGCTCAGTGGCCGAGCCGGGGCTGGCGGTGTTCGCTGCGGTCGTGCAGGAGCCCCAGGATGCGGAGGCGGCCGCCGCTGCCGAAAGCGAACAGCGCCATCTCGATGGGCAGGAAGGTTCCCGATTTGGTCCGACAGGTAAGCGTGGTAGTTGAGCCCTGCCCGTGTTCCAGGACGCGGGTGAAGAACTCGCGGAGCTGGGGCAGGTCGGCGGGGTGGATGCGGGAGACGGGCGTAGCGAGCAGCTCCTTTCGGGTGTAGCCGAGCAGCGCGCAGCCCGCGCGGTTGGCGGCCAGGATCCGGTCGCCGAAGGGGTCCACGATGAAGGCCGGATCGCTGGATTCCTCGAACAGCTGCCCGAAGTGGTGATCGCGATGCATCCCCGGCTGGCCCTTCACCGCGGTGCTCGCTTGACCGGAGCGGAACCGGCCGGGTCGGCGGGTGGGCCGGGCTGCTGCCGCAGGAGCCGCCGGCGGGCCGGTGACACGCTCGCGAGCAGGACCTCGCGCACCAGATCGTAACGGAACCTGAATCGCGGGCCGTCGACGCGCAGGATGCGGCGTTCGCACAGCCACTCAAGTTCCTCGGTAAGCTCGGCCGCATCGGCTCGCAGCAGGGCCGCGAGCGGCTCGGGGTCGAACGGCTGCGCCAGCGTGGAGGCCGCGAGGAGCGCGCGGTAGGACGCGGCGCCCTCGGATCGGCAGCGGGCCAGCAGCGTTTCGGCGAGGGTCGCGGGGAGTTCCCCGCGGCTGCCGCGGGTCATCGTCTCGACGACGAAGCGGGGATTCCCGCCCGTCGCCTCGTGCAGGTCAGGTACTGCCAGCGGTGCCAGCTCGGCGGGGGTCAGGGGGTTGAGCCGCACGATCGTGTCCGGTCTCAGACGGCGGGCAAGGTGGCCGGGCGGCGCGTCTTCGGTCCGAACTGCGGCCACCAGCGCGGCCGGGATCGCCGCGCCGCGGCGCTGCAGGTAGCTCAGGGCGGTAATCGTCGCCTGGTCGGCCCACTGCAGGTCGTCCAAGAGGAGGACCAGCGGGGCGTGCCCGGCGAGGACGCCGACGAGCGCTTCCAGCACCTCGATCTCCGAGAACTCTGCCGGCGGATCGGCGACCGTGAGTTCGGGCACGATCTTGCGCAGCGCCTCCTGGTGCTGCCCGGACAGCTCGGCCCGGGTGAGCGCGTCCCGCAGCGCGGCGGCGAGCGGGACGTAGGGAAGGTGGCGCTCCAGCTCCGAGCAGCTCGCCCGCCCGACGCGCACGCCGACCAGGCTCGCCGCGAGCTCGTCGAGCAGGCGTGTCTTCCCCAGCCCTGCCTCTGCCTCGATCAGCAGCAACGCGAACGATCCGCCGAGCGCCTGCCGGGCGGCGCGCTCTAGCGTGCCGAGCTCATTCGCCCGGCCGAGCAGGCGCACCGAGCGCTCCCCGGCGTCCCGGCGCGACCGCTCGATCGGGCGCGGTAGCAGCGCGCGGACGTCTTCCTGGCGGAGAATAGCCGATTGCAGCGCTCGGCTTTGCGCGGTTGGTTCGAGCCCGAACTCGCCATCTATCAGGGCGCAGAAGCGACGGTATGCCCGCAAGGCCTCGTGCTGGCGGCCCAGCGCGTACAGGGCAAGCATCGCCGTCCGCTGCGCGCGCTCGCTGAAGCGATCCAGCTCGGCGGAGGCGTCGGCGTGAGCGAGCGCGCCAGCGTAGTCCAGTTCGGCCAGTGCCGCGTCCGCGGCATCCAGGTGCGCGCCCAGCACCCGCCCCTGGTAGGTGCCGCGCAGATCCTGAGCCCACACCGCGTACGGCTCGTCCTCCAGCAGTTCCCCGCGCACCAGCGCCAGCGCCTGCTCCAGCGAGCGCCGGGCCGCCCGGGTCGGCTCGCGCGCCGAGCGCTCGACAAGCCGGTCGAAACGGTCCAGGTCGAAGTCGACCAGGTCGGTCGCGAACCGGTACGCCTCCGCCTCGGTGACGACAAGCTCACGCGCCTGCGCGCGGTCGCAGGTCAGATGACGCCGCAGCGCCGACACAAAGGTGTGCAGCGAGCCGGCCGCATTCCGTGGCCGCTGCCGCGGCCAGAGCAGGTCGGCCAGGCGATCGGTCGCCACCTGATGACCACGCGCGGCGAGCAGGATCTCAAGCACCTGCTTCGGCCGGGCGCCCCCTAGGTCACGCGGACCGAGCGTGCGGGCGCCGTCTTCGATCGCGAGCGGCCCGAACAGGCGGATCACAAGGCTCCCCCGATTCTCTTTTTCTACGCGCATGCGCTGCGCCATCCTTGGGGGTGGGGGGCGATCGGGCTTCCGTCTCTCTGCGGAACGGTTATTTGCAGCTGACAAGGTTCCGTCTCTTCGCGGGCGCGATTCGTTACACCACATATGCATCTGCGCGGACGCGCCTCTTACGTCTCAGCCCGGGCCGGAGCGGAATGATTGCCAAGCGATGCGGTCACCAAGCGGCCCCAGGCAAGCGTCACCGGCGGCGGTGCGCCGGCACGAGCATGCCGGCCTGATCACCGCGGCAGGCGGCGCAGCCGCAAGGGCTCGGCCACTGCCCGTGCCCGGCTGGCCTCCCCGCTCAGGCCGCGCTCAGCCGACGCTGAGGGGCCTCAGACATCATGTGAGCCAGTCCCTGGTGAAGGGAAGCATTCGATGCGTAACAAATGGCTGGTGTCGGCGGGGCTGGCCGCCGTCACGTTGATTGTCGCCGCGTGCGGGGGCTCATCTGCGGGCTCCGGCGGCGCGAGTAGCACGCCGTCAAGCACCGCCACCGCCGCGTCGAGCCCGGCCTCGTCCGGGACGGCCCTGAAGACCGCGAAGATCGGCGGCACGACGGTGCTCACCAACGCCGAGGGCTTCACCCTCTACTGGTTCGCCCCGGATACCCCGGCCAAGTCGAACTGCAACGGTTCGTGCGCCACGTTCTGGCCGCCGGTCAAGGGACCCGCGACCTCAGGCCCGGGTGTTACCGGCAAGCTCGGCACGATCACCCGGTCAGACGGCACGGCCCAGGCCGCCTACAACGGGCATCCTCTGTATACCTACGTCGGCGACACCGCCCCAGGCCAGGCCAAGGGTAACGGCCTCAACGTGTCCGGCGGGGTGTGGCACGAGGTCATTGTGTCCGGGGCGGCCGCGGCCGTCTCCACACCGTCATCCAGCTCGGGCGGGAGCGGCGGCTCCGGGTACTGACGGGGCCCCAAGGCCGACGGGTCCCCCCTGGGCGCATGATCCACAACTTCATCACCGGGACCTGACGGCGGGGGCTGCCGGACGATACCGCGGCCTCCGTCTCGTTCTGTCATCCTGCGGGGGCGCCGCTAGTTCACCGGCGCCCCCGCAGGGCACCACGTGACAAGGCCAAGAGCACGACAGTCCCGGCGACCGGGCCGTTCCCGGCCTGCGGTGACAGCCGGACCGATGGCAGAGCGGAGGATGAGATGACAGCACCGGGCGCCACGGGCCGCCGGCCGACGACGGCGCGGCTGGCAGGCATCGGCGTGGCGGCCGCCGCGGTGGCCGTTGCGCTGTACGTGGCAGGCAGGCTGCACACGCCCGACTACACCTTCAGCCTGTTCGGGCGGGTTGGGCTGGACGCGCTCATGCTGAAGTCCACGCTGGCATCCATCGCCCTTGGCGTGGCCGCGCTCCAGGTGCTCCTGGCCCTGTGGATGTACCGCAAACTGCCGCTGGCGGGCAGCCCGCCGCGCCCGGTGCGGCTGGCCCATAGGATCACTGGCTTCGCCCTGTTCGCGCTCACCGTGCCGATCGCGCTGCACTGCCTGATCGCTTACGGCGTGCAGCTGACCAGCATCCGGGTGGCGGTGCACTCCCTGGCCGGCTGCTTTTTCTACGGTGCCTTCGTAGCCAAGATCCTGCTCGTGCAGAGCCAGCGGCTGCCCGGCTGGGCGCTGCCAGTCGCCGGGGGCGCGCTCGCCGTCGTCGTCGTCGTGCTCTGGTATACCTCCGTGCTTTGGTACTACAACGGCTACCGGCTCCCTGGCACGTAGCCCGCGCCGCGCCTGCTTCACCCCGGGGACATGCCCGCCGCCGAGGTCGCCGACCGGTTCGGGTACTCCACCGCCAGCGTGCACCAGATGGCCACCCGTGCTGCGCACCGGGAAGATGAGCCTGTTCACCGACCGGTGGCCGGGCCCGAAAGGGCCCCGCAAGGCCACCGGAGAACTGAGGCAGAGGGTGCTCGCGCTGCGGCACAAGGGCATTCGGTGACCGAGACCGCCTATGTTCTCACCGGTCGGCAGCGGCTTCGGCGCAAACCGTCTGACGTGGACGGCGAACCCTCGCTGGGCGCCGAGGGCTTCGACCGCGCTCAAGAGTCGCTCCGGCCCGCAGCAGTAGACAGCGGTGTCCGGCTGCGTCAGCGCCAGAAGACTGTCCGGGTCGAACCTGCCCCGCACGGTGGAATGCCTTGACCGGCGGCAGACGAGCCAAGGACCTCCGTGTTGGCGCCGGAGCTGCTTCCAGCCGTCAAGGAGCTCGTGGCGGGCCGGTGACCTCCAGAGCCCGGTGAACGCCGGCTCGTCAGCCAGGGGAGAAGGTCAGAGCGGTGCCGCAAACAGCCGTGCCCGCCTTGGCGTGTGAGGGCACGGCCGGGCCGGCCGGGCACAGATCGATCCGCCACCCGGCGGGCCCGTCGGTGGCATTCAGATGGAGCGTGCCGCTGAGTTCCCTGGTGGCAAGCTCGCCGGCCACGCCGACGCCCGCCCGGACTGGTCTGTCGTCGCCCGGCGTATCCGGGAATAGGCGACCGACGACTGGAACGACAATGTCGCCGGCGAGCGCTTCACGGGCAAAGGCGGCCGGCTCGTAAGTGGTCGCGCCACCGTGACCGGTAGCCGGACCGTCGTCGTCGGCGGCCAGGAATTCCGTGCGTCGCGGGGACTCGTTCTCACCACCGGGACCCATCCGGCACTTCCCCCGATCAACGGGCTTGCTTACACACCGTACTGGACCAATCACGAAGCCTTGGAGGCCAAAGAGCTACCGGCCTCGCTCACCGTCGTCGGTGGCGGTGCCATCGGCGTCGAGCTGGCTCAAGGGTTCGCCCGGTTCGGGACCGCGGTCACGATCATCGAAGCCGCAGACCGCTCGCTGGCGGCCGAAGAGCCGCAGGCAAGCGAGCTGGCCGGCGAGATTCTCCGGCGGGAAGGCATCCGCGTCCTCACCCGGACGCGGCCGCAGCAGATCAGCCATGACGGGACGGATTTCACGGTGCAGCTTGACGGCACGGAGCCCGTAATGAGCGAGCGCCTGCTCATTGCCGCAGGACGGCGCGCTGACCTCAAAGTTCTGGGCGTATGGTCCGGGAAACGACGGGTTCATCAAGCTGGTCGCCGATGCTCATGCCGGAGTGTTTCTCGGAGCCACATCTGCTGGGCCAGCCGGCGGTGAAGTGCTTGGTGCGCTTGCGGTTGCCGTGCACGCCCAAGTCCCGATCGAAGTCCTGGGCCGGATGATCTACGCCCATCCAACATTCCATCGCGCGATCGAAGACGCGGTCACACGGCTCTCCCCCTGACATCATTCCGCAGGCCGCCAAGATCACATGGACGGTGACGGCGCGGCACCCTGCGCGCGGCCAACGGTCACGTCCTGGCGCGCCACGACACGGTTCCGGTGACGGCTGCGAGCAGGCCGGCGAAGTCTTCGCCGCAGGGGCCGCAGGCGCGCAGGTGCGCCGCGACGCCCGGGTAGCGCCGTTCGGTTGCACCGGTGCCCTCTTTGACGACGGCGTCGACGTAGATGTCCAGCATTTCCATCGCCTGCTCGCATCCCACGTCCCGCGGATCGGTCCGCAGGAACTGGTCAAGCGCCTGCCATCCGCTCATGACATCCCCGGTTCCTCGTCGTCCAGATATCCGTAAGCGACCAGATGCGCGCGGATCTTTCGCCGCGCGTCGAACATCGTCTTGTAGAGCGCGTTCCGCGTCGAGCCCAGCTCGGCGGCCAGCGCGTCCAGGGGAACCCCGTCGACGATGATCGCGACGAAGACGCGGCGCTGCCGGTCGCTCAGCACCTCGGTGACGGCCCGGCGAAGCGCGCCGGCCAGTTCCCGGGACTCGGCGTGCTGCGCGGGGTCGGCGCCGAACCGGTCCGGGATGCGCTCCCACGCATCGTCACCGGCCTGCGCCGGGGGATTGCGCCAGTAGTGGCGGCCGAGCTTGGCCGACACCTCGAAGATGACGAACTTGTACGCCCACGTGGTAAAGCGGCTGTCCCCGCGGAACCGGTCCAGTTTGCCGGTGATCGCCAGCAGCGCGTCGTCCGCCGCCTGATGGGCGAGGTCATCGCGCTCGCGGCCCTCGACGCCGGCCGGGCGGCTGCGCCGCCGCAGCTCGGCGCGGGCGGCTCGCAGCAGCAGGTCATGCAGGCGGGCCAGAGCCTGCTCCCGCTCGGCGGTGCCGCGTCCGTCGCGGCCGGTGCCGGAAAGGCACCTGAGCCACTCGCGCGACTCCTCATCCAGAGGACCGCGGCTGGTGACCTTCCCGGCGGCCGTGCTCTCAGCCAGCGACATGCTCAGACTCTACAAGGCTCCCGCAACGCCCCCCGCGAGGTAAGGCCACGCCGATCCCCGACGCCAAGCCAGTATGACCAGTCCGGTGACCGCCGGACGGTCCTTCCGGGGAAGGAGCCTGAGGCCTTATGAGATTCGCACTATCCCGGCAGCCGGGAAAACGCGTCTCCTGGCTTGAGCAGGGTCATCGCGATCTCCAAACATCGAATGTGGTGCTAGCGGCCATGCGGAGTCAGAAACGTCCCAGATCTGCCCGGTGGCGTCGGTGTCCAGATGGGCAAGCAGCGACCGGGCGGACTGCTGCGGGCTGATCAGGCTTCCTCGCTGGTAGGACGCGGTGAACCGCTAATGCAGTCCGGTGCCGATCTGGTCCGGGTCCTGCCCGCGGATCCAGGCCTGCATGGCGGTATCCACCTCGCCAGGGCGGAAGGCGTTGACGGTGACACCCGCGCCGGCCAGTTCGGCGGCGAGGTTGACCGTGTGCGCCTCCAGCGCGGCCTTGCTCGTGGCGTAGGCATTGGCCCGGAGCATGGCGGCCAGCTGGGCGACGATCCCGCTGGAGACGTTGACGATCCGGCCCCACCCGTTCGCGCGCATCGCGCGCCGCATCGCACAGCGCAGCAAGTCCCCGGCGCCTGACGCCCCGGTGGCAGAGCCGAGGACGACGGCGTGACTCGACGGCCGCGCCTGCGGCAAACTCGGCCGGGCAGGCGAGGCATCACCGGGCGGCAGCCGGCAGGGCGCAATGGCCTCCCCTCACGGCACCCGCCGTTCCCGGACAGGTCCGGAACGGAAGGCAGGCGCGCCTGCCCCGGCAGAAGATCGGCTTATGGCCGCCGCCGTGGTCTTGCACCTGGGCAGCGCTGCCGAGATCAGCACCGCACTCGTCGAGCGGGGACTGGCCGGCGGCCTCAGCGGCCCGCAGCGCGATCAGGCCGAGGCGGTCTGGCGGCGGTGGGACGCGATGACACCGCAGGAGCAGCGAGCGGTGGTACCTGGCCGATGCCCGGCACCTCGGGGTGCTCCGCGCCATCACCGATTAGCAGGCCGACACCTTCAAGGCCCCCTACTTCGCCGGGCGCGGCCAGAGGCGGTTGAGGTAGCGGAGGGACCGCGCATCCGTTCGGACTGATGTTTTGGATTCTCCCCGAACGGATGGCGCTGACTGCCCCAGCGGCCCGGGGGCTACGGCCTGGTCTTGCGGCTGCCGGCGTGCCAGTCTTCCTCCACACCGGCTGTGCCAGGCTCCACGCCGAGCGACCGCAGTCGCGGCCGCTCGCGCAGGCTCCGCTTGAGCTCGGCGAAGCCGGGGAAGCTCGCCAGCCCGGTGACGTAGCTCCAGAGCCGGACGGCGTCCTCCGGGCTCGGCAGCCTGCTGATCACCGGCCCGAACAGCGCCGTGCCTTCCGGCGGGCTGAAGTGGATGATCGGCGTGCCGACGTCCTTACCGGTCAGCGACAGCGCCTCCTCGCCCTCGGCCCGGATCTCGTCGTCCCACCGCGTGTCGTCGAGCGCGTCCGCCAGGTCGGCGGGCAGGCCCGCCGCAGCGAGCAGCGGCGCGACGAACTCCCGGCTGCCACGAGTGGCTGCTGTCAGCTCGGCCGCACCGGATGCGTCGAAGATCTCGCCGCTCACGACCTCATAGAGCAGCCCGACGGCGGCCCTCCCGTGCTCGGCCCGCGCCCGCGCTGCGACCCGCAGCAGCCGCAGCCCCGAGGTATGCCCCTCCTCGTAGCCGACGGGGAAATGGCTGTCGTAGTCGATCTCCGCGTTGATCAGTCGCAGCGAGATGAACCGCCAGTCGACGGTGTAGTCCCGCTGCGCGGCGACCATCCGCACCCACTTGCTCGTCATCCAGGCGAACGGGCACACCGGGTCGAAGTAGAAGTGGATGTCTGCGTCGGTCATGCGGCCCTCCTGCCGGGTCACGCCACGTGGTCGCGCACATAGCCGACGAGGCCCACGACGTCGTCGGGGACGAGCCGCCCGATGGCGCCGCTTGAGTACACGCTGACGATGACGTTACCCGCGGGGTCGAGCACGAAGCCGGTGGACTGCAGGTACACCGGGTCCGGGTTGACGAAGGCGCCGGTCAGAGCGGAGACGGCGGGCGCGTCCGCGCCGTAGCCGACGGGGAACGTCAGCTTGTTCTTGGCGGCCATCTCCGCCGCGGTCTCCTTGTCGTCGACCGAGAGCGCGACGACGCGGATGCCCGTCTCCGCCAGCGTCGCGCTGGCCCGCTCGAACGCGCGCAGCTGCGCGGTGCAGAACGGGCACCAGGCACCCCGGTTGAACAGCACGACGGCGAAGTCGCCGGCGAATGCGTCCGGGATGGTAAGTGCCTGCCCGTCGTTGGTGTTGATGGTCAGCTGGGGGAACGGGTCGCCGGTATTGAGCAGGGGCATTGCGGTTCTCCTTCACGGTCGCTCAAGGCGGTCCCGACAGGGACCGCCTGCCTGTATGCGTCGTCCCCTCCCAAGGTCTTACTGATGAATGTCACGCGGGCGTGCCCTGGTAAGACACCGCCGCCGTGCGCCGCTAAGCAAGAGGCAGGCAGTTCAAGAGCATTCAGCGAACGGTCACGGGTCACTCCCCTGCCGTCCCGCTCGCACCGTTAGCCGTTAGGGAGACCGCAGTGGCAACTGACTTCGCTGGCAAGACCGCACTGATCACCGGTGCCGGGCGCGGCATCGGCCGCGCCATCGCGCTCGGGCTGGCCGACGCAGGCGCCCGCGTCGTCCTGCTCGCCCGCACCGCAGGGCAGCTGGACGAGACACGCGCCCTGCTGCGTGAGCGGGGCGTGCCCCTCGGGCGGATCAGCCTCGTGCCCGCTGACCTGGCCGACGAGGAAGACCGTGACCGCGCGGCTGCGGCCGTCCTTGCGACGGGCAGGGTCGACATCCTGGTCAACAACGCGGCCACTGTCGAGCCGCTCGGCCCCACCATCGGCATCGCGTCCGCCGACGTGCGCCTGGCGTTCGAGATCAACGTGGTCGCGCCGGCCGCGCTCACCGCCGCCGTCCTGCCGGGCATGCTGGACGCCGTCTGGGGCCGCGTCGTCAACATCTCAAGCGGGATCGTCGCTGCTCCGGCCGGCATGGTGCGCGGCAACGCCTACGCCACAACGAAGGCCGCGCTTGAGGCGCATACCGTGAACCTCGCCGCCGAGCTGCGCGGCACCGGCGTCAGCGTCAACGCCTACAGGCCGGGCGGGGTCGACACCGCCATGCAAGCCTGGATCCGCCAGCAGGACCCCGAGCGCATCGGCGCGCTGCATGAGCGGTTCAACAGGAACTTCGCCGAGGGGACTCTGATCACCCCGGAGCACTCCGCCGCGGCGCTGCTCGCCCACCTGGCCGGCGACGACACCGGGGCCATCTGGGACGTGAGCACCGCCCCCGTCGGCGCCTGATGCGCGGCCGGGCCGTGCATGTCCTGCCCCGTCACCTGACGGCGATGACACCGGCGGGCTGGTGCGGCGCCGCCTGCCATCGCGGCGTCAGCCGGCCAGCGCCGCGGGCAGGCGGTCAAGGGCAGGCACGGTGAGGTCTGGCTGCGCGCCGATCGTGTCGAACGGGGCGGCGGAGCGGTTCACCCAGGCCGTGCGCATCCCGGCCGCGCTGGCCCCGACACTGTCGAACGCGTTGCTGGTGACGAGCCGGATCTGCCCGACCGGCACGGACAGCCGCCCGGCCGCATGCCGGTACACCACGGGCGACGGCTTGAACACGCGGACCTCATCGGTGCTGATCCGCTGGCCGAAGAAGCCCCCCAGGCCGCTGTTATCAAGGCAGTTCCTGATCATGGCGGGGGTCCCGTTGGAAAGCACCACTAGCTCGTACCCCATGCCGACGAGCGCCCGCAGCGCGGGGACGGCGTCGGGGAACGGCTGCAGGTGGTCATATAGCCCGACCAGCCGCTGGGCCTGCCCGTCCGGCACGCGGGCCCCGACGGAGGCGAGGGCGAAGTCAAGGGCGCGGGACGTCACCCAGCGGAAGTCCTCGTAACGACTCATCGCCGTGAGCCGGAAAGAGTATTCCAGCTGCTTCAGCCGCCAGAGCCTGGCCGCCTCGCGGCCGTCAGAGTCGCCGAGAACCTGACCGAGCTCGCTGGAGAGGGCGAGCGCGAACGCGTCATAGAGGGCCCTGACGGCCTCGTTAAGTCCGTTGAGCTGATCAGGCATATCCAGAAGCCTAGGGGGCTGGTAGCGCGTGGAGATGTAAA
>Ga0209647_1001834_pt1 | contig 17628 bp, 16 predicted proteins | sample GraSoi_2013_60cm_FD_185827 | JGI IMG/M metagenome (GOLD analysis project Ga0209647, IMG submission 185827) | Grasslands soil microbial communities from the Angelo Coastal Reserve, California, USA - Sample 9_17_2013_60cm (SPAdes) (version 2) | ecosystem: Environmental > Terrestrial > Soil >...
ACGCAGACCGGTGTGGCTGGACTGACGGAGCGCCTCCTGGCCGTCGAGGTTTTTGCCTGGTTCGTAGCCCTGGGCTGGACGGCCTTCCGCCGTTCGTAGCGATCCGAGAGGAGGGTGAACACGAGGGAAAGCCTGTGGTCCATTGTCGACCGCCCGGCGATCGGGCTTGTCTACACAACCTGTATACGAGCAAGAGAGGGTAACAACGCATGACCATGACAACCAGCGTCAACAAGCAACCGACAGCGACCGTAGGGGAGCCCTATACGACTGGCTCCGTCACTTCTCACGACGGCACTACGATCAGCTACCGCCAGCTCGGCCACGGCCCAGGCGTGGTGATGCTGCACGGCTCCATGGAGTCTGCCCAAAGCCACATGCAGCTCGCTACGGCCCTGGCTGACGCCTTCACCGTCTACCTACCTGACCGGCGGGGCCACGGCGCCAGCGGCACGTACGGCGCGCGGTACAGCATCCAGACAGAGGTCAAAGATCTGGACGCCCTTCTGATCAAGGCAGGCGCCCACATCGTCTTCGGGGTCAGCTCAGGCGGCCTCATCTGCCTCCAGGCATCGCTCACCTTGCCCGCCATTCGCAAAGTCGCCCTCTACGAGCCCGCGCTGATCGTGAACGGCTCCCTCTCGACGACTCTTTTGACGCGCTATGACCGCGAGATGGCACAGGGCAAGGTGGCGGCGGCGCTCGTCACGGGTATGCAAGCAGCGCAGATGGGGCCGCCGATCTTCAACGCCATGCCCCGCTGGCTGCTCGAATCACTCACCAGCATGGCGATGGCGCAAGAGGAGAAAAAGGCCAGGGCTGGAGACATGACGATGAGGATGCTCGCGCCGACGCTGCACTACGAGTTTCAACTGGTCAAGGAGATGGCCGAGACGCTGGAGCGCTTTCGGGCTGTGCAGACGGAGGTGCTCCTGCTCGGCGGCAGCAAGAGCCCGGCGTACTTGAAAATCGCTCTGGACGCTCTGGAGAAGGTTTTACCCCACGCTCAGCGGATCGAGTTCCCCGGACTCAATCATGGCGGCTCTAGCGACGCCAGTAGCACCAATCGCGGCGGTAAGCCGGAACAGGTGGCGCAAGCGCTACGTCAGTTTTTCGCCTAGCCTGCCGACCTCACCGATACATCAGAAAGTGAGACACTTCATGACCATCCAGCCAGCCGCGTCGCTCGGCGCGGCCGCTGCCACCTCCGCACGGCCGGCCGTCGCGGCCGAGGGGCTCACGAAGACCTATCGCGGCGACGTGCAGGCACTCAAAGGCGTCACCTTCAGCGTCAGGCCTGGCACCGTGTTCGCGCTGCTCGGCCCGAACGGCGCCGGCAAATCCACCATCGTGAAGATCCTCACGACGCTCTCCCGCCCCACCACTGGGCGCGCCAGTGTTATGGGCCACGACGTCCTGCGCGAGCCTGAGCGCGTGCGCCGCGTGATCGGCCTGGTGGCGCAGAAGTCGGCGGTAGACCTGGAGGCGACGGCTGCCGAGAACCTCACATTGCAGGGCCAGCTTTACGGTCTCTCCGGACCCGAGCTGCGGCGGCGCGTCTCCGGCCTGCTCGAGCGCTTTGGGTTGACGGACGCCCGCAAGCGCATCGCGCGCACCCTCTCCGGCGGCATGCAGCGCAAGCTCGACGTGGCCATGGGCCTCATCCATCAGCCGCAGGTGCTCTTCCTAGACGAGCCAACCACCGGCCTGGATCCAGAGGCGCGGGCGGACATGTGGCGCGAGATCGCCCGGCTGGCGCGCGAGGACGGACTGACCGTCGTGCTGACGACGCACTACCTGGAAGAGGCCGATCACCTGGCGCAGCACGTCGCCATCATCGACCACGGGCAAATCGTCGTCGAAGGGACGCCCGAAGGGCTGAAGGCCGAGCTACGGGGCGACGCCATCCAGGTGGAGCTTGCCAACGCCTACCCCGAAGCCACCGTCCACGCCGCGCTCGGCGGCCTCGGCGACGTGCTCCGCGAGGTCACGTTAGACGGCCGCAGCCTGCGGGCGCGTGTCGATCGGGGAGCTGGCGCGCTGCCCACCGTGCTCGCGGCGCTCGACGGCGCGGGCATCCGCGTCGCCACCGCGACGGTTGCCCGGCCGTCGCTGGACGACGTGTACCTGCGCTACACGGGCCATGCCTACTCTGATGACAACAACAGGGGGACCATCCGATGACGACCGCGCTCGCCAACTCGACCCAGATCACCACCCGATACCTGCGTGCCTTTCTGCGCCAGCCCAGTTACGTCGCGTTCACGCTGGTGCAGCCGGTTATCTGGCTGTTCCTCTTCGGCCAGCTCTTCAAGCGCGTCGTAGAGATCCCGGGGTTCACCGGCAGCTCGTACATTGCCTTTCTGACGCCGGGTGTCGTCGCGATGTCGGCGCTATTCTCCACCGGCTGGAGCGGCATGAGCTACGTCATCGACATGGAGCGGGGCGTGATGGACCGCTTCCTCGTCTCACCCGTGCGCCGCGGCGCGCTCATCGGCGGCGAGCTCATCTACCAGTCGGGCATGACATTACTTCAATCGCTGATCATCCTGGGGCTTGGCCTCCTCGCCGGGGCGCGTTTCGATGGCGGCATTGCCATCACCATCGCCTTCCTCGTGGGCATCATGCTGCTCGGCACAGCATTCGCTTCCTATTCCAACGCGCTCGCCCTCGTCCTGCGTACGCAGAACTCGGTGATCGGCGCAGTGAATTTCGTGGTGCTGCCGCTCACGTTCCTGTCCTCCACCTTCATGCCGGTGAACCTCATGCCGCAGTGGATGCAGGATGCGGTGAAGTTCAACCCTGTCAACTGGGCCGTCGAGGTGGGCCGCCAAACGCTCAGCAGCAGCATTGACTGGTCACTGGTGGGCAGAGATCTGGCCCAGCTGCTGGCGCTGACGCTCGTCTGTGCCTGGCTCTCCACCCGCGCCTTCCGCGCCTATCAGCGTTCCGTGTAAACCCTGCGCGAGACGGTGCGCATTGCCTGCCATCTTCGCTCATGCTTCAACGCTGGGGCGAGTGGGCGGCGCGCTGGGCAGAGTGGTCCGCGGTCAGGCGGCGTGGTCTGCCGCGCCGCCTGATCCGGAGGCGGGGTGCGTGTGGATATGGTTAGAGGTCCGCACGCACCCGGCGGCCCGCGCCGGCATCAGTCGCCGGCGGGCTTCTGCTGCACTGTCCAGCCGTTGCCGTCAGGATCACTGAAGAACACGAACGAGTTCCAGTTGCCGCCTGGCCCGGTAGTCTGGACGCCATCGTCGAAATGCTGGACCTCGCTGACTGCCACGCCGCGCACGGCGAGCTCGGCGCGGGCCGCCTCGATGTCGGACACGACCAGCTGCAAGCCCTGCAACGACCCCGGTGCCATCGCGGCGAGACCGGTGCCGATGGTGATCGAGCACGCCGAGCCGGGAGGCGTCAATTGCACGACGCGAAACTTTTCGCCCGCCTGGTGGTCGACATCGACCACGAAGCCACACTGCTCGCTGTAGAAACGCTTGGCCCGGTCCACGTCCGCGACCGGAACGACCACCACTTCGAGCTTCCAATCCATCTGGCATGGTCCTTTCGTGCTTTCGAGCAGGTGTCCGCCAGCGAACCCAGTTGCGTCCACAGTGGCGAATCCCCGTGCTAGTCCATTATCGCGCCGCAGGAGATGTTGACGTCCGCGCCGGTGATGGTGCGGGCGAGATCTGAGGCCACGAAGGCAGCCGTGTTGCCCACGTCGGCCAGCGTTGCTGCTCGGTTCAGCAGAGAGGCCCCGCGAATGGCAGCGGTAATCTCGTCGCGTTCCGGTCCCGGCATACTATCGGGGAGAGACTCGGGCACACCGCCCGTTTTCAGGGTGACGACGCGGATGCCGTGCGGTCCGAGCTCGCAGGCCCACTGCCGGCGCAGCCCCTCGAGGGCGTCGAGGGCGACTTTGAAGCCCCCCAGTCCAGGGAGCGTCTGCGGACCCGACCCTCCGAACGCTAAGATCACCCCCGACCCGCGGCTGAGCATATATCTGGCGGCCGCCCTGGTCGTCAAGAAGTGCGTTCGCATCGCGGTCGTAATCGGCCGAGCGAAATCGTCAACCGATAGCTCCGTCAACGGCTGCTGGACATCTCCATATGCGATGAGGTTGAAGGAGATATCGAGGTACCCGGCCTGCTCGACCACCGAGGCGACGTACGCGTCAACCGCCTTCTCATCGAGGGCATCAACGACGGCGGTCTCCGCTACGCCGCCATACGACTGGATCTCGCCGGCAACCGTGTCGAGCTTCTCCCTGGTGCGGCCAGCGAGGTACACCCTCGCACCTTCACGCGCGAAGGCACGCGCCACGGCGCCGCCGATCGCGCCGCCCGCGCCATAGATCACCGCAACCTTGTTCTCCAGCAACATCGCGTTCCTCCTGCTGAGCGGTTTCCTATCCACGTCGACATGCAACGGCGCGCCGGTCCACCCGCATGGGTGCAAGCACCCACATCGCCATCGCCTGCACCGTTCTGCCGGATCGTCAGCAATCCGGATCAGCGCTCGCCGAGAGCCTTCGTCACGATCTCGGCGACCTGGGCGGCGGTGCTAAAGTCCGCGCCGGTGAACCGGTTCTTGGTCACCGCGAGCGCGATGCCGGTGGCGGTGTCGGCGCTCGCGTGGCTGCCACCGACGCCCGACCACCCGAACGTGGTCGAGCTCTCTGGCGAGCTTGAATTCGGACGACCGATGGTGTACCCCAGCGTCATGCGGGCATGGTTGCCGAAGACCTGATCGACGCCTTCGATGGCCACGGCCGACAGTTCGCGCAGCCGTGCGGGCGAGATCAGCCGGACGCCGTCCACCTCACCCAGCAGCGCCGCGTACAGGTGTGCCACCGCCCGGGCAGACATGCTGCCGCCAGCGGGCACGTCGGAGGTCAGAAAGTCGGTGCGGTTGTACAGCTCGGCGCTCGGCTGCACCGCCAGCGGCGCCACTTTGAAGAACAGCGGCATCATCTGCTCGAGCTGCTTGATCTGTTCGGCGTCCATCGGCTCGTTGTCCCCCTCCAGCCGAGCCAGCCGTCCCAGCTCCGCCTGCGGGACGCTGAAGAACAGCTCGTCGGCGACGCCCAGCGGCCCGGCTACCTCCTCGCGCAGCACCTGCGAGATGGACTTGCCGGTGGCGCGGCGGACGATCTCCCCGACGATGTAGCCGTACGTCAGCGCGTGGTAGCCAAACTTCGTGCTCGGTTCCCACCAGGGCTCGGCGTCGGCAATCGCCGCGCACATCTTCTGCCAGTCGCACAGATCCTCCGGCGTGGTGTCCTCTGGCACGCCCGGCACGCCGGCTGAGTGGGTCAGGGCGTGGCGGATGGTGGCCGTCTGTTTGCCGTGCGTGCCAAACTCGGGCCACAGCTCGACGATCGGCGTGTCGTAGCCGAACACGCCGCGCTCGGCCAGCACGTGCGCCACGCTCGAGGTCATGCTTTTGCCGGTCGAGGCACTGAAGATCGGCGTGTCGGCGGTGAGAGGGCGGCCAGTCGCCGCGTCGGCCACACCGGCGACGGCGTCGACGACCAGCTCCCCGCGCCGATACGCCGCAACCTGTACTCCTGTCTCAACTCCGGACTCGACCAGCCGGTCGATGGCTTCCTGGACTTGCTTCTGCGCGTCGGTCACAATGCTTCTCCTGCGTTTAGCGGGCCGCGTGCCGGTCTTCTGGCGCCACGCGGAACGACAGATGGGTGGCTCCTGGTGTCTCAAGCGTTCGTAGGTGCTCCAGGTGGATCGGCTTTGATCCAATGTGATCGAAGAGGCGCACGCCCTCGCCCAGGAGCACATGGGCAACGTTCACGTGGATTTCGTCGAGCAGCCCTGCCTTCAAGGCTTGTTGCACCGAGCTGGCCCCGTGCAAGGCCACATATTTCTCACCCGCGAGCTCCTGTGCCTTCGCCAGCGCTCTCTCGATGCCGTCGGTGACGAAGTAGAATTGCGTCTTGCCCTTCTTCACAGGGTCTCGTGCCTGCGATTGCAGGACAATCACCGGCCAGTCGGGAGCCGTGCCGTCCGGAAAGACCCACCCCTGGTCGCTGTCAATCATGTCGAAGCTGCGGTGCCCCATGATTACCGCGCCCGAGTCATTGACTGGGTCGCCCGCGACCTCATAGAAGCGGTCCCACGCGCTCGCAAACCACGCGAAGACCTCTGTGACATCGTCGTTCTTGCCGGCGATGAACCCATCCAGGGAGACCGACAAGCCAAACATGACCTTACCCATGCTGTGCTCCACTCTGCGTAGGTGCGCTATCACGCGCTAGCTGACAACTGAACGGCCTACTCCTGCTGGTTCGCGGAGGTCAGCCGGGCGAGCAGCTCGTCCAGGCGCTCCATCGACTCGTTGATTCCCTCCTCCATGCCGGACTCGACCGCCGCATCACGGTCTGCGACCGACTGTTTGTGCGCACCAGCGTCTTGCCCCCGCGCTCCTCGAGGGTGAGCGTCTCCAGCGAGACGTGTCCCGGCGCGCCCTCGAACTCGAAGGTCTGGACGATGCCGTTCTCCGGTGACGGCGTGCCATGGAAGACGCCATGGAACCCAACCTCGCTGCCGTCGGTGTCGCGATGGGTATAGCGCCACCTGCCGGCATCACGGACGTCGAAATAATCGATGGTCATAGTCATCCGGCGCGGCCCAAGCCACTGCACGAGCAGCTCTGGATCGGTATAGGCGCGGAAGACCAGCTCGCGCGGCGCGTTGAACTCCCTGGTGAGGACAATCTGCGGCACTCCGGGTTCTGCGGTGATCTCTGTCTTTGCCGTTGCCATACTGCGTTCCTTTCCGCTGTCATACCTTGCTGCGCGGTTCCGCTCACTCAGTCGAATCATTCTGTATGTCCGTGAGCAGCGCGTCGAGGCGGTCGTAGCTCTCGTCCCAATAGTCACGGTAGCGTGCCAGCCACACCGTCGCCTCGCGGAGCGGCTCCGCTTCGAGGTGGCTGAGGCGCGCGGTCGCCCGGCGTTGGCGCGAGATGAGCCCGGCCTGCTCGAGCACCTTGAGATGCTGGGAGATAGCCGGCTGCGACACCGCAAACGGCGCGGCAAGCTCTGCGACGGTTGCGTCACCCTTGGTCAGCCGCGTGAGGATCGCGCGCCGCGTGGGATCGGCAAGCGCGCTGAACACGGTGCTGAGCTGGTCAACAGCCATTGATAACTACCTCATTTCATAAGCTATGACTTAAATATACATGGCCGGCGTGCCGCTGTCAAGTCCTTGAGCGTCGTCTTCGCAGGCCCGCGTGGCTGGCGGTGCGCCCGCGCAACTCCCCGCTCGGCGACGCGCCGACAACTCAGGTGCGCCGAACGCATGTCTCTGGCTGGCGACGCGGCCCGCATGGCCGCCACCGGGTTCGACGCGCTGGGGCACGGTCGGCGCGCGCCGTCTCGGCTATGTGGAACGGGCATGCTTCTTGCAGGCGCTGTGTGGCGCGACAAGAGGTTCAGCGACGCCCGCGAAAGGATCTCCTATGGCAGCGGCACCGCACGAGAAGCGGGGCGGACTGGGTGACGTTGTACGCCGCCACATCGGCTTCGTCCCCAATCCCCTCAGCAGGCGTAGCGAGAAACTGCATGCGCGCATTCGCGACGCACAGGTGACCGTCTCGGTCTGCCCCTATTGCGGCGTCGGCTGCAGCCAGCGCATCTACCACCAGGACGGCAAGATCCTGAGCATCGAGGGTAACCCGGATAGCCCCATCAGCGGCGGGCATCTCTGCCCCAAAGGCGCCTCGACCTATCAGCTGGTCAACAACCCCAACCGGCCGCAGCGCGTGCTCTATCGTGCGCCTGGGAGCGATCGCTGGGAGGAGCGCCCGCTAGACTGGGCCATGGACCGCATTGCGCGGCTCATGAAGCGTGACCGCGACGCCGACTTCAAGCTGGCGAACGAGCGAGGCGTGCGGGTCAACCGCTGGGAGAGCGTTGCCCACATCGGCGGCGCGACGCTCGACGGCGAAGAGAATTACCTCATCCTGAAGCTCTGGCGCGCCCTTGGCATTGCCTACATTACCAATCAGGCACGTATCTGACACAGCTCCTCAGTGCCCAGTTTGGGTGCAAGCTTCGGTCGCGGCGGCGCCACCACCGCGCAATGGGACCTCGCCAATAGCGACTGCGTCCTCATCATGGGCTCCAACATGGCGGAGTGCCATCCGGTTGGCTTTCGCTTCGTCATGGAGGCGCGCGAGCGCGGCGCGAAGGTGATCCACGTCGATCCGCGCTATACGCGCACATCCGCCAACGCAGACGTCTATGCGCCGATTCGCCCCGGCACGGACATCACCTTCCTCGGTGGACTCATCAAGTACGTGCTCGACCATGAGCGGTACTTCAAAGAGTACGTCGTGCGCTATACCAACGCCGCGACGCTCATCGACAGAGACTTCCGTGACACCGAAGACCTGGATGGTGTGTTCTCCGGCTATGACCCTGTTGGAAAATGCTACGATCCCTCCAGCTGGAGTTACGAGGGCGAGGAGGTGTCCCCAGCTGCCACTTATCATCCTGCGCAAACGATCGAGGCCTATAGCCGGCGCAATCAGCGTATGACGCAGGGGCCGCCGCCGCGCGACGAGACGTTGCAGCACCCGCGCTGCGTCTTTCAGCTGCTGAAGAAACACTTCGCGCGCTACACGCCGGAAATGGTGGAGCAGATCTGCGGCACCCCGCAAGCCGTCTTCCTGGAGGTCGCCGAAGCGCTCTGTGCCAACAGTGGGCGCGAGCGCACCAGCGCCTTCTGCTACGCCCTCGGCTGGACCCAGCATACCAAGGGGGTGCAGAACATCCGCGCCGCTGCCATTCTCCAGTCGCTGCTGGGCAACATTGGGCGGCCAGGCGGCGGCATCCTCGCGCTGCGCGGCCATGCCGCGATCCAGGGCTCGACGGACGTGCCGACGCTGTACAACATGCTTCCTGGCTATCTTGATATCCCGCAGGAACCCGAAGACACGCTCGGCCGCTATCTCGAAATGGTCACGGCGCCCACCGGCTGGTGGCACAATGCGCCGAAGTACGTGGTGAGCCTGCTCAAAGCCTGGTTTGGCGAAAACGCGACCCAGGAGAACGAGTGGGGCTATCAGTGGCTGCAGAAGCTGCCACCAGATGGCGACTACTCCTACTATCCGCTGTTCTTCGCCATGCGCGACGGCAAGGTCAAGGGCCTCTTCGTGATGGGCGAAAACTTCGCCACCGGCGGTCCCGGCGCGCGGCTGGAGCGCGCGGCGATGCGTAAGCTCAGCTGGTGCGTCGTGCGCGACCCGTTCCTGGTGGAGACGGCGGATTTCTGGAAGATGGACGGCGTCAGCCCCCATGAAGTGAAGACCGAGGTGTTTTTCATGCCGGCCGCGTTGGCGGCGGAGAAGGACGGCTCCCTCACCAACACGCAGCGTATGTTGCAGTGGCACGACAAGGCGGTCGATCCGCCGGGCGACGCACGCTCCGAGACGTGGTTCATGGTGCACCTGGGCCGCCGCCTGCGCGCGCTTTATCGCGGCAGCACCGAGGAACGCGACCAACCGCTGCTGAACCTTACCTGGGACTATCCGTTGGAAGGCGCGAATCAGGAACCGAGCGTCGAATCCGTGCTGGCCGAGATCAACGGCTGGAAGGTCGCCGACCACACACAGGTCTCCGGCTATCAAGAGCTGCAAGCCGACGGCAGCACTGCCTGCGGCTGCTGGATCTACAGCGGCGTGATGCCCGCGCTGGGCAAGAACCTCGCGCGCAGCCGCATCAAGGACAGCCCCGGCCACTATACCAATCACAGCCAGTGGGGCTGGGTGTGGCCCGCCAACCGGCGCATCCTCTACAACCGCGCCTCGGCCGATCCCGAAGGCAAGCCGTGGTCCGAGCGCAAGCGGCTGATCTGGTGGGACCCGGCGGCCAACGGCGGCAAGGGGGGGTGGACCGGCTTCGACGCGGCGGACTTCATCAAGGACAAGCCGCCACATGCTGACGCCAACGAAAAGGGCGAGGGCATGGACGCGCACTCCGGCGCCGACCCGTTCATCATGACGGGGGACGGCCGCGCCTGGATCTGGGCACATCAGGGCATCAAGGACGGCCCGCTGCCGACACACTACGAGCCGTGGGAGTCGCCGGTGCGGAATGCACTCTACCCGCGCCAGCAAAACAACCCCTGCATGGTCACCTTCGACCGGCTGGATAATCCCACCAATGGCACGGAGAATCCGCGCTATCCGTACGTCATCACGACGTACCGGCTCACCGAGCACCACACCTCGGGCGCGATGTCGCGCTGGAACACGTGGCTCTCCGAGCTGCAGCCCGAGCTGTTCGCCGAGATCAGTCCGGAGCTGGCAGCGGAAAAGCGCCTCGTCACCGGCGACTGGGTCACAGTTACCACCTCACGGGCGAGCGTCGAGGCGCGAGCGATGGTCACGGAGCGCATGCGGCCCGTGCGCGCTAGCGGCCGCCCGGTGCACGTCATCGGCCTCCCCTATCACTGGGGTCCGGCCGGCGTGGTGACGGGCGACATTGCCAACGACCTGATCGGTGTCGCGCTCGAACCTACCGTGAAGATCCACGAGGCCAAGGCTTTCACCTGCAATCTGGAAAAGGGCCGCAAGGGGATCGTTTCGGCGGTTGAGCGCGCGCAAGAGCAAGAGCTGCACGCCGCCTCTCCGCGTGGCGGCGTCGCCGCGCCCGCGGACAGCGAGGGCGCGGACATGATCAAAGACGCACCGGTCGCGGGCGCGTAGGAGGGCGGCATGGCGAACGGCTTCTTCACCGACACAACGCTGTGCATCGGCTGCAAGGCGTGTGAGGTGGCCTGCAAGCAGTGGAACCAGCTGCCCGCCGACGGCTACGACTTCTCGCGCATGAGCTACGACAACACGGTGGCACTGACCGCGACGACCTGGCGTCACGTCAGCTTCATCGAGCAGCTGAGCGGCGGTGCGGCCGGCCGCACGAGCGGGACTGGACATGAGGCCGGCGCGAGCGCCATTTCGGAGACGATCTTGCAGGGCGACGGCGCCGCGCCTGGGCAAGCTGTGGGCTTCCTCGGCGAGAACCGCTGGCTCATGATGAGTGATGTGTGCAAGCACTGTACGCATGCCGGCTGCCTCGACGCCTGCCCAACCGGCGCCATCATCCGGAACGAATTCGGCGACGTCTACGTACAGCCGGACGTCTGCAATGGCTGCGGCTACTGCGTGCCCGCGTGCCCATTCGGCGTGATCGACCTGAACCACGCGGATGGGCGCGCGTGGAAGTGCACGCTCTGCTACGACCGGCAGAAGGATGGCTTCACCCCTGCCTGCGCCAAAGCCTGCCCCACACAATCCATCCTCTTCGGCGACGTGGACGAGCTGCGCGAGCGCGCGCACGTGCGGGTAGGCGCGCTCCACGAGCGCGGCGTCACCGATGCGTATCTGTACGGCGTGGACGAGCATACCTCTGTCGGCGACCTCAACGCGTTCTTTCTCCTGGTGGATCAGCCCGAGACCTATAACCTGCCGGAGCGGCCGCACTTACCGCAGGCGCAGGTGATTCCCGCGTACGTTGCCACCGTCGTGACGGCGCTCGCGCTCGGCACGGCCACGCTGATGGCGTTTGTGATGGGAGGGCGGCGGTCATGACGCAGCCGAAGAAAGCACCACCGACCTACTACGGCCGGCCAATGATCAAGCGGCCGACCTGGAGTTGGTTCATCCCGCTGTACTTCTTCCTGGGCGGCATCGCGGGCGGCGCGGCGGCAATCGGCGCGGCAGCGGATCTGGTGGGCGGCAGACGGCACCGCGCCACCGTGCGGCGCGCGCGTTACCTGAGCGTGGTGTTGGCCGCCATCTGCCCGCCGCTGCTCGTCGTGGACCTCGGCCGCCCAGCGCGCTTCCACCACATGCTGCGCGTCTTCAAGCTGTCCTCGCCGCTGAGTGTGGGCACCTGGATCCTGAGCGGCTTCGGCCTCGCCTCCGGCGCGCTGGCGGCGCGGCAGGCGCTCGATGACGGTCTGCTGCCGCGTCAGGAAAATCTGCTGCCGGCGCGGCTGCTACGCCGCGTGCCGACGGCGCCACTTTCCGCGCTGCACGGGCTGCTGGGCCTCGGGTTGGGCGGTTACACCGGTGTGCTGCTCACGGCGACGGCGGTGCCGCTGTGGGCGGCGGCGGGTCTGCTGCTCGGCCCGCTCTTCCTCTGCACGGCGCTAGCATCGGGTGGGGCAGCGTTGACACTCCTGGGCGCTTTGTCGCGCTCCGGGTCTGCGCAGGCGCGGCGCGAGATCGCCGCCGTAGAGAGCACCGCCGCGGTGGCGCAGCTAGGGTTGGCGCTTGCCCGCGAGATGCTGGTCTCGCCAGAGATCGCGCGGCCACTGCGCCGCGGCGTGTGGGGACCGGTGTGGCGGCTCGGCGCGGTCGGTGGCGGCATGTCCACCCCGCTGGCGCTACGCCTTGCCATGCGCCTCTCGGGGCGACGCATCGGGCCAGCGCTGGATGCGACGCTGGCCGCGCTCACGCTGGCTGGCGCGCTGACGGAGCGCTTCGCGCTCATCGAGGCCGGCAAGCTCTCGGCGGACGATCCGCGGGCCTATCAGGCGCTGACGCGCGGAGCGCCGGGCGAGGCACGCCCCACTCCGCAGCAACAGGCCGCGCGTGCTGGGAGCGTGCCGGCCTACCAGCCCCACCTAGTCGCACCCGAAGTCACGGGTAGCTGAGCATACGTACAGTCAGCCAGCCGCTCGTCCGGTCGCCGCGACCGCCCTGGAGAGCGCGTCTGGCGTGTCGAGATGGAGTGCGACAAAGCAGGCAGGGTGACTGGTTGACGAGACATGACAGGACTCCTTTCCTAGCCCGCTTCATGTCGCACGAGTGCCCATAAATTCGTGTCTCACCCCCTTGACGGCTACCTAAGTGGCGGTTATACTTCGCGTGTAAGGTGAAGGCGTACCGTGAGACAGCGGACGCCTCCCTTCTGGCCACTGCAAACACCTGACGCTCCGTGTCACCTGGTAGACCCATTCCGTGACGCACGTCCCATGCGCCTTCTCCAGTTCATGGTGCGCGCGTGTTCCGACTTCCTTCTCTGTTGGGCAAGGCCTACGCTCTATGGATTGGGCTGGAACCGTGTCACACGCAGTGTGCTCTCCCCTCCACTCCGCTGTGGTCCGCGTAGACCTCTCCCCGCGAGCGGGCGCTCGGCAGGCTGAATCCTTTTCGGAGGGGTGCCTGGTGGCGGAACGTGTCCTGCGCGCCTAATGCTCACGCCGCACCGCCCGCGTACCACCCCACGACGGTGTGCAGTCCGCGGACCTTCGGTCGGCGCGTATTCGGCGCGCGGTTGGTGACACGGCGCACGTGTGGATGATGCATATGAGCTGCGGCCATCCCTTCCGGGCGGCACAGCGCACTCGCGCGACAATGAGGTCGTGTGCGGCGTGCGCCCAGACCTCCCGGGAGCAGCCCCCGGCCTTCGCTCCGCTATGTGCTCAGCAGCAGGTGTGGCCGTGATGCTTGGCCCGCAAGCAACTGTCGCACGCGTGACGTCAGCGCCGACGCACCGTCTACACGCGCTTGGTCGGGAAGGCATTCACGGCACGTAGCGGCGGCCGCGCGTTCATCCGCATAGCGCGTCGTCTAGCAGCCTGATTGATTGCAACGTGAACACCGCAGCCCATCTCAGGCACTCGTGCATCCGCAAGCAAGCGAGCACAGCTTACGAAAGTAACACCTAGCGCACCAGGGGGCAGTATGGAATCCGAAGAGCGCGCAGAAGATCAGCAACCCGTCACCACCGCAACCGACGAAGCGACCGAGGCGACCGAGGCCACTGAGACCACGGAGGCCAGCGACGCAACCGAAGCTGCCACCGCCGAGGCGGCCGACGTGGCGGAGCCAATAGAGAGTGCTGCCGGCGAGACCGCAGCAGAACCAGAGAGCGGCGAGGCCTCCGCAGAAGCCACTGCAGAAGCCTCCGCCGAGGAAGCACCGCCCGTCGATCGGGAGACCATGCTCAGCAGCGCGCTCGCCGCGCTGGGCGAGTTGCGCGACCTGATCGGCGCCCGCATCAGTGAGATCGGGCACATGATGTCGTCGTCACGCCAGGCAGAGACTGCGAGTGCCGAGCCAGCGGCAGCGGCAGCCGCCGACGAGCCGGCGGCTGCAGAGCCGGCGGCAATGGAAGACAGCGCGGAGCCGGCAGCCGAAGAAACGCTGGCTGCGGTCGCCGAGGAGGCCCCTGCGGCAGAGGAGCCGGCGATGGAGGCGACCACTGAGGAAGCCGCCGGTGAGGAAGTCACTGGTGAAGAGGTTGCCAGTGCAGAGGTCGCCGAGCCAGCCGTCGAGGAAGCCGTAACCGAGACCACGGACGAAACCGACGCTTCCGGTTCCGAGACCATCATGGCGATGGCTGAGGAGTCGGCGGTTGAGGAACCCGCCGCGGAGGAAGCAGCTGCTGAAGAGGCGCCGGCGGAGCCCGAGGTAGAGGCAGTAGCCGCGGCCGAGGAACCCGCCGCGGAGGAGGCGGCTGCCGCAGAGGACGCCACCGAGGAGCCGGTCGCAGAGGCCAGCGCCGAGGCAGCCCCTGAGGCGGCAAGCGAAGAGCCGGCGGCGGAAGAAGCCAGCGCTGAAGAGGCCGCAGAGGCGCCGGCAATAGAAGAGACTGTCGTGGTGGCGATGGCCGAGGAGAGCGCCGAGCCGACTGCTGAAGAGGCGGCGGCTGAGGATGCCGGCGCGTCTGCCGAGAGCATAGAAGAGCCAGTGGCGGAAGAGTCCGCGACTGTGGAGGCGGCGGCGGCTGAGGAAGTGCCGGCAGCGGAGGAAGAGTCCACCGAGTCCGCCGAAGCCAGCGCAGAGCCGATCGCCGAGGAGGCCGACGCGAATGGCGCCGCCGACGCAGAGTCGCTCGAAGAGCTTGCGGAAGACGCACCGGCGGTGACCGCCGAGGCCGAGACGCAAGATGTGACCGTCGAGGTCGAGACTGTGGAGGTGATCGCGCTCCAGAGCGAGACGACCCCCGAGTAGGGATGCGACACAGTGTGCGCGGATGGCCTGTTGGCGCCGGAGACGACTTCTCCGGCGGGGGCGGTGAGGAGGAGGCTTCGTCGCGGCAGGCCACGCGCAACCATACGACGACACAGCCATTCGGGCAGCGTTTGCGCGCTGCCCGTTTAGCGTGTCTGCCATCCGCTCACGTGCCGGCGTGCACGCCCCATGCGTTCGTCCACCGCATACCGATGTGACCTGGGGTGTTGACCAACGCGCCGGGCAGGGCTGCATCCCCCAGCATTCCTCTTTCCCGTGCGCCGGCACGGGCGTGGCGCGAGCACTCACCAGGGATCGGTAGCACACCTTCAATGTGCCGGCCAGCTTCGCGCCATGGGAGCATCCGCGGCCCCTCAGGCCATCTTCCTTGCCTCACCAGCATGCTTGCCAGGCGAAGCACATGAGATGAAGCGCCGCCGCCACCTGTCGTAAAATGGCGGGAACGAGTGCGGCATGAGGAGTGCACCCGGAAGGAGCACGGTATGACAAGCACCAACGCTGGCGACACGCGGCCCTTTCGCCAGCGCCTGGACGACACACTGCGACGGCGCGACCCAGCCGCCCTGCGTGAGTTCCTGGTGGCTGAAGGTCAGTGGCCGGAAGACAGCAGCAACGACGAGTTCGCCATGTGGATGATGATCGCCGGCAGTCCCGCACTGCCCGAGCTCCATGCCGAGGCGGACCACTGGCTGATGACGCACGGCCACGAAGCGGATGCGCGCCTGATCGCGGGGAATCGCACGAAGCCAGGGCGCGGGCGAGCGCCCGGCGCGTCGCCCGGGCGCCGTGGTGGACCTGGCAAGCGGCCGCGCCCTCGATGAGTCCGCGGCGCCAGACCGCCGGACTGTGAGCGTCTACGCCAGTCCCGCCTTGCGCGCGATGGCCAGCGTGCGGCGCATCACACGCAGCGTCGCGGCGTCTACCATCTCGTCGTCGAGAATGATGGCGCCCACGCCGCTTTCCACATCTGCCTGCGCGTAGGCGTCGAGCACGCGCTGAGCCCTGGCAATCTCCTCCGCTGAGGGTGTAAAAGCAGCGTTGATGACCGGCACCTGTGAGGGATGGATCGCCCACTTGCCGTCGAACCCCATGCGTGCCGCCATCTCGCTATCGCGCCGGCAAGCGTCCAGGTCGCGAATGGCGAGCGTCACGCCGTCGACGCAGCTGATCCTGGCGGCGCGCGCCGCGGCGATCGTCTTGGCCTTGGCGTAGTTGTAATAGAAGAACTGCTCGGCGCCGAGCTCGCGGGCGCCGATGTCGCCCGCGTAGTCCACCAGCCCGAAGATCAGCCCGCTCATGCGCGGTGTTGCTTTGGCGATCTGCTCGGCATGCAGCACCGCCTCGGCGGACTCGATCAGCGCCTCGATGCGAATTATGCCTACCTCGTAGCCCATTTGCAGCTCGATCTGCGTCAGGAAGCGATCCACAAACAGGACATCCGCCGGCCCGTCCACCTTGGGGATGACGACGCCGTCCAGATGGCGACCAGCTGCCTCCACCACCGTGATCAAGTCGCGATAGAAGAATCTGCTGGCGATGGCATTGGGGCGGAACGTGCGGGTCTTGCCGCCAAAATCCAGCGTGTTGAGCGCCTCCGCGACGGTGGCACGCGCCGCCTCTTTCTGCGAGACAGCGCACGCGTCCTCCAGATCGAACATCACCTGATCGGCCGCGGACGCGGCGGCATGCGCCATCATCTTGGCCGAGTGGCCAGGGCAGGTCAGCTCGGAGCGGCGAATGACGTCACTCGGCGCGAGCACCGGTGCGCCGGCCGACGCCGCAGATGGTGCCGATGGCTCGTTGGGGCTGCCGCTGCCAGTCGTCATCGGCGACTCTCCTCGCTACCGCGCGCACGTTTCTCGGCGCATGTGCGCATGTCGCGACGTGCGCTCACAACACAAAAAGGGCGCACCGGCGTGCGCCCCTTGCGAACCTCCCGTGTGTACACGGGTGCTTACGCGTAGCGCCGCTCCGGCGCTGGCTGCGGCGTGGGCCGGGTGGGGTGGCGGGTAGCGCCTTTGGGGGTGGCACCGCTATGAGACGACGCCCACTCGTCCATCCAGCGGTCCATCGCCTCGGTGCGGCTCTGCGCCTTCTCGGACCCCTTGATCTCGTTGCACTTACGATGCGCCGGGACGAGGTTCTCGGCGGCATGCTCGCCGCCATCGGCCAGCGCCACCACATGATCGAACGAGAGATCGTCCAGCGTGACGACGTCGTGGCAGAGCGCGCAGTGCCAGCGTCCCTGGGCATCTACAGAGCGCTGCAGGATGTGCGCCAGCTCGACGGCGCGCACGGTGCCGCGCACGCCACGCCGGCGTGCGCCGCTGTTCAGTCGGAGTGCGCGCCGGCGCACGATGTCCATCATCCAGTCGTCGAAGGTCGGCGGCCACGCCAGATTCACCGCCGGCTTATTCGGGAGGACTGGCTTCGGCTGGCGTGTCGTGGGGCGGGCCGGCGCAGGCGCGGCGGCTGCGACGCTACGTCGTGGATGGGTGAGCGGTGCGTGCGGTGCCGGCGCGGGATGGCGCCTCTGGCGCGCAGCAGGTGCGGCGGCGCTGGTCGTGGTGGTGGGGGCGGGCGGGACAAATCCATCGACCGACGAAGACTTGGACGGGC
>Ga0209647_1001835_pt1 | contig 17627 bp, 17 predicted proteins | sample GraSoi_2013_60cm_FD_185827 | JGI IMG/M metagenome (GOLD analysis project Ga0209647, IMG submission 185827) | Grasslands soil microbial communities from the Angelo Coastal Reserve, California, USA - Sample 9_17_2013_60cm (SPAdes) (version 2) | ecosystem: Environmental > Terrestrial > Soil >...
TGCGGAACGCCGACGATGTAGTCGTAATTCCCCAGGGTTGAAAATGTCCCAGGCCCAAGGCATACGATCAGATTTTCAGTTCTCGCCACCGGCTGCCTGGGATTTCCCGGATCCGTGCAGCCCTCGGAATAACAGCGCAGAATGCTGTCAAAGGCTGCTGCCGTGCTGCCGTCGCGCGCATCGTTGGCTGATCTGCCCGATCCATCATTACCGCTCCGCAACGCGATATATACTCTGCTCGCGCCTTTCGGCAAAGCTGCCTCTTCCGCGGAACAGTCCGCGGACGAAGGGCGCGTCCCGGGCTGGCCTTGGATCGCGGCCGCGACCAAATCACCGCCATCGCCGTGTGGAAGCTTCATGCACGCGGTTATCACTGCCGTCATCAGGACAAATGAGGTCGCGAATCTAGACATCGGTAATCCTTTCCAGAATCTTCCGCGCCAACCCCGTCAAAGGCAGCCGTCTTGCGGAATGCAATGGGACCCATCGTCCATTTTCGGTATTTTTGCCGGTGGCGGCATGCACGAAGACCGTATAGTCAGTGGTGGTAATCGAATGGCGCAACTTGAGCAGTGGCTGCAGATAGCGGGCTTGGGCCGCTGCAAGCGCCGGCAGCTCCCACATGCCAGGCATCAGCGAGCTTTGCAGCGGGCGCTCCTGCAGCAGAACGCTGCCGTTCCTGCGGACCAGCGCGTAACGCAGAATGGCCTTGCGCCGGGCGTCGCGCTTTTTTCTGGCAACCGGCCCACGCGCAACACACATTGCAGCAACGGGACATGTATCACACAAGGGCTGCCCCGGCAGGCAGACCAGCGCTCCAAGCTCCATCATCGCCTGGTTGAAGTCTCCGGCATGGCGCTTGTCCAGCAGCTGGGCCGCAAGGTCCCAATAGCGCTCTTCCGCGACCGAGACAGCAGGCGCTGCACAATCGGCAAAGACGCGCTGCAGAACTCGCTTCACATTGCCATCCACCACCGCCACCGGCTCGCCAAACGCGATGCTGGCGACCGCAGCCGCGGTGTAGCGCCCAACCCCGGGCAAGGCCATTAGCTCTGCCACAGAGTCAGGAAACTTGCCGCTGCTCACGATTTCTTTTGCCGCCAGATGCAGGGCCCGCGCCCGGCGGTAATACCCCAGACCGCTCCACGCCGCAAGCACCGTTCGCTCTCTTGCCCGCGCCAGCCGCTCTGCCGTGGGAAACTGAGCAATAAATTTCCTATAGCGGTCTGCTACTACCGCCACGCGGGTCTGCTGCAACATGATCTCTGAGACCAGGATGCGGTAAGGATCGCTCTCACCGCGCCACGGCAGCTTGCGCTGGTGTTTATGAAACCAACGCAGCAAGCGGCGGCGAAAACTGGCGGCGTCGCGTGCTTTGATCGTTGCCACTGCTCCTGGCATGTTGAAAAGATTGTAGCGTAACCGATGCGTTCGCGTGCCGCCGCGCATCGAGCCTCGGTTTGTTGCACCCACGTTGCGAGGGCAATGAAAAAGCCAGCCTTGGCCCGGCTGGCTTTGAATCCCGCTTGGCGCTGACGCCCTAGGGCTGCGAAGGCCCTCCCGATGCGCCCGAAGGGCCAGAAGCGGCCTTCTGCGCATTCACCAATTCAGTCTGGGCCTGATCGAGCTTCTGTTGAAAGAACGCGATATTTTTCTTGTCGTTTTCGATTGCGTCCTCATACATCTGGCGTCTGAAGTCGCTTGTCTCATTGGCCAGCAGCGCTTCGTATCGCTTTGCTGAGCTTTTCCATGTGTCCCGCTGCTGCTGGTAGGAGTCAATTTGCCTTTTCAGCTCCGCCACCGCCGGGCTTCCCTTGCTTACCGGCCCTGCTTCTTTCGCGTCGTCCTTTTTCTCTTGCGAGGCTACGGGGGCGGCAGTTGACGCGCCGGTGGCTGCTTGCGCTGCCGAAGCAGCGGCCGTGGTATCCGTTGCATTCGCTCTCGAACCAGACAGGTCCGCCTCCGTGAAGGTCTTTACCCTTTTATGGGCGGCTTTGTTTTGCCTGGCCAGGTCGGCCAGCGACGGCTGCTCGTTCTGGGCCCGACACATCCCAGCACCCAACAGCATGGTTCCTAACGTGATCCAAAGCATCTTCTTCATTACGTTTCCCTTAGTACATGACTTCGTGTGTCGCCAGCAGTTTCGGGGGACCTGAACTCGGCATCAGCTGTAGCGCGCATGAATCGTATTGGAAGCTGAAGCTGCCGCCGATGGTGTCCGTGATGGCGACGTCCTGCGCGTTTACGTCTTCACCCGCCAGGATGGACCCGTAAACGTTTACGCTCTGGTGACCGCCGCCGGTAAAAGTGATCTGGCCTTTCACCAAAATCAGTCCGTAAAACGCCAAACCGCCGTGGACATCCAAGTCACCATCGATGATCAAAATTCCTGAACCCGTGGCATTGCCGCTCAGGTGTACGCTACCCGGAACGTATACGGTTGCCGGCCCGCCGGTCAGAAAGACCGGAGCGTTGGGCAGCCCCGTGGGATAAGTGCCAAAACTTTGACCGGTCTGGGTTCCGCAATTGGCGGGTGATCCGGTACAACTGAAATTCCACGGCGACCCGGTCGCGCTTTGCGCGCCAGACTTGTAATTCTGAATCAACGAGTTCACGTCGTATGGCCAGGTCTGGTTGGCTGCGGTTGCGCCCTGCTGCACAACGTTCCCTTGACCATCGTAAGTTGTCAGACCGCTGCCCAAACCTGAGCTCAGGGTAGCGGCATTGCCGGTCTGGCTGACGCCCTGCGCGCTGAAAACTGCCAGATGGCTGCCATCACATGTCTTGCCCGGCCGGCTGGTATTCGTTGCGGTACACTTGCAGTTGTCATAACCGTTCACCTGCAAATTGCCTTGCAGGTTGATGGGGGCCTGCGCCGCGATTGCGCCTGGCGGAGTGACCGGCGGGGACAAAGCGACTTCCATCTGTACGATCCTTCTTGAACCCGGGCTCAGCCCCACTTTCGGCGTTACCGCCAGCGAGGTCAGTTCCCAGACCGGCATCATCACTTGCGGAACCTGGCCGCCGCAGGTGCCCGCCGTGATTGCCACCTCTCTGATTCCATCCCAGCAAACCTGTTGTCCATCAGCCACTGCAGCCACCACCTTTTGTCCCAGCGGCCCCATCAGATTTTGCTTGTTCGTAATCCTGACCCATTTGAACAGCAGGGAATCAGGTCCATTCACGCCCGGCGCCTGCGTCAGGGTCTGCGCAGTGAAGGGCAAGGAGGTGCTCATCAACTGAGTCGATTGGCTGTTGGAGCCGCAAGGTCCTGAGGTAGCAGGAGTGACCGTGGCGGCTAATCCTGTGTATTTCTCCCAGCACAGCTGATCGTCCAGGTACGGATTGGCCGCGGTCGTGGCTCCGGCTCCCGTGGTTGGGTCAATGGCTTCGCCAGCCGTGGGATTCTTCACATAGATCATGCCTGTTCCCCCGGCGGAAAGAGGCATGGTCAATCCTATAGCGGAAGCGTACAAACTACCGGTGCCGGCCAGTTGCAAGCGCACATTTTCAACGCCGGCGCGCGCCGCAAAATAGGCTTTCTGCGAGTCGCGATAATTGTTGTTGACGCTGTTCTCAGTGTCAGCCATGAACATCAAGGCCATGCCGATGGCCGCCAGCAACACCAGTGAAAGCAGCGCTACAATCATGGCTATTCCACGCTGTTGCCCTAGATGCGTTTTCATTTTTCTGTTCATGGTTTACTCCTTTTTAGTTGTTCACCAAGCGCGCCATACCCGTCATTGTGACCTGAATGTTCTTGGTTGTGTCCGTGTCCTTGCCTTGGCCTTGTGTGGTCAGTGTAATGCGGACCGTTTTTATGGTCTTGAGAACGCTGGTACTTGTGACCGCCGGATTGATGGCGACTGAATTACCGCTGGCATCATAGGCGGCGAACACCGGCTGTCCATTGATCGGAACAATGTTGTCGACTTCGGTAAAGTACGTGCCCGCCGGCTGTGCTGACGGGGCGGTGTTAGCCACCTTGGCGATGGAACTCCGGCGCAGGCAGGGACACGGGCTGGCGCCGGTAACGTAGCTGTAAACAACGCTCTTCACTATGCCGTCGCCGTCCACGTCACCTTCCATGTGGATCTCTGTGTCGGAGATGGACCACACGCCCGCCGCCGTGTGATTGCTCGTCAAATCATACTGGGTGCCGAAAACGGTCATGGACGGGTAGCCCGCCTGGTGCAGGTCCCGCGTAAACTGATCGATGAACTCCCGCTCCTGCTGGGTCAAGTCGAGCTGCTGGTCTTCCACTCGGTAACGAACTTGAGCGCGCTCAAGCTGTGAGAAGAGCGCTCCGACAATGATGCTCAGAAGCAACACTACCAGCAGAAGCTCCATCAATGAAAATCCGGCTTGCCGCCGTGGCTTGGCTTGTATAGTCATGGCGATCTCACATCCCCACAATCGTGCGCAATGTAACCGGCGCGATGAAGCTTATCCCTCGGCTTCCGGCGACAAACGGTTGGCGCGCCGCTACCACCACCAGTTTGCCCGAGTTCGCGGGGCCTACCATGGTCACATGCCAGCGCACATCGTAGGTCGTCTGCAGCCCGTTATTGCCGCACACTGTGTAATTCATCTGATATCCCGGCACTGCAGCCTGGGTAAAATCGATATCACCGTTGTTCTGCAAGGGAGCACCCGTTCCCGGCGAGTTGCTGCCCGTGGTGTTGACTTGCAGGTTGTTTCCCTTGCAATCCGTCACAGTAAAAACCAGGTTGCTGTTCGCCGGCACGCCGGCTATCCCCTCCAGCACTGCCTGTGCGGCGTTAGTCGCCGTGGTATCTACTCGGTTCGTATTGTCGCGGGTCAACCCCATGAGGATCATGACCATCCCTCCGAGAACCCCGACGGCCAGAATGAACATGGCAACCGTAAGTTCTACCAGGGAAAACCCTTCTTCCTCGCACCGGCCAATCGTCTTGCTGTTCTTCATGGTTCCACCTATTGCCAACATGCTGTGTATCCGCACATCGCGTTTCCACCGCTGGTCTTGGACAAACGCCAGCTCTTGATTCTCCCCGCGGGAGTCACCGTGACCGCCTCCCATCCGCCCACCCCGGAGTTCTGAATAAACCACTCAATTCCTGCGGTCACGCTGGGACAAACCGAAACATTAGTTCCGGCGGTGCAGGGCAGGCCCCGCGCATTGAACCCGATGCTGCCGCCTATTTGCGGCGCATTGCCGCCGAGATATGCGTCCAGTTGGTCGTGATTCGGGGGCACTGCCTGAAAAGAGAGCCCGCTCGCCACTGCTACGTCCGGGTTGCCGCTGACGTACGCGTTAGCCGGATCGCCCGTGACGAACGCCACGTTGTTTGAATTGTAATTTGCATAAGCAGGCTGGTTGGTCTTCACCGCCTGCATACGTGCTTGTTGCAGCAGGCTGGCTACCGCATGCCCCGCCCCATCCAGCTTGTAATTCGCGTTGGCCTGCATAATGTTGGGGATTGCAATCGCGGAAACGATGACCAGGATCACACAAACTATCAGCAACTCAAGCAAAGAGAAACCCGCCTCATTGGCCTTGATCGGGGAGTCAGATTTTTTCCGTCGATAATTCAAATGGCTTACTCCTCTAACATACTTCACGACGGGCTGACGAGCTAAAGGCCGCCGGGGTAAGGTCGATGGCCGAATTGTAACTCGCCCATGCGGGTCAAGATACGTTACTTGGTATCTGGCAGGTGACCTAAGTACTACGATCTTTCCCAATTCAATCGCCATCACCTTCGAACCAACGGAACCATGTAAATATTTCCGATATCCGTTCGAGGCAAGCACCTGTCAGCTGCGCTCTTTCATGCTCAGTCGATATAGGGTTGAAGGCGAAAACGCATGAGCTCTTGCATTCTTGTCTACGCACCCACCCATAGACATCTTCGGCAAAGCGCCCGAGGGTCTTTAGTTGCCCTTGCCGATAAAAGAGCTGGCTTGGCCTCCAAGGATCCAGGTTACTTAGGTAATGTATTCAGTTGTTTTGGATTGGAATGATTGAGGTAGTGGTGAGCATCCAACGTGTTTTCATCTGCTGCCACACTGAGACAACGCGAAGACCGGAAGCCGGGGCCTGTCTCGCGCTGCCTTGAAGATGAAGGATGTAGGTCACTTTCATGTCAACGCCTTCCGGCTGGACAGACAGATCTCCCAATGAAAAGTCGCCGGCCTGAGCGCTTTTCAAGTATGCAAGCCAGCCTGCGCGATCAAGCATCTGTCCATCGGGATTGACCCCGACAAAGGTCGCCGAGAGACGCCGCTCAACGCTGGTCCAGTCTTTGTCCCGGACCGCCTGCCACAGCAGCCGTTCATGCTGCTCCGCCCCCGTGGCGTTGTTCCAGGCGAGGCGCTTCGGCTCACCGGCACAGCCGGCCATTAGCACGAAAGCCGTCAAAGCGAACAGTATACGCATGCAAAAAATTTAACCACAGAGGCCACAGAGAAACACAGAGAAATTGGGAGCCCGAGTCCAGGCAGCAAAATTAGCGGTTAAAAAACTTGAGGGTCACCAGGAAAAACCAAATCCTCTGTGACCCTCTGTGTTCTCTGTGGTTGAGATAACTCCTTTAATCGCCAAAAACCTCTTCCTTCTTGTTTTCCGTTGCGTCCACTTTTGGCGCAGCCGGCGCGATCGAACCAAGAGGAATAAACCCGCCCTGCGCCTGCGGTTTGGGCTCTTTCAGGATATGCTCGCGATAGAGCGCTTCCATGCGGGCGTCGTCCGCGGCCTTCTTGAGCTTTTCATCGCGGGCGCGCAGCTTTTCTTCGCGCGCTGTTTTGGCTATCCCAAGCTCATCCAGAGTGGTGTTGCGGCCCGCGTGCACGTGGGCTTCGTTGAGATTGAGTTTGTGAGAGCTCTGGTTCAATCCCACGGCCTTGCCGCCGGCAAAGATCTCATGCCGTCCGTGCTCTTCATACCATTTGGTGAGCGTGGCCGTCATGTGCATCTTTTCAATAATATTGCGCCAGCCCACGCCGGTATTGTAGGCACAGAAGCTGATCTCGCCTTCCTGTGTGGCATAAGGAATAATGCACTGCTCGGTGCGGCGGAAGTCGTAGTTGTAAAGGTCCTGGAACCACATTCCGGCGATGAACAGGAAGTTCCAACGGTCAGTGCGGCGCTTCTTGATGTCTTCAATGGTGCGATCGCCGGAGACGTTGCCATACTTCGTGTCGGCCTTTTTGGTTGCGCCGAATGTCTTGTCAAACTTGCGGAGCAGGTCGATCAGCTTGAAGTGTTTGGGCGCCTGGAACGGATCGTAATTGCGCGCCAGCGCCAGCGCCATGCCAAAGACCGAAAGGAATCGTCCGCGGCCCGCGTCATTGACCTTGGCCACATCCTTGGCAATGCGGTCGCCATTTAGAAACGCCGTGACCGGAACTGCTTCTTTGGTTTCCTTATCGATCATCACCGCCATACCCACGCCGCAGTTCGGATGGCATCCGCAGCTGAGCTGTCCCCAATCAGCGCTGGGACCATGGATCAGGTCGGCCCAGTCAGAGAAAGTGGACATGAATGAGATCGGGAACCAGTCGCGCTTGGGCTCGCCCAGGCCGGTCTGATTTTTCACGTCGTGCGCCAGATGGCTCAGCGTGTAGCGCTGCGCCTGGCGGCGATCGTCAGTAATCTCTTCGTCGCGGCCGGTGAAGGATACCGGCTGGAAGCTCAAGAAGCTGATCGTCTTTGGATTGTCCAGCGCAAACTGAATGATGCGCCCAACCTGCTCGTTGTTAATCCCGTTGATGATCGTGGTGACCGGAACAATGTCTACGCCGTTTTCATGCAGGTTGTGGATAGCGCGCAGCTTCACGTCAAACAGATTGCCGACCTGCCGGTGAGAGTTGGCGGCGTTGCCGATCCCGTCAAACTGCAGGTAAGCGTAGCGCAGGCCGGCTTCAGCAGCTTGGCGGCAGAACTCAGGCGACTTGGCGAATTCGATTCCGTTGGTCGCTGCCTGCACTGAGTTATAGCCGACCTGGCGGGCGTAACGGACTGCATCGAGGAAGTACGGGGAAAGCGTCGGCTCGCCGCCGGAGAACTGGACCGACATCTGGCGCCGCGGCTTGATCGAGATCGCGTTGTCCAGCATGGTCTTGATTTCTTCCCACGTCAGCTCATGCACAAAGCCGACCTGATTTGCGTCCATGAAGCAGGGATCGCACATCATGTTGCAGCGGTTGGTCAGGTCGATGGTGAGCACTGATCCCCGGCCATGCTTCACCGTGCTGGTACCGTGATTGTGCAGCTTTTCGTCATTATGGGCGGCAATATCACGCCCGGGGAAGACTTCTTCCAGATGCTTGAAGAATTCGGTATCCATCGCCATCACGTCTTCAAAGTGGCCGTGGATGGGACAATCCTTTACCATCAGGATCTTACCGTCGCGCTCGATGATAGTCGCCTTGATCTCGCCTGCTTTTTCATTGAGCAGGATTTCGTGGGGCAATTTGCCGTCAACGATCTTCTGACGGATTTCCGGTACGCACTTGGGGCACAATGAGTCCGTGGAGCGCGGCCAACCTAGCGGAGGTTTGGTCTTTTCCCACGATTTCAATATCGGTTTGTCTGACCACTTGGGAGTGAATGACGGCCGGGGCTTGATGCTGTTGGCTTTTTCAAAAACCGCCCAGGCGCCTCTGGCTGCATAGGTCAAAACTTTTTCCGCGTACTTCACCGGCTTGTGCATTAGTTGTGCCTCTCCTTGCGCCGCTCTCGGCGCCTCTTCCAAGCTATGAGACAGAAACAAAACGGGATATTGATTGCGAGATTATATTAGCCCCCGGCCCGCCATTGTTTAACAAGGTTTCCCTGAACGGGTGTAAATAATGGTTCAGCGGCTTTCTTCCGCATTAAACGGGGACTCAAAATTGAACCTAAGTCATTGGTTTTAAAGCACTACGCATCGCTCCATCTTGGATCCGAGGGGTGATCGAGGGTGCTAGAATGATGACTTTCCGGGAGACTATCATGGAGCCTGCGCGCACTGGTTTACGTCAGATCATGCAGGATCTGTTGCGCACGCAGCCGGCTGAAGAAGCGGTGATTCTGGCATGGCCGCTGGTGTGCGGCAAAGAAGTGGCATCACGCACACAAGCGGTTAGCTTTGCCGATGGCGTCTTGACTGTGCAGGTTTCTGACGTGAGCTGGCGCAATCAACTTCAGTCTTTCGCGCCCCGATACCTCAGCGGGTACGAAGGGCTGCTGGGACCGCTCGTAAAGAGCGTGCAATTTAAAGTGCAGCGGTCAGCCGTCGGTACCGCGCTGCCATCCAGACCAGAGAACCCTTGATTTATGGTGACTGCCGGGGCGCCCAAAGGATTTTGCAGGGACTGAATGCTGATTGCTGACTGCTGAGTGCTACCAATGAAAGTCACCGAAAAAGACGTTGCCTACGTAGCCGACCTGGCAAACCTGGAGCTCACGGAACAGGAACGCCACCGCATGCTCCGGGACCTGAATTCCATTCTCGAATATATCGACCGGCTGAACGAGCTGGATACGACGAATGTCCTGCCTATGGTCCAGATCTCAGATAAGTTCGGCAGTGTGGACAAGGCCAACAGCGAAAAATTCGCCTATGCCTGGCGTGAGGATGTGCCGACTCCATGCCTGCCACACGAGCAGGCGCTCAAGAATGCTCCGGCGACAGATGGTGAGTTCTTCAAAGTCCCGAAGGTGATCGAAAGATGAGCATTCAGCATTCAGCACTCAGCATTCAGCCCCTTGGCAGCCCGTCTGATCATAGCGGGGCAGATCACCCGATCACCCGGGGCCCCCGATTACTCGATCATCCGATCGCCACCAGCTAATGCCAACATTGGATCTCAACACTCTCACCATCGAAGCCACCAAAACCGCCATCGCGGGGAAACAAATCACCGCTTCAAGTTTGGTGGAACAGTTCTACGGCAAAATCAAGGCCGAGGACCCCGAGATTCACGCCTATCTCACTCTCTGTGAAGACCGCGCCTTGCAACAAGCCAAAAGCATCGACGACCTGGTGAGTAAAGGCGCCGCTCTCCCGCCGCTGGCGGGCGTTCCGATCGGGATCAAGGACGTCATGATCACTAAGGACGTCCGCACCACCGCGGGTTCAAAGATCCTGGAGAATTTCATTCCTCCTTATGACTGCACTGCCGTCGCGCGGCTGGAGGCTGCCGGGGTAATCGTGCTGGGCAAGATGAACTGTGACGAGTTCGCAATGGGCTCGTCGAATGAAAACTCCGCCTACGGGCCTGTCCGCAACCCGCGCGACAAGACGCGCGTTCCCGGCGGCTCCAGCGGCGGTTCAGCCGCTGCCGTTGCCGCAGGCACCGCGGTTGCCACCCTGGGCTCTGACACGGGCGGCTCCATCCGCCAGCCGGCTTCGTTCTGTGGCGTAGTCGGACTCATGCCGACTTATGGGCGAGTGTCGCGCTACGGTCTGATCGCCTTTGCGTCTTCGCTCGACCACATTGGCCCGCTGACCAAGACCGTGAAAGACGCCGCGATTCTCCTGCGCGTGATCGCCGGCCGCGATCCGCTCGACTCTACTTCCGCTGACGTCCCGGTACCCAATTATGAAGCTGACCTGGTTAGGCCCGTGAGCGGGCTCAGAATCGGCGTGCCCAAAGAATATTTCGGAGAGGGTCTGGACGCGGAAGTCCGAGCGTCCGTCGAATCGGGCATTGCCAAACTGCATTCCGCCGGCTGCGAAGTCTTGCCGATTTCGATGCCGCACACCAAATATGCCATTCCCACGTATTACGTGATTGCCACCGCCGAAGCCTCGGCGAATCTGGCGCGCTTTGACGGCGTGCGCTACGGCTATCGCGCAAAAAACGCCCGCACGCTCTCAGAGATGTACCGCAAAAGCCGCGACGAGGCTTTTGGCGCCGAGGTAAAGCGCCGCATCATGCTGGGCACGTACGCCCTTAGTTCCGGCTACTACGACGCTTATTACCTCAAAGCGCAACGCGTACGCACTTTGCTTACGCGGGATTTCGAAGAGGCTTTCCAGAAAGTTGATGCCATCGTCACTCCCACCGCGCCCACTCCGGCCTTCAAACTGGGAGAAAAGTCGGACGATCCTCTCTCCATGTATCTCGCCGATATCTATACCGTCACCGCCGACCTGGCCGGCGTTCCCGGCATCAGCGTCCCGTGCGGCAAAACCCGGTCAGGCCTGCCCATCGGATTGCAAGTGCTGGGCCGGCACTTTGATGAAAGCACTGTGTTGAGAGTGGCTGCCGCTGTCGAACAAGCTTCTTTCTGAAATCTCGAGCGGAGCGAGAGATCCCTATCGTTACGAAAAAGTCACAGCTCACCTATTCCTTGTACTTCTTGTAAATCATGGTGGTCCACGGAGACGATATTGCGGCGATAGGGTTCCCTCGCTGCGCTCGGAATTACAGAAAACCCCTAACCGCTCCCTCTAATTCCGGTCTAAGTTAATCGAATGGAAGTTACAGATGCAGCCGTAGTGGCGCAGGTCCTGTCCGGCGACAGGGACGCTTTTCGTGTCCTGGTCGAGCGCCATTCGCGCAGCATCTTTCGCGTGATCTATCGCATGACCGGCAACCAGCAGGATACGGAAGAGATCGTCCAGGAGACGTTTCTGCGGGCCTACAAGAGCCTGGAGCGGTTTGAACTCCGCGCCAACTTTGGCACCTGGCTCTATCGCATAGCGGTGAATCGCACACTGGACTTCCTGAACGCGAGAAAGACACAAATGACAAAAGACACATACCAGATCGTGGACAATCCAGATGCTGAGCTGAGCAACCAGGTGCAATTATCGGATGCAGCTCCCGGCCCTGATCGCCTGTTGCTGAGCGCTGAAATGAAGCGCAGGATCGCCGGCGCATTGGGCCTGCTTACGCCGGCTGAGCGCGTTGCTTTCACCATGCGCCACATGGAAGGCCGCTCCATTGAAGAGATCAGCCAGACGCTGAAGCTGAAAGCCAGCGCCGCCAAGAACACTGTCTTCCGTGCGGTGCAGAAGCTCCGGCAGCAGCTTGAGCCCTATGCTAGTTCGGGTCCCCAAGGCGCCCCGCGCGGTGGGATGGGAGGGTTGTGAAATGAACCACCTCAGCGAAGAACAGATCGTGTTGCATTACTATGGCGACGCCGAAGAGGCTTCGGAAATCGAACGCCACCTGGCCGCGTGCCCGGAATGCCGCGCTGAATTTGCCCGCGTGCAATCGATGCTCAAGCAGATTGAGCCAATGGAGATCCCCGAGCCCTCTGCGGCGTTTGAAGAAAAGATCTGGCTCAACCTGCGCGACCGTCTGCCGGTAAAAGGCGGGATTTTTCGGGGACTTTTCGGGCCACAACAAAAATGGATCTTCGCGGGAGTAATGACGCTGTTGCTGGCCGGCGCATTTTTGGCTGGCCGCTTCTGGCCGCGACCAGTGCAGCCAATTGGGCAACAGCCCGCTCAGGTCAATCCTCAGCGCGTGGTTCTGGTGGCAGTGAGCGATCACCTGGAGCGTTCGCAGATGCTGCTGGTGGAGATCATGAATGCCGATGCCAAGGGCCCCATCAATCTTTCCAGCGAACAGGCCGAAGCGCGCGACCTCCTGGACAATAACCACCTCTATCGCCTGAGCGCGCAACAAGCCGGCGATCCCCAGGTGGCGCGATTGCTGGAACAGTTAGGTCGCGTGCTGGCGGAGATCGCCAACGGTCCCTCAGAAGTTTCACCGGGAGATTTGCAGCAAGTCCGTCACACGATCCAGTCTGAGGGTCTTCTGTTTAAGGTCCGAGTGGTGGGTTCTGAAGTGAATTCAAGAGTGCGCCGTCCGGAGAGTCTATCCGGCGGCAGCGTTAATCAGAGGCTATAACCATATGAATCGCAAGTTATTGTTAGTTACTTTTTTTCTGACCTGTGCTCTTTTTTTCATGCAGAGAGCCTGCGCGGCATCCCAAAATCTGCCTTTGGCTTCCTTCTTGGATCCGCAAACTGCGGAAAAGGCCAACGCCCACGAGGACGAACTGTATTCCACCGCCAAGGCGACCCTGGACGATGGCGAATATGACGATGCCATCAAGCAATTTGACGAGGTCGTGAAGATCCACGGCCGCAAAGCGGACGGGGCAATGTACTGGAAGGCATATTCGCAGGGCAAAGCGGGCAATAAGGCCCAGGGGCTCATGACCATCGGCGAGCTGCGCAAGAACTATCCGAAGAGCAATTGGCTACGCGACGCCGGCGCCCTGGAACAGGAATGGCGTGGCGGAGGGAATCCCGAGAACATCTCGGATGAAGAGCTTAAGCTCCTGGCGCTGCAGAGCCTCATGAACTCTGACCCCGAGAAGGCTGTTCCGCTGCTGGACAAGGTCATTAATGGAAACTCCTCTCCGAAGTTGAAAGATAAAGCGCTTTTCGTGCTCTCGCAGAGCGGCTCAGAAAAAGCCCAGCAGATTCTGATGGGGCTGGCCAAGGCCAACAACCAGCCTGATTTGCAGAAGCGCGCCATCCGCTACATGGGGATGAACGGTAACAGCCGCAATCGCGGTGTATTGAAGGAGATCTACAACTCCTCCACCGACATCAGCGTGAAGAAGACCGTTTTTCAGGCATGGCTCATGTGCGGCTGCAAAGATGACGTTGCGGCTCTGGCACGGACAGAAAAGAATCCTGAGCTTCGGCGCGAAGCCATTCGCTACCTGGGCATGATGGGAGGCCGCGCCGAGTTGCTCGACTTCTACAAGAACTCCCCTGATGTTGAGACACGCGAAGAGGCTGTCGGCGCCATGCTGATGTGCGGGTGTGCCCATGAACTGGCGGAGATTGTCCAGACAGAAAAGGACCCGCGTGTTCTTGACAAGGCGATCAATACGCTCGGCTTGGTGGGAGGACAGGAAAGCCTCGCCGCCCTCACTACGCTCTATGGCTCACAGGCCAACCTGTCTACAAAGAAAAAAGTCATCAACGCATTGTTTCTGCACGGGGCCGGGAAAGAGATGGTCGCATTGGCCCGTAAAGAGACAAACCCCGAGTTAAAGCGCGAACTGATCCAGAAAATGTCGCTGATGGGCACGCCGGAAATCACCGAATACATGATGGAGATTCTGAATAAATAGGAGGCTGCCGTGAACACCTGGAAACGATCATTGACTCCATTTCTGCTGGCCTTTTGCGCCGCAGTTGCTGTCGCGCAAAAGCCAAAGGTCTCGAACGCCAGGCTCCAGGAGTTCTCGGCGGGTGCGGGCCTGAAAGCGACTGTCGACGGGTTGCTGCAGAAGCAGACCTCGCCGCTGTGGATCGGCTATAGAATTCCTACCGTTGCCAAGGACCGTACCATGTGCTGCTTTGATTCCGTCGACGGCATTGAAGCGGCCAAGAAGAACTGCTGCATGGGCTGCCGGATGGAGTCGGAAAAAGGTAGCTCGTTCAATGGAACGGTTTCAGATTGCACTCCTCCGGAGCCGCTAGCCTACGCGTTTCTCTTCCTGCGCGCTGAAGAAAAGCAGATCAGGAAGGTTCGCGTCTATAGCGCTGACTGTGCGCTCGACTTCGCCAATCTGCCTCTCTACTGGCTGGAGGACGTAAAGCCGGAGCAGAGCGTCGAATTGCTTTCCGGCATGGTCTTGTCGGAAAAGGCTGAGGAGGTGAACCGGAAGAAGGACTCCGCGCACCAAGCGGTGATGGCCATCGCGATGCACGATACGCCGGCGGCAGACACAGCTCTGGAGAAAATGGTGCAGCCAGGACAGCGCCCATCGCTGCGCGAGAATGTTGCGTTCTGGCTGGGGGTGGAGCGGGGCAAGAAGGGCCTGGAGCTTTTGCGCAAATATGTAAGAGACGATCCTGACGATCGTGTACGCGAGAAAGGCACGTTTGCGTTTTCCCAGAGCAAGGAACCGGAAGCGCTGAAAGACCTGATCGGCATGGCCCGCCATGATCAAAGTCCCCATGTTCGCGGCCAGGCCATCTTCTGGCTGGCGCAGATCGGCAGCAAGAAAGAAGCGGAACAGATTACAGACGCGATCGAGAACGATCCTGAAACAGAAGTGAAGAAAAAGGCGGTGTTCGCCCTCAGCCAGATGCACGATGGGGACGCCGTGCCTCGGCTGATCAACCTGGCCCGGACCAACAAGAATGCAGTCGTGCGCAAACAGGCCATCTTCTGGCTGGGACAAACCAACGATCCGCGCGCGCTGGATTTTCTGGAAGAGATCCTGACGAAGTAGAACCTCTTTACCACAGAGGACACGGAGGAACACTGAGGAGCGGCATGGTTTCACTAGTCGGCTTTACTCTGTGATCCTCTGTGCCCTCTGTGGTTGAAGGTGTAGAAGCGTTCACTACGGCAGGAACGTCCGCGTCAGGTAGTCGCTGAGGCTCATGGTAATCATGATCATGAGCCAGAAAAAACCCGCAGCGACAGTAATCTTAGTCAACTTGCTGCTGTAAAACACGTGCATAAAGAAAAGAATGACCAGCACAGCTTTGATCACCGCGATGGTGAGCGCCACCACGGGATTCCATATCCCTAAGTCAATGAACGCTATGGCCCAGGTGGCGGCAGTGCCAATAAAGAGCACGGTAACAATCACCACGTAGAGTCCGGGCGTTGGATGTGAATGCGTTTGGTCAGACATGTTCTGTTCTCAAGCTCCTCAAGCCCCGTGTTGGTGCCGGCTGATCAAATACAGCAACGGGAACAGGAAAATCCAGACGATATCCACAAAGTGCCAGTAAAGGCCGCCCAGTTCTACGGGCGTGTAATAACTTGGGCCGAATTCCCCGCGTTTGGCGCGCAGCAGAAGCCACGTCAAGAGTCCCAGGCCAATCACCATGTGAAAAGCGTGCAGGCCGGTCATGGCAAAGTAGAAAGAGAAGAAGATCTCGGTCTGCTTCGCGGTCTGCACGGCCGACGTTTCCGGTTCGCTTGGATTCTTTTCTCTGATCTCGTCGGCAATGTTGCCGAGCTTTGGGTCGGTGCTGCTGCAGCCGCCCCAGGTATTGAAGCCTTTGCCGATAACGTGGCCGGGAATGTGGCATTCGTCGTACTTGTCGTAATATTCCTTGGCTTTTACGCCCAGGAAGGCCGCGCCCAGAATCATGGTGCCGATCAGGAACCAGACCTGCCCCTTGCGTCTTCCGGTCTGGGCTGACCACACTGCCATGGCCATGGTGAAGCTGCTGCCGATCAGCACCAGCGTATTGGCAAAGCCCCAGGAAACGCTGATACTGGTGCTGCCCGCCACAAATGCGTGGTAGTACTTGATCCGGTAGATCAGGTAAGCGGTGAACAGACCGCCGAACATCATTATTTCCGTGAGCAGAAAGACCCACATGCCGAAGGTAGAAGCGTCCTGCTGCTGCTGCATGCTGTCAAACTGGTGCGCCAGCGCCGGATGATGTTCGGTGGTGGTTGTCTGGCTAGTGGACAACGGGGACCTCCTCACTTTCTCCGTAAGCGTAGGGCTCTTTGGTAACGATCGGAATGTGATGGAAGTTGTGCGTCGGCGGCGGCGAAGTGGTTTCCCACTCCAGACCTGTCGCTTTCCAGGGATTGTCACCCGCGATCTCTCCATACTTCAACGACCACAGGAAATAAAGCAGCGGCAGAATGAATCCCACGGCCAGCACCGAAGCGCCCGCGCTTGAAAGCACGTTCAGCACCTGGAACTCTGAAGGATACGCCCAGTAACGCCGCGGCATCCCCAGATAGCCCAGAATGAACTGGGGGAAGAACGTCAGATTGAAGCCGATGAACGTAATCAGTGCGGCCAGCTTGGCCGGCCCTTCGGGATAAATTCTGCCGGTCATCTTGGGCCACCAGAAATGCAATCCTCCCAGATAGGCCGTAACCATGCCGCCGACCATCACGTAATGGAAGTGTGCCACCACGAAATAAGTGTCGTGGATATGAATGTCCAGGCCCAGCGCGGCCAGGAACAGTCCCGTCAAGCCGCCGATGGTAAATAGCCCGATGAATGCCATGGCATAAAGCATCGGCGTATCCATTTTTACCGAGCCCTTGTACATGGTGGCCGTCCAGTTAAAGACCTTGACGGCTGAAGGAATGGCCACCGCATAACTCAGGAGCGAGAACACCAGCGCGGAGTAGACCGAGATTCCCGCCACAAACATATGGTGCGCCCAGACCACGAACCCGAATACGGCAATCGCGATGCTGGAAAATGCGATAAACGAATAGCCGAAGGCCCGCTTGCGCGAGAAGCAGGTAACGATCTCACTGATCACGCCCATACCGGGCAGGATCATGATGTAAACCGCCGGGTGCGAGTAAAACCAGAACATGTGCTGGAAGAGTACGGGATCGCCGCCTAGCTTGGGATCGAAGATGCCGATGTGGAAACCGCGTTCCAGCGCCAGCAGGATCAGCGTGATCGCAATCACCGGCGTGCCCAGAATCATGATCAGGCTGGCTGCGTAGTTGGCCCAGACAAACAAAGGCAGGCGTCCCCAGGTCATGCCCGGAGCGCGCATGCGATGCACGGTCACAATGAAATTCAGGCCGGTAAAGATCGAGGAGAATCCCACGATGATGATGCCAACAGCCATTGCGATGACGGGGCTGCGGGAGTAGCCGGAGCTGAAGGGCGCGTAGAAGGTCCAGCCAGTATCCACGCCGCCGCTTACCATGGCGATGAGGGAGAA
>Ga0209647_1001836_pt1 | contig 17625 bp, 20 predicted proteins | sample GraSoi_2013_60cm_FD_185827 | JGI IMG/M metagenome (GOLD analysis project Ga0209647, IMG submission 185827) | Grasslands soil microbial communities from the Angelo Coastal Reserve, California, USA - Sample 9_17_2013_60cm (SPAdes) (version 2) | ecosystem: Environmental > Terrestrial > Soil >...
CTGAAGCCGCCGACCGCCCTCCTGGCAGTTTTTACAATAGCAAATGCAGTGCAGAATCGGCGCGCCTGATATCTCCAGCCGGACCCTGCCGCAGCGGCAAGCTGTTGAGAATGCGTTCATAGTTAGTGATCTCATACTCTTTGCCTCCATCTTGGCAAGGATGCGCCGCTTCTCCTCTTAAACTTCAAACTTTCCCAAACTTTGTAATTTTGAAAACACGCCCTAATGTTCTCTTCCATGTTTGAACACCCTTTGCGCCACATTCGTAAGCTGGTCTTTGCAAGGGGTTGGATGCGGTTGGCTCGGAACGCCTCTTCAATAGAAGAAAGGAGCTCCATCGAAATTTCAGGACCTGACGGGGACAAGAACCCAATCATCCTCAGCGCTCACCAAACCCAAAGGCCCTACTATTCCCGCAAATCAATCTGGCCGGGCTGTCGGTTGTAGTGGCGACCGTCTGCGCTTCGCTTAAGCCAGCGAATTTACCGAGCGCCGTATGATCCGAGGCGCAATAATCGCAGCGGTTAGTTCCAGCCCGTCTTCCGCGAGCCGTACTTTTGGATTGCAGTATGAAGTTCGAAAGCTGGAAGAGGTGGTCGTTGGTTCATGTTAAATCCTGGATTTTATTTCCGTATTGAGCTCAGCGATTTGTTGTTGAAGTTCGATCATGACATCCTTCATCTCCTCGATCGTATATCGTGGTGTGATATATTGCGGGCAGTTCCAGTCGAAGGAAACGAGCTCGATGAAAACCAGTCGTTCCACCTTGTTTTGCACTTCTGGACTGGCGAGCTGCGCCACGAGGTCAGGATATTCTCGTGCATCCTTTACGTGAGCGTGGCCAAGGATTTTTAAGCGAGTACGCTGCGGATAATCCATCAGAAAAAGCGCCACCCGATCTGAGGCGGCAAGGTTGCCGGTCGAGAGCAACTGACGATTGCCTTTGTAGTCGGCGAAGGCGAGTGTGGTAGGGCTGAGCACGCGCAGGAATCCTGGCTGACCGCCACGATGTTGTATATAAGGCCAGCCGGTTTCGCTGACCGTCGCCATATAAAAACTGTCGCGTGCCTGGATGAAGTGCATCTCGTCCTCCGTTAGCGGGTCGTTTTCCGGCGTGCCTTCGAGGTTCCGAGACTTTCCGTAATAGTGCTCCTGAGTTCGACGGACCGTTTCGGTTAAAGTAAGTTTTTGAAATTTGGTGGCCATAAAAGTAGTCCGGCCTTGCTCCGTTGCGCGCAAGGCCGGGTTGGTTGAGAGGATAGTCCTGGACTCTTTACGCGGTCAGAGCCGGCGCCACCGGGAAGTCGATCTCCGTACCGGCGGCGATATTGAAGTAGTTGGTGAAGATATTCAGCACCACATTTGCGATGATCTCGGTGATATCTCCGTCGGTAAAGCCATGTTGACGCAAAGCGGCAATATCGGCATCGGTGACCTGACCGCGCTCCTGTACGATTTTTGAGGCAAAAGCCAGCGCCGCTGCCACCTCAGGCTCTTCCGAGCTCCCACGGCGGGCGTTCAATACTTCGTCTTCGCTGAGGCCTGCCTTTTCACCGAGAAACGTGTGCGCCGCAAGGCAGTAATCGCAGGAGTTTTCTTCGGCGACTACTAATGCAATGCGCTCGCGAATCTTGGCTGAGAGCGATCCCTGGGACAAGGCCTGGTTGAAGGCGACGTAAGCCTTGGCTACCGCGGGAGACTGCGCCATGGTGGAAACCATGTTGGGGACGATGCCCAAAGCCTTATTGACGGCAGTGAGGATTTCGAGTGCCTTGGGATTGGCGTTTTCCTTATTGATGCTGTTAATGCGGCTCATATGTTTGATTCCTTTCGGTGTTGTTGTTTGCTAGTTTATCTTGGTTGATTCTGTCAACAGGCGGACCCTAGTCGTCATCCGCGACTCGCAAAAGTGGGCATCATTTCGGGGGGTAGGCACAAATCGGTCTAAATTTATGAACGAGAGCGACAAAAAATTTTTGGCCATCATGCCTAAACTCAAATCGAGGCAGGTAGAAGTCCTCTTGGAGGACGTGATTGGCTGCCGCTGGAGCATCTCTGTGCTGCACGCCGTCGGGCGTGGAGTGAGTCGTCCGGGTGCGCTGGAACGTCGCATCGTGGGCATCAGCACCAAGGTGCTCAACGACCGTCTACGAACCTTTACCCGTGCGGGAATTTTCGAGCGCGTTCAATTTCCTGAAATCCCTCCGCGAGTGGAGTACCATTTGACGACGTTCGGAAAAAAGTTTTGGCGGCTCCTCAACGAGGTGGAGAGATTGCAGGCAGAATTAAATGGAGAGCGTAAATAGCCGGAATTGGGCCCGCCCGCTTTGGCACCAAAACACAGTTTAGGGTACTAGGGTATTAGCTAGTCCGTCCGCCAAGACGAAGGCCCGGGGTTCAAATGCATTCTGCCAAGAGTCTACCACTGGGCTGCAATCTGACGGCTATACCAAATGCGCGGCTTTCTCGGTCAAGCGTGCGCTCTAGCCAGACAACGTCCTGTAGCGACGGGCGAACCAACTGAAACCGGCGTATCTGAAACGGCACGAGCTCGAGCTTCTGCGGCTCGCCGCTGGAAGTGTCAAAATCGAGAGCGTACAAAAGAACAAGATCATCGCGATACTCCTCATGGCCGCTGATCCCTTCATAGTCATTCAGAAAGTCGCCGCAGCCGTAGAGAATTAGCCGATGCCGGTACCGCTCGATCCGCTTTGCATGGTGTGACGAGTGGCCAAACACGACCGCCACGTCGGCTTCATCGATCAAACGATGAGCGAAATGCACTTGGTCCTGAGGGATGAAATAGCCCCAGTTCGCTCCCCAATGGATTGAAACGATGACAATGTCCTCCGGTCGTTTGAGGTGCATGATCTGACGAGCGAAGCGTAACGCAGTCGCATCCGAAAACTCGCGGAGGACGTTTAGGCCTGGCCTGTTTTCTCCGGCCGCCCAGTTCTCCGGTGTACCACTGGTTACCGATGCCACAGCAAAGACGATTACTCGCCGGTTTTGGTCAGCGCTAAATATCGCAGGTGATGCTGCCTCAACGGCGTCCGTGCCGGCGCCGACCGCCTGGATCCCCAGTTTCCGCAAATTGTCCAGCGTGTCGATTAACCCAGCTTCACTCCAATCGAGAACGTGATTGTTGGCCAAGACGCAGCAATTGATACCGGCCGAAGCCAGGCATGGAGCATTGTCCGGGCTCATTCGATAATTGATCCCTTTCGGCAGAAAATCTTCGCTGTGCGTGATCGCGGTCTCGAGATTTACAAGGTAAATAACCGGTGCGGCTGACCGAATCTCAGCGAGAGCTGCACCCCAAGGATATTCGAAACTGACCTGGCGCAAGATCCGACCGTTCGCCCGCTCAGCCAATTGGACGTACTCGTTCGCCGATCTCGCCGCTGGCTCGTAAATCCGCGGGGCACAAGGATACGGTAATACCTGGTCGACGCCGCGGCCGGTCATCACGTCGCCTGCCAGGAAAATCTTCACGGCCTACTAACTATGACCAGGTGCTCCAATCTTGCGAATAATCCAGTGCCAGGTCCGCGACCAAAGGTTTTCACGGTGATGGAGCCAGGCAGATCTCCACGCGGCGCTGCGCATGCGGCCCAGAAACTCCTGTGCTAGCCGAAGACTATCGTTCTGTCTCATAGGTTCCTTATGGTTAGTGATTGGTTAATCCCCGTATAACCGTGATGGTAATAGCTAGGATCTGCCCGCTGTATTTGCTTCTGCTATACTGTTATCGACGAGTTACCGTTGCTTTGCAGTCTCGCGAAGCGAGCGCTCCTGAGGGACCAGTCGCCAAATTTTTCCTCAAAAGGGGATCGACAAGATCGTAAAGTACTACAGCAATTTGTGGCTCGAACTTGTACCGTAAACGTAGGTTAGACTTGGATCGACCGATCTTGCCCCGGTCGCTCATCGCCAGTGCGTCCCTTTCTGATCCTCAACCAGCGCGCCCACAAAGATCGATCTGGGGGCTGGATGCTTTGCAAACGGCTACCGCGGTCAAACTCTCGCCTGCGCTTTGGATTATTCCAGTCAGCTTGGCAGCGGCGGCCATGTTCCGAGCGCGTAAGACTGATCGCCAGAGCCTGACTCAGCAGAAGTCCAAGTTGCAGGTGCCGTGGTTTATTGGCTTTTTTCTGCTCGCGTCGGTGGCACGCAGTTTCGTGCCCGGGATGGCTGGTATAGCCCCGGCGTTGGGGCACGTCGCCACCACCGGTCTAACGCTGACGCTATTTCTGATCGGAGCAGGGCTCTCGGCGAAGACGCTCCGAGCCGTTGGTTGGCGGCCATTCTTGCAGGGGGTTGCCCTTTGGCTGTTCATCAGTGTGGTCTCTCTTGCGGTGGTTGTTCGCTTTGTCTGACCAACCACCTGTAAAGACGAGAAATGAAAGAACACACTAACACGGCGATCGTTGGTGGAGGCCAGCCGGGCCTTGCCGTCAGCTATTATCTGACAAGGCTGTCCGGATGTTGTGCTCGAGCAAACGTCTCAACCGGCGAATGCTTGGCGTACTCAGCGCTGGGACCCGTTTACGTTTGTCGCACCAAACTGGGTGACTCGGTTGCCAGGGCCAAAGAGCCGAAGCAAACCGTGAGCTCTGAATGTGCTCTGTGCGACCCGTCGCCTTCGGCGAACCTTTACCGGCGGCACTCGATTAGCCCTCATTTCAGACGATAAGCCCGACCGCTTCTTTTACGGTCATCAAATTTTGGATGGATGAAACCTCGGGTGTTGCCCTCGCGCTTAAGAGTGGCATTCCTTCCTACCAAGTCGAAGACGAGGAAGGCAGAATTCACTTACTCCTTTACCTGCCAATCCACCAGAATGAAGACCGATGGTGTCTCTGGCGGCCCGATCACGCAGGCTTTGATTCGAGATCGATCTTTGAGGGTGCGCTGATCCAGGAATAGAAAAGTGTAAATTAGCAAAGAAGCAGTTATTCCCACGGACTGATTCGATACAGTTTGCCTTTAGGCAGATCGACTGTGACCTTCGCGGTTCAGGAGCTCCCCGGGAAATATCGAGCTCGCGATCCCGATCAAGAGATATTCGAGGAAGCTCAAACGAGTTGACTCAAGCGTGATCGTTAACGAGCACGATGCGATATCGGGCTTTACCTGCGCGAAGGTGTTCGAGTGCGTCGTTCACTTTTGACATTGGGAAGGTCTCGATAACCGGAGCGACGGAATGTCGCGCGCTAAAGGCCAGCATTCGATCGATCGCTGTCGGGCTCCCTGTGGGCGAACCCGCAACGGTCTTTTGGCCCATAATCAGGCCAAAGGCGGGAACGGCCATCGGCTCGAGCACACCGCCGACAACGTGAAGAATGCCTTTCGGCGCGAGCGTCCCAAGCAGTCCGGGAATATCCATCGGGACGTTGATAGTGGAGATGATGAGGTCGAGGCTTCCCGCGATTTTCTGCAGTGCACCATCGCGTTTCGTGTTGTGGACGTAGTGTGCGCCGAGTTTCCGTGCCTCGGCCTCCTTACTATCGGTAGTGGTGAAGGCGTGGACTTCGCAACCCCATTTGTTAGCAAATTGTAACGCCATGTGACCGAGCCCTCCAATGCCAATGACCCCGACCTTCGCTGTGGGAGGCAGGTTGTGTTGAAGCAGGGGCGAAAAGACCGTGACGCCGCCGCAAAGGAGCGGACCGGCTGTCGCGAGATCAAGCGCATCAGGCAAGGGACGAGCCCAGGTCCATTGAACACGTAAGCGGTCGGCAAAACCTCCGTGGCGTCCGACGATGGTGCCCTGAGCGTGCACGCAAAGATGATGGTCGCCCGACAGGCACTCGTGACAGGAGAGACAACTGTAGGCTGACCATCCGACGCCGACGCGCTGGCCGATTTTGAGCCCCTTGGCTTGTTCGCCGAGGTCGATGATCGTGCCCACGGCTTCGTGACCAGGAACGAAGGGATAATTGGACATGCCCCATTCGTTATCGAGCATGGAAAGGTCCGAATGGCATATCCCGCAGTGGGTGACCTTAATTTCGACTTCTTCCGGTCCGATTTCGCCAGGATCGAAGCTGAAAGGCTCTAACGGAGCGCGCGGAGTGGAGGCGGCGTAAGCTTTGATAGGTGGGCGCATTTTCTTGGCTAGGAGAATAGTGTTTGATTGACCTCAGGTTTGCCGATTGAATAAAAAACCAGTCGGTTCATTAACCAAACATGTGGCTCTATTCGCGTCAAGAAAGATTTTGTACCAATCGGTTCATTAATCGATATTTCCAGTACTCGCTTCATCACATCCCCGCGGCGGCCGTGCCTTTGGCTGCGCTGACCGCGTGGCAATCGTTGTTCGACAAGTCTCTTTATGGCCGTTGTGGGGGTGGTCGAGATCGCCGCAGGCATCGGGGTGGCTCTCAAGCCGCGGATTTTCGCCTACGTCGTCGCAGCCTGGCTCGTGGCCATCATTGTCAACCTGCTTATACTTCCGGGCTACTTCGACGTAGCGCTGCGCGATCTGGGCCTCGCCCTCGGCGCGTTGGCACTCGGCCGCCTCAGTCAGAAGTACGATCGCCCCTGGAGGAGGAACTGATATGAGCAGTGCCATTAATGATAAAAAAACAACTAGCACGAACCTGAACGAGCTCGAACAGATCAAGAAGTTCACGACGGTTGTCGCCGACACAGCTGACTTCGAGAGCATCCGCGAGTTCAAGCCGCAGGATGCTACAACGAATCCCAGATAGTTGTTAAACTGTGAAAATAACTCTCTACAAAAAGGCGGGTTGTCCTTGGTCAGCCGCAATCATAGGATTTTTGGGCGAGCTAAACATTCCTTACGAGATAAAGAATGTGACGAGCAATCCTGCTTACGCAGAGGAATTAAAGGCGGCATCGGGACAATGCGTGAGTCCAAGCCTCGATATTGATGGCACGATGCTGGCGGATGCCAGCGTGGAGGATGTGGCAAAGATGCTTGAAGAAAGAGGGCTAATTATTTAGAACGACCTATTAATGCTCGGCGCACTATCGTTTGGATAATGGGTATTGGCAGTCATGGCGCGCTCCTGGGTAGTAACTAAATCTATTTTTCAATTAAGTCGCTCCGCCGTAGCAAGACCGATGCCGCTATTTCCACCGCTGCGGGCTTCACAGCCCTAAACTAGGGTTAGGCCCTTAAGGAGCAACACACTTCCAAGGCGCCATTCTTCACCGGTCCGCGGCATGATTCGAGGGCGACGCCCAACCTCAGCCATCAGGCGTTGCGCGGCGGACCCAGGTAGGGGAACTCGGTGATCATATCGCCGTGGGGCCCTACCTTATCCCCCATCACCTTCCCATTTGTGAGGATAGCCAGGAAGGCATCGACGGCGTCGTCAGTGAGTGCCCGGCCATTGTCCGGGAAGGACGCCGGGCGTGTGGGGTCATAGGACAGGATCTCCGGCAGCAATGTCCCTGCCACCCGGCTTGCTTCCTCCGCCGTATATCCACCCGTGTGCTCCAGCGCATGCGCGAAGGCGGCGACGAAACGGACATCCTCCGCCGGCTGCCCCGTGAGATAGGCGTCTCTCTCCTCGCCGGTAAGACCGAGGACGAGGAAGAGCTGCAGAGGCAGCGCGCCGCGCTCCGCCTGGATCCAGCTCCCTCCGGGCCGTCCGCTCGAGATCAGCGTGCGGTGCCGCAGGCCAACCTCTTTGGGCCCCAGGGCAGAGTTGGGCATTTCCAACACGATGCTGCACACGTCTTGGTCGGCGAAGTAATCGTCGCCGGTGAACTGCAGATTGTTCAAAGCCCCCCGCCTGTCGAAGAAAAACGGATCGCTGCGCCAGCCCGCGAAGAAGCGGTACTCGCCGGCCTGCGTCACCCGCGCCTCCCGACCCGTCGAAACCGGCGCCGCCTCGACGATAGTCTGCCCGCCGTCGCCCGTCCCGGCAGCCTGCGCGCCTTCGACGCGGCGCAGCGTCGCGGTCTGCGCCCCGCTCTTGGAGGACGAGAAGCGCACGCGGTAGGCGATATCGGCGACGGCATCGCCGTCCGTGTCAATCTTGAGCTCGTAGAGCGCCTCGGTGGCGAAGGGCTCAGCGGTGGTGGGCCCGAGTGGGTTCTCGCCGTCGAGATAATCACGGACGGACGGGTGCACGTTTATGACCAGGATCGATTTCCCGCCGTCCCCCGGCTTGGGGAAGGCATACAGATCGGTTAGGTCCAAGCGAGCGTCCCCGCGTGGAAATCCCCAGTTGGGACCGGAGTAGTGGTGCGACATGGATTTATCTTCGCCTCTGCTCTAGATAGTGAGCGTTATGACCGAGCTAGGTTTTCGTTTGTGGTTTCGTACCCCAATATTGCACTGCCGCTCGGATTGATCGCAGCAGCCTTTACCTGTACCAGGACTTCGCCCGCCGCCGGAATTGGCTTCTACTTCTCGCCCGGTCTTGCCATAAAGTCCTGAGTGAGGTCGATGATTTCCTTCGACTTTAGGTCCAGCGCGAAGTGTCCGGCATCTAAGATGTGTACCTCGGCTCGCGGATCATCTTTCTTGTACGCTTCTCCCCCGGCTACGGTAAAAGAAGTATCATAGCGACCCCAAAGAACCAGTAGCGGCGGCTGGTTGTCCCTAAGCCACTGCTGCCATTTCGGGTAGGACTTCACGTTATTTTGGTAATCGTAAAAGAGGTCCAACTGAATTTCACCCTGGGTTGGTTGGTTCAGGAAGTAGTATTCGTCCACCCATAAATCGGGGTTGTACTGCGTGGGATCCGGTGAGGTCCCGACATGTCGCTTCCGGGTTGCTTCAAGGGACAACAGATTGGTTCGCACCTCAGTCTCATGAGCTGCTCTATCTTCCCAGAATGCCCGCCGAACCGCCCAAAGAGGAGAGAGTCCTTCTTCGTGCGAGACCGCGTTTTGGATAATCATCGCCTCAACCTTTTCGGGATGAGCCAACGCCATCCGAAATCCCACTGGACCGCCATAGTCTTGCATGAACAGGGTGTAGCGGTCTAAATGCAGCTGCTCGGTAAAGTCCTCTATTACTTTCGCCAAGTGATCGAAGGTGTAAGCGAAGTTTTTGTGATCCGGCCACGACGAATGTCCAAAGCCGGGGTAATCCGGTGCGACTAGATGATAATGGTTAGCTAAGCCAGATTCTAACAGTGGCTGAAACATCCGTGAGGATGACGGCAGTCCGTGCAACAACAGAATTTTGGGTCCAGCCGTCGGTCCGGCCTCTCGATAGAAAATATCGAGGCCGTCGACATTGACGGTGCGGTAGGAAACCTCACCGAAAGCATGTGCGATTTGCATAATGAAGATGACTCCGGCCAGGAGTAGCGAGCGCGGATTCATGGAACGATCAACTCCCTTGGACAGTAGGTTCGATCTCGAAGATGACCTCGACCACGACAGGGGTACGAATGGGCAGACTTTGAAAACCGGCGACCGCCCGGGCATGACCGTTTCCGGCTCCAAAGAGTTGAACAAACAGATCGGATGCGCCATCAGCGACGGTGGCATGCTCGGTAAATTCCTCCGTGGTGGCCAGAGAAACGCTGAGCTTCACCACTTTCCTTAAGCGATCCAGGTCACCCAGATGCTGCTGGGCGGCAGCCAAAGCATTGATCGCTGCAATCCGAACCGCCTCGCGACCTTGTTCAAGAGAGACGTTTTCTCCAAGGCGTCCCGCGATAAAGAGCTTGCCGTCTACAACCGGAAGGATTCCACTCATAAAAAGCAGCGAGCCGGTGGGAGAAGCCTCGACATAAGCTCCTAGGGGTGTTGGCGCTTTTGGGAGCACGAGGCCGAGTTCATTCAATCGCGAGCTCGGTTTGGTAACGGTGGTACTATTAGCGGCCGGCATGGACCCCTCCATCTACTCGGATGTTTTCGCCCGTTACGAACGTGGCGGTCTGGAGATAAAGCACAGCGTCAACGACGTCGGAAATCTCCGCCATCCGGCCAAGGGGATGAAACTTAGCCAGCGCCGTATGGTCATCGTTGGCATGCATCGGTGTGTTGACGTTGCCGGGCGACACCGTGTTGAACCGGATGTTGTTCGCCGCGTATTCCAACGCCAGTGCTTTACTCACCGCCGGCATGGTCGACTTCGATAACACCGCCAAAACGGCAGGCACGTCCCGGCTCGGTTGATCAGCCAGGACCGCGGAGATATTCACGACGTGCCCTACGCTTTGCTTTTTCATCTGCAGGATCACCTGTTGGGTCATGTAGAAGAAGCTGGCGACATTGGTATCCATCACCAGGTTGTAGTCTTCTTCGGTGTAGTCAGTGAACGCCTTGGGAATAAAGATTCCGGCATTGTTGACTAACAGATCGATACGCCCGAAATGCTTGAGGGCTGCGTCGCCCACTTTAACAGCGGTCTCTTTTTTGCTGATGTCTCCATCAACGAGAACGAGATCATCCGACGGTTTCAGGTTTTTCGACGCACTGATCGTGCGAGCGGTGGCGACGACGCGCCAGCCGCGTTCGAGCAATGCCTGAGTTATGCCCAGCCCAATTCCGCTGGATGCGCCGGTAACGATAGCGGTTTGCGTTTCTTTCGATTTCATTTCATGTAATTGCGGTTGTTCACTGTTTCTTTTTCTGTTTGTTGGTTGGCTTTTAACGACTTTTCTGTGAGATGTAATTGTCTATGTTAGGTTTTGAAAATTACATGCTGAATCAACAGAAGTAACTTGTAAAACGACATAGTAAGCATTACAAGCCTTTACGCCTGATGCCATCGAATTCAAATTCCGTCATAACGTGAATACCCTCGCTTTGCCCAATAGTCCGACGGTTCGTCCTTCGTATAGGTAATCCGGGTAATCGCCTTGATGTTCTTCAGGCCTAGTTTCACAGGTACAAGCAGTCGGAGCGGAGCCCCGTGCTCCACTGGGAGAGGCTTTCCGTTCAGGTGAGTCGCCAGCAAAGTCTGCGGATGCTGGGCTGTCACCAGGTCAATCGAAACGAAATATGGATCCGGATTCCCGTTTGCGTCGAGATTGACGGACGATTCGAGGTGGGCCCACTTTGCCTGGGAGACCGGCGGATAAGCATGCAAGAGATCATCGAATCTCAAACCGGACCACCATGCGATTGCGCTCCAACCCTCCACACACACGAGGCGAGTAATCTGGTCATTGATCTGGTGGCGTGCGAGAAGAGCTTCGATGTCGAGAGAAACGGCCAAGCCGGAGGAAAGCCCATCGAGAGTTAGACGCCACCCCGGAATATATGCCGGATCTGGCGTCGCGCCGTTGTAGTTGTTCTTAAGCGGAGTAATCTGCGATTTCGTATAGGTGGGTACCAAATGATGCTGCGAATATAGAACTGTCGACACATCATCGTCGAGTCGCAGCGCCTGGTTCAGAAGCCATTTGTTTTCAGGTCCGGTCGTGCCACCTTGATCGAGGCCCAGCCGTTGCAACACGTTGCGGGGCAGCTGCGATCCGCCAACTGCCAATGTGGCGAGCGCTCCCGCACCGAAGAGCAGCAGATCGCGCCGAGTCCAGCGGCGCAGAATCGAGGGTTCGACTTCAATCGGTTCGATCGGCCGTTCGCTGAATGCGTCCTGAAACTTCTTCCGGAGTGCAGATCGCCTGGTGGACTTTTCTTCCGCGCCAATCTCTTTAAAGCTCATGATCGGAAACTTCCGGGCGCTTGAATTTTGCGGACCAGCCGGTGATCATGCTCCGCAGTGTGTCCCAACCGTCGGCGATAACCAGCACGACGTGCGGAATCACAAACACTATAAAGAACACCATCAGCCAAAAGTGCCACACCCGGGCATTGTCAAATCCGCCAAAGATCGCGGTGAGCCAGGAGAGTTGTGCTGGTTTGTGAATTGCCCATCCAGTGGCGACAGCGAGGAATCCGGCAACTGCAACCACAAAATAGGCGAGCCGCTGGAGGGGGTTGTATTTTGTCCGGAAGTTGGGATGGATTGGCCGGCGCCGAGCCAGTATGGTGTACGGTAGGCTCAGGTAATATCTCGTCATCTGCAGAACGCCACGAGCGTCGCTCAACCGGGGCAGCAGTGAGCGCCATCCGCCTCCGATGCAGAGCCCCGCAAGATACCCCAGTCCGTTCAGCATAAATAAGTACGCGCAGAGCCAGTGAAAACGCAAAGCGAAGGCAAGCATATAGGGGCCCAGACTGCCGTGGTTGTAGACCCAGTTCGCCGGGTCCGCGTAGTGGTGCAGCCAGGGTACGTGAGCACAAATCCAGATTCCGGCGTCAGCGAAGGGATCAAAACTGCCGGTCGTCGGATTTGGATCGTGTTGATAAATGGGCGAAGCCCAGTAGATCGATATGCCGCTCAGAATCAGGCCGAGAAGGAGCGGCATGTTAAGCCAGTGACTAATCCGTACTAACAGGTGGTGCCGGCGGACTACTAGGGCGCGGGGCTTGGAAGCCCGCGCGCCCGGAGTCATCGTTTCACCGCAACTTGGTTTGCCTGATGACACGATACATCCTCCGACCATCACTTGCCGTTTGGCCCGCCGATCACGAGGATCATTTTCGTCGTGAGCGTGCCGTCCGCTTGCTTCTCGGTCTTCGCGTAGGCCGTCTCCCCCGCCGCTAGCTGAACCTCGCCGGGAACAACGCTTACGACCGGAACTTTTGCCGGCACAGAAATGGTCTGTTCGCCATCCTGATAACGGACGACCAGTGTTGTTCCACGTCCCTTCTGCACGACGCCGTTGGTCATTCGAGAGTGTGACTCGGCCGTGTGCCGCACTGAAACAGATCCGTTGGTCATCCGACTCTGAGCCGCTGAGCCGGGCTGCGGATCCAGTAGAACACTGCCTTCAACGGCGCCTCGGAATTCCGACGGAAATACGAAGATCTGTTTTGCCACTTCCTTTCCGTCTGCTGCCTGCGTTGAGGCGACACCGATGTAGTCATTGTCCGTGATCTGGTTCAGGTCGGACGGAACTATTTTATAGGTTGTGAGGGGCTGCGTGATATTGATATGAAAAACCCCCGATTTATTCTGGATGGTGATCGAATTATCCGCGACGGATTGAACCTGCTTCAAAGGTGTGCTTGCCAGGACCTCCGTTTTTTCAACCTGCGGGGCAGTCGCAAACAGTTCATTGGCTCGCGCCCCCAAACCCTTGGCAATCTCGCCAGTCAAGTGGGCATTGCGGCCCTCTTCGTTGGCAAAGGTATCGAAGATGCCGAACTTCCCCGGCCCGAGCTTGATCGCATACCATTTCAAGGTTCCTTTTTCATTCAGTGCGAGTGGTTGAGCTGACTTTAGAAATGCCTCGGCATCAGCCTCCTTGCCTGGGCGGACTTCGAGCGTAACTAACAATCCGATTGCTTCCGTTGAGTTACCCTCCTGTGTGGAATTAGTTCCGACCGATTGAACCTGCCCCAGGGCACCCGAAATGGGTGGTGGAACATCTTGAGCGCGCGCTCTCAGGTTGAATCCAAAAACAGCTGCTAGTAGAGCTACCATCGCAAGAGGAAACAGGCGTTGGTGGCTTGTGGTGAGCAGATCTTGTTTATTGGCTTTGACACGCATCGAGCCAACGCGTCCGGGTGGATTGGATGGGAGGCTGACGGTGCCCAGCTTTCCATTGGCCGATTCGATTGATTGAATTGGATAGATAATCATAACTGTTTTCTTATGGATGGTGGGTTCTCCTTAGTATTTGCGGTAGACCTCCAGTATCGAGCGGATAGAACTAGCAGCAATTACCTCAGAGGTAATAAAGGGTGTTAGTGCAGAATGGTTGTTCACTGTTTCCTTTTCTGTTGGTTGGTTGGCTTTTAACGATTCTTCTGTGAGATGTAATGATCTATATTATGTTTTGACAATTACACGCTTAAGCGACAAAAGTAACCTGTCAAACTATAGTTTCAACATTACCAAGTCTTTACGCCTGATGGCTCCCGAAACACCGGGGGCAAGTCGTCCGAAATTTATTTTTGTGGGCGAACATCCCGCGATCGATTTCGCTAACACGTTAGTCCCGCCCCTGGAACGACATCGGGATTGGCGGCTCCGTAAGCTTCCAAGAAAGCTCGGCTAACATCGATTGAGGCTGAACGGTCTTTCCGCGGTGATGCTTCGGTTGAGAAGAAAAACCAAGCCCGGTAAGGAACGTTTATCAGAGGCAAAGAGATCCGACTAGCACTCCCACGACGAACATTGTGCCGGTGCCGGCGGACATTAGCAGCTCCACGTGGTACGTGTATTAGGTGAGAGTGAAACAAAATGTAGTTCCTGGGCCAGTGTGGGGCTGCGCGATGAGTTGGCCTCCGTGGTTCCCGATAATCGAGTGGCTGATCGAAAGGCCCAAGCCCATGCCATTGGTTTTCGTCGTGTAAAACCACTGAAAGATCGACTCCAACTTCTCTGTCTCAATTCCAACTCCGTTATCTTTTACCTCGACCCGGACGCCTCCAGATTCGGGACGGGTCACAATGGTTAACTCTCTTGGTCGATCAACCACGTCGGCCAACGCGTCGGCCGCGTTTGAGATAAGGTTGAGGAGAACCTGCTGGAGCTGGACAGAATCGCCTTGAACAGTGGGAAGTCGCTGGGACAAGTCTGTCCTGAGCAGGACATGATTCCTTTCTAGCTCGTGCCGTACTAACATCACGATTCCTTCACTGATGATGACTGCTTTGCTCACGCCCTTGGACCCATATTTCCCGAAGTAGCGGGCGATCTCACCCCCGCCCATCGAGAATCCCACCAACGTAAAATCCTGCAGCTTGAGCTGCGTAGTTAGTTTCCGAAGATCTTCGGCGAAGGTATCGTAGTTGTAGCCGTTGGTCGGCTGGCTGGACTTCCCGAAGCCCCTGCGATCGTAGGTGATGACGCGATATCCCGCGTTCAGGAGAGCCGCTACCTGCTTCTCCCAGGAGGCGCCGCTCAATGGATATCCGTGAATCAATACCACCGGCCTACCGGAACCATGGTCTTCGTAATAGAGCTCGATGTTAGCGCCATTTTCTTTTCCAACTGTGATGTATTGACCCAGGCCGATTCCGCTTGACGCGCCGGTGACGATCGCGACGGGTTGCTCGGTGTTCATTGCAATCTGCTCTTTCTCTGCATGGGGAAGGTTTCGATTGACATCGTCTTCTTTAAAAATGAATTTTTAAGAATGTCTGTTCCCCTTTCAAGAACAATGGATCTGGATGCTCTGCAGATCTTCAAAGCAGTGGTGGACTTCGGCGGCGTAACCAGGGCTGCTGCACAGCTGCATCGGGTGCCTTCAAACGTTACGACGCGCTTAAAACAGCTGGAAGAAGGGTTGGGCACCAAGTTGTTTCATCGCCACAGTCGGAAACTCCTGCTTTCGAGCGACGGGAGCCTGTTGCTGGCCTATGCCGAACAGCTGCTCCGGCTTTCTGCCGAGGCGGAATTGGCTCTTCGCAGTGGTAAGCCTCGGGGAAAACTCCGCATTGGGACGCTCGAGAGCACCGCCGCCACCCGGTTACCACCGGTTCTCGCGCGCTATCATCGGGCTAACCCGCAGGTTCAAATCGAGTTGGTGACCGGGACAACCGGCGCGCTCCTCGAGCAAGTATCTCGCTACGCGATCGAGGCCGCTTTCGTCTCCGAGCGCTTCGAGTCAGCCGGCTTGGAGATGATGCCGGTTTTTCGCGAAAGGCTTGTTTTAATCGCCCCGAAGGAAATGACCGCGATCAAAAAGCCGGGGGATATTCGGGGTATGACCGTGATTGCCTTTGCCGTGGGCTGCTCCTACCGGCGAACCCTGGAGGAATGGCTGGCTCGTTCAAAGATCACTCCCCAGCGTGTTTTGGAATTTGGGTCTTATCACGCGATCGTCACCTGCGTCGCTGCGGGTTCTGGAATTGCTCTGGTACCTCATTCGGTCGTTCACGCATTACACGCGGAGCGCGAGGTGAGCATTTTGCCGCTACCGACTCAGTTTACGGAAGCCACGACGTTTCTTGTCTGGCCCAGAGAACATCGTTCTGCTGCTCTCGACGCCTTACGTCGCGAACTGGGTCAGGAGAACGCCGGCTAAACACTTCGCCGAAGTTTGTGCGCTCATTCCAAAGAACTTCAGCTATTGATCTGGGCGCGACGTAGCTCCGGGGGGAGACGATAAGCGACAGGTCAGTTATTCAACTGTTGGTCCGATCCTGTTCAACGAGCCGAAACGGTGATCCCAACCTCGACGTTGCCCCGAATAGCATTGGAATAAGGGCAGATCTTGTGGGCAGACTCGGCCAGGTCTTCGGCCGTCTTCTGGTCGACTCCGGTAACAGCGACCGCGAGTGCGGCGGACAGCACGAAATTGCCAGCGTCGTTGCGACTGAGACCAATTTCAGCAATAACTTCGACGTCACCGTCCGCAAACCTGAGCCCCTTCTCGCGGCTTACCCGCAGGAGCGCGTTCTCGAAACAGGCCGCGTAGCCGCCGGCAAAGAGCGTCTCCGGATTGGTTGCATCTCCTTTGCCGCCAAGTTCACGGGGCAGCGCCAGCTTCATATCAAGCAGCCCGTCCTCGCTGCGGATATGGCCATGACGGCCGCCAGTTGCGGTAACTTTGGTGGAATACAGAGTGCTCATGATTCGATCTGAATAGGCTGTTGGATTGGTTTGTTCTGTGTCTTCATATTAGTCCCGGCCACCGGTGGTGTGAGTTTTGGCTGTGTACAATACTTTTTTGATTTGAGTCATGGTAGGTTCCTTTTTGATGGTTAATTTCTTCGGGTAAGGGATATCTAGCTGCCGGCCGCTTTCGGTCTCATTGCATTCACTCATGGGTTTCCGCTTGCGCCTCACGCTGAGGCGATTCGATCTCGCCGACTTGCCATTAACGATCGGCAACGTGGGTTGATTTGTGCGCGACCGGGCCGGGTTTCATGGCAGGCACTGAATCTTAGATTATAAATGTAATTTACTATATAAAGCTTTGACCATTACACGCTGAGCCAGTGGAAGTAACTTGTCAAACGACAGTTTAGACATTACTGTGCCGGTGTGCCTGACGCCTCCGAAAATGCCGGGGCAAGTCGTCCGGAATTTGTTTTTGTGGGCGGACATCCCGCGATCGATTTCGCTAACACGTTGCTCCCTCTCCCTGGACCGGGGATCGAGTTTCTGCGGACTTGGTCGGATGTGACCGACTGGCTCGTAGAGGCGAACATCTCAAGAGATTCACCTTTGGATGTGCTTCATGCTCGCCGCTCGGAGGCACTGAAGGGGGTATTGGAACTTCGCCTAGCTTGGAAGCAGGTACTGGCGTCACTTATCGCCGGCGTAAAGGTCAGCGATGATTTTCTCGCCCGGCTTAACGGCCTCCTGGCGGCGGACAGTTTTCACGAGATGCTACACCGAGCTGGCAAGAGGCGATTCCATCTTGTCCGCTCCGAATCGGAGTTGCAGAGCGGCAAACTGGCCCTCTCGATTCTCGCCCACCAGATTGCTGTCTTCCTGGCCGAGGCGAATCTGAGCTATCTTCGTCGTTGCGCCAACACCGAGTCGTGCGTGCTCTATTTCTATGACGCGACGAAGAATCATCGCCGGCAGTGGTGTAGCGTAGCGGCTTGCGGTAATCGTCACAGGGTTGCCGAGTTTCGTCGTCGGCAGCGTGAAGTCAGGTAAGCGGTCTCTCCTGGCGCATCGCCATAATATATATCTTGAATCGTAAGTAG
>Ga0209647_1001837_pt1 | contig 17623 bp, 16 predicted proteins | sample GraSoi_2013_60cm_FD_185827 | JGI IMG/M metagenome (GOLD analysis project Ga0209647, IMG submission 185827) | Grasslands soil microbial communities from the Angelo Coastal Reserve, California, USA - Sample 9_17_2013_60cm (SPAdes) (version 2) | ecosystem: Environmental > Terrestrial > Soil >...
GACGCGTAGTCCTCGACATACTGCCTCCACTCCCACCAAGGAAGAGGCTCCGTTGCGGCGGGAACCTGGGTTGCTTGGCAGACATAAACCGGTTCGCTATCATTTGCGGGACGCTTTCCCACGAATGCTAACGGATTGGCCTCGGTGCAGTGGCGCACTTCACCTTTCCTTTTCTCTGTTGCGGCGTCCTGCCGGGGCTTCGAACCTAGGTCCGTCTGTTCAAGTTTCCGCAACCAAGCCGTCTTCCAATAAATCAGACATGAGGCTTCACATCCACCGTGCGACTGACCATCGCAGCGAACACCCTCCAAATGAACGGCATCCTTCATCCTGCGGCCTTTGTAGTCGTTAACCGTGTCACACGTCTTATGGGCACGTTTGTAGACACGAAGACGCTGTCCGCAGAACGCGAACATCTCCGGCATGAAGGGGAGATTTTCCAGGCAGCCGTTTTCGTCGAGCGTGGCCAGGATTTGTTCAGGGCTGCGGACCTCCACCCAATCCCCGGCCTTCAGATTCAGATTCCTAGACGGATTCGAATTGTTTTCCACGTGGGATTGCATTTCTCCGTCACTCGATTTTGATCTTGACTGGTTGCGGGCGCCACTGTCGGTCGCACAGAATCACAGAGCCCCTATACCGAAGGCTCCGGGTACTACGCCGAGCACGAATGGGCAGACAACAACGGATCGGACACTTGCAGTTCTTGGTCCGAGTTGTTCAACGAAGGGTGCGAGGAGTACAGCAATCCGGATATCAAGGGACGCTCGAAGAAGCACGCTCAAGACCTTTGAGTGCAGGTTGCGCAGCCCGCTTTCTCACCCGCAAATCGAAGTAATTGCGCGATTAAAGAACGCGGATTGCATTCCGGCGGATTAGACGATTTTTTGCTCTAGTCATCGTTGACATGTAGATCAAGCGTCACCATGCATCTTCGAGAAGAGAACTGCAAGAACCCCCGCAATTGCTCGCGTTCCGACCATTACTTATAGACTGTAACTTCCGGGATCGGCACTACAAATTGGCCTCCCCATTCGCGGATATATGCGTTCTGCTGGATGATTTCCTCCTTCAGGTTCCACGGCAGAATCAGCAGATAGTCGGGTCGCGTCCTTCGGATCTGGTCCGGCGAATAAACGGGGATACGTGTTCCCGGCAGAAACCGACCCTGCTTATGGGGGTTGCGATCCACCGTATATTCGACGAAATCGGTCCGGATCGCACAATAATTCAATAAGGTATTACCCTTGCCTGCCGCTCCGTACGCTGCAATCGTTTTTCCGCTACGCTTGGCCTGAATCAGGAATTCGAGCAGCTTGCGCTTAGTCTCTTTGACCTGCTCGGCAAAGCGCGAATAGGTGTCCAGCCGATGGTAACCCGCCGCTTCTTCCCTGGAGCATAGTTCGGTAACGCGCGGACCGACGGGCTTTGAGGAATCTCCCGCATGCCGTGCGAAGATCCGCAAGGAGCCGCCGTGCGTCGGAAGTTGCTCGACATCGAACAGGGTGAGTTCGTGCGCTGCAAAGATTTTCTGTACCGTCAGGAAAGAAAAGTACGAGAAATGTTCATGATAGATAGTGTCGAACTGGTTCTCTTCCATCAACTTCATGAGGTGCGGGAATTCCATCGTGATGACGCCCTGTGGTTTCAACAGAATCTTCATGCCGCCAACAAAGTCATTTATGTCAGGCACATGGGCTAGCACATTGTTACCAAGTAACAGGTCTGCTCGCTTACTCGCAGCAGCCAGTTCACGTGCCGTCTCACTGTTGAAGAACTTTACGAGCGTAGGAATGCCCTTTTGGACCGCCACCGTCGCCACGTTTGCAGCGGGTTCGACGCCCAGAACCGGCACCTTCTTCTCCACGAAATATTGAAGCAGATACCCGTCGTTACTCGCGATTTCCACTACCAGACTTTGTTCCGTGATCGGGAAGCGCTGAACCATCTCGTTGGTATAACGTTTGGCGTGGGCGAGCCAACTGTCCGAATAGGATGCGAAGTAGAGGTAGTCGCTGAAAATGTTTTCTGGTGCAACGAACTCCTGGAGCTGTACGAGAAAACATTTTCCGCAGACGTATACTTGAAGAGGGTAAAAGGGTTCCATTTGACTTAGCTGTTCTGCACTAAGGAAGCTTTGAACCAAGGGAGACGTCCCGAGATCTACGAAGATGTGTTCGAGCTCGCATCCGCAGAACCGGCAGCTCGCTCTCGTCCCAGCCTTTTGCATTTCGTTTTTAGCAACCATCGTCGTCGCTTGAGTCATTGAGCTCTGCCCCCGCTGGCTAAATGGCGATCAGAACGGGCCAGTTCGTTCCCATACCACTCTACCGTCTGTTGCAGCCCTGCTCGTAGGGAAGTCTGCTGCTTCCATCCCAGCTTTTTGCATGCTTCGGCGATATCAGCAATCCGCACTTTTTCCATTGGCCGGTCGGGCAAAGTCCCGAACTCCGGTGCAACTCCATTGCCAATGATTTCCGCAAGTTGTAGGACGACGTCGCGGATAGAAACCAGAGCGCCTGAACCAAGGTCAATCGAACAGCCCTCAACGCCAGGCGTTACCGCCGCAGCCACCATTCCATCCATTACGTCATCAACGTAGACCCAATCTGCACTGCGGTTGCCGCTGGAAAGTTTCGGCGTCTGGCCCTGGAGCAGCGCGCAGGTTACATACGGAATCAACTTGTGCGGTTTTTGTCCGGGCCCGTATGTCATCATCGGTCGTGTAATTACGATCGGAGTGCCGTAGAGGCGGTAGAACATCCTTGCATACGAGCCACTGGCCCACTTTGCCGCGGCGTAAGGCGAGGAGGGAATCTGATCGGCCGCGCCCGGTTGCGGCTCTTCGAGCGACGCGGCGATGATGAAGCGGCGGACGCGCTGCTGTGTCGCCACAGTCAATGCGTTCACGGTTGTTAGAAGGTCGTTGCGGAACGTAGGCAACACATTTTCGAGATCAGGTGAACCCACGCCGTGGCCGCTCAGATGGAAGACGACTTCCGGCTGAGCCAATTTAAATACTTCTTCCACGGAATCGAGGTTCCCCATATCCGCGCGAAACCAACGATGGCAAAAGGATTCTTCCTGTTGCGCACTGCGCGATATTCCGAACACTTCGGCGCCGCGCTGGCCCAAGCGCCGACAGAGGTGCCTTCCGAGAAACCCACTCGCGCCGGTCACCAACACTTTTTGCCCTAGGATCGATTTAGCTTCTATCATCGTGATTTCCCGTTCGAACAAGGCCTCTCGTAATGATCCGCAGCGTGTTCATCACGGTCTTAGCAATGGCTTCATCTGTCAGGCCGTGGCATTCCTGCATGTATTCCTGGCTGCCGATGTGAGGGGAAAATGCCGGAGGTACTCCGATTCTCTTTAGCGGAGCCTTGATTCCCTCCGTCTCAGCCAAAACTTCGGCGACCGCGGTGCCCAAACCGCCGAGGATACTGTGCTCCTCAATTGTGAAAATGGCCTCGGTTTCTCGCGCGGCCGCCAGCACGGCTTCAACATCAAGCGGTTTCAGAGTATGCATGCTGAGCACTCGTGTTTCGATCCCCTCTTTGGCCAATCGCTCTGCCGCGCGCACCGTATTCTGCAAAATACCGCCAATGGAAATGAGCGTGGCATCTCGGCCTTCGCGCATACGGATGGTTTTGCCAAGCTCGAAATCAATCGCGGAAGTATGGACGGTTGGCTCACCCGCTTTACCCAAACGCACATAACACGGACCCGAGTAGGCGATGACCGCGCGTGTTGCTGCTCGCGCCTCAACGGGATCGCCTGGGGCCACCACGACCATCCCAGGTAGTGACCGCATCACCGCGAGATCCTCGATGGCGTGATGCGTAGCGCCCATAGCGCCGTAGGTGAAGCCCCCGCCGACAGAGACGACCTTTACGTTGGCATTGTGGTAGCAGACATCGTTTCGGACTTGTTCCAAGCAGCGCAGCGTTGGAAAATTCGCGATTGAATAGGTCAGTGCGATCTTGCCGCTTAGCGCCATCCCCGCTGCCATGCCGGTCATGTTTTGTTCCGCCACACCCGCATTCAGAAACTGACGAGGTAGCTGCTCCATAAACGGAGTAACTACGCCAAATCCAAGATCGCCGACGATGAGAACGATGCGGTCGTCCTGCTTGGCCAACTCAAACAATTCTTTTATGAACGCGGTTCTCACTTGGCCTGTTCCAGTTCTGCAAGGGCTTTGGTCATGTCCTCACCAAGCGGAGCACGGTAGTGCCAGAGCAGTTTGTTTTCCATGAAGCTCACGCCTTTGCCTTTGACTGTATGTGCGACGATGCAAGACGGCCGACCAATTTCGTACGGCACTTGCGTCACAGCCTGTTCGACGGCACACAGGTCGTGCCCGTCCAGCTCACGAACGGTCCATCCGAAGGCGCGCCACTTGTCTGCTAATGGATCCAGATCGATCACGTCTTTGACTGCGCCGAGGCTTTGAATCTTGTTGTAGTCGATGACGACGATCAGGTTGTCCAGTTTATGGTGTGGTGCGAACAGCGCGGCTTCCCAAACCGAACCTTCGTCACACTCGCCGTCGCTGATCATGCAGAAGATGCGGGTGGGTCGGCCATCCCGCTTTGCAGCAATGGCCATCCCGGTGGCGACGGGAAGCCCGTGGCCCAATGATCCTGTCGAAAGCTCCACTCCTGACACATTTTTGTGCATTACATGACCCGCGAGCGGGGAGCCATTTTGATAAAAGGATTCCAGCCGTTCCACTGGGAAATAGCCGCTCTCAGCCAAAACGGCGTACAAAGCCGAGCACGCGTGCCCTTTGCTCATGATGAATCGATCGCGATCGGGCCAGTCCGGCCGGCGTGGGTCGTAACGAAGCGCCCTTCCGTAAATGGCGGCAAGCAGGTCCGCCGCGGACAAAGAGCCTCCGACGTGCGAAGCGTTCGCCTTGCCCGTCATGCGAACGCAATGCTGCCGGATTCGCTTCGCGAGCTCCGCAAGATTGACTTGGTTTTCAGCGCTCATGGTTGTTGTTCAGCCCTTTGCTAACGCGGCGAAGAAATGCTCATCGTTCATGCGGCGCACTATCGCGTCGAGCAGCAGAGCTGCCGGAGCCCCATCGGCGACCCGATGGTCAAACGTAAGACTTAGTACGCAGGTGTGACCGATCGCCAGTTCCTTGTTACAAACTACCGGCCGTTGAGCGATCCGTCCAATTCCGAGAATGATCGATTGTGATCCGTTCAGAATAGGGGTGAAGGCATCAATGCCGTAGCCCCCTAGATTGCTGATTGTTGCCGTGCCGCCCTCGACGTCAGCCGGATGCAATCGGCCGGCAAGGACCCGTTCCGTCAAGTTACTGACCATTGCGGTGATCTTATCGAGCGGCGCGGAATCAGCGTTACGGACCACGGGAACAATTAAGCCATTGGGCACCGCCACGGCGAAACCGACGTTGATGTCCGCAAGGCGCATAATAGTGTCGCCGTCGATAATGGCATTCAATTCCGGCCGCTCGCGCAGTGCGGCCGCGAATAGCTTGATGAATAGGGCATCGTAGGATGGCGGTTGGCCCAACTTCTCCGCCAGCATTCGCCGTGCGGCGACCAGAATATCCGCACTGGCTTCGCGGGTCAGCGTGGTCGATGCCGCAGTGGCCAGGGTGTTGCGCAGACGTTCTGACAAGGAGTGGCGCAACCCGGTCATTGGCAGCCGCTCGGTGGCCTTGTGCTCCGCCGATATTTGACCAGTTGACTCGCGCTGTGCAATCAGCGCATGAATGTCTGCTTCGACGATTCGTCCTCCCGGGCCGCTTCCCGTCACTTGCTTGAGTTCGATCCCGTGCTGCGCGGCCATCCGCTTCGCAACCGGGCTGGCCCGCAACGGTCCAACAGCTGGGGAATTTTGGTTGCTAGCAGACGAGACGCTCGCAGGCATTCGGCTCTCGGACGGAGGGCTGAGGTTTGTGGCGGTGGGGACGGGTTCCCCATCCCGGAGGATGTACCCCATCAATACTTCCACTCGCAGCGTTGTTCCGACTGCAGCCACGGGGTGCAAAGTGCCTTCCTCTGGAGCGGGAATTTCAAAAGTGGTTTTCTCAGTCGTAATTTCCGCAACCGGCTCTCCGACGGTCACCCGCGAACCGGCAGCGCGCAACCAAGCTGTCAAAACGCCCTCTTCCGTGTACATTCCCATGCTTGGCATGACAATAGCTCGAGCCACTTACGTCAGGCTCCCGTTCCGAATAGCGAGTGCACGGCGGAAATAACCTGTGCCGCGCTAGGCGTGTAAAGCGCCTCCAAAACCGCGGCAAAGGGAACTGGGGTATCCGGTGCAGTGACCGTCTTAATTGGCGCGTCCAGGTCATCGAACCCTTTGTCGGCGACGCGAGCTGCGATATCGCGGGCCATCGACGCGGTGGGCGTATCCTCATCGACCACAACCAGGCGGCGCGTGCGTGAAACGGATTCCAAAATTGTGCCTTCATCGAGCGGCGAAAGCGTTAGGACGTCCAGAACTTCGGCATCGATCCCCTCGCTTAGAAGAGAATTTGCCGCTTCCGAGCAGATGTGCGTCATTCGGCCAATACCGCACAGAGTCACATCGCAACCCCGACGAACGATCTGCGCGCGGCCAATCGGAACGGTGTAAGCTTCTTCCGGCACCGATCCTTTCGCGCTTGAACCCAAGAACTTGTGTTCCAGGACGATCACCGGGCCATTGTCGCGAATCGCAGCAATCGTCAGTCCCTTAGCGTTGTACGCGGTGGAAGGAACCACCACCTTGAGACCGGGTATATGGGCTAGCACGGAATAGAGAGTTTGGGAATGTTGCGCCCCGGCGCCGCCTCCATACGTTCGATTGTCGCCCCCGCGCGTACCGTAAGCGGTCCGAATCACCAACGGCAGGTCCACTTGGCCGCCCATCATGTAATGCATTTTGGCCGCCTGGTTCATGATTTGGTCGTAGCAACAACCAATCAGATCCACGAACATGATTTCGACAATGGGTCGCAGTCCGGACATGGCCGCGCCCACCCCTGCGCCTAGGAAGCCCATTTCCGCAATCGGTGTGTCTAGAATGCGTTCTGGCCCAAATTCCGTTATCAAGCCGCGGGTGGCACGGAGTGGTCCGCCCCATGCGTCAATAAGACCCAAGTGCGCGCGCCCCGCTCCTCCCGCGACGTCTTCTCCCATTACTATGATCGTTGGGTCTCGCCGCATTTCCTGGCGAATCGCTTCATTGATGGCCTGGCCAAAACTCAGCTCGCGTACGGCGGCGGTGATCATTCCCGCTCTCCCTGGTTCTCTACGTATACGTTAGTAAAAAGGTCGGCGGGTTGCGGCAAAGGACTAGCTTCTGCGAACGCAACGGCCTCATCAATTTTCTTACGATTCCTGGCGTCGATAGCGTCCAGCGCATCTTGGTTGACTGTTCCCTGTTCCAACAATTGTTCACGGAATCTGCGGATGCAATCGCTGCCACGCGCCGCTGCTTCTTCCTCCTTTGTACGGTAACGGTGCGCATCATCACCCTGGTGGTGCCCATAGTAACGGTAGGTCATGCACTCAATCAGCGACGGCCCCTGGCCCGCGCGTGCGCGCTCCACCGCAGTAGCCGCTACCTCCCACACAGCGATCACATCCTGGCCGTCCACGGTTACACCGGGCATGCTGTAGGCCGCCGCGCGGTCCGCAACATGAGCAACAGACAGAGCGTACTCAACCGGAGTTGATTGCGCATAGCCATTGTTTTCGCAAAGGAACACGACCGGCAGTTTCCAAATTGCGGCAAGGTTCATGGCTTCGTGGACCGCCCCGATACTCGCCGCCCCTTCACCAAAAAACGATACAGCTACTTGCTGCGTCTTCCGCACTTTTGCCGATAGCGCGGCTCCTACCGCATGAGTCACTCCCATGCCAACGATGGGGTTGACGCCTAGCATGCCGACGCGGACGTCCGTGATGTGCATCGAGCCGCCCTTGCCGCGATTGCTGCCGGTTATTTTCCCGTAGATCTCCGCCATCATGCAATGCACTTCAACACCTTTTGCGATGCAGTGTCCATGACCGCGATGGGTAGACGCGATCCAGTCGGTTGCTTCCAGCGCCGCACACAAGCCGACAGCGCAGGCTTCCTGGCCCGTGTAATAGTGGACCGCACCAACGGGCACGCCTGTCTCGACCAGCCACTTGAGACGCTCCTCGAACTCCCGGATCAGCGTCATGCGCTCATACATCCAGAGCAATTTTTCGCGCGACGGCAGCATTTGCGCTACTCCGGCGGTGCCGTAAGAAGAATCTGCCTCTGTCTTGCTTTGCACTATTGCTCTCCGAGTCTACAATGATTTAATCGCGTCTAATTGGCTTTTCGACTGGATCAACGGACGATCGGGGGTGACGCGCGCATGCACAACCGAGCTGCTATGCTGGTTGCAGTGTTTCACTCTAGCTCGGCAGTAGGCTTACCTAAAGGACTCTTTCTGTGATCTGTAACGGATTGTCTCCGGCCTTCCGTAAGAGATTCTCGGTAGTACTCTTCGGATTCATTGCGAGGCCCCCAAGCGTCGACAGCATTCCTAAGAGCACGCGAAGCCAGCTAAAGCCGACACCGGTCTCAATTAACTTTTTCTTGTGATACTCCAGTGTCTTTTTGTGGCCAAGCAGCACGCTTTTACCAAGAAATTTGTAGTATTGCGAGAGATGATTCCCAAGGTGATCCGTCAACTCATCAGGCGCCAAATAATCCGGAGCGTGATTAACTAGAAGCTGCAACATTCCCGCAAGGTTCGTCTGTAGGTCCGAAGAGACGGTGCTTAAGGATTCTGGTCGCACCCTCGTGAAACTAAGGATCTGATGGACAAAGCCGAAATCACTCGATTTCAGAAGTGTAAAACATGCTTCGGTGTCCGCATGGATATTTGCCTCGTTGAAAAAGTGATGGTTATTCCTGACCAGGTCGGCCCGGTAAAGAACGGCATTTGCTGACCCAAACACATACAGCTTGTCCAGAAGATGCCTTCGACATAGCTCCCGACCAGTTACCAGCTTGCTTTGATACGGTAAGCCAGTACATATGACTTTTTGTCCTTCGAGGACGTAGGCACCAACTATTCCGATCGAGGGGTACTCCTCGGCAAGCGCAACCATCCGGGCTATGCACTCGGGGAAAATCCAATCGTCGGCAAATACGATCTTACAATACTTACTGACTGGCGAGATTCGTCGTAAAGCTGCGTTGTGATTTGCAATCGCTCGCAAGACGGAAGCGGTCTTATAAACCCGAATTCGCTGATCTTTTTCGGCATAGTGCCGGGCAATTTGCGCAGAATTGTCCGTGCTGCAGTTATCGACAATAATATATTCCCAGTATGGATAAGTCTGAGCAAGAACGCTTTTGATGCATTCCGCAAGATGTATTTCTTCGTTATAGAGGGGGGTTATGATGCTGACCAGGGGCTGCGGTTGAGCTTTCAAGTGCGCCTCACCTATTGTTCCCAGGACGTCCCCGGAGCAACTCACGTTGTTGTCCCGATGGAAGCCTTGCTTCGGTTTCGCCGATTCTTCCAACAACGAACCATTTGGAGAAAGTGCTGTGATCCGAACCGTGGGTGTCCTTGCCTGGCTCGTGGACGGCCCACTCGGAGCGTCGCCCGTTCTCGACGCGGTCGTCTCGTCGTCAGGACCAAGGACGTATTCCTTAGGCTGAAACCAAGGAGTCTCCGACTGGTGAACGCCTCCTCAATCCTCGAAGAAGATCCCAGTAAACCGCTCTTTGTCCCATCACATAAAATAGTATGCCAACATACGCACCAAGAAGAACAGTTACTTCCAAAACCAGCTTCGGCAGTTGAGACAACGATTGGCCCAAAAAGGCTTGCACGCCAATCGCAATCACCGCAGCCGCGACAGTTGAAAGTAACGGCCGACTCGCTGTCAGTATGATATCTCGAAGGGAAATCAGAGTGCCGTGAACACACCATGCGAGACAGGGAATGGCCCACAGGGTCAACACGGCTGAATAGCCGAAGGCAACACCCTTGGGGCCGTGGGACAATCCCAGTAGATAGCCAGCAATCACCAGAGAGCCGGTGACCGCGGCGACTTGTAAACTTCGCCTGACCATACCGAGGGAGATGTGCAACCACCAAAAAGGGTTGATCAGCCCGAAGACCACTATCGCTGGAGCCAGCAAGTGTAAGAGAGGAACGGCATCTTTCCACTTTGGTCCCAAAACGACTCCGATCAGATCGTTAGCAAAAAGGGCAAAGACAATGGTGCAGGGCATGGTCAACCCCAGAACCAGTGAGTAGGCCTTCAGGAAGTAGCTCTTAAGGCGATTCGGATCATCCTGCAACCGTGACAGTGCGGCGAACACAACCCCGCTGGCGGCAGAATTGAGATTCTCCGTCGGGAGATTGATCAGCTGATAAGACCTTCCATAGATTCCGAGCGCGGTAGGCCCCCAGAAGCGGCCTAAAAGAACCTTTTCAAGATTATAGGCGATGTAGACGATTAGACCGTTCAAGGTAATCGTCACGCCGAACCGCAGCATCGAACGGATTTCTGTTTGTTTGCTTGGTATTCCGGGAATCCACGCCGTCAAGCACCAGAAGCAGATAGAAGAAACCGCCGGAGGAATGATTGTCATCGCGACGAGGGCCCAGTAGCCATAACCCGCGAGCGCCATGCTGATGGCAACGGCTATGCCGACGAATATAGAACTGCAATCAATTATAGCCAAGGCAGTAAATCGCAACTGCCGCTGCAGCAGCGCTGAGTGCTGGACCCCCGCGGCGTTAAAGAGGAATCCAGCTGCCATGGCCATGGTCACTCCGATCAGGCGAGGCTCGTGATAAAACGCGGCGACAAAAGGCGCAACGGCTACTGAGATAACCGCAAGGACCGTGCCGACTAACATGTTGATCCAAAACAAAGTCGAAATCTGTTCATCGGTCACTGTCTTTCGCTGGACGGTGGCTGTCGAGAGTCCAAAATCTCTGAATAGGTTTAACACGCCAATCAGGGCCGTAACCATGCCGACTATACCGAAGTCTTTGGGCTCCAGGAGCCGAGCTAACACCATGAGAGAGCCAATCCGAAGCAAGAAATTTGCCGCTTGAGAGCAGACCCTGGCGAAACCACCACGGATTGTCCTCTCCTTTAAATCGTTCATCAAAACCCTCGACTTCCGTTGGAACCATGCATCGTGACCTGCAGCAATCTGCCTGCGTAGATTCGCTCCAGAATTTAGGAAACCGCCTTACATCAATGAAGCTCCCGCTTAACTGCGGAAACATTAACTCTCGCAATAAGGACCGCGGGTCTTGGTCGTAAGCAAGAGTCCCCGGCGAATTGGGTCAGGACCGATGTTCAAGAGAGTGCGGCGGACGGCGAGCAGTTCTGAGAAACACATTCCCCCTTAGTCCCGGGCGTCCAATGAAGACAGGTATCCAATTGTCCGACTTTTCGCAGGCGCTCGAGGTGCCTTACGCGGAAGTAGCGGCTGCTCTGGAGGTCTGCAGGTGTCAGTCCATGGGCGCGATAGGCGTCATAGAGCTCCTGAGCGCCTCTTCGAGCATTCCACTGAGGTTGGAAACCCGGTAACACACGGCGAATTTTGTCGCAATTCACGCGATAGCAGCGCTTGTCTGGCCCCCCGCTAGGCGCGTACTCGATGCGGCTGCCAGGTACCGTCTCGGCGACGATTTCAGCCAACTCGCTGATGCGGTAGTTTTCTTCGGTCTGGCCGACATTGAAAGTCGCATTGTGGATCTCGCTCTTAGGAGCATCGAGTACGCACAGCATGGCACCGATGATGTCGCGAATATGCACGATAGGACGCCACGGCGTCCCGTCGCTCTTGATAAGAACACAACCGGTCGTGAGCGCCGACGCCACAAAATCGTTCAGCACTAGGTCGAGTCGAAGACGAGGAGACACGCCGTAGGCAGTTGCATTTCTCATATACGTTGGGCTGAAGTGTTCATCCGCCAGTCGAGCAACATCGCGTTCGACTAAGACTTTTGACTCACCATATGGAGTCACAGGATTGAGCGAAGCTGCCTCGTCAAGGAATCCATCACCAGCCGCACCATACGTGCTGCAAGATGACGAGAAGACGAAACGCTTCACCCCGGCCTGTTTAGCTAGTTCCGCTATTCGTACGGAGGCTTTATGATTGATGTCGAAGGTGAGAGAAGGATTGAGATTGCCTAACGGGTCATTCGATAAAGCGGCCAAATGCACTATGGCTTCGAGCCCCTCGAGATCTGCCGTCGTTACGTTGCGGATGTCCTTGCGGATCTCAGGAATCTCTGATGCCGGCTGACCGAATTCACAGCCGCCAAAGAGATCGGTATCGAGGCCAATGACGTCATGGCCGGCAGCTTGAAACATTGCCCCTGCAACCGCGCCGATATAGCCCTTATGACCAGTTATCAGTACTCGCATAGAACTCCTATTCAGAAACGGATTTGATTTTGCGATTGAGGCGAATTAGGAATCTTTCAATCAACAACGGTAAACACTGCTGTACGATTAGTCGTTGCACGAATGGGCCGTGCTCTCCTTCAACTCTTCTTCAAGCCCCGCAGTCTTACTATCGTCTCCGGAGACGAGTTTCAACAGGCCGCTCTCCCGCAATGTCTGCGCAGCTTCATTGATCAGCGAGAACGAGTGGCCGGAACGCTCTGCAATATCCAGGAGTGAATGCTCCCCATCTGAAAGATTCAGCACCCAGAGGCGTGCATTAATCTCAGCCGCAATCGCGCCGCCACCGGTGGAACGGTAGAGATTCCGTCGACCGAGTTGAGGTTCGCAGAAAGGGTTCAGGTTCCGATAGCGCCTGTTTCCTTCAAGGATATCTACGATGGTGGTGCATAGGCGGAGCGATTCTGCAAGGGATGCCGGCTGTATGAAATCGAGATCATCTGCCGAGGTGTGATATTCCGGGAAAGTCCCCCAGACACTCCGCATCAGACAACCGACAGGTAGATTGAAACCGGGAGAGCAGTACTGCCGCTCGTCGTAACCGTACGGCGAGAATTCAAGAACTCCGGCGGACTCGCAATGGTGCCGCAAAACATGAGCAGCTACCCGGTCAATCTCGGCATTTCCCTGGCGAGTCTTCTTGTAGTGGAACTGCCCAGGGTCTCCGATGCAGGTCAACACCAGCCCATGGCGGATGGAGCGGGCAGCGTCTCGATTTCGCGCTAGCCATGTGATAGCTCCGATTGTGCCAGGAATGAACAGGAACCGATACGAGTAACGAAGATCCCGTCCAGAAAGAAACTGTGCCAGAAAGGTAGCGACAGCTAGCCCGGACAGGTTGTCATTCGCGAGAGACGGATGACAGGCGTGGCATGAAATCAGAATCTCTTCAGTCGACCGGCCCGGCAAGCAGCACTCGGCATATGTTAAGTGCCCATCTTCAAGAGCAGAGTCGACACACACTTCGTACTCGCCGTCTTCCAAAGTGAGCATCTGGTTGTGGGAAAGACAAAAGCCCCACGCTTCCTTATAGTAAGAGGTTCGGTAAGGAACCCAGTCGGGTTTCTCTGGTATCGTGAACAGGTGCGGCTTAAGTGCACTCAAGGACATTGTTGCGCGCACTGGAGTACTGTAATTCAAGACGTGCAGGTTGCATTCCTGGAAATCTACAACCTTCTTCCCCCCAGGTCCTTTGATGTAGGCATCTCGAACGTTCCATTCTTTCGGTACAGTCCAGTCGAAGACAGCGGTTCCCGTCGGCACCTCGAAGGTCTGCAACGGAATCCTCTTCTGAATCATGGCCAGAGTCTGTCGGATTCCATTACCGCTGATGCTTCGGCAAATCGGGTAAAGCTCGCTTGCGAATCGGTATAATTCCTTGCCGATTGCCAGCGGATCCTTCTGATCGAGCTCTTTCAGTAGGCCCATCGTCTTATTCAAAGTTTGCGTACGTTCGGTCAGTTTGGGAAATCGCCTGGACTTTTTGCGGCCAGGTAATCTGGAAAGCCGGATCATCCCACCGCACGCCGCGAGCAGATTCCGCGTTGTAGAATTCCGACATTTGATAAAGAACTTCTGTTTCGTCTTCTAAGGTCAGAAAGCCGTGGGCGAATCCCTCGGGCACATAGACTGCGTTCCGGTTTTCGGCCGTGAGAATCACAGCGATCCACTTTTTGAATGTTGTCGACTGCGGACGAAGGTCGAGTACAACGTCGTATATAGCTCCCTTTGTACAGCGAACCAGTTTAGTTTCGGCACAGGGGGTGGCCTGATAGTGCATGCCGCGCAGCGTACCTTTTCGAGCGTTAAACGACAAGCTACACTGCACCAACCTGGCTTTCAGCCCATGAGCTTCAAACTCCCTCTGGCACCAGGTGCGTGCGAAAAAGCCGCGCTCGTCAGATCTGGGCTCAAGGCGAATCTCGAATGCCCCCGGTAGCTTGGTTTCATCAAATATCATTCAGCAACAGACGTCTTTCAAGTACTGTCGAGACTCGGCAGCACCGTGGTGTGGACCCCAGACCTTGCTCTATCGCGTTATGTTCACTGCTCACACAAGAGCATCTGGTGAACTGCATCGAGCAACGACCGCGCCGATACATCCGCGCCTCCGTTTTTGGCGTCATCGCCGTTCAATATCCGAACCGTTCTGCAGCCCGCGTTTCTGCCGGCTTCGACATCGATTTCGGAGTCACCGATCATCCAAGATGAGGTCAGATCGAGTTTATGTGTTTGCGCGGCTGTTAGAAGCATGCCCGGAGCCGGTTTGCGGCAGCGGCAAGGAGGTTGCTTCTCGTGCGGGCAGTAATAAACTTGCGTGATTGTGGCGCCCACCGCTGCTAGCTCCTGACACATCCGCCTGTGTATTGACTCCAATTCGGCCACGGTCAGCAGCCCGTTCGCCACACATCTTTGGTTGCTAACCACGAAGACGCAATAGCCGGCTCCTGTGAGCAAGCCGATCGCTTCGGGGACGCCCGGAAGAAATTGCAGGTCCTCCCAGCAAGTTACATACTGGCCTTCCGGTGCCTTTCGGTTGATCACTCCGTCACGATCCAAAAACGCGGCCTTGTTCATGGAATATTTCCCGCTCCACTAGTTCTGCGATGATATGGCCGATGAGAATATGGCATTCCTGAATGCGTGGCGTTTCATTCGATGGCACGCAGATACAATGATCCACACTCCCTTGCAGATTTCCGCCAGTGCCGCCGGTTAATGCGATCGTGTGCAAGCTCATTTTCCTGGCCGTCGACATCCCATTCAATACATTTGATGAATTACCGCTCGTCGAAATGCCAATGGCGACGTCCCCCGGGCGAGCCAAAGCTTCGAGCTGCCGAGAGAAGACTCGATCAAACCCGTAATCGTTTCCGATGGCGGTAACGCACGAGCTGTTTACGGACAAGGCTAAGGCAGGTAAGGCGGGCCGATCGAACGCAAAGCGTCCCACGAGTTCCGCCGCTATGTGCTGTGCATCAGCCGCGCTGCCGCCATTCCCAAACAACAGAGCCTTATTGCCTTGCTTGAGCGCATTTACCAGGACCTCGCTCACTTTCGCTACCGTCAACACAACATCCGTACTTCGGAGCAGGCTTTGTTTCGTTACGATCGATGCTTCGATCAGTTCAGTGACGCGAGCCTCGAAGTCATTCGTTTGTTTCATCCATCCTCCGCAAATCCCGACTCCGCGCAGTTTATCTTTGGTAGCTGGCACGTTATACCTGCCCACAAATGCTTAATTCGGCCAAACAATAACAGAGCCGCATAAAAAAACAGAGCCGCACAAGGGCATAAGTCGGATAGGTCTCTAATCAGAAATTCCTGGAGGTTGTTTCGGGCAAGCCGCCTCATAGAGGCGTCTAACGAGGCCCTGAGCCCGCGTGTAGTCCTCCGGAGTTCCTATATCGATGAACACTCCATGCTGCTTCGATGCGTAGAGTCCGTGGTCGAGTAGCTTCGGAAAGATATCCCTCTCCAGGCTCGCCGGTCCTTCAGGGATGTAATCGAATATCCTACGACTGAACACGTAGATCCCTGCATTCACGAGTCCAGTGCCATCGCTCTGACTCTTCTCCTTGAAGCCACTAACACGGTCTCCGGTGGTCACTTGGACTGTTCCGTACCGAATCTCATTTTTCATTCGCAGCACCGCAATAGTTACGATTCCTCCGGATTTGCGGTGAGAGTTGACTAGTTCTTGGAAGTCAATTTCCATGAAGGAATCGCCGTTCATAACCAGGAAGTCAGAGACGTCACGCAGGAGTGGCTCAGCAAACTTTACCGCCCCCCCTGTTCCCATAGGGTGAGGTTCTTTCGAATACTCAATTGTAACTTGCCATTTCCCTCCGTCGCCTAATTGTTTCTCAATATCCTCCGCGAGATAACCTGTACATAGCACTAAGCGGCGGATACCCTGACAGCGCAGTTGCTGGACCAGCAATTCAAGAAATGGCCGATCACCGACCGACGCGAGAGGTTTGGGTGTCGACGGCACGACCGATCGCAGGCGCGTTCCCAAACCGCCAACGAGCAGAACTGCCTTAGTGCTTTCGCTTGAATAACTCATACGAGATTTATCTTTTGCCGCAGATTCTCGCAGGTGATCAGGGCCATCAAAAGCCGAAAACTACCTTCAGCTCTCCAGAACTCTATTCGCATTGCTGATATGGCCATTCTTGCCTGCATCGCTTAGAGCGAAATCCCAATACTCCAACATGGAACACAGCGTCTGCTCAATGGACCGCGTCGGTTTCCAGCCCGTGTCCTTAAAAAATTTTCTCGTGCTGCCGAAAATGATTTTCTCGTCCGAAAGTCGCATCAAATGAGGAGCACGCCGTATCTCGACTTTTACTCCCGAAAGACGGATCGCGGAATTCAATAGGTCGCCGATCTGATGCGTTTTGGTCGCGCATAGGTTATAAACCTCGCCGCGTTTCCCCCGGACGGCAGCGAGATAGAATCCGCGAACTGTGTCGTTGACATCGAGAAACGCACGATGCGGCTTTAGGTTGCCCACTTCGATTACGGGCGGCTGCAAACCTTTCTTTATTCTTACCAGCTGACGGACAAAGTCTGAGGGGGCATCGTTCGTTTTGCCCGGACCCGTGGTGTTAAACAGACGCAAATTGACCGCCGGAACCTTGTAATCGAGGAAGTACTGGCGCGCGAGCAAATCCAAGCATACCTTGCTGATGCCATACGGGTGTAAGGGAAGAAGTGGCTGTTCTTCGGTGACCGGTATCGCGGAAGAAGGAACATGTCCATACTCAGCGCTCGAGCAAGCCGAGACAACCACGGGCCGCCGCTTCATGCGACGCACCGCTTCGAACAAATGCAGCGAGCCCATGATATTTGACTCGAAGGTCCCAACTGGGTCCTCCCAAGACAGTGTTGGCAAGCTCTGTGCAGCCAAGTGGAAAACGTGGCTTGGCTCGAAGTCTGCCAGAAGTTGAGCTATTCGCTGACTGTTGCGTAGATCGCACCTAGCGAATTGTAAGTTGGGAAATCTAGATAACGATTCAAAGCCCTCCTGACAATACGTGCCGATTACATTCCACCCCTTCGTCTGTAGAAACTTGACCAAATGGGATCCGATGAATCCTTCGGAGCCTGTCACCACTGCAGTTCTTTTCATAAGTCTTTAATGCCCATGTGCG